>Ga0209573_1000180_pt1 | contig 159835 bp, 163 predicted proteins | sample TNRBio252014_DNA_FD_185870 | JGI IMG/M metagenome (GOLD analysis project Ga0209573, IMG submission 185870) | Wastewater treatment Type I Accumulibacter community from EBPR Bioreactor in Madison, WI, USA - TNR Reactor_6/25/2014_ DNA (SPAdes)... | ecosystem: Engineered > Bioreactor > EBPR >...
CGGTTCTTTTGGGTGATTAGTTCGTCATAAGTCCTTGAAATATTCCAATATTCCTGCGTCCTTATTCCTTCTACTAACCCGAAATTACTCGCATCACGCAAAGTTAATTAGTGAGGACTGACCCTAGCTTTCGTTTGCGCCAACTCTGGCCGCAAGTGATGCGGCCATAAATTTATCCAAGTCACCATCCAAGACACCTTGCGTATCGGATGTTTCAAGATTGGTTCGTAAATCTTTGACCATTTGATAGGGTTGAAGGACGTAGGAGCGGATTTGGTGCCCCCAACCAATGTCTGTTTTGGAATCTTCAATCGCCTGACTGGCTTGTTCTCGCTTTTGCAACTCGAGCTCATAAAGTCTCGCACGCAACATTTTCCAAGCGATTTCGCGGTTCCTATGTTGAGACCTTTCTTGCTGTGATGCGACTGCAATTCCAGTAGGCAAATGCGTAATCCGCACTGCAGAATCCGTCTTATTCACGTGCTGCCCGCCCGATCCCGACGCGCGATAAGTATCAATGCGAACATCTTTGTCTTCAACTTCGATTTCTATGTTATCATCAACAACCGGGTAAACCCAAACGCTTGCAAAACTTGTGTGACGCCGTGCATTGCTATCGAATGGCGAAATCCGAACCAATCGGTGCACGCCAGCTTCAGTTTTTAACCAGCCATATGAATTTAGGCCCTTTATAAGTAATGTAGCCGACTTAATGCCAGCCTCTTCGCCGATATTTTCATCTATCTCGACCACTTCGAGTTCGTGATTATTGGCCCACCGCACATACATACGCCGAAGCATCAAAGCCCAATCTTGGCTCTCTGTGCCGCCTGCGCCAGCGTTGATTTCTATATAACAGTCGTTTGCATCTGCCTCACCAGAAAGCAGAGCTTCCAATTCTGCGCGCTTGCCAAGCGCAGCAGCACCAAGAAGCGCAGCCTCGGCTTCATCAATTAGAGTTTCATCCCCCTCCAATTCGGCTAATTCAGCCAATTCAAGGTTTTCACAAAGCAGCTTCTCTAAAGCTCTAATTTGCCCCAAAGACAACTCAAGATGATTTTTCTCTCGCATAAGCAATTGCGCTGCTTGTGGGTCATCCCAAATGGCCGAATTTTCTGTCATGGCAGTAAGCTCATCAAGCCGCCTGTGGCTCTGCTCCCAATTCAATCGCTTGCGCAGCAATGCAATTGACTTGGAAATGTCACTTTCAAGCGCTTCGATTTGCGCACGCATCAAAATTCTCCAATTATAGCTATAACTTCATTCGACTTGCGCAGGTGGCGCAGTTGCTTCTGGGGCCACAGGGACTGTTTCGGGTGTTGATAGTGCCGCACCATCCGTCGTTTGTGGATTTGTTGGTTCAGCCGCAGTCGCTCGCTTGGCTGGCCTTGGTATAAGCCTTGTTTTGGTTTGCAGCACGTCAATCATGCGCATACGTTCTTCAGCACCAATTTCACGCATGGCTTCCGCGTTGGGCGCAAATGCCTCAATTGGTTTGTCACTCAAGAAGTGTGACATATAATCTCTAAAAATCGGCGCCGAAACTACGCCGCCCGCCGCCCCTTGCGATATGGTTCTAGGCAAATCATAACCAACAAAAACACCTGTTACATATGTTGGCGAAAACCCAACAAACCAAGCATCTTTGTAATCGCTTGTCGTACCAGTCTTTCCACCTACTGGGTGCGAAAATCCAGCCGAACGGCCTGTACCGTTTGTAACAACTTCGACCAAGATTTGCACCATTTCCCACGCTGTTCGCGGGCTAACCACTTGGGTTCCCCATGCTTCTATTCTCGGAGGACCAATCTTGGCATCAAATGGCGCGTCACACCCGGCACAATACCGCCTATCTGCACGCCATACAGTATTCCCGCGGCTGTCTTGTAGCCTATCGTAAAACACTGGCGGGACATACCGACCACCGTTTGGAAAAACACCAAACGCCGAAGTCAGCTTCAATACTGATGTTTCCCCTGCCCCTAGGGCCATGGTTAGATCATTTGGCAGGTCTTGATAAACACCAAATCGCCGCGCATAGTCAGCAATGCGCCGCATACCTATTCGCCTCGCAATTCGCACGGTAACTGTGTTTCGAGATAAAACCAAAGCCTGCCTTAGGGTTATCATGCCCAAAAACCGCCTATCTGAATTTTCTGGCCCCCAGCCACCACCAGTTATCCTCGAATCCGAGATTTTGGTTAATGGCGTCATACCTTGTTCAAGTGCTGCGGCATAAATTATGGGCTTTATCGCCGAACCCGGTTGCCTTTTCGCCTGTGTAGCACGGTTAAAGCCCGAATCATCAATGTCATAGCCACCGGCCATTGCAATCACGGCACCTGTGCGCGCATTCAAGCTTACAATCGCACCTTGAATATTCTGATGGCGGCGTAATTGATAGCTAGCATCGTCTCTGCGCCCCAACCAAACTAATTGTCCATCACTCAGTGCACGATTGGATCTTGCAGCCCAATCCTTGTCAGCTTGCGGTATTGTGACTTTGCGGCCATCTGGCAGGCCATATTTTTGCGCTTGATCCATAACTAGACCCAGCCTTGCATTTGTGTCGGGCTTTACATAATTAACGCGGCCCATTTTTGAGGCCCAGTTTTCGTCGATAGTAAGTATTCCTAACGCACCGCCAAAACCTCTGGCCCTATTTGGGCTAAATCTATCCAAGCCAGTTTGCAAAGCACGTCTGGCAGCCCGTTGAGCGCTCATATCCATAGTAGTTCGCACAATGAATCCACGGGAATAAGGCGCGTCAGGCCCAAAACGCCTGATAAGGTCCCGGCGAACCTCTTCAACAAACTCGCCAGCTTCAGGGTTGGTCCATGATCCTTTTGGATGAGGGACATAGTTCAACGGCTCTTGCAATGCTGCATTTCCTTGCGCGCGCGAAATGAAGCCAGCCGCAACCATTCGGCCAATAACCCAGTCACGGCGACCTTTGGCATTTGCGGGTCGTCTTATTGGGTCGTAATTATTCGGACCTTTCGGCAACGCGCCCAAAAATGCGGCCTGGGCAATAGTAATTTCCCTTACGCTCTTACCAAAATATGTCTGAGCCGCAGCTTCAACACCATAAGATCGATAGCCTAGGAAAATTTGGTTCAAATAAATTTCCATTATTTGGTCTTTGGTTAGCATCGATTCAATTCGAAACGAAATTAGCGCTTCTTGAACTTTCGAAACATATCTATCGAGGCCACGCTTGCGATTTCCATCAACTAATAGAACGTTTTCCGCGACTTGTTGAGTAATTGTCGAGGCGCCCTGCATTCTTCTTGACCTGCCAACCGTGGAGATGTTGTATAAAATGGCACGTGACACGCCCATCAAATCTATCCCGGAATGGGAATAGAAATCCTTGTCTTCGGCGGCCATAAACGCTGCAATAACGTGGTTAGGAACTTGTTCTAATGGCATAAAAGAACGGTTTTCACGCGCAAACAATCCAATTTGTTGACCATCTGCTGAATACACTTTGCTTGAAAACGCTGGGGAAAATGACGCAAGCCTTTGCGGATCAGGCAAAGTTTTGAGCGCGAGTCCAAGCATGGCGACAGCACCGATTACACCTGCTGCAATGCCGCCAAGCACCAATAAAGCCAAAAATCTATAAATAAAACGCATTCGGCTTTCAACTAACTCCCATTAATTGAGCAAACTAACTCAATCTAAAAATGATTTCAAATCAATCGCGCGGTATTTGGTGCATTCAACAGAAATTCTATCTATTCCTTGCGTCCTGTTCATCAAAATACTCATCAATTGCTTGCGCAACGGCACCCATTTGCCTACGTCTGAAACCCGCATCAATTAATCTGGCTTGGTCTTCGGCGTCTGTAATAAAGCCCATTTCAAATAATACAGCCGGCACAGTTGGCGACAATAGAACGAAAAAACCGGCCCGACGATGAGAAGTCGAAGTTACAGGACCAACGCGTCTAACCTTAGCCAAAATCGATTCTGCAAATACTGCTGATTGGTTTTTGGTGTCTCGCTGCGTTAGGTCCCGCAATATTTCTGTGACGGTCGAATCATTGGCCCTATTCGGCGCAGCAATGGTCCAATTGTCTCGGTTTAACAATTTTCGTGATCGTTCACCGCCTTGCTCACTTAATGTGTAGGCCGTTGCCCCTTTAACGCGCGCGTTGGCCGGTGCTGCATCGGCGTGAAGCGAAATAAACAAATCCGCCCGCAGGTCTCTTGCGATAATTATCCGTCTTTCTAAAGGCAGAAATGTATCGTCATTTCGAGTTAAGACCACGTGAAAGCGTGGATCTTCTCGCAAAATACTGGCCAAAACTCTGGCACTCTCGAGAGTAACCGTCTTCTCATAAATTCCGCGTGTGAACCCAAGTGCGCCTGGGTCATTACCGCCATGCCCAGGATCAATTACAATCACGCGCCGATTCGCACTATTTTTTGGCGAAATTGGCGAAGGCGACGCCATCTTTTTGGTCTTAGGCACAATTGGCGGCGCAGCGCTTGCGAAGCTAGCAGAGCTAGTCGGTGCAATAACGAATCTTATTGTCTTGGATCCGATAACACCACTAATATCATGGCTTACCACGCGAATTGGCCCATTCAAATCAATTACAAGCCTTGATTCGCTCGCCGATTTATGCGCAAACCGAATTTGCTTCACTAACCCAGACCCTGCAATAACTCCCGCCTCGCCGCGCCCCATCGCCCAATCAACTTTTGGCATGTCAATCACTAACCTTGGGGTCGGAGCTGGCAGTGTGAAATAGCGGTATTCTATGTTTCGGTTAAGTCGAATATTTATCGATGCGCTTCTGGCGCTCACATTATCAATTGAAATATTGAAAATCCTGGCACGTGAACCAGCCGCTTGGGTTTGGTTCTGAGCCAAGGCGAAAGTACCAATTGCAAATACTAGTACCGCGAATACAGCGACAGTCCAATTTGCAACCGCTTTCATTTCGAATTTCAACCGCTTAAAAATCAATTCCGATTCCACTAAAAATGCCGTAATACCCGTAAAGTGATTTGTATGCAGGTAAAGTTAATCCAGGTCACAATCTCATTATTTTACTGCCATTTGCCTAAAATTTTTGAGTTTATGACCTAACAAACAAACGCGCAGATTGCGTGATTAGCGTGGCAGAAATGAGGCAATCACTTAACATAGTGAATACTTAAGACGGTATTGCAATATTAACCGATAGCCTATAAATCAAATACTAGTTTTCGCGAAGTGCAATTTGCGCAACGAGAACTTGTCGCAGTTTTGCGATATCGTTAGATTTTAGAAAGCACAATTCATGGTGCGCATAGAATATAGTCAAAACTTCGCCACAGCTCAAAGCTTGCTTTGGGTGCAGGACGAAGCTGTTTTTGGCCTTGGTTTTGTGCGCCTGTTTCGCAAATTTTGGCGCGCGTGCTTTTCAACAAACCTATTTTCTTTTTTGGCGTCCAGCACCCTCAAATTCAATAGCTTACTTTATAATCAATCAAGAATAGTTAGTTTTGGATGGCTGCTGCGTGGCGCAGGAGTTTACAATAATGTCAAAAACAATGTTAATCGATGCAGCCCACGCAGAAGAAACTCGCGTGGTTGTACTTGCGGGGAATGAGCTCGAAGAATTCGATATAGAAACCAAAGCCAGACAACAAATTCGTGGTAATATTTATTTGGCTAAAGTGACGCGGGTTGAACCGTCTTTGCAAGCCAGTTTCGTAGATTTTGGAAATATCCGGCACGGTTTTCTTGCTTTTTCCGAAATTCATCCAGACTATTACCAAATCCCAATTGCGGACCGCGAAGCACTTATTGCAGAAGAAGCAGCGCTTACAGCAAATGAATCCGTTGATGATGATGAGGACGGCGGCAGAGCAAGGCGTGCACAAAATCGGCGCTATAAAATTCAAGACGTCTTAAAGCGTCGCCAAATTATGCTGGTTCAGGCCGTAAAAGAAGAGCGCGGCAACAAAGGCGCTGCGCTTACCACATATTTATCTTTGGCCGGCAGATATTGTGTTTTGATGCCCAACACTCCGCGCGGAGGCGGCATTTCAAGAAAAATCGCCACAGTTACAGATAGAAAGCGGCTAAAGACCATTGTTTCAGATTTGCATGTTCCAAAAGGAATGGGGCTAATCATTCGAACTGCTGGTGCTAAGGCAAACAAAACTGAAATTAAACGAGACTATGAATATTTAATAAGGCTTTGGGATGACATTAGGGCCCGAACCCTAGAATCGGTTGCACCAACTTTGATTCACGAAGAAGAGAGTTTGGTAAAACGCGCTATCCGTGACATTTACAACAAGGATATTAGCTCAATAGTCATTGAAGGTGAAACCGCTTATCGCGAAGCCAAGGATTTCCTTAAAATGTTAATCCCAAGCCACGCGCGTAAGGTTCATTTGTACAAGAACTCGGCACCATTGTTTTCCAGAATGGCCGTCGACGCGAAATTATCAACCATACACGATGGCATTGTTCAACTAAAATCAGGCGGTTATATTGTTATCAACCAAACCGAAGCTTTGGTGGCAATTGACGTCAATTCCGGGAAATCAACAAAAGAACGCTCAATTGAACAAACAGCGCTAAAAACCAATTTGGAGGCCGCTGATGAAATCGCGCGGCAAATGCGCCTGCGCGATCTCGCAGGGTTATTAGTTATTGATTTCATCGACATGGAAGAGCCTCGCAATGATAGGGCAGTAGAAAAGCGAATGAAGGATGCTTTGCGTCTCGACAGAGCGCGAGTGCAAATGAACAAGATTTCGACTTTTGGGCTGCTTGAAATATCACGGCAGCGCCGCAGAACAGGTGTATTAGAAGGGTCCAGCCATGTTTGCCCAACCTGTAGTGGTTTTGGCCGTATAAGGTCGGTTTCATCGACGGCAACTCAAATATTGCGTGAGGTCGAATCTGCTGTTGGTGGACGTCGCAATTGTGAAGTTGAGGTTAGGGCTGATACCGAAACGGCACTTTATCTGTTAAATGAAAAGCGGCGGCATTTGGCTGCAATGGAAGCAGCCCGCGGCATCGTCGTAAAAATTACTGCAGTTTCTGAAATGGCGCTCTCTAGTTACGAATTTGAGATAACCAATCAAGGCGAAGCAATCATCGAAGCCGAGTTCAATTTTGCCTATCTTAAAGACGTTGAGCTTTCTGACGAAGAAATTCACGCCGAAGGTGAAGACTATTTGGATGACGAAGTCGACAACGAGGACAAACCTTCAGAGGTTGTTTCGATTGGAAAAGGAAAACGAAGGAGGCCAAGAAGGCGTGGCCGCAAAACGGAACTAAATGAAGGCACAGTAAATGGCCCGTCCGAAGAAATAGTTGATACGGAAATAGGCCAAGAAAATGGTGAGACCGAACGGCAAGAAATAGAGGCTGAAGAACGCCCGGAAGGCTCTTCGAGGCGCAGACGTCGCGGTCGCCGCGGCGGCCGGAACAGGCGTGAAAATGCTGAAGCCAACGCCAGAAGTCACGATGGCGAGCAAGAAAACGTATCGCAAACACAAAACGCGGAAACCCCAGCTTTGAGCGAAACGGAAGATAACACTTTAGCTGTTTCTGAACCTTTGAAAAGCACTCCGAAATCACGCTCACGTAAAGCCAAGGTTATTAACGAGGCGGCGCCGGAAGCTAGTGAAAATCTCAAGGTTGAAGAAACTGCGCCTGCAATTGAGGAAACCAAAGCAAAGAAAAACCCTTCGCGCGCTCCAAGAAAATCTAAACCCGTCGAAGGGGAAGCAGAAGTTCAAACTACTGTGAACGATGAAGTTAAAACTGACCCACCGACGCCTGAAGAACAGTCCAGCCAGCCAAGAAAGACGGGTTGGTGGACAAGAAATGCGACAAAATTGTTTGGCACTAATGAATAATGTCGCAAGGAATGCTTTAAGGATTTTTATGAAGAAATTAGGGAATTTTTTTGCCGTTTTATGCCTTCTTTTGGTCGCATCATGTTCCGGTGCGCCAAGTGGGAGGGCGCTAAATGCTGGTATTTTAGTGACGGTTGAAACCCTTGATTTGGAAAAATATCTTGGAAAGTGGTATGAAATTGCCCGCTACCCAAACAGATTTGAGCGCGGCTGCACTAACGTGACAGCCGAATATGGATTGTTGTCTGAGACGCGTATTTCGGTAGTAAATACTTGCCAAGTGGGCAACAACACAAAAATAGCAAAGGGCAAAGCATCAATTCTTGATGGTTCAAATGGCACAAGGTTAGCGGTCAATTTTGCACCCTTCCCGTTGCCAGTTGGTGCAGGAAATTATTACATTCTTTATATAGGCGGCGATTATGAGACAGCTTTGGTTGGCGAACCAAGCGGCAAGTATTTGTGGCTTTTGGCGCGTAGCAAAGTAATAAATAGTACCCAAAGAAGCGAGTTGGAACGCGCGGCACTTCGAAATGGTTACAATTTGCAAATGCTCGAAAACGTGGTTCATGATAGAAATTAAAGGTTGCCCGCAAATTGCCTAAATTCTAATTTATAGTAGCTAGACAGCCAAATTTACCATAATGATTACTTAAAATTCACTTGGCATTTTTTTCTGATGACTATTATTGGAATGAACATTGTTGGAGCGCTATGCAAAAGGATCCCGCATCAAGGCTATTGACCAAAATGACTTTCGCTAAGCAACAGCGCAGGCGCTGTGTCGCTGGCTTGATGTTAGCGCTTGTTCCTAATGTAGTTCTTGCGCAGTCATTGATACGTGACGCCGAAATCGAAGATGTTGTTAGGTCGTATAGTGACCCGCTTTTTGTTGCGGCAGGCTTAAACCCTGATGATGTAAAGCTAGGGCTTGTAAGTGACAAAAGCCTGAATGCCTTCGTCACAAATGGCCAAAGAATGTATCTGAACACTGGCTTAATCTTGGAAGCAAAAACACCCAATCAGCTTAAAGGTGTAATTGCGCACGAAACTGGGCATATTGCTGGCGGGCACTTAGCGCGTTCTTCAGAAGCAGAACGAAATGCCATGGTTCCAGCCTATGTCACCATTGCATTAGGATTGTTGGCGATTGCTTCTGGCGCAAGCGACGCAGGGGCTGCGCTTCTTGCGAGTTCGCAACAATTCGCATTGTTGAGTTTTTTCACTTATACGCGCGTGCAAGAGGCAAGCGCCGATCAAGCTGCCCTAACTTATTTGGAAGACACCAATCAATCCGGTCAAGGGTTGGTTGAATTTTTCGAAAAGTTCCGATATATGGAAGTGATGGCGGAAGCCCGCCGAGAGCCTTATTTTCGTTCACACCCGTTGTCCACTAGCAGGATAAGCGCACTTGAAACCCGCATAGGCAGAAGCAATTTCAAAACCGCTGTCGATAGCCCTCAAGATATTCGCAACCTCCAAATGATTCAGGCCAAAATCCAAGGTTTTTTATATACGTCGGAACAGACTTTTTTCAAATATCCGCCAAGTGATCGGTCAATTGTTGCACGTTATGCGCGAGCAATTGCATTTTACCGCGCCCCAGATATTGAGATGGCTACGGGCCTCGTACAGGGCCTAATTAATGACGAACCCAACAACCCTTATTTTCAAGAATTGATGGGGCAAATATATTTTGAGAATGACCAGTCAGCACTTGCTCTACCTTATTACCAAAAGTCAGTTGAGCTGGCGCCCGATAAGGCATTGTTGCGAATTGGTTATGCCCGCACATTGATAAACTTAGCCGGAGCACGAAATTATGAGCTGGCCGAAGTTGAACTTAGGAACGCTATCCGCCTTGAAAGCGATAACGCTTTTGCATGGAATCAAATGGCGGTTGTTGCTGACCGCACGGGTAAGACTGGGCTTGCAAGGCTAGCTACTGCGGAGGAAGCTTTTGCATTGGGTGACATGCAAAGGGCTAACCGATTTGCACAAGTGGCTAGGCGCAACTTTGAACGCAGCGCGCCACAGTGGCAACGGGCTAGCGATATTGTCGCAATAACAGATCCATTGGTCGCGCGAATGATACGGCGCGGTCAAGCCGAACCACGGTAGAGCGTTTCCCAAAAAGTGTGAAGCGGTTTTTGGACGAGAAACGCGGCAAGCAAAGGAATCTAGAGCGCCATTTCGATCCAATCGAAATGGGATGCGCTCTAGTGCATTGATTTGTAAAGTTGTTTCTAGCGCACAACGGCATTAATTTGTTTGGCTTCAAAAGCGCAGCGCAATCTTTTGTTAACTTTTGACCAATGATTTACGGCTAGAGTCGCGGCATATCAATTTGATTCTAGGGGTATTAGATGCGAGTTCTTACAGTAATTGCTTGTTTAGGCGTTGTTTTGGCGGCGTGCGAGAAGACAGAGCCCGCAACCAAAGCACCTGAAACTGCGAAAATGAGCGTTGAGGAAAAAGCAAAAAATGATGGTGTTTTAGCGACTTTAACCAAGGAACAGCAGGCAGCAGTTCGGCTGCTAGTGCGAGATACTTTGGTAAGTGATCCTCACATCTTGCTTGAAGCGCAACAGGCCTATGAAGCAATTATGATAAGAGAACAAAACGAGCAAGTTGCAACCGCGTATAGCAAGATTAAGAATGAAGAATCTCAAATTGCTTTCGGCCCTGCCAACGCGCGTATAACGGTTATTGAGTATTTTGACTATAAATGCGGCTTCTGTCACGCCGCGAATAGTTGGCTGATTGAAACCATGAACAAAAGGCGCGACATAAGGTATATTTTCAAGGAATTGCCAATTTTAAGTGCAAACTCGACTTTGGCGGCCAAAGCTGCAATGGCGGCACACGCGCAAGGCAAATATCTTGAATTTCATCGCGCTTTAATGGGTGCAACGGGTGACTTGGGCCTTGAACAGATTATGAGTATCGCGGAATCTGTCGGCTTGAATACAACTCGCCTGCGCACCGATATGAACAAGCCAGAATATGCCCAAAGACTTGAGAAGATTAGAAATCAAGCCACCGAAGTTGGGATTAATGGAACCCCCGGCTTCTTGATAAATGGCAAATTGATTTCAGGGTTTGCAAAAGATCAATTGGAAGCGATGATTGGGGCCGAGAGCGACCCAAGCGCGGCCAACTGACCTTTTCATATTTGGCGTTTTGAAATCCAAATGGATCCTGATTTAGCATGCTCAAACCAACATGTGAGTGAAGCGAACCAAACAAGCAGCAACAAAAGTGGAAACTATATCATGCCAGCAAGTGGGCTTGATGGGTCAGCATAATATTTTTTGGGCATCCGACCTGCAAGATACGCCGCCCTCCCCGCAATAACAGCGTGTTTCATTGCCTCTGCCATTAAAACTGGATTTTTGGCATCGCTAATTGCTGTGTTCATCAAGACACCATCACAACCTAGCTCCATTGCAATTGCGGCATCAGATGCCGTTCCCACACCAGCATCAACCAAAACTGGAACTCGTGACTGTTCAATTATCAAACGTATATTGATGCGGTTTTGGATCCCAAGGCCCGAACCAATCGGCGCACCCAGCGGCATTATTGCGCAAGCCCCCGCGTCTTCGATTTTTTTGGCAAAAACTGGGTCATCTGTGCAGTAAACCATTACGTCAAACCCTTCTGCTACCAAAATCCTTGTTGCCGCCAAGGTTTCAGACATATCTGGAAAAAGTGTTTTCTGATCGGCAAGAACTTCTAGTTTTACTAATTTCCAACCGCCGGCTTCACGCGCCAACCTTAGGGTTCTAAGCGCATCTTCTGCGGTAAAACAACCTGCAGTATTGGGCAAATATATATATTTTTTGGGGTCAATAAAATCTGTCAATTTGGGCTGATTAGCGTCCGTGACATTGACGCGGCGAACCGCAACTGTGACGATTTGTGCGCCAGAAGCTTCGGCTGCCCGAGCGTTTTCTTCGAATGATTTGTATTTCCCAGTGCCGATAATAAGTCTTGAACTTAACTCATATCCGCCGACGCGCCATTTGTCTGTCATTTAATTATCCAATTTTCTAACCACCGCCAACAAACTGCACTATCTCCAATTTGTCGCCTGATTTCAAAAAAGTAATTGGCCAATTGGATTTTGCAACAATTTCTTGATTCAGTTCGATTGCAATGGAGCGAGGGTCAATCTCCAATTTGCTGACTAAAGCTGCAACATTGTCACCGCTTTCGCAAAAATGTGTTTGGCCGTTTAATATTATTTCCATGCTTTTAGGCGTTAAATCCACTAACATCTTTCATTTGAAAGTCTCATAGGCTAAAAACAAGAAATGACAAAGCAAATTTATGTAATAAATGGCCCAAATTTAAATCTCCTTGGGGTTAGGGAGCCACATATATATGGGCACAATACTTTAGAAGATGTCCATCAATTATGTGTTGAAACTGCAAAACTATTGGCCGCAGAGGTAGTTTTTATGCAGTCGAATATCGAAGGCGAGATTATCAATTACATTCAAGAAGCAAGAACAAATGCATGTGCGTTGATTATCAATGCGGCGGCACTAACCCATACGTCGATTGGCATTCATGATGCCCTTAAGTCGCTTGATATGCCTATAATTGAAGTCCACTTATCTAACCCACATGCTCGCGAAGAATTTCGCCACAAAAGCTATGTTTCGCCATTGGCCCTGGGCGTTGTTACCGGTTTCGGCATTCAATCATATCGCCTTGCAATTGAAGGCTTGCGCGGCAAAATTTGACCTAGGTCATAAACTCATGAATTTTAGGCAAATGGCAGCAAAATGGCAAAATAATAAGTTGAAAACAGGATTTTAGCGATATGAATATCGGTAAAATACTTTTTCATGGTTAGTATGACGCCATTTTGCTGTCCGAAGGATGCGGCCCTTTTAGGTGACTGGAGCGTCAGAAGTGTTTGAAAATATCCATATTTCCTGCACACTTCTTCCTTCCATTCACATAAAATCGCTCGCACCAATTGCCTAAAATTCATAAATTTATGACCTTGGCTTAGGCTGTTCTTTTGGGTTGGTTTAATTTGGATTTGGCAGTAGGTTACTGGCAATTCATATTAAAGCGACAATCGCAATAAATAATTTGATACCTAACGGTTTTTTGATTGTTTGTCGCATTCAAGGTGTTGAAAAGCTCTATTGATACGCCACAGAATGCACAAGGAGAAACACATGACGACAAATGGCTTCGATACTAAACTTGTAAAAGAGCTTGCGAAAATTCTTCGAGATAGTGACTTAAGCGAAATAGAAGTCGACCACGCGGGAACCAAAATAAGAGTTGCCAAACAAAGCACAATTGCCACCCAAATCGCAGCACCCCAACCTTACCAGCACCAAATTGCAGCGCCCCCTATGGCTGCATCAATGCCGAGTGACCCTGCAGCCACGCCAAGCAAGAATAATGAAGTGAGCGCTAATTATGTAACTTCGCCAATGGTCGGCACAATATATTTAGCACAAGAGCCTGGTGCCAAGCCTTTCATAAACGTAGGTGACACAGTCACCGAAGGACAACAGCTTTTTGTTGTTGAAGCTATGAAGACGCTCAATGCAGTTAATGCTCATTGCGCAGGTGTAATTAAAGCAATCCTTGTTAAAGATGCCCAACCAGTTGAATTTGGCGAGCGCCTTTGCATAATCGAATAGTGGTACAGTAAACGTGTTTGATAAAGTTCTCATAGCAAATCGAGGCGAAATTGCGCTACGTATCCACCGTGCATGCAAGGAAATGGGCATTTCTACGGTGGCAGTTCATTCAACAGCAGATGAAGATGCTATGCATGTTAGACTTGCTGACGAAAGCGTTTGTATCGGCCCACCATCAAGTGCGGCATCATACCTAAACATACCGGCAATCATAAGCGCTTGCGAAATAACTGGCGCGCAAGCTGTTCATCCGGGATACGGATTTTTATCCGAGAATGCAAAATTTGCGCAAATTGTTGAGGCTCACGGGCTAACTTTCATCGGCCCAAAGCCTGAACATATTCGTATGATGGGTGACAAAATTGCCGCAAAAGCCGCTGTCTCGAGCGTTGGCATTCCAGTAGTTCCGGGGTCTGAAGGTGCAATTGGCTCCGATGAAGAGGCACTTCGTGTTGCAAGGTCAATCGGTTTTCCTGTTTTAGTTAAAGCCTCCGCTGGCGGTGGCGGACGCGGCATGAAGATTGCCCCAACAGAAGCGGACTTATTGAGCGCACTTGCGCATGCTAAACAAGAAGCCAAGGGCGCTTTTGGCGACGATACAGTATATTTGGAAAAGTATTTAACGCTTCCACGCCACATAGAAATTCAGGTGATTGCCGATTCTCACGGCAATGTAGTGCATTTAGGTGAACGTGATTGCTCACTGCAACGACGCAACCAGAAAATTTTGGAAGAAGCCCCTTCTCCTGCTTTGAGCCAGAATCAACGTGAAGAAATATGCGAAATTGTCGTTAAAGCGATAAAGGCATTGGGGTATCTTGGGGTTGGCACAATTGAGTTTCTTTATGAAGATGGACGTTTTTATTTCATCGAAATGAACACCCGGCTTCAAGTTGAACATCCAGTTACCGAGGCAATTACTGGTATAGATTTGGTACGTGAACAAATAAGAGTTGCGTCGGGCCTTCCGCTATCTTTTACTCAAGAAGATGTGCTGTTTTCTGGTCATGCCATTGAATGCCGTATCAATGCCGAAGATCCAACAAGTTTTGCGCCTTCCCCAGGTACGATTAACGATTTTCATGCCCCGGGTGGTTTGGGGGTTAGATTAGATTCGGCTATATATTCGGGTTATAGGATACCGCCATATTATGACAGTCTTATTGGTAAATTGATTGTTCATGGCAAAAACCGAACAGAGTGTTTGATGCGCCTCAAAAGAGCTTTGGGTGAAATGGTGGTAAGTGGTATTTCGACTACTGTCCCGCTTTTTCTAAAGCTTTTGCAAGATCGCGACGTAATAGATGGAAATTACAATATCCATTGGCTTGAACATTGGATAGAGCAGTCAAAGCAAGCTGAAAAATAGGGGTAGGATTATCAATAGATTTGGCCCATCAGATCTTTTGGAATTGTATCGTATTGGCCAATTTCCGATGGCTGATGGTCGTGATGACCCAAGGCTCCTGGTAATTGAACCAGAGCGACGTGGAATTTTACCACTTACAGGTTTTCACACACCAGCGCGGCTCAAAAGACAAATACGTCAAAATCGATTTCAAATTACTGCCAATCAAGCATTTCGGGAAGTAATTGAAGAATGTGCGGCACAAACAGGTTCGCGCACTGAAACTTGGATAAATCGCCAGATTATACAACTTTATGACGCCTTGCACCGCGATGGCTTTGCACATTCCATTGAGGTTTGGGATAATAATACATTGGTTGGCGGACTATATGGCGTTGCAATTGGCGGCGCATTTTTCGGCGAAAGTATGTTCACGCGCAAGGATAACGCAAGCAAAATCGCATTGGTCCATTTGGTAGCTGCGCTGTTATATGCCGATTTCAAATTGCTTGACGCCCAGTTTCTAAATGATCATTTGAAGCAATTTGGCATTATCGAAATCTCGAAAGAGGATTTTCAAATCAAGCTAAAACAAGCCCTTAAAGTCAATTCGGTGTTTCCGAGTAAACTATTTGCGCCCCAAGGCCATCCTAGAGCGTTTCTCGAAAAGTGCGAAGCGGTTTTTGAACAAGAAACGCGGCAGCCAAAGGAATCTAGAGCACCATTTCGATCGGGTCAAAATGTGATATGCTCTAGTTCCGACTATCCGTTGTCACAGGGGCAGTTTTGCCTTGAGACGTTGGCGAAGGCGCAGCTTGCGTAGGCATGATAGCCAGGTTTGCAGGTGGCCCATTGATAACTGAGGCGGCTTTTGGCTTGGAAGCGCTTTGCCTTGTCGTATTTTGAACCACATATGCCCTTGATGTTGCACCGCCCTCACAGGCAATCAAAGCCATATCATAAACCGGATGATCAATTGGTGTCACAGTAGGACTGGACGCTATAATCCAACCATTCTTTAACGTCCTTGCGCCATTTTGCGCTCTTTGCCGTGCGCGATTTCGCTTAGGCAAGACCGCCAATTGTGCCATTGGCCCGCGACCGTTATCGATAATTTCAACGTGCGCCCAAGACTCATCGGCATCTTGCGCCGCAGCACGATAACAGGCGTGCAATTGCACAGTAAGATTTCCGAAATTCACTCTTTGGTTTTGATTAACTCGAAATCTCAAAGATTGACCGGTCTCGCGGTTCAAACCCAACATTACAATCGACGATCCAAGATTCTCTGTGATTGGGCGAATCCCTGTTTCCGGATTTACTTCATCCCTTGGGAATAGTGAGTCTATTAAAATTGTTGGAATAACAGTAATCGCTGGCATCGGCATATCATTTCGACTTGCCGATTCAGAAGCATTGGCTTTTCCGGCCGATGCACCATCGACCCAATTTCCGTCTTTGTCCGTGCGTAGTGCAGGATCAATGCCCTGATTATTAGTATCTTGTATGCTACCGAGCTCCGGGTCTATGCCTTCATCTGATCTTGGCACCGAAACCGCATCTTTTACAGGATTAGGGGTTGGTTCTGGTGTCGATACTCCTTCGGCACCATTAGGATCTGTTGAAGGTTGCGCCGTTAGCCCGCTAACGCCCCACAATAACACGCTGATTGCAGCCAAAACAGCAACCCTAAGGGGTAGAGCGTTTCCCAAAAAGTGTGAAGAGGTTTTTGGATTAGAAACACGACTACGAAAAGAATCTAGAGCACCATTTCGATTGGATCGAAATGGGATATGCTCTAGATAATTGCGGATAAAATTAATCATTCGGCGACCAAGAAGTGTAATCTTTGGGCGCTTCGAGTTTTCCATTGCCAATACTGTTTTTTGGGCGCCATGCGAAGACAGTCCCGGTCATATTAGGGCGATGTGGCTTTTCCCACGCTTTTAGCATGAACGGCGCGATTGTTGGCGGCTCATCAAAAGTATGATGCAACCAGCCATGCCAATCCGCCGGAACTCGCGACGGTTCTGCATATCCATTATACAAAACATAGCGCCGTTTCCGGCCTTCTATGGTTGCAACAGGTTCTTCAAAATATCGATTTCCATATTCATCTGTGCCAATTTTCTTTGCCCGACGCCCAACGTCAAAAAGTGCGCCCAAAGTTGCGCCATTCCACCAGGTAAATATTTTTTTCAGCACAACAACACCACGCACTCAGTTAACAAACAAAAATCTCTAGAGCTTTTTTCCAAAAAGTATGAAGCAATTTTTGGATAGAAGCGCGACAAACAAATAAACCCAGAGCCCCGTTTCGATTCTATCGAAATGGGATTGGCTCGGCTTCAAATCTATAAGTATTTTGAGCAAAAAACAAGCGACAAATACTGGAGAGGATAAGCACATTCCCACTTCTATATATCTAAAATGCTTGCAGAATTTGTACTTTGGCTCAAACTGCTTATTGCAAGTGAGTAGTTTCAGCGATTCGTGGAAATAATATGACAACAGAGAACCATAAGACTCGATTTCGGTTGAAAGAAGCCAATAATTTGAGCGAAACACCAGGCTATTTTGCCAAACGCGAAGTTGGAATAGACAATTACGGAAATCCAATTGAAATCACTGCACCGACAAATTGGTCACTTGATGCTGTAATGCAGGCGTTTACATCGCTTCAACTCACAAATGGCGCTGATTTTGAAAAATTGCTTGACCAGAAATTAGAGGATCTAATTCAAAGCAAAACTTCGAAAATCAATCAAACCCTGACACAATTACTTAAAGACAACATATTAGCCCAAAGAATTCTGTTTGCGCCTTGGTTCCGTCGCCCAATTAGTGTCAATAAGCATTCGTTTTTGGCAACTGAGGCAGAACTGCAAACAATTATAACAAGAAGGCAGCATGAAAAGTTCGAAAGCGCGGCACTTGTTGCGGGACGAAAGGCTTTGCATAAGACCCTGATAGAAATTGAGAGCGCGCTAGAAAGGGCGAAAGGTTCGGCGAGAAATGATTACAAATCAAACCCGTTATTAGCGCGCGCAATTGGCCGCGGCTTTGAACGTGGGGTTCCGGCGGGCGCAATAAAAGCTATGATCGACACACAAATGCCTATCATAGATGATGGAATACTAGATCAAGTATCTGAAACTCCATCCAATGAAGATGTAATAGATATCTCATACCTTTCGTTGGCAATTGGTTCGAAGTCAGATGCAAAAATATCCGAAATCATTAAACTCTCGCCGAATATCGTTAAGGGTCCAATCCAATATTCACCTGAAATTGCCATAAATTTGGCAAAATTTGCAATTGATGGTCAGTTTGACTTTGATGGGCTGTCTAATGGTGTTTCAGCTTGGTGCGAATTTTTCCGTATCACTAAGTCTCAATTCTCTATTGGCATTTGCGGCCTAGGGGCAGCTATTGTGGCTATGGGATATGGCAACGACATAGAGAAGGCTTGCGGATTAGTAGAAGCAATTTTCAAAGCCTTGACCCGCAAAATGGAAGATGAAAAGCTGCTTGTTACGGCCGAAAATGACAAAGACATCTTGGTGGTTATGGACGCAGAATCCACAGGATTTATGCCGGTAGATGAGTTGATATCCGAATTTTCGGTTAGTTCAACCCAAACCAGACTAGGCTTGAGAAATTGCGTGAGGCACGCCACATTATTAGATGACAAAAATGGCAAAGCCGTAATGCAAACCCTTCTTGGGACCAGGACGCTTCACAAATCACCGACTATTTCATTTAATAGCCTTGCTAGATGCGGCCTTGATGACGATGCAATTTTAGCTGTTCAAGAAGCGCTGGCCTCTGCACGGACTTTGCAAGATGCTATTTCACCATGGGTAATTGGGATAGATCATTGCATGTCAGTGGTCGGCTGCGACATCGCAACTGTGACTTCGCTTGAATTCGATTTGTTAGACGAACTTGGCTTTTCAAAAGCTGATATTGAAAAAGCACAAACTTGGGCATTAGGAAGCAACAAATTAGATAATTTGCCAAATTACTTAAAACCTTTTGACCGAGAGCAACAAATAACCCTGGCCAATTTAATCTCAAAACACTGCGACAATGGTATCATGTGGGAATTTGACTTCAAGGCAGATTCTGAAGGTATTCGAAGCTTTAAGAGAATCCTATTTGAGGCGGAAAAACATGGCTGGGCCGGATTTACTGCCAAATGCAAGAACATAGGGTTAAGTGACCATGACTTTGACTTAGCCGCTTTCGAAAGTTGGCGCGAAGACCCAATAGTCGAAAAAGTTGAAATACAAGTAGAAAAAATTGTTGAAAAAACCATTGCTAAGCCTGCATCAAGGCGGCGACTTCCGCATCGGCGAAAAGGCTATATCCAAAAAGCCAAGGTTGGTGGACACAAGGTCTATTTGCACACTGGGGAATTTGACAATGGCGAGTTGGGTGAGATTTTTATTGATATGCATAAGGAAGGCGCGGCGTTTCGAAGTTTGATGAACAATTTTGCGATTTCGACCTCAATAGGATTGCAATACGGCGTTCCTTTAGACGAATATGTCGATGCTTTTGTTGGCACTAAATTTGAGCCCTCGGGAAAAGTTGATGGCAATGATTCTATAAACAATGCCTCGTCCATTCTTGATTATTTGTTTCGCGAATTGGCCGTTTCATATTTGGCTAGAGAGGAGCTACGAACCAAAACAATTGATGATAGTGCGGCTCTAAACCAAGTTGAAGACGCACCAGTTGATGCCTCCAAGTATATTTCAAAAGGTTTTTCGCGCGGCACTTTGCAGAATAATATTTTAAGTCTTTCAAACTTTAAAGGAAAAAAAGATTCGGCTAGTCAGAATGTCGACACTGACATCACTTCTGAAATTTACTTTGCAAAGCCCGATTCAAGCCCCGACTATAAAGGCGATCCATGCGAAAAATGCGGGCATTTCACAGTACGCAATATTGAAATTGGTGCAGTTTGCGATGCGTGCGGGTTTGTTCATTCGCAAGGCGTACCATCCATAGCATCTATTCAGATTGAATCAAAAATAAATGACCAATGACCCTAGGGTCAGACCTCAATAATTTTAGCCAAATTGTGCGAGCAATTTAACTAAAATTAATGAGTTTGTGGCCTAAACTCATATTTTTGTTGCTGGCATCATAAGTGCAAGGAGTGACGCAATATGATTATCTTGACTTGGAGTGTCTAAAAATGAAACAATTGGCTTACACATTATTGGCCACCTGCCTTGTGGCTATTCCGGCTTTGGCACAAAATGCGTCGCAAATTGCCCAAGTAAAGGCTGGTCGCTCGTGCCCTTCTTGCAACCTTTTTCAAGCGGATTTCGATTATGAAGATATCTCACGTCGCAACCTTTCAGGGTCAAGGTTACGTCAGTCGGACTTGTCACTATCAACCGCCGAATATACAAATTTCTCTCGCGCGGATCTTTCGATAGCAAACATGTATGGCATCAGGGCAACCGGCGCCAATTTTTCGCGCGCTAATTTAAGCCAAGCTTCACTAGTTGGCGGCTACTTTTCAGGAGCCAATTTTTCGGGCGCTTCACTTAACGGTGCGAATTTATCCGGTGCAGAAGCAGCGAATGCACGCGGACTAACGCAAAGACAGTTAGATGGTGCTTGCGGCGACGAAGCAACTGAATTGCCGCGCGGTTTGCGAATTGCCGCCTGCCGTTAATAATTATAGGTTTTCAGCAGTTTTCGAGTCAAAAATTACAACCATTTAATTTTTATCTTGGTGAAATATAGCTATAAGGTCACTATGATTTTTGCACTCCGCTTAAGGCCTTTACACGCCATCGCATTTGCTAGCCTGATGTATGCTGTCCCAGCATTCGCATGGCAGATGGATGAAACTGGCGCATGGAATACTAAGGGTCGCCCCAGTGCCGTGACTTATAGTCGTGGATTTTCAGGTGCTTGCATTAGTTGTGATTTAACTGGCCGCAATTTGAATGGCGCCAGGCTTGCAAATGGCAATTTCAGTGGGTCACATTTTTCTGGCGCGACAATGCGAAGAGCGGATCTTTCCCGTGGTAACTTCGCTAGCTCAGATTTTGACCGTAGTGATTTGGATAACGCTGACTTAACCCTTGGTCTTTTTGCTGGCGCTAGCTTTGTGGGTGCCGCTATGTCTGGTGTTGATGGAACTGGTGCCAATATTGCACGCGGAAATTTTACTGGCGCTTCTATGGGGCAAGCGTCATTGGTTGGGGCTAATCTTGCGAGTTGCAATTTTACAGCGGTTCGTGGCCGAGATATTTCTTTTGCAAATTCAAATCTTTCTGGATGCCGATTTGATTCAGCTCAACTAATTGGTGCTGATTTTTCATCGGCTAATTTGCGTGGCTCACGGGCCAATCGTGCAAACTTATCACAAGCCGATTTCAAGCTCGCTAATTTATCGGGCGCGGATTTTTCAGGCGCAATTGGCCTTACTAGAAGTTCACTTGAAGGCGCGTGCGGCGATGAAAACACAAGATTACCTGAAGGTTTGAGTATTCCTTTTTGTCGAGGTCGCCGCTAAAATTAATGGCGCTTTATTAAAATCTGCGCCAAAGCCCAATAATTGCGCCTTGGGCTGGTGCGTCATTGTAGGATTTGAAGTCAAACCTTATGCCAATTTCAAATGCCCAATCGGAATTGAAATCGTGAACATAAGATAGTTGAGCCTTTGTTTTGAACACTGACGTTAAATAGTTATCACCAAAACCTTTAAGGATAACCATATCGCCACCTGACAATTGCTTGCCTACTGCAGCTTCCCAAAAGTTCAGATTTTTGTCTCGAAAATTCCTAATTCCAAACTCACCATCAATCCAATAACCATTTGAGAAGCCCCGCCCCAAAGCAAGTCTTGCTTCAACCCCTGTGTCAAAATCACGAAATCTATCACTCTTTGCGCCGATTGCACCCAATTGAATTGAGCTTTGCCAATTCGACAAAGTTCGAACCGGGATCCGAATTGAGCCAACAATATTGCCGCCAACGTTTCTGTTTCGAAAATCCGACGCAGTGGCTTGCATTATAAGAGCAAAATTGTCGGTAAGCCCATGTTCGGCATAAATCTCAACATCACCATTCAAGGGAGAATTTACGCCGGAGGTTATATAGGAATTTGCTATAATCTGAGTTGCGCCAGCGCGTGGAAGCCATGCCCCTGCCGATGCACTGGCTGGCGATATCAAAATAAGCCCACCGCACATAATGAGGCAATTTGTAATGATTGATTGTCTAAAATTCGTTATTGAAGGGACGTTCATAATATTTGTCCAACATTTCATTTATTTAGGAAATTTCGTCCATTTTATTCCTATAAAATCCCCTTGTCGATATTTACGCCATATTCATAGATGTTTGTAATAATAAAATCATGAGCAATCCTATAGACCTTATTCAATTGGCGCGCGACAATTCCTCTGACGCTAGGGCTAAATTGGCAAGCAATACTGCTAGTCAATTACTTAACAGAAGTGACGATTTGAGCGCCAACGAATTGCGACTATTTGACGAAGTATTTTCTCACCTTTATCAATTTGCGCCACCTGACATAAGAAAACAACTTGCTAGCACTCTCGCATTGGCAGAATGGGCGCCAAAGAATATATTGAGAGACCTTGCAAATGACGATTTTTCGGTCGCGGGGCCAGTAATTTCGTTTTCACCAGTTTTGGATGATGAAACCCTAATACAAGTTATAACTGCAAAGGGCGAGCAGCATCAATCATGCGTTGCCGAGCGTGGTAATATTGGTGAAGGTGTTACGGCGGCTTTAATTGATACAGAAGCAACCAGCGTAGTTGCTACACTTAGCAAGAATAAAACTGCAACTATTAATGCGTCTGACTTTGCGCGTGCGGTTGAAATTGTTAAAAATAATCCAAGTGCAATTGATAATTTTGCATCCAGAACCGATTTGCCGCCAAGTTTGGTTGCCAAAGTTTTCGATTTGGCGAGCCCAGAAGCCAAAGCGCGCATGAAAAAGAAACAGCAAAAACTCGCGGCCAAGAGTGAAACAACGGGCACCACAAATGCTAGTAAGCCTGAGATTCGGTCAGATATTTCAAATCAGAACCAAGAAAATCAATTGAGTAGTTCACAGATTTTTGCGTTACTTGTAAGCAATCAAAAGTCCATGTTTATCAAAGCTGCTTCTACTAATTTAGGTATTAGCCCTGATAAATTATTGAACCTTTTGTCAACTGACCTTACTCAAAACTATGCGTTTATGGCACGCGCACTTGGTTTCGAAAGAAAGGCCGTCAATATTTTGAGCACAGCTTTTGGAAGCGGTCTTGAACATATTTCGCCAACAGAAGAGAAGATTATCGCTCTAACTTGGATAAAATACATCCCAACGACAGCCAAAGTGCACATTCAAACCATAACTGCGAATATGTAATTTATTGCGGCAAATGCCTTTGGCGTGATTGTTAATTATCACATTTGCATTTGGCCCGGTTTTCAAATTTACCGCGTTTTATTATCCTTCATGCGAATCCACTTGACTTCAAAATGCGCTAGCGGCAAATATTTACGCCAAGTCAGACAAAATGCGCATAATGTGTAAAAAATGACTTGCAGGAATTGGTCGCAAATTTGAAAAGTGTAAATCTCAACAAAATGAAGATTGCCTTTGTTGCGAACTCTCGCCCCGAAGCTCAAGAAGCGCTATCCAAGTTTCGTGAAGTTTATGGAGACTGCGAAAGAGATGAAGCGAACATAATCGTTGCCCTTGGTGGTGATGGACTGATGCTCGAAGTGTTGCGGGAGCATATTGACGACGGAATTCCGGTATTTGGTCTTAATTATGGAACCGTTGGTTTCCTTATGAACGATGATACTGGTGACAATCTATTTGATCGATTGTCAGAGGCGAAAGCCAACATAATTCACCCATTAAAGATGATTGCGGAAACTCTTGACGGCAAAATTTATACTGAATTTGCAATCAACGAAGTGTCGCTTCTTAGGCAGACCCACCAAACCGCGCGATTTGGCATAAATGTCGATAATACTGATAGGATGCCGGAAATTATTTGTGATGGCATTATTTTGGCAACTGCGGCGGGCTCTACTGCCTATAACTTATCCGCCTATGGTCCAATTTTACCAATCGGCTCAGAATTATTGGCATTGACACCAATTTCCGTATTTAGGCCTCGTCGTTGGCGAGGCGCAATTTTGCGCGATAATTCAACGGTAACCATCGATATTCTAGAACCGCAACATAGGCCGGTTGCAGCTTCCGCTGACAATCAAGAAGTTCGCCATGTTAAAAAAGTCACAATTAGTCTGGATAGAACCAAATCTATGATTATCTTGTTTGATAAGGATCGCTCCCTAGACGAGCGTGTTTTGGCTGAACAATTCGCACATTGATTGCATTTGAACAAAAATCGAAATTTTTTCGAAATAGTAACCATTATTTAGCTTGCACGTGCAATAATCGCAAAAACCAATACGAACTATAATATAGTTGGAGAGAAATTTGACTGACGTAAGCCAAGACGCAAAAATAATGAGCCCACCAAATTTGTTAAAAGCTAAATTGGGGGGAAGCTTCAAATCATTTAACGCCGACGCGATCGCAAAGGCCGAAGAAGCCCTTGCCGGAATGTCAAATCAATTTGTTGTTTGGCTTGATGAGGAACTTGAAAAGCTTGAATCCGCACATAAAGTCATTCTAGCGTCTGATATTGGTGATAAGGAACTTGAAGTTTTTTATCGACATGCTCATGATTTAAAGGGCCTTGGAACCACATATGGCTTCCCAATCGTTTCGCAACTCGCAGGCTCACTATGCAGACTAATTGACAGTCCTGATGGGCGCTCAAAGGCCCCCAAAGCACTGCTTACTGCGCATGTAAATTCAATTGTTGCTGCGGTTCGGCAAAATGTTAAGGAAGCTGATCACCCAATCGGCAGCGCGCTGCTACAAGAATTGACTAAACAAGTGGCCAAATATGGTGAGCCAGTTTAGCGTCTAGTGCTTATCCCATTTCGACCCAATCGAAATGGCGCCCTAGATTCTTTGGGTTGAGGTGTTTCTTATCAAAAAACCGCTTCACACTTTTTTCCGAAACACTCTAGCCCAAGCAAATATTTCTTTAGCTTACCGCCGCATATTCAGGGCTAACAATCGAAATATGATGCTCGATATCTAATTTCTCTAACAAATAATTCAAATCGTCTTCTGGTATTGATTGGAAGCGAGTTAGCACTCGCTCTATCATACGCTTTTTGAAGTGCGCCTTGTCTTCAACTGAACCATCAAATTCAGTTTCGTGCAGAACATCAATTGCTGCACGGAATGCAGGGTAGATATTTGGCGGCATTCCTGCCCTGTCAAAAATAGCTCTAAGGCCCAAATGACCACCGTCATGAACCAATAACCATGCTTTTTCATGCGGAATGTTTGCAAGTTCGGCCATCGAAAATTCAACCAATCTAACTTCACCTTGGCAAAGGGCCCGCAAAACGAATGACGGAGTCAATTTACCGTTTAACGCAAGCTGTTGCACAAATCGTTTGAGATCCGCCTGCATGCCGGCTTGCGCGACTAAGTCAATGCCCGCCCGCTCCCGCGTTGTATTTGCAATATCAATAGCCATTTGTGGCGGTAATGCATGTTTCTCGACAAGTTTGTCGAAAATTTGACCGGTAAAGCGGCCAGCGATTTTCTCGGCAACCCCAAGCGGCAATATTGGCCTTCCGATCATCGCTTCTGCAATTTCCGAATTAGTCGGGAATCTGTCAATGGCGCGGTTAAGCCCAAGCTCAGTGAATTGGTTTTTTAGGTTTGAAAGCGCAACATCAACTGCAGGGGCAATGCCAAATTCACAAATAGCATCAGTTACTTCTGTAGACAAGCTCGCACGTTTTGCAATTGCCATCTGACGAATTGGTTCAGCCGCTTCTAGTATTTCAATCAAATCTTCGTCACTAAGATTTGGCGAGTTTTCTAGGATCGGCAAGGCTATGGCTTCAATATCATGTGCCAATTTACTTGCAACATCTGACGGCAAATTTGGTGATGACTTCAAAGTAACAGACAAAGCACGCCTGACCCGCTCGGCAGCACCGTCAACAACCAATCTCAGAATCTCTTCTGCAAAGTGCCGTTCATCATCAGAAATTTCAGCTGCGTCAATGCGCCGACAAAGCCGATAGCAAGCCAATGCCCTGTCTTCATCCGTGTCGCCTTTTATAAGCGACCTAATATCCGCTTCGCTAAGACTTGCTCGAAGTGTGCTAACACCCATTGTTTTCACCTAAATTGTATTCACATAAAACCAAACTTACGCCTTACATGCGTATATGCATGATTCGACATAATGACTTAAGGTGCGCCAATAGGGTTAATGCATCATTTACAAAATTGAATGAAATGTACCTTAAAAGTTAAGCCTCAGCTAACTATTGTCTCGCAAATTGTGGAAATTTGGAAAAGTCAAAGTCTCCATGGTAAGCAGAAGCAGTGCTCTCCTTTGCCTCGCACATTTCCTTAGAGAAATTACTATTGGCATGAACACGCTCAATTTGCGAAGGTTCAGGCGATGACAGTGCATTTATTATGCTTTGAACTTCGTCACAACTTTGAACTAGAAGCGAAAGCGATGCCAAACAATCTGCCTCGTTTTCTGCAACACTGGCCTTTCCTGCAAGCTCAGCAACTTTGCCAGCGCCTATACCAGCTGCGATTGCGCCAAGTTCCTCTAGCGCTCTGGCAAAACCTACGGATTTTTTGCCCACGAGGCAGCTATATAATTGACCAATTTTCCTTGGCCAGGAATCGGAAAAATCGCGCAATATCCCTTCAACTGAGCCGGCGCCCGCAGCTTTCTGATAATTTGACAAAACACCAATATCAATAATTTTGGGTGCAAGGTAAATTGTCTGTTCAAAGGATTCTTCTGGTGTGGTCGATACTGTGCTTTCCTTTGCCTTTTCACTGTCGCCACGGCAAACATAAGCCATCACTTCGGCAAGCAAGTCTAAATCCACTGGCTTTCCCAAAACTCTATCCATGCCCGCTTCAAGGCAAGCGGCAATTTCAGACTGTTCCGTACGACCTGTTAAACCAACAATTGGCGCATTGCTATTCGCGTTGTCCAACTGTCGTATTGCTTTGGTCGCAGAAATGCCGTCGATACGTTCCATCGTAACGTCCAACAAAATTGCGTCAAATATCTCTTTGTTTGCTATTTCAATTGCTTCGTCACCATCTGTGGTCACGACAACTTCAAAGCCAACCGCGCCCAAATAGTGGCTAACCATTTTGCGCATTCCACTGTTGTCTTCTGCGTAAAGAATTTTTCTCATAAGTGCCTCAACGTGGTTAAATATCTTATAAACATTACTTTCGTGTTTATGCCTTTTACAAAACTACAGTTGCAGATTAAATAGCATTAAGCCACAAATGTGCCCAACATAATAGGTTTTGATTGACTTTGGCCGCCAATTCGCTAACTATCGCGAGATTCAGGATTTTGTGGTAGAATGCCATATTTTAACGGCTGGGTATTTTGAATATTTTGACTACGATTTTGACAACAATATTGAGTTTTGTAATCTCATTCGGTTTGGCGCTTAGTGGGGTCGGGTTTAAACGCGAAACCGCCAATATGGAAGAACTAAACAATGAAAATAAGGTTGCTATCGCCAAAATCGACGTAAGAACGCCTAAAAATACGTTTTCCGCAATTGTATCTGCGGGCGACAAACCAATTGAAACTTGCTATAAAGTTAAAAAAACTACGAGGCTACAATTCAAATTCTTCGCGTCTGCTTCTTAAAGGTTTAGGCGCCTTTTGCGTATGTATCTTGCAACTGATAGAATTCATATGCATAACTAGATTTTTGCTGGACTAACAAACCTGATTTTAAACAACTTGTGTGCCGCGCTTATTGACCCAAGCTGGCAAGTAAGAATTGAACCATTGAACATTCATATTGGCGTGAGAAAAAATTGCCTAAAAAAGACGTAAAAAATTTGGAAATAGACGGCGAAGTCGCAGATCTTACTATAGATTTGTCCGTGAGCGAGAGTACAAATTTCCCCGTTGCAAATCAATATGATCTTGTAGGCCAAAATGAAGGATTGGGGTCAATCACTTTTGATGCGTTGGAAGAAGAAACAAACGGCCACAAGTCACGAAAGATCAAGAAACCCAAACATAGGCCATATCTATTCTTGTTTTCAGTTTTAACTGCAGTAATCTGGATAATCGCGGCGCTACTTTACCTCAACACAAAGACCGACGGCATCAGCCAATTGGAAATTTTTACCATGGTTGTCGCTCTGTTGGGGCCTGCGGGGCTTTCGGTCTTAGCTGGCGCGATGGGTGAAAGCATCATTGCTTCTAACCGCGATGCAAAGGCTCTAGTTAGGGCCGCAAGAAAGCTGATTGAACCAAGCAAAGCAGCGGAGGAAGCTGCGAAGTCCACGCTATCAACGGTAAGAGGCGAAGTCGAACGCCTAGAACTTGCAATAAAATCAGCGGCGTCACAACTCGGGAATTTGGAAAATACCATTGAAATTAGAACTGTTGGATTGCGTAAAGCTTCAGAAGAAGCCAGATCCGGCGCCGATGCTTTGGTTAACACCATGGAATCCGAACGAGTGCGCTTGTCTGCATTACTCGAAGCCTTATCTGAACTCACTAAGTCAGCACAAATGACGACAAAAACTGGCACGCAAGGGCTTGAGACAAGTGCTGCACTTCTTAGTAAAGCAGCAGAAAGCCTGAACGCAAAATCAATCGAAGCAATAAATTCGGCAGGCGTCGCCGCAAATCGACTTGATGAGTCAGTAGGCAAAACGCTGCAGGCAATTTCAAGCTTGGATGATGCATCCTTGCGTGGAGAAGTGGCGTTAACTAGCGCACATGACTTAATGGTCCAAGCTAGAATAAAAGCAAATGATGCAGTTAGCGGTGTTTATGATGCGACCCAATCACTTCAAGATGCAGCAAACCGAGCCAGTGAGACCGCAAAAGATGTTTCACAGCTAATCACCCGTGAAACCGAAGGAGCACGTGGACTTAGCATCAAAACCATTGATGATGTTCGTAAAATTGCCGAAGACAATGCAAAACTAATTGTGGGTGCGCTGCGCGCCGAAACCGACAGAGCAAGGCTAATTGCCGAAGAAAACTTGGCAACTTTGGATGCCACTTCTACGTCTATTAAGCGCTTGGCTGCAGAATCTAATGACTATATCACAAAGCAAATTAACGAAAACAAACATAACTTAGATAGCATTCGACAACAAAATTTCGAAATTGGAAAAGAAGCCAATAAATTTGTTGAAGACAGAATCCTTACTGCAAAGGAACTTATTGCGCATTCGACTTCGCTTCTTAATGACGCTGGTATGCGAATAGAAGGCCGTTTTAATGATGTTGTGAAATCATGTTCGGACCAAGCACGCGCTGTCGAAGATGTAATAGATGGCTTAAACCGAAAACTCGATGCCTTGCCGGCGGAAGCGATACAAAGAGCCGTCGCGGTAGAAAGCGCGCTTGAAGAAACATTGCGAAAACTAAATGAAACGGGCCGTAGAGCAGCCGACGAAACCAGGGCGCTTGATGAATCATTTCAAGATCGCTTAAGGCAGTCTTATTCGGCCTTAAGTGAAGTGGTTCAAAGACTTGGCAGTTTCTCCGCGCCATATCCACCAAACGGCGGACAAGCTTCGCAAGGCAGCCATTCTAATCCAACTGCGACTGTTAGCCTGCCGAACTTGCCATTGCATGAAAAACCGGCAGAGCACCTTGAAGAATTGGCCGAAGCTGAAAAGAATATCAATACAAGCCAAACTGGGCGGGATGGCGAATACCAGCCTTCAGCCTCTGAGGTTAAGTTCACATCAGTTTTGCAGCCAAAGACACAAATTCGTTCGGTCCCAACCGAAGAAACTCAAACTAAGCAACAAGATACGCCTAGCGGTTTGCGTGGTCGCATTTTGGCCGAAGAAAACTCAGTTAGCAGGAAATTGGAAGTAAGATCAGAGCCAAATGCGCCGCAACCCGAAACTGGAAAAAAGTCTTCACAGGCCTATAACCCTTTTGGCGGAGTAACTTTTCAGCCGAACTTAATCCCAAAAAATGAAGGCAAATCCGACTGGTCATGGCGCGACGTTCTTTCGGAAATAGACAAAGATGACCCTCACAAGCAAGACAGCTTTGTTCATGAAATGTCGGCCCTATTGGGTTTAGCGTCAGTTCAACAGCAAATTATCGATAGGATTTTGGAACTGCAACTATATAATCCGCCAGGCGCAGTTAGCCAAATAAGAAATTCGATGGCAACGCAAATCAGTATTTTGGAAAACAAAATTGCACAAGATTTTGAGACCAGAAATTCCTTGATTGATTTTGTTTCAAGGAAGGCGAAAGCCGCGACGCAAGGCCGATTGACAAACCTCGAACTCAGGCTGTTTCTTGTAGCCCAATGCGTCTTGAATGGGCCGCAAAGTCGCTAGCACGTCTTAACTAGTGATAGAACTTCGCGCATGCGCTTAGAACATTTGGGCCAAGAATGGCAAACCTAAAATGCTGGTAGTGTCTCAGTTTGAAATATAGTGTGGAAAATAATTTTCACAAATTACTTCATTCATGCTATATTCCTTAAATGACATAAGGAGTCGAAATGCAAATCTTATTTTATGTAAAGAGGAGCAACCAAATAATATACAAAATGGAATTTCCTGTTGATGAAACTTGGCAGTTTAGCGAATTTTCTAAATTGGCAATAGATGATTTTCGAAAGCAATATCCCAATATTTCTTTGTTAGATACGGATGTTGTAATGGGATTTGACAATGCCTAAAGGCCCAAATGGACAGAAAAGACCTGCTGACGCTATAGGTGCTGCAATCATGGTTGCTAAGATTGCAACTGGTGAGTTGCAAGATGATGTTGATAATAAGACTGAACTACATCGTGCAAGCGGCAAAAAAGGCGGTAACGAACGCGCTAAGTCTCTTTCAGCGAAACAAAGACAAGATATTGCTAAAATAGCTGCTGAAGCTCGGTGGAAAAAGTCTGTCTAAGCGGCATCATCAATGTCATCTAAACTAGCTTTCCGCCATTCAATATCAAGCGTAAAATCCATCGGCAAATTAATTGGCTCGGCTTCTGGATGATTGTCATTCCAGTGATCCCAATCCAGTGAAAGCTGCAAACCATCATCAACCATTTGCTCTCTTCGATTTACAAAAGACTTTCGCATTTGTGCGGTAGTCGTATGTTCATCATCAATATCAACCCAACCGAATAAATTATTTCCATTTTTCTGGCCAGTTGGCACCGCGTGGTTAGCTCTATACGGCCTTTTTGTTTTCTTATCGTAGCGTATCTCTTGCCTTGCTGCATCTGTAAATTGTCTGGCAAGCAAATCCAAAGGATCTTTGGGTTGAGGAAGAGGCCATCCAAATTTATGCGCATATTCTGCCACCTTGCGCATGTCAGCTTCGTGTTCTCCAGTTTCTTCACGATACTTCCTTAACAATCTTTGCATTTCCAATACTTTAGTCAACTCTCAACTCCTATTCATACAAAGGTGCAATGTCACCCCAACCATCCACAAAAGCATTTGAGGCCACGATATTTCGTATCTTAACCAAATGCTTTCTAAATCTATCATACCGCCCTGTTCTGTTTTGCAATTGCCCTGCAACTATACCGGGATGAACTCCAATTGTTTTTGAAAATCCAAGCAAGTCTCTTTCTGAAAAAAACGGCGCTTTCCTTGCGATGAACGCTTCAATCATAGTTGGCGATACACAAAAACTAGAAGCGGCCTCATTTGCGAGACGTTCTTCTTGGGGAATATCTTGCCCATGCCCAACTTTATCGCCTTCGAGTTCAATATCTATATTTATGCTATGTTTGCCATGTCCTTGCAGAACATGCTCCAATTCATGGCGCAAAACAAACCAAAAATTATCAATTCTGTCATGGCGCATAGTTAATGCGACTACAGGTGAATTATCATTTAACCAAAAACAAACTCCATCGATTTTAGCATTCGGTAAGGTTTCAACAAGCAGGAACCTAACACCACACTCGGCAAGTATTCTCGGCACTTTTCTCGCCTCTTCGGCAGATTTTGTTAGTTTCGATAATTCTTCAATTGCAATTTTCAATTTCTCTTTGGTGTATTTATGAACAACCATTTCGAGCGCGATTTGTCGAACACGGTATAGCCATGCTAACTGAGTTAAGGAAAGCGGTGCTTCCGCATCAGTTTTCTTGGCAGCAATTGGCAATTGATGAATTTCCTCAGGCCTACTAGCGCCAAAAAATTTAACTATTGCTGCCTCAACCGCTTTCAAATCAGTTTCATCCTCCACAAATATCCAGCCGCGTCTTATCATTTCATACACAGGCAAATTGCCAAATATGTGCGCTCTAGTTGCTCTGGTCGGGTCTGGCTTGTTTGTAATTCTTGCAATTTGTAAATCGTAACTATTTTGAAGCTCTAGAAAGGTATTTGCATTTTCTCCAAAGACATCTTCTAATGCTAAAGCAAGCTCGGTTGTAACAGCGCCCTTGCCTGAAATTATTTTGTTAATAGTGCTTTCGCTCTTGCCAATCACTATAGCCAATGTCCTTTGCGACCACCCATTTCTGTCCAGTAATTCACTAATCAACTGACCAGGCGTATTATATTGTTTCATAATTCCCCCTATACGCGATTCAATCTTATATGTGTGTTTGGTAACAATTGCAAGCACAACTTGCGCAAAAACTCAAACTGATAAAACATGCTTGCCAGCTAAGCAAAAAGTTCATATTGAATACTAATGAACAAACTACCTCTCTCTAAACGCACCCAAATTCTTGCCATGCTTTGCGAGGGTTCTTCAATGCGGTCAATAAGCCGCGTTGTTGACGTTTCAATCAACACCGTGACCAAATTATTAATTGATGCAGGTGAGACTTGCCTTGAATTGCATAATGACCTTGTGCGTGATGTTAAATCTTCAAAAGTTCAATGTGATGAAATTTGGTCTTTTTGCTATGCCAAAGAACGCACCGCAAAGACACTTGAAAACCGCCCAGAAGGTTCGGGCGATGTATGGACTTGGACAGCTTTGGACGCAGATTCCAAAATGATTGTTTCATATTTTGTTGGTGATAGGTCTGGTCAATCTGCAATCGCGCTTATGGACGATTTGCGTGCAAGATTGGCGAATCGAGTTCAGCTAACCACAGACGGTCACAAAGCCTATTTAGAAGCTGTTGAAGGCTCTTTTGGCGGCGATGTGGATTATGCGCAACTGGTTAAGATGTATGGTGAAAGCCCCTCACCAAAAGGCCGTTATAGTCCTGCTGAATGCACTGGAATTAAGAAAACTGCGATTGAAGGCAATCCCGATGAAAAGCACGTTTCAACTTCTTATGCAGAGCGTTCAAATCTTACAATGCGTATGTCTATGCGCCGCTTCACAAGATTAACCAATGGGTTTTCAAAAAAGATTGATAACAACATTCGCGCTTTGGCATTATATTTCATGTTCTATAATTTTTGCCGCATTCACAAATCTTTGAAAATGTCACCTGCAATGGCGGCTGGTGTTTCTCAAACCCTATGGTCACTTGAAGATATTGCCGAAAGAATTGAAGCGCGAGTCAATCAACCAAAGAAAAGAGGCTCTTACAAAAAAGCAGGTGATAAAATTTCAAACTGAGACACTGCCAAAATGCTATTGGGCTTGCAACCTTGTTTCAGAAAATGCACGGCCAGTACTTTGCGCCCATGTCATTATTTCAATCGCCATATTCTGCGTTGCCCGCTCTAGCGCTATAGCGGGTTGGTTAGCCTCGCCCGCTGGTGCTGGCACGCTTGATGAAAATATTTTCGTTGCCAACGGCCGATGCGAAGATATATCGATAAGGCGCGCTGTTGCTTCAATCTTAGCGGTCCCGGCTTCGCGTCTTTGCGGCGTTGTTACCTCGAATACATTTACATCTAACGCCAATTCAAAATCGGCACGTGCGGTTGAGCTAGTGCGCATTGATGCCCGAAACGCCACTGCTTTATCAAAAGTACCCAAAATGATGTTTTGAATGCCAATTGGTGCAGGTGATGCGAACTTAACCCCTTCAACATACGCAATCGAGCCATCATCTTGCAGTGCAGTTACATCAACGCCTGCAAGCGCATATGGCATAACTGGTAGGCCGACTGCAATTGAAAACGGCGCCTGGACAGCAACTCGAGAAACATCGTTAGACGCCCTTAGCGGGACAATTAAAGGCGATTGCCCAGTTTTTGGCAAAACCGATACACAGCCTGTAATTATAGGTAATGCGCCCGCCAAAAGCACAAAGACAGCAGTTATTTTTCGTTTATTCATGAGCAATTCACCACCTATTTCTTCCATTTCACGGTTGCGGTAGTTGGCCGTGACAACAGCCCAACTGGGCTCGCGCTCGCGTCTTGCATAAATCTATTCGCGCTATCACTTACTTCCGCGATATTCTGAACCGCATTGTTCAATTTTGGCAACGTCTCATAAGTACCTTGGGCAAAGAAAACATCAACCGATGTTGCGGCGCCAGAGACACTTACGGCAGCCTGCCTAAAATCGCCAGTTGCCGCCTGCAGGGCCGATGCGGCACTATCAATAGTAACTAAAGTGCTGTTTGCTGTCCTTGCGGTGGTATTAAGGTCCCTCACCAATGCATTTGACGCATCAAGCACATTGTTAGTTCTTTGGCTAATATCCCTAGTCTGCACAAGTAAGTTCTGTCCCAACTCATTGTACGTAGTTGCGGCAATGCTTGCGTTTTGCGAAAGTTTGGCAACTTCAGCGCCCGCCTGCCCAACTGTAAGAGCCGCCAAATTTGCCCTGTCTAATAATTGACCTTGCTGGGTAATTTGCGCCGAAGCACGCTGAATATTCTCTAAAATACTTGAAAAAGACCTGATATTCGAGTCTGACAAAACTTGATTGACGCGCGTTAGAGTTTCAAAAGTGGTGCTGACGACCCCTTCCCCACTTTGCAATAGGCGATCCATTTGGCTGCGACGCGAAGAAATTCGTGGGCGATCCTCGCCTTTATTGCGGCGGATTGGCCCAGCATTTGCGCTGCCAGCCAATATTTGTATATAACTAAGACCGGTTAAGCCCGCTGGTTCAAGCTGCGCAGTAGAGTCTGTTTTAACGGGTGTAGAAGATTCAACTTTTATTCTAGCAATAACATTTGCAGGATTTGTTTTGTCGAGGCTAAGATCCGTAATTTCGCCAACTTTTATGCCATTAAATTTGACTTCACCGCCGAGTTCCAAGCCGCGAACCGGCCCTTGGAAAACAACGTCATAATTCGTATAGTTTTTGTCAAAACCAGCGTTAGCAATCCAAACAGTAAACACCGCCGCCACCAAAAGCGACAGAATAGTGAATGCACCAATTAGTATGAAGTTAGCCCGAGTTTCCATAATCTATTCTTTGTTTTCTACAATAAAATCCACATTTATCAGGGTTTAGTTTTGTAAAGCAACTCAATTTTATATTGATATTCTCTTTCCACACCATTTTTACCCATTTTAATCAAATTTTCAATTCCAAATTATTGCTTCGCAAAATTCATTTCGTTCATCCAAGCGCTGCACGGCCACGGGGCCCAGAAAAATACTCTTCAAGCCAGCCCGTCGCTTGTTCTCTTACATAATCAAGTGGCCCAATTGCCGAAACTCGCTGGTTTGCCAATGCTGCAACCCTATCGCAAGCGTCCCTCAGTGTATCAAGGTCATGCGTGATAATGAAAACTGTTAGTCCAAGCGCTTGTTTCAAATCATTTATCAACTCATCAAACCTGCCGGCAGTAATTGGATCCAAGCCCGCTGTTGGCTCGTCAAGAAATAGAATGTCTGGATCAAGTGCCAAAGCCCTTGCCAGCGCGGCGCGCTTTCGCATTCCGCCTGAAAGTTCAGAAGGTAGTTTGTCCCCCGCTTCTTTTGGCAGACCCGCCATCAGAACTTTAAGCGCAGCAATTTCACCCATAAGCTTTGGCGAAAGGGACGTGTGCTCCTTTAACGGAACCATGACGTTCTCTAAAACAGTGAGCGAAGAAAATAGAGCGCCATCTTGGAACATTACACCCCATTTTGATGCTAGCTTTGCTTGCTCAACTTCATTGTCACCCCAAACATCGATACCTAACACGTCTGCTTTGCCGGCAAACGGTCGGTTGAGCCCAATAATAGTTCGCAAAAGCACAGACTTACCCGCGCCCGACCCGCCAACAAAGCCAATGGTTTCGCCACGCAAAACATCAAGATCCAGATCTTTATGGATTGTAAAATCCCCAAACCGATTTGTAATGCCGCGCAATTGAATTGCCACTTGCTCGCGTGGGCAATCTAAAATCGGCGTAACTGCGTCTACAAAGTTCATATCTCAAGCTCGTTAAATACAATTGCGAAAATCGCATCAACAACAATCACCATGAAAATTGCTTGCACCACTGCGGCAGTTGTATGCTTTCCAAGGGAAATAACGTCATTCTCCACTTCAAGACCCTGCCTGCAGCCAATAATCGCGATGATAAAAGCGAATACTGGGGCTTTGGACATACCAACCCAAAAATGCGTATCGCCGACATATAATTGCAATCTCGATATAAACATCGTGAAGCTAATATCCAAAGTCAAAACACTAACAAACGCGCCGCCCAACAATCCCGCAATCATGGCAAAAAACACCATAATAGGCGTCATAATCAATAAGGCCAAAACTCTTGGAATCACCAACATTTCCATTGGGTCAAGACCAATGATAGACATGGCGTCGATTTCTTGCGTCATTTTCATTGAGCCAATTTGTGCTGTAAACGCAGAATCGGAACGTCCGGCCAAGATGATGGCCGTAATCAATACTGCGAACTCACGCAAAATTGAAATTCCAACTAAATCGACTGTAAACACGGTTGCGCCAAAACTTTCAAGCGTCTGAGCGCCCATAAAAGCAACAACTGCGCCAATGAAAAATGTCAGCACCATAACAATTGGTATCGCATCAAGACCTGCACTTTCGGCGACAGAAATTGTTGGTATCCAGCGAACGCGCTTTGGATTTGCAACTGCCAAGACCAAGCTCGAGACGGTTTGACCAACAAAAGACAAGGTTTCAACAGATTCACGGAAAAAATCATCAATGCCGTCAATTACATGTTGCTTAAATTTTGCAACCGCATCAATTTTTTTCGGTACCTCAATGCCGCCTTCAACGAACCTCTCCATTTGCTTTAAGAAATCGCGCGCAAATGGATGTTCACCAAAGACTGTTTCTTCATTGACAATCAGATCTTGCTGCCCAGCTTTTATAATCTCACACAACATATACGCGCCGGCTGAATCTAAGTCCTTCAAGTGATTGATGTGCAACGAAACGTTTTCAGGCAGTATTTTCTTGGTATCGATAACTTCAAGTAGGGAGGTTAAGTCATTTTCAATTAAGTGAATAGTATGAACAGTCCAGTCGCCTTTTACGCCAACCTCCAGCCCTCCGTCATGTTCACGAACACGCAGTTGCGGCACCAATTCAGGCGCCATCAATGGAATTTCACTGATTTTGTCAGACTCGCTCATATTAGAACTAAATACCCACCCAGTTAGTTTTGATTGAGTTTAACCAATTGTTCAGGACTTGCAACACCAGGAAGCGAAAAAATCTTGTAATTTCAAATCATTCATGAATATTGCAGGTGAATTGCACCCAATCTATTTTATTTTACTAGTGGTTGGGGCAAATTATACTAAAATCCTTCTGACTTTGTATACGCAAGTTTATCTAAAACCAAAATCCAAAGAGTAAAAACAATGAGTTCTGAATATTTCTCTCCCGACTATTACTCTGCACGAGACAAGTTCCTTAATGAAGCCAAAAATAATGGCGCGGTGATGCAGTCATTTATCCATCCGCACCAAAAAGGCCCCGGCGGGCGTGACTTGCACATGGATTGCGCCACATTCGGAGATCAATCTTCCAAATCATTATTAGTGGTAATTTCGGGTACTCATGGCCCAGAAGGTTATTGTGGATCTGGCGTCCAAACTGGCTTGATGCATGAAGGGCGTATAACGGAGTGGGCAAAAAAAACTAGAATCGCGTTGATACACGCACACAACCCCTATGGCTTTGCGTGGGATACGCGTTTTAACGAGGACAACATTGACTTAAATCGAAATTATTTGCCAAGCTTCACCCCGCCCTTGCCGCAAAATCCGGCATATGCACAGCTCCATAAATGGGCCGCTCCGCAAGCACTTGATGATCAAACTATGTCTGAAGTGCAATCAAAATTGCTTGAGTATGCAGCGAAAAACGGCTTCCCCGCGCTACAAGCAGCGCTAACAAGTGGCCAATATCAGTTCCCAGATGGCGCGTATTACGGCGGCCTTGCTCCAAGTTGGTCAAGGGACACGCTAACAGCCATTTTCGATGAAATTACTAAAGGCGTTGAAAATATGGTCATTGTGGATATGCACACAGGCCTTGGGCCTTTTGGGGTTGGTGAGATACTAATTTCTGCGCCAACGGGCAGCAAGGAGTCTGCGTTTTGCGAAGAAATTTGGGGTGCCGAAGTGCATTCGACGAAAGTAGAATCCGTCTCTGCGGACTTATACGGAACCTTAGATGAGTTTTTGGCAAATCGTTATAGCGCCATCAAGTATGCAGTTATGGCGCTTGAATTTGGCACCATTGACCCACTTTCAGTTTTCAAGGCAACCCAAATCGGTTCGTGGCTGCATTGCAAAGGCGATAAAACCGCCCCTTATGCCGACAAGCTGCGCCAATTTTCGCGCGATGCTTTCTACCCGCAAGGCGATGAATGGGCCAATAAAGTGTGGGATAGAAGCCTTGAAGTAATTACCAAAGCCGTCAATCATTTGTAAGCCGCCTACCGCAATGTATCTTGAATTTTTGAAACCCAAAAATGAAATCGCAATTCAATTTCACAGCTTGTCGCCAAATTGTTTTGCCCCTGATATCCCAAAATAGTTGCGCCTTTGTGCGGACGTTCTCAAGGCTAAAAGTAGCACAAACCGTTGAAAAATTGCCTCAAGGAATTTCATAAATGTTTATTTCCAATATTAAAAGAATACTCTTTAGGAATTCAATTAATTGGTGGGACGATAAACAATTTATCCTGATTGAAAGTGTTAAGAATGGTCAACTAAACCCTGATAAAATTTGGAGTATTACAGAAGAATTGAGAGTGGGAGGAAACAAGTATCGGCGGAAAGACTATAGTAGAATAGAAAGGAGTTTCGTTCACACGGTAAGTTGGGCAGTTCACTATACGCAAACGGAGTTTGGTGTTTTGCTTGATGAATTTGTGAATGATTCTAATGATGTAGAATTGCAACTAAAGACGTCAATTGATAACACAAGTGCGCGAATAGAGTTTCATCTGAAAACTAAAGGACGAGAGGGATCCACTTCGTACGCTATTGAATGGATAGCTTTGGAAACAGACACATTTGTTTGCTTTGAATGAAACCCTGCAATCGGAAAATGAAATATTTCAGTGACATTGTATCAATTGCTCAATTGCAAAGATGCTTAGCCGCAGTGCAAGTCTCATCCCGTCGTTCCTTCGAGTGCCCGTTGCCGAGACATAGAAATAAAATGAAACTATCAAAATTAACAATTATACCAATTTTATGCTTGCTTTCAGCCTGTTTAATCAATCACAAAGAAGCGAGTAAATGGCCAATGTCAAGGATAGAACAAGTCGGATACCTTGATGCAAGCCCAAGTGGATTGCTGTTATATGAAAGTGCTGATGCACTAAAATCCCAAGAATTGGATAAATGCTACGACTTGGAGGTTGACCTTGAAACATATAGGAATATGAGGACAATTGCGCAAGGAACAAAGATTGCGATAAGTGGCCTTGTTGGCGAGCCAACACCCATTTTTCCAGATGGTAGTTCTGTGCATATTTTGAAGCAAAGCGGTCGGATGTCTTCGTTAATATGCGGTAGGAGGCAAATAGTAAGAGTTAAAAACTTTCATATTGTCCCAGAATAATTTTCAGGGACATTGCGTAATTGATATGTTTTCGGTGACAGGTAATCAACTACCCAATTGCAAAAATGCATAGCTTTAAGCATGGTTGCTTTTGCACTCATTTATATTGGCCTTGCGCATAAATAACACTCTATCCGCCCTCACTAATTCCCCTCTACAATTGATGATTTCGGCAAAGCGCATTCAAAATTGAGCGAAGGAGAAATATCAACAAATGTCAACATTTTTGGGCTAGAGCGTATCCCATTTCGATCTTCACGAAATGGCGCTTTAGATTCTATTGTTTGCCGCGTTTCTTATCCAAAAACCGCTTCACACTTTTTTCCGAACCGCTCTAGGGCATTTGGCAATATGATGACAAATGATGGTATTTCAGCCCCCTTGCCGCAAGTTAATACCCAAATATTGCGAGGGGCTTTTGCAAGCAAAACCCAGCATTTTAGAGTAAATTCAGTGTGTTACGGGTGCTAATTCCCCATTGCTTTCATAAGGAAGTTTTGGCCTTGTTCGCCGCCCTGCTGATACGGTTTTGAGCCTGTTCGGTCAGTGATTTTTTCCCAATTTGCTGCAATGTCATCAACGCTTACACTTTCGGCATTGATATGCAGGCCGCGGGTTTCAATAATTTCAGAAACCGCATAAGTGCCAGCGCCTGCGGCCATAATGACGCCAGTCGGGGCATCTTCGCTGCTCATGTATGCCACAGCTGGCGAAACAAGTTCGGGGGCCAATTTATCAAGCACTGCTTGCGGCATTAAATCGCGCGTCATTTGTGTTGCGGCAACCGGGGCGATTGCGTTCACTTTGATGTTGTTCTTCGCGCCTTCAATTTTAAGCGTGTTCATAAGGCCCACAAGCGCCAATTTTGCAGCGCCATAATTGGCTTGGCCAAAATTGCCATAAAGCCCAGTTGATGATGTTGTGACCACAATACGCCCATAATTTTGGGCTTTCATAATATCCCACACGGCTTTGATGCAAACATAGGAACCAAACAAATGAACATTTATAACGTCGTTAAAATCTTTGGTTTCCATTTTGCCAAAGCTCTTATCACGCAAAATACCGGCGTTGGCGATCAAAACATCGACCCTGCCCCACTTCTCCATCACGGTGGCGACCATCGCGGCAACCGATGCTTCATCGCTGACGGAAGCTGCAACCGCAATTGCCTCACCACCCAAGGCCGCTATTTCGGCGGCGACATTCTGTGCGTTAACCGAAACGCCATCCGCGCCGCCAATGTCATTAACAACAACTTTAGCGCCAAGCGATGCAAAATATAAGGAGTGACACCGACCAAGGCCGCCACCAGCGCCAGTTACAATAACGACTTTTCCATCAAAACGAATCTGCGACATAATTTTCCCCAATTGAATTCAGTTTTCGATTTGCCGTAACTTGACGCAAACGTCAAGCTAAAAAACTAGAACTAGCAAAGAAAAAATTCGTCGCTCACCATGAAGAATATGCCGAACTTTGAATGATTGGCGCGTTATATTGGCAAGCGTGTACTTTTGGAACGCAAAATAAAAACATCAGGGTTTATTTTTATTCTTTGCGTATCTTTTAACGTGACGCATTTTACTTTAAAAGAGCCCGAATGGACTGATAAGGTCAAAGTGAAATTTTAAAAACGATATAATTTCAAACAAGGGAACATAATTTATGCAAAGTTTCAATCTAAAAAGTCGCCAAATTTTGGCCGGCTCTTGCTTAACTCTTTTGGCTTCTTTCGCATATTCTGGACAAGCGCAAGCCGACGAAGGCATGTGGACTTTTGATGCTTTTCCGGCGGCTAAAGTACAGCAAGCGTATGGTTTTACGCCAACTCGCCAATGGCTTAATCATGTTCAAAACTCGGCAGTTCGCTTAAGTGTTGGTTGCTCTGCGAGTTTTGTCTCACCAAATGGGTTGATTTTGACAAATTGGCATTGTTCTTCTGATTGCACGGCAAACCTAACAACTGCAGAAAATGACTATGGGCGCGATGGTTTCTTTGCTCGTAGGATTGAAGATGAGAAGATATGCCCTGGCCTTTCCGCCGAGGTTTTAACTTCGATTACCGATGTTACAGCGCAAATATTGGCGTCTACTCGCGGGAAAACTGGCGCCGAAATATCAACGGCCCGCGAGGCGGCGATTTCTGCGGCTGAAGAGCGTGCTTGCCATGGCCTCGACGCGCAAAAATATCGTTGTGACGTTGTTAATCTGTATCGGGGTGGGCAGTACAAAGTCTATAAATACCGCACATACAATGACGTGCGCTTGGTTTTTCAACCTGAATATGCAGTTGGTTTTTTTGGTGGCGACCCCGATAATTTCAACTTTCCACGCTATAATTTAGACGCATCATTCCTTCGTGCATATGAAAATGGCGTGCCAGTTCGCAATGTAGAATATTTGCAATGGACCAATGAAGTTCCAAAAGATGGCGATTTGGTTTTTGTGGCTGGCAACCCTGGATCAACGCAAAGATTAAGAACGACTGACCAATTGGCATTTCAGCGCGATTGGGTATTGCCAACACGGCAATTGGTTCGCTCTGAAATTCGTGGTCGCTTGACCGAATATATCAATGGCGGCGAGACCCAAAGACGTGAAGCAGGTGAAGTTTTGTTTTCGCTCGAAAACAGTTTCAAGGCGCAATATGGGCAGATGCGTGCTCTTATGGATCCGGAATTTTTCGCAATTAAAACTCGCGAAGAAGCTGATTTGAAGCGCCGGGTCCGCGCCAACCCTGCCCTTTTGCGGCAAATTGGCGACCCTTGGGCAACAATTCGAACCGCAACCGCAAAGCAGCGTGACCTCTTTTTACCCTATGAGTTTTTGGAAGCTCGCGCTGGTTCTATATCTGGGCTCTATGGATACGCAAAACAGTTAGTTCGCGCCGCTTATGAGCGCGAAAAGCCTGTTGGCGAACGTTTGCCAGGTTATAGTCAAGCTGGATTAGCGCAGTTGGAGCGCCGCATTTTGGCGCATACACCGACACATAATGACCAAGAAATAATTGGCCTCGAATCGTGGCTTTCCAAAACGCGCGAATATTTAACAGTCGATGATGCCAATGTTAAGAATATGCTTGGCCGTGAAAGCCCCGAAGGCTTGGCGCGCAGGCTAGTAAATGGCACAACATTAGCAGATCCAGCAGCTCGCGCGGCATTACTTAGAGGTGGGCGTGCTGCAATTGAAGCATCGACAGATCCAATGATCCAATTCGTTTTAAAGACAGATGCCAACGCAAGGGCCATTCGCGCGCGCTATATTGCTGAGGTGGAAGGGCCAATGAGCCAAGCCGCTGAAAAAATTGCTGAGGCGCGGTTTGCGGTTTATGGTTCAAACCTTTATCCAGACGCAACTTTCACTTTGCGCTTATCCTACGGCAAAGTTCAAGGATGGACGTATAATGGCGTAACAGTGCCTTCAATGACGAAAATTGGTGGTGCATTTGAACGCGCAACCGGCGCTTTCCCATTTGAGCTGGCGCCATCATGGGTAAGTGCTAGGTCTCGCATTGATCCTAATATTGCGTTTGATATCTCCTCAACCAATGACATTATCGGCGGCAATTCTGGCTCTCCATTGATTGACAAGCAGGGTCGAGTAGTCGGTGCCGCTTTCGATGGTAATATCCATTCTTTGGGCGGCGATTTTGCCTATGATGGGCGATATAATCGGACAATTTCTGTTACGACTGCAGCAGTTCAAGAGGCACTTACAAAAATTTATGGCATGGATTGGCTGGTGGCAGAACTGAATCGCCGCTAGAAGCTTAATTGGTTGATTGCTAAATTGCACTACATACATTGCTGCTTCTCGCCGCCTTCGCCAACTCAAACCTTATTTTGGTTGGTGCAAGGCGGCGGTCCAATACTATGCCGCGCATTGACGGCGAATAGACAATTTTTGCGCCAGGCGGAACATTTTGACCCTGTTTAGCCAAAACGATATTAACACCTTGGGGCGCTTCGCGATCATTTTGAGAAAAGAAATTATCGCTATTTGCCGCAAAGACTGAAATACTCATATAATCGTCCCATGGCGCAGCATAAATTCGGACCGGTCCATCTCGCAGGTCATAAACACAGGCAGCATAAGCCATGTCTGGCGAAGGCCTGACAATCTGGCGCGAATGAATGGTGGTTTGTTGGCCTTGTGTGAATTGATTTGTGTTTGCCCAACCGTTGCTTAGGCGTTTCATAGCTACGCCCATAAAAACATACGGCCCCAAAAAGACATAGGAAATGTGCCCAAGTATTAGAGCGAAAGTTCCAACTATTAGATATTTGAACTTTTTCAATTTCAACCCCGGCAACTAATTTTAGTGATTGTAGGTAGATTAAGTGAATCGGTGTCTTCAAGCGCGATTGGCTCAGGGTTATATAACCTCAACGTCAAGTCAAAATTGCCACTATTCTTGTTTGATATCCAATCGCCTGTGGCCGGCTTGTTTTGGCTAATAGTGACTTTGAAAGTTGGGTTTTGCCCAATTTTAGTAGCGTCAAATGAAGGATGCCCATCATCATTCTGAGCCAAAAAATCATCATCGGCATAAAGTGTGATTGACCACCACCTTGCGGGGAGCTTTGAACCCTCAACCAAATAATCGCAATTCTCGACTAGCTTTTGGCCGGTTTTCGTGTCGCTTTCCGCGCTTAAATATATAGCCTCTTTGCGAGTGAGCGCTAGAAGGCCAGACTTTGCAATGGCTGCCCGAGTATATGGGTCGGCGGCGATAGTACCAACCAAAGGTGAAATGCGCCAACCTGAAATCGAAACCGAAGGCGCGGAAACAAACTTTACGCTGAGAAAAATACCAACGCCAAAGCCCAAAATAGCAATCACAATTTGGATAAATATCGAAAATTTGCCTGCGCTTCTGGTCGCAATTTCGGATGCATCGGTGTTAGGTTTTCGAATGAACATTGCAGACAGGATTGCTCAACATGCACTATTTGTCAATTCACGAAAAAGAATAGGCATCCATTCTTAGCGATCCAAAAGTTGCACTTGAATGAAGCCTGTCAACCACAAACCCTTCACCAGCGGCCCCCATTGCGACAAAAATTGGCAATAAATGCTCATCCGTCGGGTGGTTTTTCACTGCATATGGCGCAAGCGCGCGGTAATTTAATAGATCGTCAATTGCCTTGTTTTGCAGAGCGTTGTGAAACCACGCCGAAAAATCCTTCGACCAAATTTCCTCTTCGCCGCCATCCCACTTTATTTCCCGCAAATTGTGTGTGAAACTTCCCGACGCTATTATTGCGATGTTTCTATCACGAAGTGAGGCAATTGCTTTGCCAATTTCAAAATGATGCTTCGGACTTAAATGGCTTTGAATGGACAATTGTAATACTGGAATATCTGCATTTGGATACATGAGTTCTAATGGAACCCATGCGCCATGGTCCAAACCGCGATAATTGTCTATTTGCACTTCAAAACCACCTTTCGCCAATAGTTCGGAAACTTCTATGGCGGTTTCAGGGCTACCAGCTGCGGGATATTGCATTTCAAAAAGCTGCTGCGGAAAGCCTCCGAAATCATGAATTGTTGCGTTCTTTTCCACCGAATTAACCGTCGGAATTTGCGTTTCCCAATGAGCAGATACCATTAGAATTGCATCTGGCCTAACAATTTCATCGCCTAAAGAGCGCAAAAAATGATGCGCGGGCACGTCGTCTAACACAAGCGTTGGCGAACCATGAGAAAGGAAATAGGCTTTTTGCATTGGCATTATGCGCTCCGACTTTAACGAGAATAAATCATCGATACCTATTTAGTAACGCAAAGGCCATATTGCAATAAATTGTCAATAAGGGTCAATTTACCGTTGAATAATCGACATACCACTGCAACGGGTCGTCATTATTATTGTCTTGCCAGGTAATCGGCGAGTCAGTGACCACCCGCTGACCTGGGAAGCCCGGCATTCCATTAATATGCAGGCCCATACCTAACAAATGGTGGTCAGAATTATTGAATCGCATAACAAATCCGCGATAAACTAAATGGCCTACACCAGGGTGTTGGCCTTGCATCAATGCTTTTTGGCGACCAGTTCCACTCACGGCGCCACTAGATGAAATCCTAGCATTGGGGACATATGCATATTGTATCGTCGCACTATAAGGCCTTGCAGTATTCCTGCCTTCATTAAGAATTCCGCGAATAATTGATTCCATCGACAAGCCCGAGCCATATAAAGTTCCAAACGGAACGAGGCCTAATACCCCGCCAGTCATTGTTGGTTCCACTATGCCCCGATAGTCTTCACGTTGATCATCTATCAAGCTGACCTGTGCGATTGAATTTTCTTGGTCCATTTTGATTGCTATTGTCCTGATATTGGCATCAGTACCCGCCTGACGCTCAAAAGAAAAACCCGCGATTACCAAAGTAGTATTTGCGGGTTTCGGTGGCAGTTGAATGTTAAAGGTCCCCCCGCCAACAGCCGATATTGTGCCGCCTGTCGCTCCAGGGATTACAAGCCATTTCGCCTTGGCACGAAACGGGTCGTCGCCATTTTGATCGCTAAAGTTTGCGCGCATTCCGCCACCTTCATGCAGCACGCCAATCGTTCTAACCTTGTGATCACCATTATTAAACCAAAGCCGAAAATCACTTAATATTGGCGCAGCCCCCAATGCAACATCAGTTGCTGTTATCAAATATTCATTGCTAACACCCTCCCCAAACGCAACTCTAACAGGCGCGTTTCGTGCCGCCATAGCTTTAACCGCTGGGCTAGGACTTGTTATGATAGGGCGCTGGATATTCTGAGAAATAGCGTTGGTCGATGCCAAGCCAACCAAACCCAATGCCAATACAATTGATATAGTTTTCATTTTCCGGCTTTCCTTTGACACTACATTGCGTCAATTGTATTTACTCTTGCGCATTCAAATTGCAAGAACTATTCAAACACTTTGGTTAGCAACCATTTCATGCTTAACCAAGATGAATTCGCCGCGCGTTCACAATATAACATTCCAGCCTCTTTGTTGCGGGCATTAGGATTAGTGAAAGCGTGGCTGGTGTTGCCGAAGGCTTGTATTTGCCAATCCGCGCCAGCCTTAGTGAGCTCATCAGCAACACCGAGCAATGCTTCGGGTTTAGCCAATGGGTCATCATATCCATGCAATATCAGGACTTCGGCCTCAATGTTTGGTTGCGGGCCAATATTCGGTGGGATGAAAAGGCCGTGAAAACTAACCGCTGCTTTAATTTCATCAGTACCGGTGCGGGCCAAATCCAATGCGCAAAGCCCACCAAAGCAAAAACCAATAATTGCAATTTTGGAACTATCAACATATTCATTGTTTTTCACAAAGTTTAGCGCCGCCAGTAGCCTTGCTCGCAGTAATGCACGATTAGAAACTAACGGCCCCATCAAATGTGAATTATCGGCTGCTGGATCGCCGCGAACTCCTTTTCCATAGACATCAATCGCTACTCCAACATAGCCGAGTTCGGCCAAGTCCTTTGCTTTTTGTCTTTCAAAGTCGCTCTGCCCCGCCCATGCATGTGCAATCAATACTGCTGGTCTTTTGGTTTTGTATTTCGATGCGATGAAAGCTTCGCAAGTGACATCGCTTTGATAATCTTGATATTCTTCAATCATTCTGGACTCCATGGCTATACCGTCAGTATAGTCGCGCCAATTGTTTCTCGGCTTTCCAACGCTTCATGGGCTGCACGAACATCGGATAAAGCGAATTTTTGGCCAATTTCAATTTTAATAACGCCTTTTAGTATCAAATCGAATAATTCGCTTGCGTTTGCAAGAAGGGCTTCGCGGGTTAAATTGTAGTGTTGCAAAGACGGCCGCGTCAAATAAAGGGCACCTTTTTGATTCAATAAACCAACATCAACAGGTGGTATTTTTCCAGAAGACTGCCCGAAACTTACCATTAGACCGCGCGTTTTCAACAAATTTAACGAACCTTCAAATGTATCTTTGCCCACGCCATCATAAACAACGTCGTATTTAGTATTGTTATTCGCTATAATTCCGTCTTTAACAAAATCACGCTCTCGATAATTGATAACTTGATTAAACCCGTTTTTCAGTGCCAACTCACATTTCTCATCACTGCCTGCCGTTCCAACCAAATGCGCACCCAAATGCCGCGCCCATTGACCAAATATTAGGCCGGTACCCCCAGCTGCCGCATGAAAGAAAATATTATGTTCAGCGCCAACAACAAAAGTTTGTCGCAATAAATATTGCACTGTCGTGCCTTTTAATATGCAAGCTGCTGCGGTTTCATTTTCAATGCCATCAGGAATTGGAATTAAACTTGCAGGGCTAATCGCACGATATTTTTGATAGGCGCCGAAGGCACCTGAATAACAAACGCGATCACCAACTCTAAATTCAGCGATTTTTGAACCTACTTCTTCTACAATCCCAGCAGCTTCCATCCCCAACACAAACGGCAGCGGCGTGGGGTAAAGGCCCGTGCGCATATAGGTATCAATAAAATTTAGACCAATATGTGTGTGACGAAGCAAGACTTCGTTTTCACCTATTTTTGGCATGGGCGTTTCTTGGTATTTAAGGACTTCTGTCCCACCATGTTGTTCGATAATAATTGCGTTATTCATTTTGCCTATTCCTTATCCCGATACCTGTTTGTTATCGGATACCGCCTATCACGACCAAAGTTTTTGGGGCCAATTTTTACGCCAGGTGGCGCTTGGCGCCTTTTATATTCAGCTAAATAAAGCAAGTGTTGAATGCGGCGCACTGTTTCTGGGGCATGCCCCCTTGCAATAACGTCTTCTATTTCTTCTTCCAATTCAACCAAAGCATAGAGCATGTCATCGAGTTTGTCATAAGGTGGCAAGCTGTCTTGATCTTTTTGGTTTTCACGCAATTCGGCGCTTGGCGGTTTTTCGATAATATTATGTGGCACGACAATGCCAACCGGCCCTAAGCCAATCTTCGGCTTATTTTCATTGCGCCATTTAGTAAGTGCAAACACTTCGGTTTTGTAGAAGTCCTTCAAACAATTGTAGCCGCCGCACATATCGCCATAAAGCGTCGCGTAACCTACAGCCATTTCACTTTTATTGCCAGTCGTAAGCACCATATGGCCAAACTTATTCGACATTGCCATTAGGATTACGGCACGGGCGCGGCTTTGAATGTTCTCTTCTGTAGTGTCGCGTGCCTTGCCTGCAAATTGCCCAGCGAGTGTGCTTTCGAACGCTGTCACTGCGCCTTCGATTGAGACAATTTCATACCGCACGCCAAGTGCATTTGCGCAATTTTTCGCGTCACTGAGACTTTCTTCGCCCGTGAACTTAGAAGGCATCATTACGCATATCACGCGGTCCGAACCCAGTGCGTCGACTGCAATTGCCGCTGATATTGCGCTATCAATACCGCCAGATAAGCCCAAGAGAACGCCCGGGAACTTATTTTTGTTTACATAGTCCCTTAAAGCAACCACTGCGGCGCTGTAATCGCGCTCTTGAGTGCAGGTTAATATTGCGCTCGTTGCATTACGCAACTGCCATTCACCGTCAATTACCTCCCAATCGCTAATGCCCGTGCCAGCTTCGAAGTGACTAATGTGCTCATGAATTTCGCCATCAATTGTTGCGATGAATGCGCCACCATCAAAACAAAGCTCATCTTGCCCACCAAATTGATTTAAGTAAACAAGTGGGATTTTATTATCCCCAATTCGCCATTTTGCCAGTTCACGACGCTTTTCAAATGCGCCACGGCGATAAGGTGAGCCGTTGGGCACCAGTAGAATTTGGGCACCATGCTTTTTTAATTCAGCACAAGTCTTCTCAAACCAAATATCTTCACAGATTGGCAATCCGATTAATTTATCTTGATATATTATCGGTTTGAAGTCGCTTCCAGAAACAAATACCCGCTTTTCATCAAAAACATCATAATTTGGCAATTCGTACTTATACCGCAATTCATACTTACCATTAAGAAGCACTGCCATCGCATTGTATAATTTATTATCTTCTCGCCAGGGCGTGCCAATCAATATCATTGGGCCATTTGCAAACTCGATTGCAAGTTCTTCTATTGCAACCCGACAATCAATCACCGCTGACGGCTTCAATACAAGGTCTTCTGGCGGGTAGCCAATAATATACAACTCCGAAAAAAGAACGATATCTGCTGAATTCCCAATGGCTTCGCGGATTCTAAATCGCGCAAGTGCCAGATTGCCGTCTATGTCGCCGACAATTGGGTTTTCGCAAACGGAAACTATTCTTACTTTACTGATAGAAGTATTCATATTTCACTTGTTTCCAATTTCATTTTCAACGACAATGCCATGAATGAACAAAAAAATAAATCACACAACCGCAGAATAGAGAGCCAATACCATGACAGACATAGTTTCAAAGGAAGTTAGACTTAAATCGCGCCCAACTGGAATGCCTAGCCTAGATAATTTTGAATTTGGTACAGCAATCGCTGCGGCGGCAACAAGTGGCATGGTGCAAGTCAAAAACCTTTTTATGAGTGTGGATCCTTACATGCGCGGACGGATGAATGACGCAAAATCTTATGTCCCGCCTTTCGCAATTGGCGAAGCATTGCAAGGCCATACTGTGGGCCAAGTTGTCTCCAGCGGTGACAGTGGCTTCGCAGAAGGTGATATCGTTTTGCACATGATGGGTTGGCGTGAAGCTATCACAGGCCCGGCAGCAATGTTTACAAAAATTGATGCTTCTGGCTTGCCTTTGAGCGCTTTTCTTGGGCCTCTTGGCATGCCAGGCCTAACTGCATATGGCGGATTTTTGGATATCGGCAAACCCAAAACCGGCGAGACTGTATTTGTGTCGGGTGCTGCAGGCGCCGTAGGTTCGATGGTTTGCCAAATTGCAAAAATTAAAGGCTGCACAGTAATAGGTTCGGTAGGAAGCGACGAAAAAGGCGAATGGCTTAAGTCGCTTGGCGTGGACGCCATTATTAACTACAAAGCAACAAAAGATTTGACGCAGTCACTTATGGACGCTGCTCCCAAAGGCATTGATATCTATTTTGACAATGTAGGCGGTAGCCATCTTGAAGCAGCGCTTGAAGTGGCGAACGGTGGTGCGCGGTTTGCTGAATGCGGCATGATTAGCCGTTACAATGAAACCGGCAAATCAGATGGTCCGAAAAATATGATTTATATCGTGGGCAAGAGCCTTACTTTGAAGGGTTTCATTGTAATTCAATACCAACATCTTCAGACCCAATTTATATCAGAAGTTGGCGGCTGGATTAAAGAAGGGAAAATCAAATGGGAGGAGACAGTTCTTGAAGGTATAGACAATGCCCCAGCTGCTTTCCTAGGCCTTTTTTCCGGAGCCAATATCGGTAAAATGTTGGTGAAATTGGGTTGAGCATTGCGTGATGAGTAGACATTTCGACAATTATATTATGGTGGATTGGTCGGCTTCGTCGAAAAACAATACTGGTAGTGACTCTATTTGGATTGGCGTTTTAAAACGCGATGTTCGGCTGCAATTGCGATTCGAAAGCTATAACCCGCCAACAAGATTATTGGCATTTCAGCAAATTCACGAACTACTCACCGCGTTTAACAAACGTGGTGATAAAACCCTATTGGGCTTTGATTTTTGCTTAGGCTTCCCCAATGGAACCGCCGCGGCACTGAAACTCAAAGGAGTGCCATGGGAAGCAATGCATCAATATTTGTCGCGCGAAATCCATGATAAACCAGACAATGAAAATAATCGTTTTCAAGTTGCGGGTAATATCAATTTCAAAATATCCCAAGGGCCTTTTCCATTTTGGGCGTGCCCGCCAAAGTTTGTGCAAAAAAACTTGCAGCCGAAGAAAGTGATTTCTTACGTTGATGGCGGCTTGCCTGAGCATCGACTTACCGAAATTGCCGCCAAAACAGCGAGTTCCATTTGGAAACTGTATGCACCTGGATCTGTAGGTTCACAAAGCCTAATGGGGATACCGTATGTTGCAAGATTACTCAGGGATTTTGGCAATTCCAAGATTTGGCCATTCCAATATGATTTTGCGTTAAATGCTGAAGACAATTTTAAGGATACAAGTATCGTAATTGTTGAGATTTACCCATCACTACAAAATGCCAAACCTAAAGCAAATGAAGTTAAAGATTTGGCCCAAGTGAGATCGACAGCGGAGCATTTTGCAAAATTAGACGAAGAACGTAAATTGGGCGCGCAGTTTGCCTTAAATCTTAAAAGAAATTATGATGATCTGGAAATTATCAGGTCAGAAGAAGGTTGGATTTTTGGGCTATGAATTTGATGCTTGCGACTTTTGGCTGCAATTTGGCCAATTATTTCGAACCATCTTATCGTAACCCGCGCAATTGACCTACCCCACCGTTGAAGCTTGAGTTATTATCCTCATTCGGGGAAAGCGCCTGCGCGATAGACCCTGCCCCAAATGCGCTTGTTGCTGCTTCCATTGCCTGTATTTGATTATTTTCATCGGCCTGTTGGTAGATTTGTGCAAGGAAATTTGGATCCTGCAGCACACCAAATGAACTGCTATTAGCCCCATTGCTTAAAAGCCCAAGTGTTTGCATGTTCATTGATTGATTCATGCTAGAAAGCCAAATTTGTGGCAAACCAAGGCTTTCTGGCCCCGAATTGCTTGCATAGGATAATTCGCGATCTGTAATTTGTGGCGGTTGCCTACCTGTCGTTGCCCTAAGGCCTTCAAGAACTTCAATAACAGATTTCGCCCGGCCACCGCTGTAAAACACATTGCGGTTCGCAGATGCGGCTGATGGGAATAAATCGGCTGCCCGTGCCCATGGCTGATTGCGCGCCGCGTTGATAAGCTCTGATGCACCACCAGCGCCAAGAAAATGAGCAGCATATAAATCGCCTGATTGAGGTTCTTGGCCAGTCCGCGCGCGAATAAACTCGGCGTTATCGTTTGCAAACTCAGCTGCCATCCGTGCCGACACTTCTGGATCATAGCGCAAGTCTAATAACCGCCGGCGTAGGTTCGCGTCTTCAACATATGCTCTGCCATCTGACGACATGTTTATCATGCTGGCCTCGGCACCAAGGCCATGTTTGGCCCCATGTCTTTTAAGTGTGCTGAGCCATGTTGCATCCAAGAATTGGAATAAACCAGTTGCTGACGAGGTTCTCGCTTCGGCCCTTGGGTTAAGTGAACTTTCTCGAACCGCAGTTGTCAGCAAAAAATTAAAATCAGCCCCAGTGGCGCTAGATGCATTTGCTATGGCTTGCCTAACTGGTGATCCGCCGATTGCTTCTGGTGTCATGCTTTAACCGAACATTCTAAATGAATGGCAGTATTATTGTTGTTATGGTTAATATGTGGTTAGCAACTCAAAATCCAAACCGATTGGGAAAAAATGACTTTGGTAATCTATTTTCGTCGGTTTTGATTAAATTGATTAAATCTTCGGCGATCTTTGGCGCTAAAAGCCAACCGTTACGATAGGCACCGCACGCCAAAAATACATTGTTTATCGAGCTTTTGCCTACCAGTGGTAAATCATCAATTGTCCCCGGCCTAACGCCACAAAATGCCTTAGTGATTTGTACTTGGTCAAGCCCAAACGGTAGTTCGTGTGGTGGATTTAAAAGCTCTGAAGCATCTGCTGAACGCGGATTCCAATCTTCGTCTCCACGTTGCATCGTTGCACCAACAATTGTTTTATCGCCGCGACAAAGAATGTAAGACGAGCCCATTCTCAAAGTGCCATGCAGTGGACTTATTACATCGAGTTCAAGCAATTGCCCGCGGACAGGAACCAATGTTCGCAATTCTGACAACGAATTTTGAAGAACTTTAGAGCCAACACCGGCAGCAATTATTAAGTTCTCATACGACAACTCGCCCTCATCGGTTGTTAAAGCAGTGGATTTTAGCTCTTGAATAGATGCTTCTACAAATTCCACGCCGCTTCTACATAAATTTTCGTAAATCTGGCTATGCACTGAAACAGGATTTATAAGCGCGTCACATCCTAATTCTAGCCAATTGTTGTCATCGTCAATCCCTTTTGGACAAAGCCTTGACCAATCAAAGCCACGTAAATTTCCTTCTTCCCATATTTGGTTTAGCCTTAGGGTTTGCAAACTACTGGCTGCGACTGCATAGCTGGTTGGATTGATTGCAATTCCAATTTCATTGGCTAACTCGCGCCACTTATATCGTGAACTCAACGCGAAATCCGCTATTTCGTGATTTCCCAAGCCCATAAACTCATAGGCAGGAGCCAACATGCCGCCAGCATTCAAGCCTGAGCACCTATTATTCTCGGCAACTGGCGGTGCAACAACTCTGACAGAAAATCCGGCTTTATGCGCAAAATATGCACAAAGAAGACCAACAGGCCCCGCGCCAATAATAGTTATTTTTTGGCGGCTCAAGATGCGGCCTCTCAAAGAAAAATTGAATGGTACAGTGGGGTGGGCTCGAACCACCGACATCCAGCTCCACAAACTGGCGCTCTAACCTACTGAACTACCACTGCACATTCAAGGACTTGGCGAATAACCCATAAGCCTTCGCGATACAAGCAAAGGATTCACAATCTGAACTTGTTTGCTGCAATCAAAGCCTAGGGCTCAAGCGTCGTTACCTATTGTGCGAATAGACAAAATAAGGGCTTCAAGTAATTTGATTCTCGTAAAGACAGAATTTAGTAGCTCATGGTTCAAATTTCCACTATTTAATTGGCCTAAGGCAAAATTGGCAATACGCATATTTACGTACTTGCTCATTTATGGTTCATATTTGATGTGCAAGACTGCCTCATTAGCAAAAGGAGCAAGAGCTATGAATAATCAATCAAACATGCGCAAGACATTGGCAATCGGCGCGATGGCGGCCACTTTAACAATATTTGCGGCGCCAAGTATTGCCCAAGTTTATCAACCATATAGCCCTGCGCCAAGACGTGGGCCAAGCCTAGAGCTATATTCTGGCTTCAACTTCACCGGTGAGCGCCGGATCATCACCCAAGACAACCCAGATTTGCGCAGCATCAATTTTGATGACGCTGCACATTCATTGGTTGCCAATGGGGATTGGGAAGTTTGTCTTGATTATAACTACGCGGTACGTTGCAGAACATATAATAGTCAGATCCCTAATCTTGAATCGTTCCGCGCGAGAATTTCGGCCGTAAGATATGTTGGTCGCGGCGGACAAGGTGGCGGATATGGCGGTGGATTTGGCGGCGGCTACGGCGGCGGCTACGGCGGTGGCCAATATGTTGGACAACCATCTCGGGGTAATGCTAGCACCTTCTATCCAGGAACAATTAGCGGCTATCGCAACGACCAAAATGGCGCGAACGATTTTTGTCGCCGGCAAGGTCATAGCGTTGCATTGTTTTTTGGTGGTGACAATCGCGTGAACGGCCGCTTGGAAGATGTTCTTTGTAGATAATTGACCGATAAATTGGATTCGCAAAGGGCGGCATTGTTGATGCCGCCCTTATTTTTTGTTTTGAAGACTGGCATCAATTTGAATGCGTCAGTTAAAATGTTCCGCAGACAAACAAAAAACCCCAAGTTCATGGAACTTGGGGTTTCTATTTTTGAATGCCGTTAGATTTCAAAAACGACGCTTTTATTTATGCGACGATTGAAGTCGTCAGTTTGGATGCTCCACAAGGAGGCTTGTCTTACGAAAATCCGAAGTTGACTTAGATGTCAATGAGGATTTGAGAAAGGCAAACGACACAGTGGAGCGCCAAAATCACGGCTTCAATTTACCATTCGTATGTCACACGGCCATAAACATAACGACCAGAGCGACCAAATGGCGACAAGTTAGAGAATGGCGTGTTTGAAGTGCCATTCAATATTGCTGGTGTTTGCGTTGGATACTCATCTGTGAAGTTATCAGCACCAACCGCAACTTTGATACGTTCTGTCACTTTGAAGCGGCCTTCGATATCAAGCAAAATGCGCGGATCCAATATCAAATCCGCACCAGTAGTTCCGGCAACACCAGTTGTACCCGGTGACAATACTTCGCCGTAACGTGTGGCGCGGAAAGTTGCGCCAAGGCGATTCATTGACCATTCAGTTGAGAAGTTAAATTTGTCTTTTGGTTGACCACGTTCAAAAGTAAGTCGGTTAACACGTTCAAACAAAGCTGTCACTGGAAGGCCGATTGCAAGCAATTGAGGAGTAGTTGGCGTGCGAGTTACTTTGGTATCATTGAAATTAGCACCAAATGTGAAGTTGAAACGACCAATATTATCTGTCACGGTGCGATAATTCGCAATAATATCAACGCCACGGGTTTCAGTATCAACACCGTTTATGAAGAAGCGACCACCTGCAACTCCACTGAATCCAGCAGATGCTATCAGCGTCGTTACCGCGCTTTGGGTTAGGTTTTCCGACAAAACAATCCGATTATCAATGTTAATTTGATAGCCATCAATAGTCACATTAAATGCACCCATGCGAATAACTGAACCCAAAGCAAAGTTAACTGATTCTTCTGGTTCAAGTGGTTTCGCACCTAAAGCACGGGCAACCGCACTATTTGGCGTGAAAGTGGTAATATCAAACGGCACACCACCAATGAAGTTGGTAGAAGTTGTTGTGAAACCGATTTGTTGTAGTGATGGTGCACGGAAACCATTTTGAACCGAGCCGCGAAGCGCGAAATTATCGCTTATGTCCCAACGGGCTGATAATTTGCCAGTTACAGTTTCGCCAAAATCTTCATAGCTTTCAGCACGAATCGCGCCTGATACCAAGAAGTTGTCACTTAAATTTGCTTCCAAATCCAAATAACCAGCGTAAGAAGTTCTGCTTGGGCTGACTTCATTTGCAGGACGGAAACCAGGGAACACTTGCGCGCCTGGTGCACCACCTGTAACTTGACCGCCATCGGCCCAACTATCAACATCACCTGCGTGAATTGAATAGTTCTCACGGCGAAGTTCAATGCCAGCTGCAACGTTCAAAGGCGATGACAAACCGACTTCGTACGTGCGAACGCCCGAAAGATTGGCAACAAATTGAGTGTAGTCAAAGCCGCCGGCATCAAACTGTGTTCTTGAAGCAGCGCCATAAGTACGGTTCAATGTATCGCGGATAACGAAGTCCATTGCGTTGTAGCCACCAACTAAAGACAAATCCATGTCCCAATTGCCAGCTTTCCAAGTCATTCCCAAAGCGCCTGAAACATCATCAACTTCTGGAGCAATCTTTGGCAAGAAACCATCAGGGTAAATTGAAGCAGTATTTCTTGCATCCAATGCTCTTCGGAAGAACCCAGGTGAAACAGACTGACGATTTTGAACCGAAGCCCAGCCATAAAGCTCTGCAGATTCCGACAAAGTATAGCCAGCATTTGCAAACAATGTCACTTGAAGAACTTGAGGCTCACCATACCATGCGTCATAGCGATTGAACGTAACCTCGCGCGGATCAAACGAACCGTTGCCAAGCAAAGGATATTGTTGACGCCAATCCGGAGCAGTCCTAACACCGTGATCTTGCTTTAGGTATTCACCAGCAACAGTCACGAAGCCAGCAGTTCCCAATGGAATACCAACCCATGCAGACAAAGTTGTTTTTTGGCCGTCATTGCGTTCATATTTAGCTTTATCAGCAACAGTCCAAGTGGCATTGGTTGGTGTTGCACCAACCAAAGTGCTTACTGTAGTAGCATTTTCACCGAAGCTGAATGTAACGCCGCCGCCTGAATTTTCTTCTTTCAAGCGCACGTTTACAACACCGGCAATTGCGTCAGAACCATATTGAGCAGACGCGCCATCACGTAAAACTTCAACTGATTTGATAATGCCGCTTGGAATAGTGTTCATGTCCACTGCAGCAGAGCCACGGCCCACAGTACCATTAATGTTTACCAACGATGCAGAATGGCGGCGCTTAGAGTTAACCAAAACCAAGGTTTGGTCAGGCGCCAAACCGCGCAATGTAGCCGGGCGAATTGTGTCTGAACCATCGGCCAATGAAGGACGCGGAAAGTTTAAAGAAGGCAAAGCCTGCGCAAGCGCTTGATTAAGCTCAGATGTGCCGCTTTGCGACAATTGCGCTGCCGACACAACGTCAATCGGCGCTGCTGTATTCAATGCGGAGCGAGCGGCAACCCTTGTGCCAGTAACTACTACCACTTCGTCAGTTGCTGCTTGTGCAAATGCAGAAGACGAAATTGCAACCGATGAAATAGTTGCGATGCCAAGGCCAATTAATAAGGCCCTTGAAGATATTTTCATTTATTTCCCCTTAGAAATACAAGGCGGCAATACTGGAAGCTAGCTTGAAATGGGAGATTTCAATCAACTTAGCGTTCCGCCGCCACCATCACATATGACACTATTGTTAATTTTTCGCAAGGATAACACACAAAAATTTCAATATTTCAAAGGATTTTTGTGAATTTGTGACAACATAGTCACTATTGCGAAATAGAATCTAAATTAGGAAATCAAACAGTAAAAACTTCCTCAATTTCCATTGAATTTCGGGCTTCGCTTCTCCAAAACGGCACTAACACCTTCAAAATGGTCTTCTGTATGGTGCATTAGGCCTTGTGTGGCAGCAGAGAGCTCCAATATATTATCGAAACTGCTATTTTGACCCTGCCGCAAAAGTGACTTTGTCGCGCGCAGCGCTTGTGGAGGTTGCATTGCGACGCGGGTGGCAATTGCAAAAGCTGCATCTAGCAATTCGTCTGGTTCAACAACATCTGAAACAATACCCCAATCAAGCGCTTTATTTGCATCGATTACGTCACCGGTAAACAGTAATTCCGCGGCCCTGGCCATTCCCATAATACGCGGACTTAACCAAGCGCCGCCATCGCCAGGAATCAAACCTATTTTCAAAAATGTTAGCCCAAACTTTGCATCTTTGGAGGCAATTCTAATGTCGCCCATACAGGCAACATCACAGCCCAGCCCAATTGCTGGGCCATTTATTGCCGATATAACCGGAACCTCTATGCCCCAAAGCGCACGTATTATTAAATGAATGTTGGATTTATAGGCATTGGCAATATCTGATGGGCTTCCGGCGAAATTTCCGTGCTTGCTTTGCATAGCTTTAAGATCTCCGCCTGCCGAGAACGCCCGACCCTCGGCGGCCAAGACAACAGCTCTAACGGCTTTATCGGCATTAATTTTATTGCAAGCGACTACAAACGCTTGACCATCACCATCTTGGCCCAAAGCATTAAGTGATTGTGGGCGACAAAGGGTAAGGGTTGCAATCGACCCTGTAATTTCAAGCCTTACGACAGACATTTTTAACACTTTCTATTAATTTTGAGAAAATCAATTATGGCACTATTTGGCTTCGTTGCCAAATGCGCGCATGTGCCGCATCACAATCGCTATTTTGTGAGTTGCTTTAACGAAACAATTGTTTAATGAAGCTTCTTTACCATTGGTATTTTGAAGTTTTTGAGGATTGATGATGACCTATAAAATTGGAAAAAGTGCAACTGCTTGTTTAATTTCCGTGACCTCTGTTTTGGCCATTAGTGCCTGTTCACCAAAACCTGCTGCAACAAATGAAGTTGCGTCAACAAACGCTACTAATGAGGCACCTGCTGCACCGGTTGCGCCGGTTGCGCCGGCCGCAAGTTACCCAAGCGCAGAGGATACAACCAAACTTGCTTCGTTACCAGCGCCATACAATGGAGCGGATCTTGCAAATGGCAAAAGACAATTTGGTGTTTGCAAAACTTGCCATACGTTGCCAAGCGGCGGACCGAATTTGGTTGGTCCTAACTTACATAAAATTGTGGGTCGGCATTCTGGCTCAATTCCAAGTTTCGCATATTCCGAAGGCTTAAAATCAGCGGGCTTTAGTTGGGATTATGCGAAACTGGAAGCCTATCTTACAAATCCAAAGGCAGTTGTTGCTGATAGTCGCATGGCGTTTGCGGGAATTCCTGCCGCCAATAATCGCCGCGACGTAATTGCGTATCTTAAAATCGAAAGCGAAAAATAACTTAGTCGCTGATTTAGAGTTATAAATTCAGACTGCTATTTAACAACTTGGCGCGAACCTAAATTCGTGCCAATTGTCTTGTCACGGTTGACTTTAACATTTTGAACTAGTCCGATAGCGAACATTATCGACAACATAACGGAACCGCCATAACTTAGGAGTGGCATTGGCATGCCGACAACCGGCATCAAACCCATTATCATTGCCGCATTTATGCTAACGTAAATGAAAATTAGTATTGAAATGCCAGATGCCAATAATTTTCCGAAGTAATTTCTCGATGTTATCGCTATAAATACTCCAAAGCCAATCACACCAAGGTAAAGGGCCAAAGCCAAAAGGCCACCAATTATTCCGAATTCTTCTAAAAGCATTGCAAATACAAAATCGGTGTGACGCTCTGGCAAGAAGTCAAGCTGGCTTTGAGTTCCGCGCATATAACCGACCCCAAAAACGCCGCCTGAACCAATCGCTATTTTCGATTGAGTTATCTGGTAACCTTCGCCCAACGGGTCACGCTCAGGGTTAAGAAATGTCAAAATTCGCTTGCGCTGAAAATCATGCATAAAGAAAGTAAAACCAACATAACCGCCAATGATAGCGGTGGTAAGGGCAGTTATTACCCATCGCCAAGAAACGCCTGCTAGCAAAATCAAAATTGCGGCCTCGAGTGCGATAACTGAGCCGGTTCCCAGGTCTGGTTGCTTCATAATCAATGTGGCAGGCGCAAGTGCCATTATTATCGGTATAATATGGTGCTTAAGAGCACCGATGTTTTTGACATTCAAATCTTGGTAATACCGCGCTAGCGCTAGGATGATAGAAATTTTCATAAATTCCGATGGCTGTAACCGAACCGGTCCAAGCCGCAACCATCTTTGCGCCCCCATGCTAATTTCGCCAGCAACCTCGACCCCCACAATTAGAACCATAGTAGCTGCATAGGCTGGATATGCAATATAATACCAAAACCTAATGTCCACCATCGCCACCGCAATCATCAAAAATGACATTGCCGTAAACCTTGTAATGTGATCCAAAGCCCAAGGCTGCCAATTACCGCCTGCAGCGCCATAAAGTAGAATTGTGCCATAGCAAGTAAGAAGCGCCAAGAGGATATAAAGCCCCCACTCAAGACGCTTTACTTTGCCAAAAATGCTGTTGTTGTCTTGCCCAAAAGTTGAAAACGGCATCTCAAAATCCCTCGTTCTTATTTGGTGAATTCTGATTTCTTGTGCTGTTTAACGGGCTGCGCTTTACCTCGAAACCCGTTAAATTTCCTGGATTCTTCAACAAAGTTGCTTTCATAATCGCGCGGGCACGCGGTGCCGCCGCTTTTCCGCCGCCGCCGCCATGTTCCACAACAACCGCACAACAATAACGCGGGTTTTCAAATGGTCCAAAACACACAAAAAGACCGTTATCGCGAAATTTCCAAGGCAATGACGCATTTGACCTCACCCCTCCTCTTCGTTCAGCCATGGTTATGCGGCGAACTTGCGAAGTCCCCGTCTTTCCCGCTATCTGGACGCCTTCAATTCCGAGATCAGCCCTCGCCGTGCCGCCACCTTCATTGGCAACACCAAACATACCACCATGCACTACCTTAAGATGATCTAAATTCGTGCCAATCTCTGCAAATGGCGCAATCGGTACTGAGCCAGGGCCTGATTGAATCAGCCGTGGCACAACGGCTTTGCCAAAGGACGCAATCCTTGCCGCCATTACTGCCAATTGCAAGGGAGATGCGGCTACATAACCTTGGCCAATAACCATATTGATTGAATCATAGATTTCCCATTTGGTATTGAAACGCCCCAACTTCCACGCTGCATCGGGGATTACACCTTTTGCCACCCCAGGGATACCCAAATCATAAGCCGCGCCAAGGCCGTATTTCCGAGCGGTTGCAGCCATTTTTTCGCCGCCAAGACGACGTCCCAATTCATAAAAATAAACATCACAAGATACTTTTATTGCATTATGCATGGAAATATTGCCATGACGGCCGCCACAATGAAACCGCGCATTGCCAACTTGATATGAGCCGGGGCAAAAAATGGTTTCTTCGGGCGTAACTACGTTATTCTCAAGCGCGGCTATGGACATAATGGTCTTAAAAGTTGAGCCAGGTGGGTACGTCCCGCGAATTGCTTTGTGGTATAATGGTCGGTGGTCATTGTTTAAATAGGCCGAATAATCTGCTGACCCTATCCCATCAATGAATTTGTTTGGGTCAAAAGCTGGAGCGGACGCCAAAACCAATACGTCGCCGGTCAGAATATCGAGTACAACCGCCGAACCACTTTCTTCCCCAAACTGATCATAGGCAACCTGCTGCAACTCAGCATCAATTGTTAATACTATTGGTTCGCCAGGCACTGGAATTAAACTTCTATCGTATACTTCCCTTGCGATTTTACCGTGTGCGTTAACTTCGTATTTTGTTGCACCATGACGGCCCTTTAACGCCGCCTCTTGCGATTTTTCAAGACCTTCTTTGCCGACCCTAATTCCAGGGTTATTTGCCGCGGGATCAAGTTCCACTTCTTCCGATGTGGCTTTTGCCACATAGCCCAAAACATGTGCAAAAGCCTCTCCCAGTGGATAGTGCCTCGCTTCGCCCATTTCGGGGTGAACACCGACAAGATTGGCTGAATACAGGCTGATTTTCGAATATTGTTCCCAACTCAACTGTCCTGCAATTTGAGTTGGTACAAACCGACGTGACGTTTTGGATTGTTCTTTCACTTTGGCAATCGAAGCTATATCCATGCCTACAATGGAACCAACCATGTCAATCGTTCTTTCGACATCTGCGCGGCGACCAATTTCATCTTTAATAATCGTGACCCGAAAATCACGCCGATTCACTGCTAATGGGATACCAAATCGGTCATATACTGGACCCCTTGATGCAGGTAAAACCACTAAATTGAATTGATTTTCTGATGCTTGCGTCCGGTATTGTGAGTTTTGAAAAATCTGCAATTGCGCCATCCTGAGACCAAGTGCAGCGAATGCCAAGCCGCCGAAACCTGAAACCAAAATGGCCCTTCTGTCAAACAGTCCATCTTTATCGCTCACACTACTTCCCTCGTGACTAAGAAAAATCGTGCTATTATTGGATATAATGCAATTGAAAAAATCGCGGGCGCTAGCATGCGAATAAGATTGGGAATTTCACCCGTTAGCACGCCAGTAATTAATGCGCCAAAGACAAACAAACCGACAATTATTGCGGCTTCCATCCATTCGCCCCGCGGCAAAAATCCAAACGATTTAGAGATAAATAATACTCCACCATAAGTGATTAAATACATTAGTGCATTGGTACCAAGATTTGTGCCGCAAATAATATCCATCAAAAGGCCGAGAAAGAAAATAATTCCACCTATTCGCCAATCGGGACCCAAAACTGACCAACCTGATATTGCCCAAATTATCGCAAAGGGCCAAGGGGATCCCAAAAACCCTAAGCTAATTGGGGCAAGCGAAAGCAATTGAACAAATGCCACAATGCCCGCACCTACGACGAAATGGCCGATGGATGAAGGACGCGGAACAATAAAAGTCGGCATAAAACTTATCTCATTTTGTTTTCGGCAAGACCAATAAGTCCGAAACCGAATATATATTGCCCCATTTAACCGTATTAGCGATTTGTTGAGACGGGCGCTTCTTGCGTTTTCGGCGGTTCAGGCGCTGGGTCTGGCTGGTTCGGTTCTGTAGCTGGAGGTGTAAAGCCACCATCCTTTACCACTACCTTGAATTTCGGTTTCGGTTTTGAAGTTGTAGCATTCGAAGAAGTTCTCTGGTTAATCCGACTGTTTTGCGCTTGCGAAATTGCGCTTGGCGAAGCTGCATTTGGAATAGCTGCTGCATTGGCATCAAGCGGCAAGACAGCGCCAGCCGCAGTCACTGAACCGCCCTGTGATGGCGGTGGTGTAACAGGAATTGTTGCCAATGAACCATTTGCACCTGCTGGAGGAGCGTCAGCACGCCCAACAGGCGGTGGGAAATTATTCGGCGGCACCAAGCGCACAAAATCTGTCGCGCCCTGCCGGCTGTTCAGCCGAATCCGCCATTTGCCATCAGGGCCCCGCCCAGCCACACCAATTGCGATTCCGCGTGGGACAACACCGTCGTCCCCGGATGTGAGAATACGTTCGCCCTCACCAATAATTGCAGGCGTGTTTAAATGAGCCAAATATGGCGCATCCGTCTTGTCGCCAATCAATATTGCGCGACCGCGAGAGGATTCACCCATTATTGGAATTCGGCTTTCGCCATCGGTCAAAAGTAAAATTCGGGAACTATTACTTCCCAAAGAGATTACCCTGCCAAGCAAACCAAATTGATTGACCGCAATCCAATTTGTTCCAACGCCTTGATTTCTTCCAGCATTAACTATTGCGGAATCCGAAAAAGGGCCATGGCTCTCGGAAACCATTCTAGCGGTTATTTCACCATTCGTAGTCTCATTTTGAACTTTATGTAGTACTTCATAGGCATCCAATCTCTCTGCCATTGCCCGTGCTTGATCCCGCCATTCCAAAAGCGCTTGATTTTCCGCTCGAAGGCGTTGAACCTCTTTTGAGCTTGCGAAAAATGATCCAATTGTATTAGATCCATTTTGCACCCATTTAACCGGCATTGAGACAATGTTTCCACCAAAAGCCAAAGCATCGTTTAAGGCAGCATTTATAGCGCCTTTCGGACTAGTCAGCGCTAAAGTCAATGCGATTGAAGCCAAAGCGGTAATGCCTATAAGACTTACCACGGTTCCAGTTCCTGCACCGCCCCGGCGCATTGAATTTCTACGTGCCACGCTTTAACTTCCTTCTATACTCGTGTGAGTATGCCTTTCCATTGTTCCAAGTTTTCGACACATTTGCCGGTTCCCAAAACTACGCAAGAAAGCGCATCATCAGCAACGCTTACCGGCAACCCTGTTACTTGGCGAATTTTCGCGTCAAGGTTACGCAATAATGCACCGCCACCTGTTAGCATAATCCCTTTTTCTACAATGTCGGCAGATAGTTCTGGCGGCGTTGTTTCCAAAGCAACATGAATTGATTCTATGATTTCTTCGACTGGATCCATCAACGCCAACGAAATTGAATGCTCGGTTATAATTGCTTCGCGTGGAACACCATTCACCAAGTCGCGCCCCTTTACTGCCATAGAAAGGCCAACGCCATCACTTGGAGACATCGCAGAACCAATCTCCTTTTTGATGCGTTCCGCTGTCGTTTCACCGATAAGTAGGTTTTCAGTTCTTCTCAAATAGCTAATAATTGCCTCGTCCATTCTGTCTCCGCCTACGCGAACCGAACGTGCATAAACAATTCCTTCAAGCGAAAGAACTGCAACTTCGGTTGTTCCGCCGCCAATATCGACAACCATAGATCCAGAGGGCTGGTCAATTGCCAAGCCAGCGCCAATTGCTGCGGCCATTGGCTCTTCAATCAACCAAGACTCAAGAGCGCCAGCGTTTATTGCTGCATCTTGAATAGCGCGTCGTTCGACGGGGGTCGCACCTGAAGGCACACAAATAACTATTCTTGGCCTCCCTCTGATCCAACCTTTCTGATCCTCACTGGCGCGCTTGATGAAGTGTTTTATCATTTCTTCCGCAACCTCAAAGTCCGCGATGACGCCATCACGCATTGGACGAATTGCTTCAATTTGCCCAGGTGTACGACCTAGCATAAGCTTGGCATAATTGCCGACCGCTTGAACTACTTTACGACCATTTTTAACCGAATATGCGACAACGGAAGGTTCGTTTAATACGACCCCACGCCCTTTGACGTAAACCAGTGTATTTGCGGTGCCCAAATCGATCGCCATGTCGCTTGAAAACCAGTTAAACATTCTACGAAACATATTAATTGTTCACAATTTCAATAATAATTTGATACGCTACGCCAGCCGCAGCGATTCTGTTTCGTGCCTATAAAAATAGTTAATTTCAAGGACAAAATGCCGAAACCGCCATTTGTATGTATAGATTAAAGCAGTTATTGCTATCTACCGCTATAAAACCATCGAAATCATTAAAACTGTGAGCCAAACCCACAATAATTATGGCAGCGATTCTTTCAATACAAACTTATCTTTCAGGGTAACCAATTCCTCCGCCATTGTTGGATGAACGGCGCATGTTTCATCGAATTGCTGCTTTGTTAGGCCATGTTTTACAGCAATAGCTATGGCCTGAATTATCTCAGGCGCGTCTGGACCCACGATATGCACACCAACCACGACTTGGTCTTTTGCACGCACTACAAGTTTCATCATCACCTTGGTTTCATCATTTGAAAACGCAAGCCGCATAGGACGAAACCGAGTTTTATAAATGTCAATTTCGCCAAACATCTCGCGAGCATCATATTCGGACAGGCCAACAGTGCCTACTGGCGGGTCGCTAAATACGGCACTGGCAATATTAGTGTGATCCATCGCCATCGGCGTTTTATTAAAGATAGTGCTTGCGAATGCTGCCCCTTCCCTTATTGCCACAGGGGTCAAATTTACACGGTTGGTAACATCGCCAACGGCAAAAATACTATCCACGTTTGTCTTGGAATATTTGTCCACCTTAATCGCTCCGTTTGCGGCGGTTTCCACTCCTGCCTCATCGAGACCCAAACCTTCAACCAAAGGATTGCGGCCCAACGCCAGCATGATCTGGCCTGCGGTTAAAGACTGACCATCAGACAGCTCGACAACCAGACCTGCCTCGCTCTTTGCGATGCTTTTAACATTTGCTTTGGTTATTACGCGGATATGCTTGCGCTTCAATTCCTCATGAATATCCAATCTAATGTCATCGTCAAAGCCACGCAATACACTGTCGCCACGATAAACTAAGGTAACATCAACGCCTAACCCTTTAAGTAGAAAAGCAAATTCGACAGCTATGAAGCCACCGCCATTGACTATCATTGACTTGGGCAATTCCTGCAATAGGAAAACTTCGTTCGAAGTAATTGCAAGTTCTGCGCCTTTTATTTCTTCGGGAATGAACGGAGCTCCGCCCGTTGCAACTAAAATATACTTTGCACTTATTTCGCGCCCCGAAGCAAGCCTAACAGTATTTTTGCCAATAATTCGAGCGCGTTCTTCATAAATAACTACGCCTGAATTATTTAGATTTCGCGAGTAAATGGCAGAAAGCCGCGAAACTTCATCTGCGACATTGTTTCGAAGCTTTGACCAATTAAAAGATATCTTGCCAATTTCCCACCCATATGAGGGCGCGATAGCGGCAATTTCATGTGAAAAATGACTGGCATAAACCAAAAGCTTTTTCGGAACACAGCCCCGAATAACGCACGTTCCCCCTATTCGGTATTCTTCTGCAATAGCCACTCTTGCGCCATAACTCGCAGCCATTCTCGACGCGCGAACCCCACCAGATCCTGCGCCAATTACAAATAGGTCATAATCATACATTATTGTTTTTCCATGTTTCTATTCATCGACCAAATCAAAGCCAAGGCAATTGATGTAACAATGCAAAGAAAAAGCAAAAAACTTAGTTTTTGCTTTTTCTTTTCGTGCTAAATCCAAAATCACGAGTGAGCGGCGTAGCCGCGAGGGTGTGATTTTGAGGGCATTGGCGGACAGGGTGGGAGTCGAACCCACGATACAGTTGCCCGTATGCCGCATTTCGAGTGCGGTGCTTTCGACCACTCAGCCACCTATCCGCATAAACTTTCAACTGGTCACGGTCGAAAGCGTTTTTGACCTTTGTTTGCATCCGCAAACGGGCGACCACTCAGCCACCTATCCACATAAACTTTCAACTGGTCAGGGCCGAAAGCGTTTTTGACCTTTGTTTGCATCCGCAAACGGGCGACCACTCAGCCGCCTATCCGCATAAACTTTCGACTGGTCAGGGTCGATAACAGTAAAGAACATTACAGGCCGCATTTATATTTGAAATTGCAAATGCGCAAGTTTCAAAAGCTGCTCCGATGTTCTCCCTGTTTCAAAATAAAATCAATTGAGCTAAACAACGTCATGCAGAACGAAAAATTAAAAATTGCCGCATTCGATGTGGATGGCACTTTAACATATACTGACTCCTTTTTGTTGTTTTTGCGATTTGTCGCTGGCAAGCCGAAATTCTTCATAAACATGGCAAGATTGTTACCGGTTTTCTTAGCATATGGCGCACGTTTAATTGCAAGGGATGCGGCGAAGAACCACATTTTGAGCATGTTCCTGAAAAACATGCCGCATGATAAATATTTGGCAAAATGCGAAGATTTTGCAAAGTTGGTATATCCAATCATAGCTCGTTCAGACGGAATGTCTTGCTTAAAATCACATCAAGGCATTGGCGATTTGGTTGTATTTGTATCAGCCTCACTGGAGGATTATTTGATACCCTGGGCACGCACTATTGGTGTTGAACATGTTGTTGCCACCAAAATGGAAGTATCAAATGGGTTTCTCACTGGCAAAATGTTGGGGCCAAATTGCCGAGCGCAAGAAAAAGTCAACCGAATACGCGCAGCTTTTGGGAATTTTGAAATCATAGCCGCATATGGCGATAGTCGCGGCGATAAGGAAATGTTGGCCCAAAGCAAAACTGGATATTATAGAAGACTGATTGACGAGCCTGAAAACGCCAAGGCAATCAAGAATAACCTTTATTGGGGTGATTTAATCAACTAATTATTATCTTCGGCCCGACTGTGGCCTTGAGGCAGTGATAATTTGCAAGATTTCGAATTTCGACTTTCCAGCGTCAATAGCCGCAATTGCGTCGACATATCTTTGCTCTAACCGGCCCCCATGCGGGTTATTTGCAAGGCTTTGCAGTATAATTTTGGCTTCTTGCAATTGATTTGCGAAGATTAACAATATCGCAGCATTGCCGGCAAAAGTCGGAATTGATGGCGCTAGAAAATGCGCTTCAACCGCAGCATTCAATGACGATTCGTCAGGAAAACTGGCGTCGCGTTTTGCAGTGCGCGACAAATAATATAAATTGACATAATTCAGCGGATTCAGCTGGTAAGACCTAACAAAAGCGGCTCGTGCCTTTGCCAATTGCGAATCATTAGTTTCATTTGGCAAGTATTTTTCGTGGGTAACCATAAGATACAAAATTTGCCCGAGGCGGAAATGAGCTTCAGCATTGTTTGGTTCAGCGGCTGTTAGATTGGTGTAAAATGGCAGTGCTTTCTCCTCGTCACCAATCACAATTTCGGCTCTTGCCAACACCGCATTTGCCAAAGCATCTTGCGGGAACTTAGCTGCCTCTTCACGGATTTTTGTCAATAATGCGGGCCTGTATTCTTGCTGTGCGCAACCTTTTGCCGCAGCATCCCAAAGCAGCAATTTATTGGCCGATGGCGGCAATTGTGCGACATTTACTGTTGGGTTCGGTAAATTGCGCATTCGATAGAGCGTGGCGCCGAAATTGCCGTTCATATAGCTGTTTAACGTTGCCGAAAGAACATCAACTTTCACTCCTATTAGGGTTTCAAAAGCGGTAATAGGGTCTTCACCACGATTTCTTGCGGCTATGTATCGGGCAAATGCGGCGCGCCTTGTGGGGTCAGACAACAAATAATGGGTTAGTAGCCAGGACTGGGCGTAGAAAAAAGACTCTTCGTCATTGCCCAATTGAACATCATCGCCGTCACGCAATATATCTTCATATTTCACACGGAAAACATTCCTTGCCAATGTCAAATACCGCGCCCGACTTGCTTTGCCAACAACTACTTGATCATCTCTAATTTTGGTCGAAGCGTAAAATTCGGCAAAACCTTCGATATACCACCGTGGAAATGCTGTTCTCGTGTTTTGGAACATGAATAAATGCGCATATTCGTGAAAAAATATGTGAAGCCCGCTCAATTCATCTTCTGAGGTTGAACCCGCATAATGCGAAAACGCAAAAATCCCATTGTTGCATTGTGAGACAAAGCCAGCAACCCGTTCGCTAACTTCAGGCCAGACTTCTTTAAAGTCCCTTTGGCTGCGAACTAAATAAATCTCAAGTTTTGGCGGAGCCAATGCACGTTGTTCCGCATTCATATGAAATGCGCTTAGAACATAACGAAATTGTTCAACATTCTTAATATATTCTTCGGTAACATTTGCATTATTATTGCTGTATACAATAAAATTATCGGTTTCGGCTTTAATCCAATTATCTGCAAAGACGGGGGTGGCAAATATGCTTAGCAGCAAAGTCAATGCTGCAAGCGTGGTCCGCCCAAATTCCCTCTCTGATACAAACCGTGACCATCTCTTTGATATCATTTTGCAAATAGACCCATTGGCAAAGCCGCAACAACGGTGGCCGACAGCATGGTTGCCAAAAATCCTGGCGCAAGCGATTTCCAGGCTAATGACATAATTTCATTGCGGCGCTCTGGCATTAGGGCTGTCATCCCCCCAGTCATAATTCCTATTGATCCAACATTCGCAAAGCCACAAAGCGCATAAGTCATAATCATCCTTGTGCGCTCAGTCATCGCTTCTTTGGGTATCGCGCCAAGATCAATAAAGGCCACAAACTCGGTCAAAAATAGTTTGGTCCCAAGCAGTCCGCCAGTCATTTGCGCTTCATTCCAAGGAATCCCCATTAGCCAAGCCAAAGGCGCAAATAGATAGCCAAAAATCCGTTGCATGGTTAACGGTCCATCGCCGATATTGCCAAACAAGCCCAAAATGCCATTTGCAATATAAACAAAAGAAACGAAGACCAACAAGAATGCTGCAACATTCACTATGACCATCATTCCATCATGCACGCCCTTGGAAATGGCATCCATAGTAGAATCGTATTTCACTGAGGAATGATACGACAACCCTTCGCCAGTCATGCCAATCTGTTCGGGAATAATAATCCGCGCGACCAATATCCCTGCGGGTGCAGTTATTATTGAAGCTACCAAAACGTGCGCACCTGCATTGGGCAAAGTGGGCCCAAGTATGGTTGCATAAGCCACCATTGTTGCGCCAGCTACTGTAGATAACCCAACAACCATCATCATAAACAATTCTGATCGAGATAATTTATCGAGATAGCCTTTAATTACAATTGGGCTTTCTACCATTCCCATGAAGATATTTGCTGCGGTGGCCAAAGCCGAAGCGCCGCCCAATCCCATGCTTTTCTCAAAGATAAATCCAAACCCCCGGGTTATCCATTGAAGTACTTTCCAATGCCACAAGACCGCCGACAAGGTGGATATCACCAATATCAATGGCAAAACTTGAAAGGCAAACAAAAACGGCGGCGGCGCATCCGCAGCAACAGGCTGATACGGCAATTCACCACCACCCAAATAGCCAAACAGGAACTTAGTTCCTTCCGCTGTTGCTTTGCCAAGGCCGTCAATTGCACCATTTACAGCATTCAATACTACTTGCGACTGCGGAACTGCGAATAGTAAAAGTACTAAGGCCGCTTGAACCAGTGTCGCACCAATGGCCAATCGCCACGGAAATTGCTTTCTATTTTCGGATATCGCCCAACAAAACGCAATAATTAATATAGCGCCTAAAATGCTTCTGGCGTTGTCTAATCCCCATTCCATTCATTTCCCCTGACTTTGTTAATCGAAAAGACTATTAAGCAAATGCGCAATGCACAAGTTAGTTAGACACATTTGGCCGTTATTATTTCGCAATTTTGGCAAAATGCGCTTCACTATTTACGGGCTTCACATTATGATTTGAAATAAATGTCATTACGGAGATTTCAAATGAGCACATCAGACATTATCGACTATCAAATATTTGGTGAAGAAATGCAGTTCGTTGAAGTGGAACTGGATCCGGGCGAAAGCGCTATCGCTGAGGCTGGCATGATGATGTATAAAGACCCAAATATCACAATGGACTCGGTCTTCGGCGATGGTTCTGGCAAAAGCCAAGATGTTTGGGGCGCGTTATTAGGCGCTGGAAAACGATTGATAACCGGCGAAAGCCTATTCACAACTGTTTTCACACACAAAGGTACCAATAAGGCCAAAATGGCATTTGCAGCACCATATCCTGGGCATATATTGGCTTTGAAACTATCAGATTTCGGCGGCACTCTTATTTGTCAGAAAGATAGTTTTCTTGCGGCTGCAAAAGGCGTATCTCTTGGGATATTTTTTCAAAAACGTATAATGACCGGGCTTTTTGGCGGCGAAGGCTTTATTATGCAAAAGCTTGAAGGTGATGGCGTTGTTTTTGTTCACATGGGTGGGTGCTTAGTCCGTAAAGATCTGCAGATTGGCGAGAGTATCCATGTAGATACAGGTTGCGTTGCGGCATTCACGTCGAACGTCACTTTTGACGTCATAACAGCTGGTTCAATTAAAAGCATGATATTCGGTGGCGAAGGTGTGTTTTTCGCTAATTTGACCGGACCAGGAACTGTCTGGCTACAGTCATTACCATTTTCTCGGCTTGCAGGGCGTATGTTAGCCTCGATGCCCGGAACTATGGGTTCAAAAGGTGAAGGCTCGATATTAGGGCAATTTGGCAATATATTGGATGGTGACAATGGATAAATTACGGAGATCGGCAGCCCTTTTTTTCGGGATTTGCGCTTTTATTGCAATAAATCTATTTGCAATGGCACGGCACGCGGCACCAACGCTAGGAAGAGGTGAATTATATGAAATTGTTGCCTCGCAAATGCTATATCATTCCTTTTTGGGAATAATTATTGCAAGCTTTTGGGATAGGTTTGGTAGGTTTTATTTGGTTCCTTTGTTCTTTTGTTTGAGTGGAGTTATGCTTTTTTGTTTGCCAATAATTCTAAGAATTAATGGAATCATCGAAACCTCACCCACAGCGCCATTTGGCGGCTTATCATTTAGCCTTGCTTGGCTTAGTGCGGGGATTTCTATTTTCATAGGGCAAAAAGCCAAGTGATTAAACTTCCTAATCGTGGAGTTTTGAGGGTTAAGGGCGAAGATGCCGTCCCTTTCCTTAATAATATTCTGACCAACGATATTACTAACGCCAGCACAACCACCGCAATTTTTGCTGCGCTTTTATCGCCGCAAGGCAAATATTTGTTTGATTGTTTTGTGTTGCGAATAAATGAAACAGAACTCCTTCTTGATTGCAATGGCCCCAACGAATTTGCCGCCAAACTTAATATTTTTAAATTGCGAGCCAAAGTCACAATCACAATTTGCGACGATTTGGCGGTTTTTGCGCAACTTAGAAACGAAACCGGCGAGATAGCCGATGCCTACATATTTAAAGACCCGCGCCTTGAAGCTTTGGGAAACCGTATAATCGCAACTGCTGGCCTCGAAACAAATGAAAGAGTAACCGAATATGAAAGCCATAGGATAAGTCTCGGCATCCCCGACCTATCCCAAGACCTTATCCGGGACAAAGATTTTGCGCTTGAAGGCCTAATGGACGAGCTCGGCGGCATTGATTTCCAAAAAGGTTGTTATATTGGCCAAGAAATGACAAGCCGCATGAAGCGCCGTGGCACCGTAAAACAAAAACTCTGCCGCATAAAAATTGCTAGCGCACATCCCATTTCAAGAGAATCGAAATGGGGCGCTAGATTCGCTTGTTTATCGCGTTTCTTATCCAAAAACCGCTTCACACTTTTTGGGAAACGCTTTAGTCAACAAATCGCTTTTGATACCCCAATTGTCGCCGGCACTTCAGAAATTGGCCGCATTAGGTCAAACAACGGCGCATTGGGAATGGCGTTGGTGCGCTTTGATAGGTGGCAATTGGCACTTACAAATGGGCAAGAACTCTTGGCAAGTGATGTGAAGATTATTATAGACCCTCCCGAATGGCTTCATTTTGGGGTGAGTGAATAATGGGCAACTTTCCGAACCAATTGATTGACCGATATAAAAGCTTCAAAGCTTCAGTTTTCGAACGCCATTCAGAACAATATACAAGCCTGGCAATTGATGGGCAAAACCCTGAGATTATGATAATTTCATGCTGTGACAGCCGCGTTGACCCAGCAACGATTTTTAGTGCCGGCGCAGGTGATTTGTTTATTGTCCGCAATGTTGCCAATCTTGTGCCGCCATATGAAACTCAAGGCAGCTATCATGGGGTTTCTGCGGCAATTGAATTTGCGGTTTTAAATTTGCAAATAAAACACCTTGTTATTCTTGGCCATTCTTCATGCGGCGGCATAAGTGTGGCCCTTGATAGCGATACGGCCATTCAAACTGATGCTAATTTTATTTCAAAATGGATGTCCATTCTTGATGAGCCAAAGGCGAAAATTACCACCAATTCATCGCACAGCCATGAACACCAATGCAAAGAATTGGGCCTTGAAGGCATAAAACATTCTTTGAAAAACTTAAGGTCCTTCCCTTTTGTTAGAGTCTTAGAGAAAAAGGGATCGCTTGCCCTGCACGGCGCACATTTTGACATTGAACACGGTGAATTGTCAGTCTTTGATGAAGCCAGCGGCGAATTTTGCAAGATATCATAAAAGCCCCAATAATTTAGCTTTGCTCATAACCGCAATAATCGCTGCGTGGCTTTGCCCCAGCGCCACCGCCATATTTTGAATTTTTTCCAAATCAGCCAAAATGCTATCATGATTTACTTCATTGCGTGCGGCGGCGGCGGCTTGTAATTCTTGGATGCGGGTCAAAATACCATCATTTGTCATCAAGCGCGAAGCGTTCTTACGTGCCCCGCCAACGCTATAACCCGCATCAATATAGGCCTGTTCCTGGGTTTTGCCACCAGCGCGCGCAAGCGCGAAAGCTTCGTGCTTGGGGTTGATTAGTGGCGCGGCAAAGTGTGTTTGTTTCGTTTTGGTCATAGCACATAATAATTCGCCGCAAAAACTGTGTGATAGCGCGGCGCTATCCTACACCTTTATCCCCATGCAATAATTGGGCATGACAGATGAAACCACAAATGAAACCACCACACAAAGCGAGTTCGACAAGACTATTCGAACTTTGCAATTACAAATCAATAAAGCAGTTTTGGCGGGTGAAAACCTTCGGGCCAAGCGCGACATTGCCATGCTCGAAAAACTCCAAGCCATAGCCGGCGAAAACCCCATATCCCTAGACCCAATGGCGCGACTTAATCAAATGCGCAAAGACCGCGACAAACTGATCGCCGTATTGGAGCGAAAATTGCGCAGATTGGTAAGTGAGGAGTGATTTTTGCACGATTGGTTTGAAATTCATACTGCATTGCGGTATGAATTTTTATGGACGACGAGCTATTTAAATTACTTAAACAAAGCGCAGAGCAAACCCTTGAAATTGCAAAAGGGACTGCGGATACTAGCGGCTATGTTGTGCATATTCCGCGCCAAATTGACACCAAAGCAATTCGGGCGAACCTCAAAATGTCGCAAGCAGTGTTCGCGAAAACTTTTGGCTTTTCTAAACGCACCCTAGAAGATTGGGAACAAGGCCGAAGAGCCCCCGACCGCAGCGCAAGAATGTTTTTGAAACTAATAGACAAAGAGCCAGACATGGTGCTTAGCGTGTTAAGGGCGGCATAAATCGTCGGAGTTTGTCGAACAAAAACTATGACCAATAAGGGATTTGATAGTGTTTGGGACACCATTGAAGATAGCCCTGCCGAAATAGAAAATATGCGCATTCGATATTCTTTAATGATGTCTTTGAAAGATTATATTAAAGCGAAAACCTAACTCAAGGGGAAGCCGCACAGGTTTTTGGTGTTACCCAAACACGAATTTCAGATTTAATGCGCGGGAAAATAAATGTTTTCGGCATATCGGCATTGGTGAATATGATTGCGGCGACAGGGCAACATATTGATATTAAAGTTAATAGGGCGGCTTAGGATCCAAAAGATAGAAGAGCTTCAAACTAGACAAAAACAAGCCATGGACACTTAGGCCTAACGAAGTCAATAAAAAAATACCTCGAAGACAAGGATAAATAGATGACGAAATTGAACCGGAACCTGGAAAGACTGGGTCGGCAGTAAATACGAGGCCACGAAGTCGAAATAGTCAAGTTTAATAAATTTGGAATTTGGTCTGAGAAATATTCAATAGAGATTATCTATTCTAAAATTGAACTTGCAGTATTTGCAAATCCATTGCATTTATGTATGGATTTCGATGCAAAAAAAAAAACAATACGGATTGAAAAAGAAATGGGTAAATGCAAATACTGCTTTTTAGATGCTGGCTTCCTCAGCTCGTCGCATAGAGAATGTGAAGCCAATGCTTTGGATGGACAAAATCAAATAACTGCATTTATTTCTTCGCTACAGGCGGATAGTAAATTAGTTCCTGATCCAAAAAGTAAGGTTAAAGAAATTGAAGAGCATTCGAAACTCTTGCCCGAGCAAGCGCGCAAAGCAATTTCTAACGGGCTGACTAAATTGGCAGATAAATTTCTCGAAGACACGCTGTTAGATTATTCTGAACAAGAAGTTTTCGACAAAGTATTTGATGCCCTATATGAGAAAATTGACTCTAAGGTCGCTCAAGGACTGGCAGTAAGGGCAGTAAAATCTATCACCTTAAGGGACATAAGTGACGGAGTAATCGACCCCAAGTACCCAATCAGTTCATCAATAATAATGAAGCGAGGCGAAATTGGATATTGGGAGTTTCTTCAATCCAAATACTTTAAATATAAAACAACCACTACATATGTTGGCAAATCTCGCGGAGTTTCAGTTCGTATTGCAAAAGGGCTATATTATCGAACTGGTAGTTCGAATGGTCATAAAATATCACAAGAAAACTTAGTTCAAGATGACATTGGTTCATTCATCGTAACCAATCAGGCGATCCACTTCAAGGGAAGCAGGTCTAGTTTTAGATTGAATTTTGATAAAATTCAAAGCGTTGATCCATGGGCTGATGCAGTCGAAATTAACGACACAAATCTAAATAGTCGTCCAAAAATCTTCGGGGTCGACGACCCTGTATTCGCTGCGAATCTAATAATGAATTTAATAAACCTAAATAATAGCTGACCTTAAGATATATTTAATAAGCGCACATCTCTATCCTTCAAACTCCCTGCAACCTGATTTTTCGGAAAAAAGCCGGTTTGACGATTCCTTGCAGAAAGATCGTTCGAAAGTGGAATAGGCTTAGGCCATCCCCTCAATCGCCCTATCATAAACCTCTATCCCGGTTTCGCGCGGCACGGTTTGTTCGCCCAAAATCCGCCTAAAGTTACTTGCGCCTTTGTGGCCTTTGAACATTCCTAGCATGTGCTTTGTCATGGCATGAAGTGGGACTTTTTTCGCCAGTTGCTCTTCAACATAAGGGCGATAGGCGGCGAAGGCTTCAAGTGGTGACACAGTGGTTTCGCCGCCAAAGAACATGTTGTCCACCTGCCCCAATATATCAGGGTAGCGGTATGCCGCACGGCCCAACATTATGCCGTCCAAATCGCCCATTTCGCGCTTGCCTTGTTCAAGCGTGTGAATGCCGCCATTCAATACTATGGTTAGGTGTGGGAAATGTTCTTTAATTTCGTGAACAAGGGGGTAATCAAGCGGCGGGATATCACGGTTTTCCTTGGGTGTAAGGCCTTTTAATATTGCTTTGCGGGCATGAATGATAAAAGTATCGGTGCCCCTTCGTGCCAAATATTCGACGAATGGCAATAATTCTTCGCGCGGGTTTTGGCCATCAACACCAATGCGGTGTTTGATAGTTACGGGGATATTGACGGCTTCGCGCATGGCTTGCAAACAATCACCAACGAGTTCGGGTTCTTGCATCAAGCACGCCCCAAAAGCACCGGAGCGCACCCGCTTTGATGGGCAACCGACATTGAGGTTTATTTCATCATAGCCAAATTCTTGCGCGATTTTTGCAGCTTGTGCCAATTCATCAGGCTCGGAGCCGCCAATTTGCAAGCAAACTGGATGCTCAACATCATTAAAGCCAATAAGTTTTTGAACTTGTCCGCGTAAAATGGCTTTTGAAACTACCATTTCGGTATAAAGCAGGGATTTCTTGGTAAAAATACGGTGCAAAACACGGCAATGTTTGTCGGTCCATTCCATCATGGGTGCAACGCTGAAACGATGGTAATCAGGGGATTTCGGGCGGGAAGCGGTTGTTATTGTCATTGTGGTGCGCCAATAACAAAATTCACTTCTAAAGGCAAAACTCATTGCCATATCTAAGAACTAGGCTAGATTTGCGGGATGGAGAGAATTATGAAACTGAAAACGACGTTTGCCGCATCAATTGTTATCGCCGCTGGCTTCCTAACAATAAGTGCTACTCGCCCGCCTGCAATCACGCAAACTGATCTGAATGCAACCGAGCCCCAATTCCGCGAGCTTTACAAGGAATTAGTCGAAACCAATACAACGCTTTCGGTTGGCGATTGCACTTTGGCTGCAACCCGCATGGCAAATCGGTTGAGAGCTGCTGGCTTTGCGGATTCGCAATTGAATGTTTTTTCAGTTCCAGAGCACCCCAAAGAGGGCGGGCTTGTTGCAACTTTTCCTGGCAGTGACCCAACTAAGAAAGCAATACTCCTATTAGCGCATATCGATGTTGTTGAAGCCAAGCGCGAAGACTGGATCAGGGATCCATTCACCCTTATTGAAGAAGATGGGTATTTTTATGCGCGTGGCACTTTGGACGACAAGGCAATGGCCGCAATGTTCACCGATCTTCTTATCAATTACAAACGTGAAGGCTATACCCCACGGCGCACTTTGAAAATGGCGCTTACTTGTGGCGAAGAAAGCACTGGGGCTTTTAATGGCGCGCAATATCTGGCCAATAACCATCTAGATTGGATAGACGCCGAATTTGCCATCAACGAAGGCGCAGGCGGCGCTTTGGATGCGAATGGTAATCGGGTCGCCTTAAACGTTCAGGCCGGTGAAAAAGTCTATCAGGACTTTACTCTTGAGACCACTAACCCCGGGGGCCATTCTTCGCAGCCCGTTCCACAAAATGCAATTTACGACATGTCACGGGCAATTGATGCCGTTTCAGCACATGAATTCCCTGCGCAATTGAACGATGCAACTCGGGAGTTTTTCACAAGGCTTGCGCCCACCCAACCTCCTGAAATAGCGCAGGCAATGCGGGCAATTGTTGCCAACCCACAAGATGCAGCAGCCGATGCGATTTTGTCGCGCAATAAGGCTTATCATTCCATGTTGCGCACCACTTGTGTTGCGACCATGATAAACGGCGGCCACGCAAAGAACGCTTTGCCACAGCGCGTGCGCACCAATGTTAATTGTCGCATTTTCCCTGGTGTATCAGTAGATAGTGTGCAAGCAGCCCTCGCCAGTGCCATTAATAATGACAAAGTATCAATTACTCTAAATGGCCCACGCAGCCCCGCAACACCGACACCGCGCCTCGGCCCAAATATTCTTGGGCCAATAGAAGCAATTGCGGCAAGGCATTTTCCGAATGTTCCGGTTATTCCTGTTATGACAACTGGCGCAACCGATGCAATTTATACTTCGGCTGCTGGCATACCAACCTATGGATTTTCGGCAGTTTTTGTTGACCCAGACCTAAGCAATATTCACGGTCTCAATGAGAGAGTTCGGGTAAAATCGCTTATGGATGCGCGCAAATTCCAATATGAATTGATTAAGCACTACGCGGATCATTAGGAGCATTCAGATGAAAAATAACAAAATTATTGCGGCAATTGCCGTTACCGCTGCGGTGTTCGCATCCGTTAGTGCGCGAAGACCACCACCCCCCACAAATACCGATTTGAATGCAACCGAACCCCAATTTCGTGAGCTTTATAAGGAATTGGTCGAAACACATACTGCGCAGTCTGTTGGCTCTTGCACATTGGCGGCCGAACGCGTGGCGGCAAGAATGCGGGCTGCGGGGTTTGCTGATGCTGATTTAAGGCTGTTTGCGCCGGTTGAATACCCCAAGGCAGGTGGCCTTGTTGCAACTTTGCAAGGATCGGATCCCACCAAAAAAGCAATATTGCTTTTGGCGCATATAGATGTCGTAGAAGCAAACCGGGAAGATTGGGTGCGTGACCCATTCACCTTGATTGAAGAAGGTGGATATTTCTATGCGCGCGGCGCATTTGATGACAAGGCAATGGCGGCGTATTTTACCGATATTTTGATCAATTATAAGCGCGAAGGTTTTATCCCGCAGCGATCAATAAAATTGGCGCTAACTTGTGGTGAAGAAACCAGCACTTGGACCAATGGCGCCCAATGGCTTGCTGCAAATCACCGTGATTGGATAGATGCCGAATTCGCAATAAATGAAGGCGCCGGCGGTGAATTGAACGAAAGCGGTGCTAGGGTTGCGTTAAATGTGCAGGCTGGTGAAAAGGTAAATCGTAACTTTACGCTCGAAACTACAAATCCGGGCGGTCATTCGTCCCAACCAGTCCCGCAGAATGCGATTTACGACATGTCGCGGGCACTTAATAATATCGCGCAATTGGAATTTCCTGTGCAATTAAACGAAGTTACGCGCACATATTTCACTCGAAGTGCTGCACTGCAACCGCCTGAAATTGCTTCTGCAATGCGCGCAATTGTGGCGAACCCGCAAGATGCTGGGGCCAACGCAATTCTATCGCGCAACAAGCAATATCATTCAATGTTACGCACTACATGCGTTGCAACCATGGTTGAGGGCGGGCACGCGAAGAACGCTTTACCGCAAAGAGTGCGGGCCAATGTCAATTGTCGGGTTTTCCCTGGCGTCAGCAATGACGAAGTCAAAAACGCAATTGTTGGCGCAATTAACAACCCGAATGTAAGCGTTACTTTGGTGGTTCCAAATCGTCCTGCAACGCCAACTCCAGCGCTGACCGCGCAAGTGCTTGGCCCGATTGAAGCAATTGCCGCACGGCATTTTCCAAACGTGCCAATTATCCCAACGATGGCAACCGGCGCCACGGATGCTACCTACATCTCGGCAGTTGGTATTCCGACTTACGGTTTTTCGGCAATCTTTAGTGACGGCACAAGCAATATGCACGGCCTAAATGAGCGAGTTTTGGTTAAATCGGTTATGGAAGCGCGAAAGTTTCAATATGAACTTATCAAATATTATTCAACGCACTGATTTTGGCAAGTTTCGCAACAAAAGCACAGGTCAGTAAATTGGCAGAGTTATGAATAATATCAAAATTGGTTAAAGGAACATCAAAATGAAAATCAAACAAATCTTGCTTGGCGCAGTCGGTTTATTGGCAATTGGCGGCGGGGCATGGTGGTTGAGCCTTGATAAAGAACTTCGCGGCATATTGATGACTTTGCCAACTAGCCGCGATGTTTTGGAATGGACAGTTCCCCAGCGGGACGCTTCTTTCCGAGGTTTTGACCGGCTTACCATGATTGCCCAAGCCGCACCAATTGCCGCGTCAACCACACCACTTGCACTGCCGCAAGGCACCCCCCTTAATATCCCCAATATCGACGAATATATGGCCAGCCAACGAAGCGCTGGGATTGTTATTATACAAGATGGAAAAATCAGGTTGGAAAAATACGGCCTTGGGTTTGATGCCGATGGGCGTTGGACCAGTTTTTCGGTTGCCAAATCCTTCACATCAACCTTGGTGGGCGCGGCGATACAGGACGGTTCGATTAAAAGCCTGAATGACAACATTACAGACTATATGCCCGATTTACGCGGTTCGGCCTATGATGGGGTAACCGTCCGGCAACTTTTGACCATGACTTCGGGCGCCGATTGGAATGAGGATTACGAAGACCCCGCAGCTGATGTTGCCCAATTCATAAAGGCAACCCCAACCCCCGGCATGGACGCAACCATAAGCTATATGCGCAAATTAAAGCGCGCGCACGCGCCAGGCACTGTTTGGCACTATAATACTGGCGAAACTAATTTGATTGGGGTTTTGGTAACCTCTGCAACCCACAAACCACTTGCCCAATATTTGCACGAAAAAATCTGGCAGCCATTTGGCATGGAAAAGGACGCGACGTGGCTTTTGGGCGAAACTGGCCATGAAATTGGCGGTTGTTGTTTGCAAATGGCAACCCGCGATTATGCCCGCTTTGGCATGTTTGTTTTGGCAAATGGCAAGATTGGCAACACCCAAGTTGTGCCGGCCGATTGGTTCGCGCAAGCAACGCGCAAACAACAAGATATCGGCACACCGGGCCAAGGCTATGGCTTTCAATGGTGGACATATGATGACGGCAGCGTGGCCGCCCAAGGCATTTTCGGCCAAGGCATATTCATTGACCCCAAACGCAAACTTGTAATCGCCACCAACGCCAACTGGCCGCGCGCAAACATTGGGCCGTGGGGTGATGCCCGCGATGTATTCTATCGGCAGGTGCAAGCGATTATTGACGGCGAAATGGCGCAATGACAACGGCGCAAGCCCCAATAACCTCACCTTTTGGTTATCGCTCAACTGCACAAGAAATTTTGGCGGGCATTGATTTGACTGGCAAAACCATTGTGGTAACTGGCGGTTATTCCGGACTTGGTAAGGAAACGGTTCGCGCACTTGCGGGTGCTGGTGCAAACGTAATTGTCGGCGCAAGAAGGCCCGAAGTTGCGCAAGCTGACCTTGCTGGTATGGAAGGGCAAATTGGGATATTGCAGCTTGATCTTTCAAACCCAATTTCAATTGATGAGTTTGCGCAAGAAGTTGCAAAGGCAACTAGCAAGCTCGATATTCTAATCAATAATGCCGCAATCATGGCCTGCCCACTTGCACATGATGCGCGCGGGTTTGAAAGCCAATTGGCAACCAATCATTTAGGGCATTTTCAACTTACGGCAAGGCTTTGGCCATTATTGAAAGCGGCGCAAAATGCGCGTGTTGTTGTGCTCTCATCAAGCGGACACGCCCGAAATGGCATGGACTTGAACGATCCACATTTTAAGCACCGCACTTATGATAAATGGACTGCATACGCCCAAGCAAAATCCGCCAATGCCGTATTTGCGCTGCACCTTGATAAGATAGGTGCACCTTTCGGTGTGCGGGCATTTGCGGTGGACCCCGGCGGTATCCGCACCCCCCTGCAGCGCCACTTGACCTTGGACGAACAAATCGCCTTGGGTTGGTATGATAAAGACGGCAACTTAAACCCCAATTTCAAGACCACCGAACAAGGCGCGGCAACCAGCGTTTGGTGCGCGGTATCGCCACTATTAGATGGCAACGGCGGCGTTTTTTGCGCCAATTGCAACATCGCTGCGCCATATAAACAAGGCGATTTGCCATATATTGGCGTTCACTCCCATGTGCGGGACGAAGAAAATGCTTCAAAATGGTGGGCCGCGAGTGAGAGGATGTTGGGGTTTCAGTTTTTGGGGTAGTTGTTTGATAATTGCTGCAATCAAGCCGCCCCCCTATGAATAGAGCGGAGGCTTAAGTGTTAAATACTGGGTTGCAATACAGCGAAAAACAAATTCGAAAGATGACGATTTTCAAGCGTTTGGGACGCAATTGAACCCGACCCAATTAAAGCCGAAATACTTTAACTTGCGTCTCACCTTTTGATGTAATTAAGCAATTTTATTGGCAAAAGTGATTATAGCCAAGCACAAGCAGGATAAAAGCCTATGTCCTTTTCAGGAACTTTGCGGGATAGACCCAGTGCTGCTGGTTGTATTGAAGAACGTCTCAAAACGGTTAGTGGCTACATTTCGCGTTTCAGCGCCTCGGGCGCACGCCGCGCACCAGCATATGCAGAGTACGGTTGTCTTCATCGAGAAGCCCTTGCACAATTATCAGTGCGTCAAGCTTTTGAATTTGTTCAGAGCACCGCGCCGCGTCAAATGGCGCGATTGCTGCGCCATTGGCTTCGGGATAGCGCATTGCAAAACAAAATATCTTGGCATTTTTTGCGTCTTGTGCCTGCTTCCACGAAACGGCACCCCAACTCATCATCTGGCCCGTATGCTTTTCATCCCAGCTTAGCGCATCCGGCGCGTAAGAACCAGTAAACAATTGCCCATCATAATTAATAGGCTGCGATTGCCACAAATCGGGATTGTTTAAGCCCGCTTGATATAAACGGAACTCAGCCTCTGAAAACTCTACATAAGCTTCGATTGTTGGCGGGTTCACAAGGCGGTCTTTTCGATTAACCCTCAAGCCTTCGAATTTGATTTCTTTGGGAAGATGAAATTGCTGAAGTAATATGTCGGTTTCGGCTTGCTTAGGTGCACCCATGATCTTCAACATAATGAAAAAGAGCAGACAAAAGAGGACAGCGCAAAACATTTGAACAATGCTCAGCCCCCTACCCTTAACCTCATTAGTGACAGTAACCATACAGGTTCCCACCTTAACATAAATAATTTTGGTGTCCAACCGCGGCGCCAACTTTGAAAAATCAGTTTACCTTTGCCACCCAATTATGGAGGAAATTCAATGGATTTTGTGGCGAAAATGGCGAAATCTGAGAACCGAAGCGTAAGCTACTTACTCTATCGCAAATCCAATTTCGATGGAATCGAAATTGGGCTCTAGATTCCTTTGTTTGTCGCGTTTCTCGTCCAAAAACCGCTTCACACTTTTTCCGAAACGCTCTGGCCGAGCATCGGAAGCGGAAGATTTAGCCATTTGTAGTCCAAAAGACGAAGCAAGGCTGAATTGAAAATTACCTGCTCAATTGCAACGCAAAACAAATTTGCTTTTTGAGCAACCAATTATGGAGGAAAATCAATGGATTTTGTGGCGAAAATGGCCAAATCTGAGAACCGAAGCGGAAGCTACTTAACGTAGCTGAGCATCGGAAGCGGAAGATTTAGCCATTTGCAGTCCAAAAGACGAAGATTTTACCCATAATTCAACACTCCACTACATTAACCGCCAACCCCCCTTGGCTGGTTTCTTTATACTTCGTGCTCATGTCTAATCCCGTTTGGCGCATGGTTTCGATTACTTGGTCCAAAGTAACTTTGTGATCGCCGGTATCTATCATCGCAAGGCGCGCGGCATTGGCGGCTTTTACGGCGCCAATTGCGTTGCGCTCAATGCATGGGATTTGCACAAGACCGCCGACTGGGTCACAGGTTAGGCCGAGGTTATGCTCCATGGCAATTTCGGCGGCGTGTTCAATTTGCGCGGGGGTTCCGCCCCAAATCGCGCACAGCCCCGCAGCACCCATAGAGCACGCAACCCCAACCTCCCCTTGGCAGCCCATTTCGGCACCGGACAATGAAGCACGCTGCTTGTAAATCATGCCAATGCCCGCCGCGACCAATAAAAAACGCCCGATTTTGCCAGTTGAAGCGCAATCAGCCTCGCTCCAGCCTTCTTGCGCGCAATAATAGCGGATAAGCGCAGGTATAAGCCCCGCCGCGCCATTGGTGGGCGCGGTTACGACCCTTCCCCCATCGGCGTTTTCTTCATTAACAGCCATGGCATATATATTGAGCCAATCGAATAGCCGCTCCAATTCTTGGCTGTTGGGGCTTGCCTGCATGGTTTGATGAAGCCCCATTGCGCGTCTGCGCACCTTGAGGCCACCTGGCAAAATACCGCCACTATTTAGGCCGCGATCAATTGAATTATTCATTGCCTGCCACACTTTGAGTAAGCCTGCATCGGTTTGGATGCGAGGGCGCAGGCTATCTTCATTAGTGCGCACCACATCATCAATATTGCCGCCAATGGAAGCGCAATGTGCCAATAGTTCGGCAGCGGAAGTGAACGGCAATTGTGCCTTCTTCCCGCGTTTTACAATGTCATTAGTCGCTGGGCGCAATAATTGGTCTTCTGAAGCAATAAAACCGCCGCCAGTTGAATAAAAAGTGCGCGCAAAAAGCAAGTCACCATTCACGTCAAACAATGAAATCGCCATGCCATTGGGGTGAAGCCTTGGGATAATATCGCCGCGAAAATCAATATCGTGTGCGGCATCGAAAGCAATTTCAAACTGCCCCAAAAGTAATAATTTCTTGGTCTCAATAACTTTGGCAATGGCGTCATCAGCTTCAGCTTTTTCAACGGTTTCAGGCTCAAACCCTATTAGCCCCAAAATCGCGGCGCGGTCCGAGCCGTGTCCGATACCAGTCAGCGCCAAGGAGCCTTGAAGCACAACCTGAACCCGTTTTGTTGCGGCCAAATTGCCTTCCGCTTCTATCAAAACCCTTTTGGCAATCCGCATAGGCCCAGTGGTGTGCGAAGAAGATGGCCCAAGGCCGATTTTGAAAATGTCAAAAACACTAAACATAGTTCAATTGGCAGTTAAAAATGCGAAATGTCAATGCTCCAGAAATTGCCTGACTGCCGCTTCAAATGCTTGTGGCCTATCATACATTATGAAATGCAGCGAGCCATCAATCCGCGTTTTGGTAACATTCGGGATGTTGGCATAGCCCGCATCATAAAGGCCATCAACGACTTCTTGGCTCATGCCCATTAGTGGATCATAAGCATATAAAAGCGTTATTTTGGCACTGTTTTCGGCCAATGATGGGCGCAAATCAATTGTCAATAAATCATACAAACCTTGCGCAATTGCGGCGCGATTAGAGCCAACCGACCAATCCAAAACTTGGCTTTGATGTTCAGGCGACTTCACCAATTTCGCAATCGATAATGTTTGCGACGCGCGGTAGGCTTCGTCATTTTGTGACTTAATGATGTTAGAGAAAATTGTGGCGGTTTGGGGTGACATTGCATCGGCATATTGCTTGCCAAAATAAAGCGGGTAAAACGGCATTGCGTCCACCACCATAATGTCTTGTGCCAAGTGTTTTCGCGCCGACAATGCAAGCGCCATTTCACCGCCCATTGAATGGCCAATTATTTTGGCATTTTCTAGATGTTCTTGGGTTAAATATCGCGCAATTTCGGCGGTGACCTCGTAAAACATTGGCCCTTGTATATTGGCATCAAGCCCAGCAAAGCCCGCAACATGCACTAAGTGAAGCCGATAATTGGGTGAAAGGCGCATGACCAATTCATCGTAAACTGCAGGCGGGCTACCAAGCCCTGGAATAAGCACAACGTCGGGCCCCGAACCAATTACACGTATGTTTATTCTATCCGACATAAAAACCCGTTCGGCGGTTTCTATTTTTGGCGATATGGGGGCTTGCGGCGTTGGTGAACTCGCGGCACAACCTAAAAGCGCGAAACAAAAAATTGTTAGTGTAAAAAGTCCAGTTTTCATTGTTGGTTACTCCAGGCGAAAAACAATAACCAATTGCGAGATAAAGACAACGCCAAAAATTTGGGGCGGTCGCCCGCCCCATTTTCATATTCTGGTTTTTCATTTTTGTGCTTTATTTTGCGGCTGTAAGCCCTTTTGACTGGCACAATTTTTTGCAGCAAGTGAGGGCTTCGCAAGGCCTTGGCAATTGGATTTCGTTTCATTGCTTGCTCCTTTGGCGGCACAATATCACAAAGCCCTGAACTTTGGAATATTTTTTAAGAATCACGGATGAAGTTTCGAGCACTTATCTTCTAATAGAATGAATCCGGCGTCGATTTAGAAAATGTCTTTCGCATCTTTATTGAGCGCAGCGAACAAAACAACTTGCCAAAGGCAGGCAAAAACGACGCTTTTTGCCTGTCTTTGCCATTATTTACCAAATCCTTGAGTGAGCGGCAAAGCCGCGAGAGTGAGGATTTGATTGGGTTTACCCAAAATTCACGCTCGCTCTGCCTACTATCAATGGGTCAACAAAACCAATATTCGATAGTTCTTTGCCGCTATAATCCAATTTATTCAATACATACCGCATCGCATTTAGCCGCGCACGCTTTTTGCAATCAGATTTAATAACCACCCACGGGCATTCGGAAGTATCTGTGTGGTAAAACATAGCTTCTTTGGCTTTTGAATATTCGTCCCATTTTTCTAAAGATGCTAAATCAATTGGGCTGAGTTTCCATTGTTTAAGCGGATGCAGCTCGCGTTCTTTGAAGCGGCGTCTTTGTTCTTGACGGCTGACCGAAAACCAAAATTTGAAAATGTGTATGCCAGAATGCACCAACTGTCGTTCCATCTCTGGCGCTTGGCGCATGAACTCGCGATATTCGGCCTCGTTGCAAAAACCCATGACCCGCTCAACACCTGCTCTGTTATACCAAGATCGGTCCATAAGGACGATTTCGCCTTCGGTTGGCAAATGGCTGATGTAACGTTGGAAATACCATTGGCCCTTTTCCTGCACCGAAGGTTTTTCAAGCGCGATTACGCGCGCACCGCGTGGGTTCAAATGCTCCATGAACCGCTTTATAGCGCCGCCCTTGCCGGCAGCATCGCGGCCTTCAAAGACAATCACTACCCTTTGCCCAGTTTCTTTGACCCAGGCTTGTAGTTTAAGAAGCTCAACTTGCAATTCATATTTTTGCTTTTCATAGTTTTTGCGCAACATACGGTTTTTGTATGGGTAAACCGCGTTGCGCCAATCTTCTACCAATTCATCATCTTGCGATTTTGGCAAAGCACCGCCAATTTTATGCCATTTAAGAAGGTTGGTTCTAAGGGCCGCCGCATCATCTGGCGAAGCGCCTGCTAATATTGCCTCAATGGCGACAAGTGCTTCAGAGCTGGACTTGGGTTCTGGTTTGGCGTGCTCTAAAATATCTTGTGCCGCAGCATTTTGGGCGTCCCGCGCGGCAGCAACGTTTTGCAAAACCTGCGAAGTCTCAACCGCGTCTTGCACTTGCGCTGATTGAACTTCTGTTTCCTCAACAGAAAAAGAATGCGCATTTGGCACCAAAGATAATTTGCGTTTTATGGCTGTTTTGGCCTTGGCTTTTGTTGTGTTAGTTTTGGTCAAGAAAATCCCTCTCCGCACATGTTGTTTTATCTGTCCATATTAACGCAAAATGGCTAATTCGAATTAAAAAACTTCCGCGACAAATCGAAGCAATGAGCAAATGACCATATTATCAATCCAAACAAAATATGACGCAATAATAATCGGCGGTGGCGCTGCGGGTCTTTTTTGCGCAGGGCAAGCGGGATTGCGCGGCAAGAAGGTCCTATTGCTTGAACATAATTCCAAAGTTGGCGCAAAAATACTTATTTCGGGCGGCGGGCGTTGCAATTTCATAAATCGGAAAGTCGGATTTGAAAACTTTGTGTCGGGCAATCCGCATTTTGCACGATCTGCTTTAAGCCAATATAGCGCCAGCGATTTTATTAAGTTGGTGGAAGAATATGAAATTCCATATTGCGAAAAAGTATTAGGCCAATTGTTCGTTGATCAAACAGGCGGCGCGAAGCTGATTTTAGCTATGCTCTTGGATATTTGCGCAAAAGGCAAAGTCAATATCCGCACAGAGACACAAGTTCTTGCAATCCGCGAAAATAATGGCTTTGAAGTTGATGCGGGCAATTTGACCTATCAAACACCAAATCTAATCATTGCAACTGGCGGCAAAAGCATACCGAAAATGGGGGCCACGGGCTTTGCCTATGAAATTGCCGCGCAATTTGGCGTGCCGGTATCAAAAACTGGCGCAGGGCTCGTGCCATTGATTTTTACTGGCTCGAAATATGAGTGGATTCATTCACTTGCTGGCACATCTGTCGATGTTATTGTTAGCCAAAATTGCCGCGCGTTTAAAGAAGCGCTACTATTCACCCATAAGGGGCTTTCGGGCCCTGCCATTTTGCAAATTTCCAATTATTATGAAGCCGGAAAAGCCATTATTGTTGATTTTGGCGCGGGCACGGATTTTGAAGCGGATTTGCTAAAAACCAAGAGCATTCGACCAAATCAATTGTTATCCGTGGCGTTGGCGCGGATATTGCCGCAACGGTTGGCAAAAGCATTGGCGGGCTTGCATAATATCGACATACCACTGCAAAGCATCAAAAATGCTGACCTAGTTAAGTTTGCCAATATGCTCAATAATTACCCACTTACGCCCGCTGGCGATGAAGGCTATTTCAAAGCCGAAGTGACTAAAGGCGGCATAGATACAAATGCCTTGAACCAAAAAACCATGCAATGCAAAAACGTCCCCGGTCTTTATTTTATTGGTGAAGCCGTTGATGTTACTGGCTGGCTTGGCGGGTATAATTTCGCATGGGCTTGGGCTAGCGGCTTTGCGTGTGCACAGGCGATTTAGACGATTTATCATATTTTAATCGGATCCTACTATGCTTAATGATTGTAAAACAAAATTACTATAATTTTACAGGTGTTAGTATGGTTGAAATCGCAAATTATTACCCGCCAATTGCCCCCCCCCCCCCCCGAGAATATTACAATAGCCTAAATACGCTTACGGCCTATAGCGGGATGACGGGAGCACAATATAATGCCTATAAGGACATGCAATTTGCCATGTCTTCACCTGAGGAGCGTTGTGCCGCGTTGGGAATGGATGCAAACGCAAGCTGCGGCGTGGATGAAGGTAGTGCAACTGGAGATGTATCTGAAGAATTTTTCTTACAACTTATTGGCGGGCCAGCTGACAGGGAAACCGCGCCGGGTGCTCGAACTGCGGGGCGCGGAACAGAACTTGACGACTACACGCGAGCGCGAAATGGCCTTCCCCCAAGAACAAGATGGGATAATGTTAACAAACCAGAGGATCTGAGGAGTGTGGGGACTTATAGGCCAGGGACGGGGCAAGAGATTCGGCAATTCCAAGGAGACGGTGTAGACGCGGTTGACTTTACTAGAAATATAGGCACGAAAGCTGGTGTCCCCGAAAGCGCTTGGGGCAATCGAGCGTTTTGGCGACCCTTTGGCAATGGCGGAATGCGTTTTGAACCAAGCTCAAACTTTAGTGTAGACTTGATGCCTTCCTCAGCCACAAAATCAGGTTTAGGAAGTGTTCAAATAAATTGGAGTGGAACATTTACAAAGTTTAGGATATTAGAATGACAAAGCCATACACAAAATTGTTCGAGTATTGCGGTACGCCACTCTTCATTGAGGCGGACTGGGTAGGTTTTGTCTTAAGAACCGGGATTGACTTCGCAGAAAAGTGGTTACTGAAAGCACTTTCCGCCGAAGAAGTATCAGGCAAAAACGGCCTGACTGTCCACAAATTATCACAAAGCACCAATATATTTGCGCAAGACAACATTTCAAGTTTAGCACCACTCCAGATATTGCCTGAAACGGTTAAGGAACGCTATCTAGAATATCTTAATTATGGGTTTGACCACTTTTTGACTTGTGAAACTGGCGATTGGCTAATGATTCTTCCGTGGGATGAACAAGAAGACGGTCATTCATATGCCATTTGGGCAGGAAAAAAATCGGTCTGGCAAGCGTTGGAAAAGACTATTAGAAGCATTCCGGTTGAACCAAATCCCGCATATCAAACAAATAACGACTTGTGCGGTTACGCGAGATACGATCTTTTTCTATCAGACAGACCTGAACTTCCGCGCAATATAGCACTTTCACTTCGTCATGCGAAATTCGTAGACGAGTAATTTTGGCAATTAATTCGTTTCTGAAACCACATAAATCAACGACCCGCCGTCGCGGTCTTTAATCGTTACATAGTCGCCAACCCACAGGCGGTGATCCCCAAGGTGATAAACGTCTTCATCTGGGCCTTCACGGGCTTCGTCATAAGTGAAAAACCATTTGTCGCCACGATGTGCCAAAATCCCATCTGCCATATCTTCGTCGTGATTGCCATAACGCACAACAATACATTGTTTTTTATGGTTTTTCCACAAATCAACATTTAGCTTGCCGTCCGCACCAAGCGGCGCGGTTATTATGTAACCTTGGTGCATATCACCATCAGGAAAACCAGGGTTGCGGCTAAGTTGTAATACGACGCGGGTTAAAGCAGACATTATCGACCTTTCATTCTATTGCGTTTGTTTAGAGTCTTAGTGGGAAATAAGCAAGTGTGGCCCATTTGAACTTTTCAAGTAATTTTTCGTAACACCGCCAAAAACAAATTCGCGGGCACGCGAATGGCCATAAGCGCCCGCAATCAACAAATCTGCATTGGCTTTGGTTGCTGTATCAATTATCGTGGCGCCAACTGACTTTCCGTTGGCTTCTTCAATTTTAACATTGGCTTTTATGCCTTTCTTAGCAAGCCATTCGCCCAATTTATTTGGATCGTGAAAAAAATTTCGCGCAGCTTCATCATTTTCTTGGACTTGCAAAATCGTTACGCTTTTGGCCTTCTCGATAAAGTAATATGCCGCCTTAAGGGCGCGGATTGCTTGCGCTGAACCATCCCAAGCGATGATAATATTATCCATCGCAAATGACGCCCGATCGTGAAGAACAAGCGCTGGGCTGCGCCCATGCATTAAAGCTTCTTCAAATGCCGTCGATACAGAACTCTTTCCGGCGGCGGCCACGTTGCTCACGACGATTAGATCGCTTAATATCGCGCGTTCTTCAAGCAATAGTTCTGCCGAACCCTTAATTTTTTCAATTGTTAGTTCGGGCAATCCCTTGGTTTCGGCACAAATTTTTTCCCAAATTTCGGCCGAAGTTGCAATAAGGGTTTCAGCAAGACTTGCACTCATTGAAGATGCCATTCCGTCTGCCGGCCACAACATTACATCACTGGGATCCGGCTCGAAATAGACCAATGTGGTTGGGATTTTATAAACATCGAAAAGTTTTTTTACTCGCTGCAATATACTGGCGTCATCACTTCCACCATTTATCGGAACCAAAAATTCGCAGTATGCCATGTCTAATTCCTTCTCAATATGTCCACAAAATAATGCTGTAATCCAACCTAAAAATTTTGACTTCTTCGAACAGCATTACAATATGCGCCTAGAATATTTGGGCGCTAAATATTCGAAACGCAAGTGGCCTGGGCCGAACTGGTCAATAAGTCGCACCGGCTATTTTTTGAAGCTGCAAGTAGTGGTAGTAGGGCAGACGGCCAATCCAACGTGCGCTGCGTTTTGATTATAACAAAGCGAATAATGCGCACGGGCGTAAAATGAAATTTTGAAGGAAGAAAAATTGGCAAATCCATTGAAACCTAAGTCAAAAAACCCCAGCGATAACCGAGCATGGCAAAGAATGTTGTCAGGGCGACGGCTCGATTTGCTTGACCCCTCACCTATCGATATTGAAATAGAAGACATAGCGCACGGCCTTGCAAGGGTTGCGCGTTGGAACGGGCAAACGACGGGCGATTTTGCTTTTTCGGTGGCGCAACATAGCTTGGTGGTTGAGCATATTTGCAGGTTTTTGAAACCAAATATCACACCACATGAACGCATGATGGCGCTTTTGCACGACGCGCCCGAATTTGTAATCGGTGACATGATAAGCCCGTTTAAAAATGCACTTGGCGTCGATTATCGGGTTTTTGAGGATAAATTGGAGCGCGCAATCCATATCCGCTTCGGCCTCCCTGCAAAAACCCCTGCCCCGCTTAAAAAACTAATCAAAAAAGCCGATAGAATTTGCGCATGGTTTGAAGCAACACAAATTGCAGGATTTTCGATTATTGAAGCGAATGGTTTGTTCGTAAAGCCGCCAATAGGACTTGACGTTTGGATTGAGCCAACTGCACCAAATATTGCGCAAAAAGAAATGACTTCAAGGTTTGAAGTTCTGCTAACGGACATCGATGCGCTTGTAGTAAAATGAGCCTATTCCCAGCCAAAGCACCTGTTGGCAATTACCACCCGCTTTCGTATTAATGATACTCTCCTTCGCGCTTTTGACTGAAATCCGGGTCATGTCTTGCGCGAAGCCCTTAATTTGGAACTTAGTCTCTTTGGTCATCGAGAATCTTAATCATTTCACCTAATAGTTTGATACAATTTTTGACCATACTGATTTCGCAAAACCCAATAGTTTTCAACGCAAATTGGCCTAATAGGAGATCCATTGTGAAGTGAGGGGAGTTTGCTCCAACCATTATTTGCTACCGCCTTTAAGTCGGCGCAATAGTACAAATCATTTTTAGATAACCATATTTACAACCATACTTTATTATGGTATTATCTCCAAAATCATTTAACCAAAAATGCCGCAATCATGACAATTAGTTTCGAATGGGACAAGGAGAAAGACAAGATAAATCAAACGAAACACGGCATTTGTTTTGGGCGCGCGCAATTTGCATTTGCCGACCCCAAGCGTGTCATTCTTCGTGACTTAGGCCATAGCGAAGTGGAAGAGCGCTTCTTTTGCATCGGCAAAATTGAAAACGCAATTGTAACTGTTAGATTTACCCATCGAACCAATAAAATTCGTATTTTTGGCGCGGGCTACTGGCGAAAAGGGAAAGAAATTTATGAAACAGAAAATAAAATATAGTGACGAACCGATGGACAAAGTGGAAGTAATTCGAGACTTTCTTCCGCCGCCTGAAGAATTGGCATTTAGAGAAGATGGGGTTAAAGTTACGCTTTCACTTAGCCCAAAAAGCGTTGCCTTTTTCAAAAATCAGGCAAGAACCTACAAATCGCCGTATCAAAGGATGATACGGCGCTTGATTGACTTATATGTCGAGCAACATTCTTAGCTCATAATTTGCAATAATGCCTTTCCAAGGAACCAAAATGAAATTTGAGTTATGTGAAATTGACACCTCTAAACGAGCTATTGACGCGAACATGTTAGTTATGGACGATGAGGTGAAAGCGCAAACTGATGCACTATACGAAAAAGTGTCGCACATAATCCCATATGATGAATGGGTCGCCCACGCGCCATATATTGCCGCCATAAACCGCATGAAGCACGAAAAAGACGCGGTGATTTTGGCGCATAATTATATGACAGCCGATATTTTCAACTGCATCGCGGACTTCCGTGGTGATAGTTTAGCCTTGGCACGTGAAGCACAAAAAGTTTCGCAGCAAGTCATTGTTCAATGCGGCGTGCATTTTATGGCCGAAACTTCCAAAATCCTCTGCCCTGAAAAGACCGTACTAATCCCAAGCATGGAAGCGGGCTGTTCGCTTGCGGCCTCAATCACGGGTGCCGATGTTGCGCTTATCAAACAAAAATATCCAGGGCTTCCCGTTGTGACTTATGTAAACACAACGGCAGACGTAAAGGCCGAAAGCGACATTTGCTGCACTTCAAGCAACGCCATGCAAGTTGTTGAACATATTGCCGCAAAATGGGGCGTTACAAGCGTGATAATGATTCCTGATGAATATTTGGCACGTAATGTTGCCGCGCAAACCAATATTAAAATCATTGCATGGAAAGGCGCTTGCGAAGTGCATGAACGCTTCACGAGCAATGATATTGACGAAATCCGCGAGGCCTACCCTGGCATTGTGGTTTTGGCGCACCCTGAATGCCCGAATGAAGTGGTAAGGGTTAGTGATTTCACTGGATCAACTGGCGCGATGGTTGACTTTGTGAAAACCAATAAACCAAAGAAAGTCGTGCTTATCACTGAATGTTCAATGTCGGATAATGTTGCAATCCAAAATCCAGATGTTGAATTTATTCGCCCCTGCAACCTGTGCCCACACATGAAACAGATAAGCCTAAAGGCGATTTACGAATGTTTGCGCGATATGAAGTTTGAGGTCAAATTACCAGAAGAAATGATAGTAAAGGCACGCAAATCGGTTGATGCAATGCTGAATTTACCACCAATGCCCGCGAATATTTACAAAGTTGATAACAAAGTCCCCACGGATTTTGAGTTGGTTTCATGAGAAATAAAATCACGGCCAATAATATTTGGGAACAAGTTTTGCGCCTTGTCGAAACCCGCAGCAGGTTTAAAACTTGGTCAATTGCCAGCGGCTGGCTTGATACAGAATTTGAACTTCGCATTATCAATGAATTCAAAATTGAACTTGTCGCAACCGAAGATCGCCCAGCACGGACATTGGTTCCGGCAACATTTGCGCATTTGGTGCGTTATTGGCCAGACTATAAGGCGGGAAAAATATCAAGGCCCCAGCTTAAGAAAATATCCAATCATGCCACCTATGTTTTGCCATTGTTCAAATTGATAGAAGATGGTGAATGATGCACCAAACCATTCCCATTCTCCTTTCAAAAGACCTTGAAGCCACGGCACAAGAATATGAAAAACTTGGGTTTTCAATTGAACGAAAACACATTGCAAGTGGTTATTTAATCGCGGTTCTCGATGGTATTGAACTTCATTTTTCGTTTTGGGCTAATTTAGTTCCCGAACAAAGCAATTGCATGTGCTATATCAGAACCGAAGAAGTCGACGCAATCTATAATCTTTGGCAATTTGCGCGCATCCAGGGCCAAGGTATCCCACGGCTTGAAAAAATTGAAGACAAGCCTTGGGGTATGCGCGAATTTGCTTTTGTCGATGGCAATGGCAATTTGATACGAGTTGGCAAGCGGTTATGAGATTACAGTTGAGTTTCTCTATTTATGTATGAAAATCTAGTAAACTATGAGATAATAAAACTATTATTAGGAATTTTTCATGACCAATATTGCTATCGACCCCGATGTTGACTTAAAAATCGATGAATTGGCAAGGCTTTCAAAAACGCCAAAGCGTGAGGTTATTCGTGAAATGTTGGAACGCGGTATCGAGGACTTTGAAGATTTAATCGAAGCGCACAAAATTTCCCAAAATATCAAAAATGGCCAAGAGGAAGTATTTTCAACCGCACAAGTGAGAAAAGCACTTGGCTTGGAAAATTGAATATTCGCAAAGTTCACTAAAACAATTGAAGAAAATTGACGCCAAAGCCGCGGCGCGAATTATCGACTATTTGACGGAACGAGTTGCGCCCCAAGAAAATCCTAGAATTTTTGGAAAGGCGCTGGTTGGTTCGCAATTTGGCAATTTTTGGCGATATCGCGTCGGCGACTATCGAATTATCTGTGAAATCATGGATAGTGAAATCAAAATTCTAGTTCTGAAGCTTGGCGATCGCAAAAATATTTATGACTAGCGTCAGGACACATTAAATTGCTTGAAAACAAAATCCTAATCGTCGGTGCAGGCCTTGCGGGGCTTTTTCTTGCGCTCAAACTTAGCCCTCGCCCTTGCATTGTTTTATCCCAATCACCGATTGGCACTGGCGCAAGTTCGGCTTGGGCGCAAGGCGGCATGGCGGCGGCATTGGGTATTGGTGATAGCCCCAAAAGCCATGCTGATGACACAATAGCAGCGGGTGCAGGCTTGGTTGACGAAGTTGTCGCTTTGATGGTCGCTGAAGACGGGCCCAAGCGCATCAAGGATTTACTCGAACTTGGTGTGCCGTTTGATACTGACGCACAAGGCAATTTGGAGTTGGGGCTTGAAGCCGCACACACCCAAGCAAGGGTGGCCCGTGTCGCCGGTGACTTGGCGGGGCGCGAAATTATGAAAAGCCTTATCGCCAAGGCACAGGCCGCAAGCCATATCACAATATTGGAAAACCATTGGGCTTTGGCGCTTTTGCAAAGTCCAAACGGCGCAATCGGCGGAGTAATTGCTGGGCATAAAGGCGGACAAATCCGCATTGAGGCGGCGCATACGGTATTGGCAACTGGCGGTATTGGCGGGCTTTATTCTGTCACCACCAACCCGATTGAAGCACGTGGGCAAGGCCTTGGCATGGCTGCACGGTGCGGCGCGCTTATATGCGACCCCGAATTTGTGCAATTCCACCCCACGTCAATAAATATTGGCCGTGATCCCGCGCCTTTGGCATCCGAAGCCTTGCGTGGTGATGGAGCGGTATTGCGCAATGCAGATGGTACGGCTTTCATGGCGAAATATCACAAAGATGGCGACCTTGCGCCGCGCGATATTGTGGCGCGTGCTGTGGCAATTGAAAACCAATCGGGGCGCGGTGCATTTTTGGACGCGCGAACTGCCATTGGTGACCATTTCCCCGAAGCCTTCCCTACCGTTTTTGCTTCTTGTATTAGTGCGAATATTGACCCACGCAGCCAAATGATACCAATCACACCCGCCGAACATTACCACATGGGCGGCATCGCCACGGATTTATGGGGCAAAACTTCGTTGCAAGGGCTTTCGGCAATTGGTGAATGCGCTTCAACCGGCCTACATGGCGCAAATCGGCTTGCCAGCAATTCACTTTTGGAAGCCGTGGTAATGGCAAACCGTGTGGCAATTTCTTTGCGGGACAGCCAATTGGCAAACTCTCAAAATTGCGATGCAATTATTCCCGCGCAACTTAAAACCGACAAATTACAGATTTTGCGCCGCGCCATGAGCGAATATTGCGGTGTCGTTCGTAGTGAAATTGGCCTTAAATCTTTGCTGCAAGCCATTGATAATTTAACGCAATTTACGCCACATGAATTGCCAAACGAACTGATCACTGCGCGCCTTATTGCGCTTGCCGCCCAAAACCGCACCGAAAGCCGTGGTGGCCATTGGCGTGAGGATTATCCGCAAACAATTGAGCCGCCAAAGCACAGCCATTTGGCAATTCACAAAAATGGCGATATTGAGCTTTTATGAAAGCACAGCTGCCCCAATCAATAATCGAACCAATCGTCAGAATTGCACTTGCCGAAGATTTTGGCCGCGTGGGTGATATTACCACAAACGCAACAATTACGCCCGATGCAACGGCAAATTGGGTAATGCGGGCGCGTCAAGACGGTGTTATCGCGGGTTTTGATGCAGCCATACTTGCATTGAAATTGATTGACGAAAGCGCCGAACTAGAAATCATTTTGGGTGATGGCGCGAAAGTTCAAAAAGGCGACATAATCGCAAAAATATCGGGCAAAGCGCAATCGCTTTTGATGGCCGAGCGAACCATGCTTAACTTTGTTGGCCGAATGTCGGGCATTGCAACTTTGACCGCTCAATTTGTCAGTGCGATAGCGGGAAACGCAGCGAAAATTACTGACACCCGTAAAACCACCCCCGGTTTGCGCGCGCTTGAAAAACAGGCAGTGAAATATGGTGGCGGCACCAATCATCGATTTGGCCTTGATGATGCAATTCTCATTAAAGACAACCATATTGCGGCAGCTGGCGGCATTGAAAATGCACTTAAGGCCGCCAAAGCCAGTGTGGGCCATTTGGTGCCAATTGAAGTGGAAGTCGATAGCATTGCGCAATTGGAATTGGCCCTCCCATTTTACCCTACATGCATTATGCTCGATAACTTCACGCTGGAAAATTTGGAAATCGCGGTTAAAAAAACGCGCGCATTCGCTGGTGATAAAATTACGCTTGAAGCATCTGGCGGTGTTAATCTTGGAACGGTTGCCGCAATTGCACAAACTGGTGTTGACGTAATATCAGTTGGCGCCCTCACCCATTCTGCCCCCAATTTTGACATAGGTTTAGACAGTGAATAGCGCCCCGCCCCGCCGAGAAGACAAAGCAAAAAAGATTGGTGGCCGCAATGTCGGGTTTGGATCTGGCAAAGGCAAAAAGCCATCTTATATTAAACGTCCAAAACAAGCCCAAGAAATCTTGGCGAATTTGCCAAATGCCGATGATATTGCAAAAATAAAAGCCATGATAATTTATGAAGATCACGCGACAATGGTCTTTAATAAGCCTAGCGGGGTTGCTTCGCAAGGCGGCTCTGGAGTGGTTGGCGATTTGGATTTTTTGTTGCAGGCCTTCATAAACCCCAAAGGCAAAAAGCCCAAACTGGTGCATAGGCTCGACCGTGAAACTTCGGGCGTGGTTTTGGCGGGTAAAACTATTGCCGCCACCGCCTTTTATGGCGCAGAATTTGCACAAAGGCGCGCCCACAAAACCTATTTCGCAATTGTGGCAGGTAAGCCAAATTCAGACGAAGGCGTTATCGATTTTCCGATTAAGCGCGGCAAACAAAATGGCATTGATGTTGCCTTGCGCGCCGAGGATGGCACTGGCGATGAAGCAACAACCGAATGGCGGCTGGTTGCAACCAATAATGGGGCAAGCCTCTTAGAGCTTGCACCAAAAACTGGGCGTATGCATCAATTGCGTTGCCACTTGTCGGGCATAGGTTTGCCTATTCTTGGTGACACCAAATATGGTGGGCTTTTGGCGGTTGGTGCGGTGAAAGTGCCAAGACTAATGCTGCACGCCAATGTGTTAAATATCGCGCATCCGGGTGGTGGATTTAAGAATTTTGAAGCTCCAATCCCCGCCGATATGCGCAATTTGGCGCGCGAATTGGGGCTTGATTGATGCAACAGATTGCGATGGTTTTTTTTGGCGCGGGAATTGGCGGGGTTTTGCGGCTGTTGTTTGGCAAATTTGCCGCTAATCATTTTGGCCTAGTATTTCCTATTGGAACATTGGGCGTAAATGTAATCGGCGGTTTGTTGATGGGTGTCGCACAGGTTTTTTTGACCAAAAATGTCAATAATCAAGAATTTGTGCTATATTTTGTAATGATTGGGGTTTTAGGTGGATTTACAACATTTTCCACATTTAGCCTTGAAGTGGTAAAATTGGCGCAGAATGGCTTTTATGCTGATGGTGCCTTATATATTTGCGCATCAGTTTTGCTTTCAATATTGGCAGTGTTGCTTGGCATGGCTTTCGCGAAGAATTTCGTTTAGACCACAAAAATGACATCTCCGATTACAATTCCAGTGCGCGATACTGATGGCGAAGTGCGCCTTGACCGGTTTTTGCGCCGCAAATTTGAAGGCCTTACCCAAGGCCGCATTGAACAATTTATCCGCAAAGGCCAAATTAAGGTTGATGGCGTGCGTGCCAAAAAAGCTTCCGACAGATTAAACGCTGGCCAAGAGTTGCTGGTTCCTGGCGATATTTTTGAAGCTGTCCGTGAAGCCAAAACCCATAGTGCCAACGTATCCAAGCAGGACGAAGAGTTCTTGCGATCGCTTATTATTTTTCAAGATGACGATGTAATTGCGCTAAACAAACCCCCAGGGCTTGCGGTGCAAGGCGGGTCAAAAACTGTGCGCCATCTTGATGCTTTGATGGAGGTTTTTGCGCACCCTGAACATGGTCGGCCAAAATTGGTGCATCGCCTTGATAAGGATACTTCGGGGGTAATAGTGTTTGCACGGAACCCAAATGCCGCCGCCAAACTTTCAAAATCATTTGCATCACGCGCGACTACTAAAGTCTATTGGGCGATATGCCTTGGAACACCGCACCCTTTGCGCGGCGAAATCCGTGGTTGGCTTAAAAAGCAAGGTAGCAAATTTGAACCCGAGCGCGAATTGGTGCGCCGTGCCGCACACGGTGAATATGAGGCTCAATTTGCAATTACTGATTATGAAGTAATATCAAACGCTGGCACGCGGGCATCGTGGGTTGCACTAAAGCCGGTTACGGGCCGCACCCATCAATTGCGCTTCCACATGGCCGAAACCGGTTGTGCGATTGCCGGTGACCCCAAATATCGCTGTGATAGACCCGATATTGGCGGATTGTCTGATATGCTTCACCTTCATGCGCGTGCCTTAATAATACCGCACCCAAAGTCTGGTATGATACGGCTTGAAGCTGAACTACCGCCACACATAAAGAAAGCATTTGAAATGTTCGGCTTTGCCACACATGAATGCAAAGATCCTTTCGCACCGTTTAAGTAGCGTGAACAAGGACTTAAAGTTTAAGTGCTTCCCTAACGCGGCTTGCCCGCGTCCTCCAAAAAGTCTGCAACTTTTTGGCGCTTGCAAGTGGGAAGCTCCCCGCATAGCGGGGTGAAGGGTGGAAATGGTTCTGTAATTGTCAATCGTAGTCTTTGCTTCACCATTCACCCTTCCGCTTCACTTCGTTCAGCACCTTCCCTCAAGGGAAGGACTTATATATGCTTCGCTGACGAAACAATGCTAAACAATGATTACGCTGGATTGAAAAATGACTACAAGAAATAGGTTTTACAAATCAGTCACCACCGACGTTTTGGGCGCAGGCTTTGGGGTTTTCCTTGATGGCCGCAAATTGGTTACGCCTGCAAAAAACCCGCTTATTGTGCCGACTTTGGAAATGGCACAATTGATTGCAGCAGAATGGGAAGCGCAGACCGAAACCATAAAACCAAATTCAATGCCGATCACGCGGCTAATAAATGTAGCAATTGATAGGACGCCGCAGGCCCGCGATGCCATGGCGCAAGAGGTGCGCAAATATGCAAGCACAGATTTGCTTTGTTACCGCACCAGCGCCCCGCAAAAATTGGCAGCAAAGCAAGCCGAAATTTGGGACCCTATTTTGGCTTGGGCCAAGGGCGAACTTGGATTGAATATGGCGCTTTCTTTTGATAGTTTGGTCTTGTTGCAAAGTGAAACAACTTTGAAAACCGTGCATGAAATTGCGAGTAGTCTAGATGATATTCGCCTTACAGTTCTTGCGTTCATTGTGCCTTTGTGCGGTTCGGCAATTTTGGGGTTCGCTATGTTGCACGGGTTCTTAAAAGCCAATCAAATATTCGAAGCCATTCGCATAGAAGAAAACCACAACGCCGAAATCTGGGGCCATGATTATGAGGATTTGGATAAAGCAAAAGAAAAATTGGCAGATTTAGCGGCGATTGAGCAATTGTTGAATGCGTGAAGTTAAAGCGTTGCTCAATTACAAATCTGCGCAATAAGTGATTGAGCCAACTCAATTTGAATACGAGATTTCTCCAAAAAGGCAGCATGACCACTGCTAACAAGTATATCCCTAGCAATTTGCATATCCGCAAGAGCAGAGTTGGCCAATTGGCAATCACGGGTAAGAGTAGCAATTCTACGATTTGTATTAGCGCGCCCATTTATACCGTAGGCCCAGAATAGTGGAACTCGATCACGAGTATATTCAAGCAAAGCTGAATCGAATGCGGATTTGGCGCTAGTCAGTATTTCAAGTGAACTTTCGCGTTCCCCCAAAAGAGACAGTGAAATGCCAAGGCCATTTTGTGATGCTGCCCAATCTAGTGGCACGCGCTCGCGCGTTCGCTCCAGAAGAGACAAATTGCTGGCCTCAATAGACTGGCGCAGCCTTTGTGATGAGTTTTCAAGTTCGGCCAAAGCGTGAAACGCTAGTGCCATATTGGCCTGTGTGGCGGCCCATTGCAAAGGCACTGATTCACGGGTCCGCTCAAGCAACGCTTGATTGTAAGCATCAATTGATTGTTTCAATAGTTCATGTGAATTTTCGCGTTCGCCTAGTGTTTTCAATACATTGCCGAGATTATTTTGTGTTCCTGCCCATCGGTTTGGTATCCGTTCACGAGTCCATTCTTGCAAAGCTGCGCGATAAGCAGCAACTGCGGCTTGTAGTTTTTCAATTGAATTTTCGCGCTCACCAATAGATCGCAATGTCGCGCCTAGATTATTTTGCGTCATGGCCCAGTCTAAGGGCGCTGTAACTCTTGTTCGCTCAAGAAGGGCGGATTGATAAGCATTCATTGCCGCTATCAACTTTTCAGGCGAATTTTCACGATCCCCGAGGTCTGAAAGTGCGTTACCCAAATTATTCTGTGTTGTTGCCCAATCCAATGGCACAAGTGCCCGGGTTCGGGTTGTTAGTGCTTCTTCATATGCGATAACAGCAGCTCGCAAATTATCATTAGTATTTTCGCGCCTTCCAAGGGTCCAAAGCGCGTTGCCTAGGTAATTTTGGGTCGCACCCCAATCAATTGGCGAACTGGTTTTTGATGTTATCGGCAAGATGTCCTCACGCAGAATCTCTATCGCGCGAAGCAAACTACTATTGACCCCAAGTTTATCGCCATTATCATACCAATGGACCGCCCTTGCGATTTCGTCTTCCCATAATTTGTGTGCATCGCGCGCCAGCCATTCTTCACGCTGACGCCGCGCGGCGCGCAAAATTTCGTCCATTTTTTCCAAATCGCCGCGCAGTGCAGCGATATCCGATTGCCTTCGAATTATTGCGTTCCAGGCGTCCCGCGCGCTTTGGATATCGCTGCGACGCAGAACCTCAAGGCTTGCAAGTTCATTTTCCGCATCTTCAAGTCGGCCTTGGTTAAATGCTGCTTCTGCACGGTCCAAAGCCAATTTTGCGGGATCGCGCAATTGTGCAGATTCCAATTGGCTAACTCTTTCGCGCAATGTTGAAATCTGCGCTACTAACGCGCGCGCTTCTTGTGCTTTGGCCCTTATTGCAATCAAGAACCTGTCTGCGCTTACATTAGGGTTTCGTAATCCCAATTCGCGCGCTATCGCTCGAAGAGAGGCTTCATTGATGTTATTCTCGCGCGCAATGCCAGCGAATTCATTTTCCAAACTTGCATATCTAGCTTCGGCAGCGCGCACTTGTTCTGGGCTTGCACCAAAACGACTAGCCGGCGCGGAAAATGCCAAAGTAGGCGCAAAAGCGATAAAAACCAGAAACAAAAACTTGAGCTTGGTCATCCCTATTTTCATTCTCAAAGGCTTAAGTGCATCTATCTAAGGTCAATTGGACTTGGCTCGAATGATCTCGCCTTGTTATTCGGTCAATTGCCCCATTGTCTTCGTATGTATAACTTGTCGCTTTACCTCTATCCTCGCCTATTTCCTCTATCGTATTCACGGTTACGCCACTTTGTGAACCGCCAACCAGCTGAGTTGTTGCTGTAATAGTGCCAATCGACGAAAAAGGTTCCATGCCAGCCGGCGACTTTTTAGAGGTTAGCCTAAGTGCGTTCTTGTCTATTGCGATTTCATATGTAACCGCGCAACCCGGCTCACCCCATGTGCCGGCCAATTTTGCCAATGCCTGCGCATTATCTGTTACGCCAATATCTTTACGCAACTCATCGATTTTAGCGTTTGCTTGACCTACCTTATTTTCAATCGCGCCAGGCGCAGATTCAACTACCGAAGTCGGCGTTATCAGCGATAATACACTCGAAAGGAAACCAAAAACTGTCGCCATGCCTAGTATGATATCCGCGGACTTTTTCGCAACAACTGTTTCGGTTTTTGACCTTGGTTTCCATGGCAACATGCCTTCGTTATACAAAACCGCCAAAATAATTGCCGCGCCGCAGACCCCTAGGAAAATTCGCCAAAAATTAGATATTCCTTTATCCAGCGCCATGTTTGCAATTAGATAAGCCAACCCACAGCCAACAACCACACATATCGCAATTATAGCTAAATTGGCCTTTTTGCCCGCTTGCCCGATTTCATTAATCATTGTGATTTTCCGTTCTAGAAATTACAACATTTGCTGAAAATTATTACTGAAAGTCAAGTGAAATATTGTCGTGATATAGTGGCAGATTGAATAACTTCACTCACACCGATAACCATTTCCATCGGCCACGCACTTTATCCCATAAACTGTCTGCAACGCATTAACCGCATCAACCGCCGCATTGCCGCCTTGTGCGGCGGCGGCGCGCCACCAGTGTTTGGCTTCATTGTCTTGCCATTCTTTGGTGGCTTCACTTGGGTTCCTGGCGATATCTGCGCCATTAGCGAGTAGATTGCCAAGTTGGAACATGCCAAACCCATCACCTTTCGTGGCGGCCCTACGGAACCAAGTTGCGGCTTCGGCCTCGTTTTTCGCGGCGCCAACCCCGGTTGCCAGCGCATTGCCAAGGATAACCATGGCGCTTGGGTTTCCTGCCTCCGATGCTTTGCGAAACCACCCCACAGCCGCGACATTATCTTTCGCCACACCCTTACCATTTGCGAGCATCGCGCCAAAATAGAGCATACCTTGAGTGTTGCCAGCATTTGCAGCATCGTGGAACCAACGGGCCGCGATAATCTGGTTTTTGGCAAACCCCCTGCCCTCGGCCTGCATTGTGCCAAGATTTACCATTGCAATTGTGTTGCCTAAATCGGCTGCTTTACGATACCAATCTGCGGCCTCATTCACGTTTTGGGTGGTTCCCGTGCCATGTTCAAATGCCAATGCGGTCAAAAGCATTGCGGTTACGTCTTGATTTTGGGCGGCGGATAAAAACTCATCAAACCTTGCCGCCGCGCGCGCTTTTGCCAATATTTCGGTTGCGCCAAGGTTTTCCCAATCGCCTTCGGCCAACCCCCATTTATCGATGGCGGCTATTGGCGCGGTTTTGTGGTTTTCACCTTTTTTGGTGCACGCCACCAAAACAACTGAAACGCAAAGCAGCAAAGCAATCGCTATTGATATTTTGACGAAAATATTTTCCATTGCCTAAAGCCAATCTCAAAATCAAAAACATGCACTTTGCCGAATTGATTTGTCCTTCATTTGGGTTTGCAAAGTCAATACAAAACATGGGACTAGGCCATTTTTTAATCCCCCCCCGACCATACTCACAGTGATCCCTTCACCCGCTATGGCTTTCTAATTGGCCATGTGGAGCGTATTGCGGCGGATTCTGTGACCGTAAACTCAGGGGGTTAGTATTCCCAGTGAATATCAAAATAGACTCGATGCGCTTATCCCGCGAACGCAGCAGTACGCGTAATCTAACCACGTCCCACGGTATGAACGCCACGGCGGGAATCGCCACTGGGCAAAGGAATATCATAGGCTTTATTCTGTCTCCCGTTGCCAAGGCAATTGATGAAGCGGGGCGAGAAAGATGAAAGTAAATCAAGGAGTTAAGTGCTAATTGTCTTCCTGCCACTATTTTGGCACATGGCGTTTCAATCTTACTATGATTGATGTCTTTTAAGGCGAGTATTTTGTTGACGCTACAGTTGGTTGTGTTAGCATATTTATATGGTTTTTAGAATAGGATTTTTGACTGCTTTGATTGCTTTGAGCGGTTGCGGCTTAGCATCTGATGTTACCAGCGAGGAACTGAAAAATAGCCAAGGAAGTGAATTACAAAATCAATGCAGAAACGATACATTGGCGCTCTACAAGAATTTTATTCAAGAAAATCAAACAGGTGGGCTTTTTAACAGAGCAGTCGTATATGATTCAAAAAACCAAGGGCGAGTTGTGCCAGGTCGGGATTTGTTAGGAACTGGGCAAGGTTCTAATATGTTGACTACAAGAAGCTTTAGTCGAGCTTGCCGAAACGATGAAACAGACCAACTTATTCTATACATTAGAGCAAGAGAGCTCGGGCAAAGTGGTAGTGGATTATTCGATGATGCGACGAGGAATGAGGTCACCAGATTGCTTATTTCGGCTGCGAAAAGCGTGCAGACGGGTAATCGGGTGTCTGACTGTGCTGCAAACGGTCCGCCAGAAGACTATTATTGCCCCGCGGGCCTACCTGAAGCAGCCGAATATTTGTTAAATATTAAATTGCTAGAAGATTCTTCGAAGGAAGTTCGAGATTGGCATTGTGATGTTGAAACGACTAGGCTCGCTCATATGGTCATAGACGCTGATTTAGTTACTAACCATAATAGTATTCACGGTAATGCGTACTTACACGAATATTTGAACAGATGTGAAAGTTAACAAGCGATACTATAGAAAAGATTATATTGGTCAAACTGGGAGAAGCTGAATGAAGATTCGGTGGCGGGTTATAAATTGCATAAACTCTTAGGTTACGTGTTTCCGCGACAATGCCTTTGTTTCGAGTTCTTTGACTAATCTGGTTTTCGTAGCGGTGCGTGATGTGTTGGATTTGCGGTATGTCTAATCCCCAACCACACCAACATTAGCGTCAAAAATATAGAGTGCTTGGCGCGCGTTTTGGCCGCGTTCGCTGGTTAGTTGCGGGTCGGTTTCAAGCAATAGACGCGCGTCTTTGCGGGCGATTGGTAAAAGGTGTTTATGGGCGTTGATATCGGCAATTTTCAAATTGGGAATGCCAGCCTGCCTTAGGCCCAACAAATCACCGCCGCCGCGCAATTCATAATCGACTTCGGCAATTTTGAATCCATCGTCTGCTTCGCGCAATGTTTCAATGCGCTTGCGGCCATTTTCGCTTAATGGCGATTGGTATAAAAGCAGGCAATGAGATTGTTCATCGCCGCGCCCGACGCGCCCGCGAAGTTGATGGAGCTGCGCCAAACCAAATTGTTCTGCATGTTCAATCACCATAATATTGGCGGCTTTCACATCAACCCCAACTTCGATAACCGTAGTTGCCACCAATATTTTCGCTTGGCCCGATATGAAGTTTTCCATTGCTGCGTCTTTGTCAGTCGCTTTCATTTGGCCGTGCACCAGCGCGACTTTATCTCCAAATCTTTGTTTTAATTGCTCAAACCGCTCAATTGCGGCGGATTTTTGATTGGTTTCGATTTCTTCAACCAAAGGGCAAACCCAATATACTTGGTTGCCTTGCTTTATGGCCCGCGCTACCGCATCTTCAATTTCGGGCAATCTATCAAGGCTAAACAGGCGGGTTTCGATTGGCTTTCGCCCCAAGGGTTTTTCGTCCAAGATTGACATATCCATATCGCCATAAATCGCCATCGATAAAGTGCGCGGAATTGGGGTTGCCGACATCGTAAGCACATGCGGCATATTGCCTTTGTCAAACAGCCGTTTGCGCGCCGCAACGCCAAACCGATGTTGCTCATCAATAACCACAAAGCCAAGTTCTTGAAATTCAACGCCATCTTGGAATACGGCGTGCGTGCCAATCAGGACTTTGGTGGTTCCATTTTTGAGGTCTTCAAGTTTTTGGGCGCGGATTTTGCCTTTGTCACGCCCAGTCAAAATGTCGATTTTTACATCAATTGATGACATTAACGGCTCTAAATTGGCATAATGTTGTCGTGCTAAAATCTCGGTTGGTGCCATAAATGCGCATTGCACACCGGCCTCAACTGCCTTGGCACAACCCCAAGCAGCCACCAAAGTTTTGCCAGATCCAACATCACCTTGCAAAAGCCGCATCATCGCGCGGGTTTTTGCCATGTCATTGCCGATTTCACCAAAAACTCGCAATTGGGCGTGAGTTGGCGAAAACGGCAATTTCCCCAAGAGTTTTCGCGTTAATTCGCCATCACCTATTAGCGGTTTTGCAGGTGATTTTAGACGCTCAGCATTATTAAGAATTAGCGCTAATTGGCGGGCGAATAATTCATCATATGCCAATCTTTGCCGCGCGTTTGCCATTGGCGAAATATCGTCAAGGGATTTTGGGTTATGTGCCGCTATCAAAGCCTCAAAAAAATTTGGCCAATGTTCGCGTTTTGCCAAATTTTCGTCAACCCAGTCCTTAATGCCCGTTGCCATCTGCGCCGCTTGTTTACAGGCTTTGCCCAAGGTCTTTTGTGAAAGCCCGCCGACACTGGGGTAAATTGCTTCAAACTCGATTTTCAATTCATCATCATCGAGATTTAAGATACGAGACGGGTGCATCATTTGCCTTTCGCCAAAACGCTCGGTGACAATGCCTGAAATTATTCGGCTTTCGCCAATTGGCAAGCGGGTTTTTAAGTATTTGGGATTGGGGTGAAAAAACGCCAATGTCAAAAACCCGCTTTCATCACTTACTTGCACACGGTAGGGGCGATTTGCGAACGCCGGATGATGGTTTTCAACCATCACTTTTATATTTGTAGTAATGCCCTCTGGGGCTTCCATAATGGTAGAAAATCCGCGCCTATCAATGAGGTTTGAAGGCAAATGCAGCGCCGCATCGCGAATAAGTTCTCCACCGACGGCACGGGCAAAAAGGCCCGCTGTTTTAGGGCCAATTCCTTGAAGATTGGAGATTGATTGAAAAAAATGGTTAAGAGAAGCTGGGCGCATATTTAGCCTCTAGAGCGTTTCCCAAAAAGTGTGAAGCGGTTTTTGGACATGAAACGCGTCAAACAAACGAATCTAGAGCCCCATTTCGATCCAATCGAAATGGGGTATGCTCTAGGTTTTGGCGTTTCTATTTGCCCTTAATTCGCGCCAAGATGCAAGTTTGGCCACGATTTTCGCTTCTGCGCCATTGTCTGTTGGTTCATAAAGCCGAGATTGTTTCATGCCATCGGGAAAGCCTGATTGCCCTGAAACACCGCCTTCTATGTCTGGGTCATATTGGTAGTTTTTGCCATAGCCCAAATCTTTCATCAATCCTGTTGGGGCATTAAGGAAGTGTTTGGGCGGGCCTTGGTCTTGGGTGGCCCCAGCCAGTGCTTGAGCGGCACCGAATGCAGTATAAACCGCATTTGATTTTGGGCAGCACGATAAATGCACAACGGCCTGCGCAAGCGCCAATTCGCCATCGGGTTTGCCTAGCATATGAAACGCATCTTTAGCGGCAATTGTGACTGCCAAAGCATTGGGTTCAGCCAAGCCAATATCTTCGCTTGCCATTCTGATAAGCCTTCGCGCAATAAACATTGGGTCCTCCCCGCCGTTTAACATTCGCGCTAGCCAATATAACGCGGCATCGGGGTCTGACGCACGAACCGATTTATGCAAAGCCGAAATCAGATTATAGTGTTGTTCTTTGTTCTTGTCATACGCCGGCACTTTGCGTTGGGCAAATGCAATTATTGTTTCGCTATCAATGGTCTCGCCGTGGTTAGTGATTGCAAATATCTCTCCCAAAAGGTTCAATAAATATCGGCCATCACCATCGCATAGTTTTATGATTGCGCTTCTTGCAGCTTCATCAAGGGCATTTTCGCGCTGGAACTGGATTTCCGCGCGGTCTATAAGCGTGCCAAGCGCGGTTTCGTCCAAAGCATTAAGTACGAAAACCCGCGCGCGCGATAAAAGCGCGCCATTTAGCTCAAAACTTGGGTTTTCGGTGGTTGCGCCAACCAAAGTAACAAGCCCGCTTTCAACATAGGGCAGAAACCCGTCTTGTTGGGCGCGGTTAAAACGGTGAATTTCATCAATGAACAAGAGCGTTTTCTTGCCCATTTTTTGATATGTTTGCGCGCGTTCAAACGCTTTTTTCAAATCCGCCACGCCTGAAAAAACTGCCGATATTTGCTGAAACTCATGGCCAGTTTCTTGCGCCAAAAGCCGTGCTATGGTGGTTTTACCAACTCCGGGCGGCCCCCATAATATCATGGAGCTGAGGCGTTTTTTGGATAACATCTGCCCAATTGGGCCTTGGGTTCCCAAAAGATGCTCCTGACCAATTACGTCTTTTAGAGTGTTTGGTCGCAGGATTTCAGACAGTGGGCGCAAATCAGCGCTGGCAATAGGTTGTGCTTCGGTTATCTGATTATCCGCGAACAAATCACTCACAAATTCAAAACCGCCGTAATAGTGCGATCACCACGTTTTATCGTCACTTGCCCGCGTTCTTCTCGAGAAAGTTTTGCATTTAATGCTTCGAAATTCTCTATCGGGTCGCCATTTATTTCCAATATTAAATCACCAACTTGGAAACCGCTTTGTTGCGCCGCTGAATTCTCGGCTACTTGCGTTACAATAAGGCCATGCAAAAACGGATCTAGCCCTTTTTCATCTGCCAATGCTGGATTCAAAGTTGCAACCGACAAGCCGCCAAACCCATTTTTACCATCAACCAAACGACTATCCGCGCTACCACGGCCCGGCGGCACACTTAAGGTTCCGCGACCAGTTAATTTGCGGCCACCACGGTAAAATTCGAAAATTACTTGTTCATTTGGCGCCTTAGTTGCAGCCAAATAGCGCAGCGAACTTTCATCATTAACTTCACTGCCACCAAGGCCAACAATTACGTCACCGCGACGTAAACCAGCCTGCGACGCCGCAGAACCTTGATAAACTTCAGTTACAACGACCCCGCCTGGGCGCGGCAAATTCATCGTAGTTGCCATTTCGTTGTCGACTGTTTGACCACGCACGCCGGACCAAGGTCGAACCACCCTGCCAACCGATAACGCACCATCAACAACCCGCTTTACCATTTCGGCGGGAATTGCAAAGCCAACACCTGCGGAAGACCCCGATTGTGAGAAAATAGCGGTATTAATTCCGACCAATTTGCCAGACATATCGACCAATGCCCCGCCCGAATTACCAGGGTTAATTGATGCATCAGTCTGAATAAAAAACGAATAATCGGTAATGCCAACATCAGTGCGCGCCAATGCTGAAATTATACCCGACGTTACGGTTTGTCCAACGCCGAACGGATTGCCAATTGCCAAGACCTGATCCCCAACTTGTGCATTGGTTGTATCTGCAAATGATAGTGCATTAAGCCTTTGACCACCAGTATCAATTCGAAGGACCGCCAAATCAGTTCTTGTATCAGTCAGAACTACGCGCGCTGGAAATTCGCGCCTATCACCCAATACAACGACTAATTCAGTGGCGCCTTGAACAACGTGGTTATTAGTAACAATAACACCATCACTTTGAACAATTACGCCTGATCCTTGTGATTGGCTTGCCCTGTCAGGTATTCGAAAAGCACCCCAAAACGGGTCAACTGCGACGCGTCCACGCTGTATTGACCGCGCATAAACATTCACAACTGCACCAGATGCCTGCCTTACTACTGGCGCATAGGAAGCTATCGCATCGCCCTTGGTTAACGGCACTACACGCGGGGTTTCAGGTGCTTGAATTGCTGGTGTCGCCAAAGGCGCATTTTCGGGTGCACCTTGGCTAGATTCATTTTGAACAAAGTTCGATATTTGCGGAGCAGCAGCGACAGCTGCTGCGCCTATCCCAATTGCTACAAGCAATTTTGTAATCATCGATTTTGCTCCATTGCCGTTAGCCATTTGCACCTTGCCATCATTAGATGCGGTATATGAAATAGTCTATTGCACTATTTTCAAGGGGCTTGGCATTAATTCCCTGCAATTATTTAGTTCAACTCCATTACGCTGGCGCTATTTTTCCAATTCGAACTGCACACTCAACTGGATTGACATAGTAACTTCACCAGCCGCTACTGGCGTTTGTGCGCTGTCTGCAGCCATGCGAGACATCATTACCATTGGCTGGGGTTGCGGTTGATAGCCACCTGATTCGTTTATGCTAACAACGCGCCTTATTCGCATTCCAGCGCCGCGCGCATACATTTCGCCGCGCCGCATAGCTTTGCGCATTGCCTCTTCGCGAGCACGGTCCAACGCAGCGTCAGAATCCTCAATTTGAAAATTCGGGCCGCTGATTTGGTTTATACCTTGAGCAACCAAAGCGTCTAATACGGGACCAATTTTAGTCATATCCCGAATGCGAACATTTACAGTATTTGTTACTTGGTAACCTGTTAAACGTGGCGGCTTGTTTTCCTCATAGACATATTGAGGCGCCAAATTTATTCCTGCAGTTTGAAGATCCCTCTCCGCAATCCCAGCAGCCTTAAGCGCATTAAACGCAGCGCTCATTTTGGTGGCATTGTCCGCCATTGCAGTTCTGGCGCTTCTATGCTGTGTAACGACACCTGCTGAAACAATGGCAATATCAGGGGCTTGTTTAAGCTCTGCGCTGGTATTTATGTTTAAGATGCTTGGGCTTGGCTGTGCGCAACAAGTTTGCGCGGATTGCGCCGAAACGTCAGAAAAAGCAGCCATAGAAATAAGCGAAGTTGCAATTATTGTGGCAATTTTTGGACTAAGTGTCATAGGGACCTCCATTGAAAGTTTGTATTTAATCCACTGAATATGAACAGCAACCAAATGCAATTGAGCAAGAATGAGCGGTGATTTTGGCTTTCATAAGGCAAGAAATCTGCTAAACGCACTATTCACATTTTCAAATATTGTGAATGGGTCCTTAGCTCAGTTGGTTAGAGCCGGCCGCTCATAACGGTCTGGTCGTAGGTTCGAGTCCTACAGGACCCACCATTTTTGGTTTCAAGTTTCCACCTTCGTCGCTGCGCTCCTCACTCAGAAACTTGGTTTTAGGCGGAAAAGAAAAATCTTGAGGCGGCGCGGCGATTTTTCTTTGCGTACTTACTTTGTCGTGCGCTTTTTCTTTGTTGACACATTCTTTATATTTTATTCGGTAACTTGGCTTGGCATTTTTCGCGAAACTTGCTAGTTGGTTCGGTGTTTAGGAGAGTCTAATGGTCGTGCGTATTTATAGCCCTTCAAAAAATCCGATGCAGTCAGGCCGCGGAAAATTGGGCCGTTGGGTTATGGAATATATAGGCTCTGGCACAAAGACCACCGAACCCTTGATGGGTTGGACTTCAAGCGCTGACACTCGTTCGCAAATAAAGCTAACTTTTGATAATAAGGAAGCAGCAATTGCGCATGCTGAGAAAAATAATCTTGAATACGTAATACAAGAACCCAAAACTCAAAAACGCATTATTCGTGCATATTCTGACAATTTCACATTCACAAAACGTGAACCTTGGAGCCATTAATCATTGGCGTTCAGAAAAACACCTTGGCAAAGCGGATTTTTTGCTCAACTGTAGTTGCTAGGTCAAATGCCCTTGGGTTTTGTTATGAAATGAGGCAATAGCTTCACATTGCGGCTCCGTAGCTCAGCTGGATAGAGCATCCGCCTTCTAAGCGGACGGTCACAGGTTCGAATCCTGTCGGAGTCGCCATAAGACCACTCAAATTGTCGCGTTCGCTGCGCTCACTTAACAATTTGGATTAATTCGGAAAAGAAAAATCGAAACTCGTACTTAGTTCGAGCGTGGTTTTCGCTTTTTCTATGCATTTTTATTTAGAAGGCTATTCAGTTCGCCATTGTCGGCATTCTAATTGCCAACTTCCATGCGCCAGAACTCACAAACCTGTAACAGTAAACCTTACCAATTGGGTTTTTGGTTCTTGCCACTGAGGGTTGATTTCGCTGGCGCGGCGATAATCGAAATAAGCCGCACGTAAATCATCGAGCCCTTCATAGGCAAGTGCGCGGTTATAATAGGCTTTTGCAGGCTCATCGACGCCAAGTTCCAATCCTCGATTTAGGTCCATTAAACTTGCATCAAACCGGCCTAACTTAATTGACGCCGCGCCGCGATTAACATAGGCCTCGCCCATATCAGGCACCAATTGTATGGCACTATCAAAATCGGCGATGGCGTTAAGGTAATTACCGGACCTAAGGCGCATAATGCCGCGATTAACGAAAGTCGCGGCTTGATCCCGCCTAACCAAATCCCTCGCTTCTAGTGCCTCGGTACATGTATTTTCGTTTATGTTTCCATATCCGCCTGCCCTAGCGACGGATGCGCAATTTTCAGCAGGGCCACTGCCAATGGTTGTTGTTGCGCCATATGCCAGGCTGCATTGACAAAGAACAACTGCGGTAATCAAAGTTTTGGTGAAGGTAAGTTTCATAGCAATCTCCTTCTTTATTGCGGATTTTAGCCTATTGCGAAGGGTTGTCAACAAAAATCCGAAATAGGTTCGAAATTGGTATGGGCGATTTATCTACATAAATAGAGTAGCGCAAAGTGCTTCAAGACCAATGGCATCTGTTTGATCAAAGGCGGCGAATTCGGTTGAATCAACATCCAAGACAGCGCGTAATGCGCCTGTTTTATCTAACACCGGCACGACTATCTCACTATTGCTGCGGCTGTCGCACGCGATGTGGCCCTCGAAGGCGTGAACGTCATCAACCACTTGGGTAAGTTTTTCGCGCGCAGCTTTACCGCAGACACCATTGCTAAATGGGATTCGCAGGCAACCCAATGTTCCTTGATATGGGCCAATCACCAGTTCATTGGGCTTTTGTGTGTCCACAATGTAAAAACCACACCAAAAGTAACGCTGGCCAAATGTTGTAACCAGCATTGATACCAATGTCGCCATGCGTGCAATTTGATTGGTTTCGCCTTCAATAACCGCGGAACAATCACGAAAAAGGTCTTTATATGCTTGTGATTTGTCCATAATTAGGCGGCTTTGGCGATTGTTCGCTTTGGCCTTACATTAGAGCGCGCGCTGGCAGTGCGAGGGGCTGGCTCTGACTCATCCAAAAATTCACGCATAATTGGCGCGACTTCATGGGCACGCGATACAAGGAACAAATGCCCGCCTTCAACAATTTTCAGCTTCGCATTGGGCGCTAGGCTGGCTAAAATTTTCCCATTAACAACCGGCACGATTTTGTCCTTGTTTCCCATCAGTATCAGGGTTTTGGCGCGCATGAACGGTAAAAACCACGCACTTGTCCAACCTAACATACAGCCAAGCTGATGCAAGTAACCGGGGATAGATGGCGGCAGGAGGCGCGATGCGTGGTCATGTGAACCGGTTGATTCACCGCCATAAAGCGCGCGAAAATTCTCAACCATGTAATTTGGGTCCATATATCTTTTTGGAGACGCCATTTTGGATAATACCTCTGGGTCACCAGGCACCATCAACATGCCAGCCGAAGTTGCTGCCAAAATTAACTTGCCGGTACGTCTTGGGTGCTGAAACGCAAATTGCTGTGCCATTGCGCCGCCCCAAGAAACCCCCATCACATCGACAACTTCAAGCTTGTGGTGGTCAAGCAATTTGCACGCATATCGCGAAATCATCCAAGGTCTGTAAGGGAAAATTGGTGTCGGCGAGCGGCCCACCCCTGGCATATCAAAAGTAATTATATCGCGGTCCTTGAACCAATCCGCCAAAGGTTCCATCAATTCGATATTTGCGCCAATGCCATTAAAAAACAAAATTGGTCGCTTTGGTGTTTTGCAATTGGTGCGCCAAGTTGCCACCCGCATTGTGCGCCCCCCAATTCGCAGCAATTCCATTGTCGCTTCGTGGGAAGGTTGGGCTTTATCGGAAAATTCGTTCTTCATTGCATGACTTTCTTTTTACTAGAGAAATTCTCATTTCGATTGGATTGAATTGAGGCTCTAGATTCCTTTGTTTGTCGCGTTTCTTATCCAAAAACCGCTTCACACTTTTTGGGAAACGCTCTAGGATGCATTGATTTTTTAAAATTGGCAAATCGCACTGCTCAATTAGTCATTAAAGCAATATTGCCCCGGCGCTGGATATTGATTTGGGTGTGCTTCGGATCCCGTATTTGCAGGTGCAGCCACTTTGGCAGCAGAGTGAGCAATTAGCCATTCGGCCCACCTTGGCCACCAAGAGCCTTCAACTTGCTCCGCGCTGGCTTCCCATTTTTCGGGAGTTTTCGGTAAACCTTTGTTATTGATATAATATTTTGCTTTGGGATTCCCCGGCGGGTTCAACATCGCCTGAATATGCCCCGAATGAGATAGCACAAAATCAACATTTTTCGAACCCATCAATTGGGTTGTGCGGTAACATGCTTTCCACGGCGTAATATGATCGGTAACCCCCGCGACCACGAACAAATCATTTGTAACTTTTTTCACGTCAATTTTATGGCCGGCGAATTCAACCGCACCTGGGTTGGTGAAGGGCTGATTTACATACATATCAAGCAAATCTGAATGGAATTTTGCTGGCAAGTTCGTTGTATCATCATTCCAAAACAAAATATCAAAAGCGGGCGGATCTTGCCCCATTAGATAATTATTCACGACATAATTCCAAATCAAATCATTTGGGCGGAGCCATGCAAACATTCGTGCCAAACTGTCACCAGCCAGAATGCCTTCTTTGGCTGAACGTTGCCGCGCAAGCTCGACGCCATTGTCACTAACCAATGCACCAACGTCGCTATCATTGCGTTGCGGATCCAAAATCGCAACCATCAAAGAAATTGCATTTATGCGCTTATCGCCGATTGAAGCCAATTTGGATGCCAAAGTTGCAGTTGTAATTCCGCCAGAACATGCACCCGAGACATTAAGCTTCTTTGATTTTGTAATTTCCAAAATAACATCTGTAGCGACCACTAGTTCGTCTACATAGCCCGCCAAGCCCCATTCGCGATGCTCCTTCGAAGGGTTACGCCAAGAAACCAAAAACACTTGCAGGCCAATTGACAATAAGAACCTTACAATGCTCTTTTCCGGGCTTAAATCATTGATATAAGCTTTGTTAATTTGCGGCGGTATTATCAAAATTGGGGTTGAATAAACATCGGGCGTGGTTGGGGCATAGTGAATAAGCTCCATCATTTCGGTTTTATGCACGACCGAGCCAACACTCATTGCGAGATTTTCACCAACTTTGAAAGGCTTTTTATTAACTTGGCTTACATGGCCTTTGTTATGCACCATGTCTTCATAGGCGTTTTTAAGGCCAGCCACCAAAGACATACCCCCGCTTTCATAAGCGCGCTTCATCGCCGCTGGGTTGCCAACCAAAGTATTAGTTGGTGAAACACTGTCCATAATCATTTGCGAAACGAAATTGGCGCGGGAGCGTTCCAACTCGTCCAATTCCAAATCGGAGACCCAATCTTGAACACCTTTTTGGGCAGCAAGATAATATTGCATGCCCATGCGGTAAAGTGGGTTATATTTGAAAGTAATGTCACTAAATCTTTTGTCTTTTGGATTGGGTGCAAATTCGCTTTCATTTTTCACGATTTTTACAACTTCAGTGCCAAATGCCTTTAGATGCTTTATTGTAGTGTCAGGTTTGCCAACAACTTCACGCATCATCAAAGCAACAGATCCCATTAAATCTTCGCGCGCCAGACCAACAATAGGGTTTATTGCAGTGGTGTTTTCTGCAGCTTCGCTCCCGAGATCAATTTTTTTCTTTGACATTTTTGCCTCCCACGCGTTTATCTATTATCGTGTTTTACTTTTTGCGCCACATATTGTTAAATCGAAAAAAGCCGTTCGTGAAGTGGCTTTTTCTTATTGAGCGAGAAATTGGCTCGATTATTCTGTTATTTTGGGTAAAATATGAGCGCTAGTGCCACTAAATCAAGAATATTGGCTGCCGGACGTGAACTGTTCAATCTTGAAGGCTATGCCGCGCAGTCTGCCGTTGATTTGGCAGTTTTCCTTGGAATAAGCCCAGGGCATTTATATTATCATTTCAAAGGCAAAGCAGATATTGCTTACTCATTGATTGAAGATCATCTTGTCGAAATTGCATCGATTTGCGAAAATGGTTTGAAACAATGTCTTGGCACTAATGCGACAATTGAAAACGTATGGACACAAGTTCATATTCTGATTGAAGAAATTTATGATATGCGTTTTGCCTATCGCGAAGCCAGTTTTTTAGCCCGATCCGAGGCAAGATTTCGAACTCAGATAAATTGTGCAGGCAGTTTGATTGATAATTTTTGCAAGAAACTTATAGACGCGCTAATTAAATCTGGTGAAATCACTGCAAAACCTGAGATTATTGACGGCCTTGTCGCCCAATTAGCCCTTGGCATAGAATTCCAGCACATGAGGCTGGAGAACCTTTTGCCGCAAACAACAACGCCGCGCGCCCTTGTTGAACGCGCGGCGGCAATTGTTATGTTGCCAATAGTCGGCTTTAGTAATTAAGCCGCTTTTTTAGCTTTAGGAGCCGCAGTTTCTTTTGGTGCAGCCGCTTTAAGAGCTTTCACTTCAGATTTCAATTTCGCAACAGTTGCGGTCAATTCTTCAATTTTTTGACCTAAAGCGAAAATGTTGAAAGGTTGTACTTTTTCAACAATTGTATCACGAAGGTGCTCAAGACGGCTTTCGATATTGCTCAAACGAGTTTCGCGATATTCCTTAACTTGGTCAGTCGCATTGTGAACAAATTCGCTTGCTTTAGCTGTTGCGTTCATTGCTGTTGGGCTTTGGGCAAGTTTGGTTTTTACCAATTCTTCGACTTTTTCACCTTGCTCAACCAATTGCTCGAATACTTCTTGTGCAGCATCAGAAACTTTTTCAAATTGGCCTTGGGCTTGTTCATACATTTTGCCATAAGCGCCAACTCCTGCAAGCCAGATTTTGCGCGCAACGTCCATGCCTTGTTGGGCAGCTTCTGTTACAGTTTCAGTTGCTTTGTCAGCAATTTCAGAAGCAGTTTTTTCAATTTTTTCTTTAGTCATAATAATCTCCAATGGTTAGGGACCGCATAGGGGGAGGAATTGGGAGCGCGGCCCCAGTGCAATCACCAATAAATAAGAAAGTTAGAAAAAGCATTCTAAAAGTAACAAGCTGATGCGAACAATAAGTAATATTGCAAAAAGTAATAATGCAAAGAAAAATCAAAAACGACGTTTTTTGATTTTTCTTTTCCGCATAAAACCAGATTTGCGAGTGAGCGCGTAGCGCGAGGGTGCAAATCTGAAGCAAAAAAATGGTCGGGGAGACAGGATTCGAACCTGCGACCCTCTGGTCCCAAACCAGATGCGCTACCAAACTGCGCTACTCCCCGACGGCCAGGTGCTTCCTATATTTTTTTGTTGGATAACTCAACCTATTTGACACAAGTGATTGCAGCAGAGCTGACTAGTTGCGCTTTTTGCGTGCTACTTGCTGCTGAACATTCCGAAAAATCGGGTGCCTCATGGTTTGACCCACCGCAATTCCTTGCCGCGCTGCCTCCCCGCCACCAATTTCCAAAACCGCAGTGCATAATTCGCGGCCCGGGATCGGGGTCAACGAAAATGGAACAGCGTTGCGGTTTATTTGCGAAATAGTCCCGTCGGCGCGAACATAAATAATATCCAAAGGAATCATTGTGTTTTTCATCCAAAAGGATAGACGATGCGCGGTTGGGAAATGGAATAACATTCCTTCATTGCGCGCAACATGGGTTCGCCACATCATGCCTATTTCGCGCGAAGTCGGCGTGGCGGCAAGCTCGACGGTGAAAACGCGCACACCAGCAGGCGTTGCGATGCTTAGCCTGCTTTTTGGTAAGCCAGTTTGCGGGCCAGCTTCAGTATTGGCGAACTGCGCCGCAGCCGGCAATGAAGTTGCAAAACAAAAAACTGCAAAAACGGCGGCGGCAAAAATAGAAATTATTCTAGACATAGCTAATACTAAACCAATCAAATCTGATAATCAACATTGGGAAAACCGTGCAAATTAATGAGCTTATGACCTAAACCGACTTAATGGTTGTTCGTTGATATGGGCCAAATTTGGAAGAAGCTGCCACCCCATATTCGCCCTGTTTGAGTTACGTCATTGCCTTGAAGTTTAGCCTCGTAAAAGCCATTTTGGCAGCTCCCATCGACATGAAGTTCAACTACCATAGGCCTAATGTCGTGAATTTGCGCAAAGGCTATGAAGATTGATTCTTGTAGTGTTTGATTATCTTCCTTTTTTTGGATTACAATGTTCTGGCCAATTTGGCGCACTGTTTTGGGAATTAAGAACCCGCCTTGATAGCGGTAATCGCCGACAATGTATGAAGGAAAGCAAGGATTTATAGTTGGCTCAAGGGAAAATAGCCCCTGTTCATATAATCTGCCCTTGTAATTTCGGATATCGCAATTTTGCAAGCCGCCAACACCAACACAAGTTATCCAAGTGCCGCCCTTAACACCACCTGAAAAAACTGCCTTCTGAGCAACATCTCTTGGCCGCTTTGCAAGCCCAACACAGCTACTAAGCACCAAAGACATTGTTATTGCGATGAAAACCTTCAAGTTTTGCATTTCTATTGCCCCGCGCGAAAAGACCAATGACCATCGCTATTTCGACGCCATTTGCCAGACCAAGCACCAGCAGCCACACGCGATGCTGCCTCACCCTGCCTTTCGTTTTTTGAAACCAAATTTGGTATCAGCCCATTTGAAACGCGGTTGGCCCCTGCAGCAAGTAACAGTTGCGAAGCGATATCGTCACAATTTCTCTTTAACAATTTGTATTTTTGCCCTGCAGCAATATCATTTTTTATTTTTTCCAATTCCAAGAGCGCTTTTGAGGTATCGTCAGCTTCTGGAAAGTGTGAAACGTTTACTACATCGACGCCGTAGTAATCTGCAAAAGCATTTACAATTTGTTCCATAGCCGAATATGTTAAATTCCCCGATGGGTCGAGCGCGACATGGGTTGGCGCACCTCTAATATCGCGCAATAGTGCATCTGAACCATCGTGATTAGCGTCAATCGGGTCATATACGCCATATTCGACCACTTCTAACCGCCCATCTTCGGCAACTATACAAGCAGCATTGTGACCGTTTCCGAGTGCAGCAATTGTGGTGTTTAAGCGGCAGCCATCAGCCAAAGTTGGGGTGGGCATCAAAAAGGCCAATGTGGCGAGGCCAATGAAAATGCTGCATTGTAACAGATTTATCGCAAGTCTTTGAAATTTCAAGCATTTCCCAAAAAGTGTGAAGCGGTTTTTGGATAAGAAATGCGGCAAGCTACATGAGCATTTCCCAAAAAGTGTGAAGCGGTTTTTGGATAAGAAATGCGGCAAGCTAAATGAGCATTTCCCAAAAAGTGTGAAGCGGTTTTTGGATAAGAAATGCGGCAAGCTAAATGAGCATTTCCCAAAAAGTGTGAAGCGGTTTTTGGATAAGAAATGCGGCAAGCTAAATGAGCATTTCCCAAAAAGTGTGAAGCGGTTTTTGGATAAGAAATGCGGCAAGCTAAATGAGCATTTCCCAAAAAGTGTGAAGCGGTTTTTGGATAAGAAATGCGGCAAGCTACCGATTTTAGAATGCCATTCTGATTTTATCGGAATAGGAAAAGCTATGGTATCTGTCGAAAGCACTTTATATCCACTCATATCAATTTGTCTTAGTCAATATTATTCAAAAGCTTAGCAATTGCTTAGAACATTATTTCACAGTTTGCCATGCGGTAAATACGCCACATGGTTAGTGGTTCAAAATGAAAGGATTTTCGCGCAGTGAATATTCATGTCGAACGTGAAAATCAACCTGATAGCAAATCGCCATTCGCAATAAGCTTGACCCCCGCGTATCCACGATTATATTCAAAATCATTGGAGATCGGTTACAATGGATAAAAATTACACTGACCTAAATAATCATGGTGCTGATTGCATAATGTTGTACGGAACTCAAATAAACAAATCCTGCAAAATAGGCGAAGTAACAATAACCCCAGCAGACGGAGTGAGCTTCAAAACATTTATGCGGAGCGCCGAAATTATTGGATGCACAGCTTGAAAGCGCTTTTTAAATCTGCGATCCGTGAGCCCTTATTTCATTTCATAATTGCCGGTTTTTTTGTCTTTATGTTAATGTCATTGACTGACAATGTCGTAGACCCTTCAAGTCGACGAATTAACATTACTGCAAAGAAAATCGAACAGCTAAGTCAAAATTGGCGACAAAGTTGGTCTCGTTTGCCCACAGCCCACGAACTTGACGGCCTTATTCGTGACGACATCAAAGATGAAATCTATTACCGCGAAGCAATTCGTTTGGGGCTTGATAAAGAAGACCAAGTTATTCGGCGTCGCTTGCGCTCCAAAATGGAATATTTGGCTATCACGGCCGCGGAAAGTGAAAGGCCGTCCAATGCAGTTCTTGAGGCTTGGATTCGCAGTCATGCCGAGAAATATACAGTTGGATCTAAATATAGTTTTGATCAAATATATTTTGGTGATGATGAGGAAGCCCCTGCACAGGCCAGAGCAATGTCGGCGTTAATAAGGCTTAGAGCTGGCGAAAATTGGCAAAATTTAGGCGATGAAATATCCTTACCAAAAAGCCTAACAGATGCAGTCGACAGTGAAATCGACAGGTCGTTTGGTGCCAATTTTGCGCAAAACATGCGTGAAATGAAAATTGGCGAGTGGTCGGGGCCAATACAGTCAGGATTTGGCCTACATTTGTTGCGAGTAAATGCGACCAAAACAGGCAGTTTGCCACCGCTTTCAGAAATTAAAACCCGCGTGGAAAACGACTGGCGAACTCAAACAACTGCAATTCGCGAAAATGAGGCATACCAAAAGCTACTCGATGGTTACACTATAAATATTGAGCGGCCAGAATGAAATGGCTGTTGATTATCTTTGTGTTGTTTTGCGCCCCAGCCCGCGCCGATGAAATGCGTCCAGCATATATAGAGTTCACTCAGACAAATACAACAAACTGGCAATTATTTTGGAAAGTTCCGCTAAATAGTGGCTTAACACCTCAGTCAGAACCACTTTTGCCTGATGGCTGCACTGTGATTGGCGAACCCCAGCGCGAAATATTCAACATGGCGTTGCTTGCCAAATCTCAAGTCAGTTGCACCAAAAGCGTACTAGGCGCATCAATTGGCGTTAAAAATTTTGACCCGCTTCAAACCGACGTTTTTGTTCGAGTCGCACCAATCGGCAGCGCTATCCAGTCATTCAGGCTAAGCCAGGAAAAGCCAATAGCGCAGATCAAGGCAAAAGCTAGCCGATGGCAAGTTGCGCAGTCTTATTTGATAACCGGTATCCAGCACATAATAACTGGCTATGACCATTTATTATTTGTTTGTGCGCTCGTGTTGCTTTTGCTTAAACCGTGGCCAATCGCGAAGGCGGCGACCGCTTTCACAATTGCCCATTCGGTAACTTTGATCGGTTCAACACTAGGATTGATAGGATTACCGCAGCGCCCAGTCGAAGCATTGATTGCGCTTTCAATAATTTTCATGGCAGTCGAAATTGTAAAGAAAGACCCAGCAAAGACAAGATTGTCTGAACAATTTCCATGGGTCATTGCCTTTATTTTTGGCCTAATTCACGGGTTTGGTTTCGCAGGCGCATTGCGAGAGATTGGCTTGCCGGAAGGCGAAGTTCCTATGGCACTTTTGACTTTCAATCTCGGCGTTGAAGTAGGGCAATTGATAATTGTATTTGGTGTCTTGTTATTTTTGTCTGCACTTAAAAAAATGTCTGCCAAGGTATTTATCCCTGTTGAGAAAATTGCATCATATTTGATAGGAATAATTGCCAGCTATTGGTTCATTGAGAGAGTGTTGACTTAAATGTTTTTAGTAATAGGTTCACCACGGTGTCGGAGGGTTTAATATGAAACGCAATAATTTATTGCTGACAATTGGTTTAAGTGCTTTGGGTATCTTAGGTGCTGCAACACTACTTCGAACCAAAGATGTAAAGGCACAGGCGACTGAGGCAACTGCCCCACAAACCCAAGCAATTGGCGTGAATAGCCCTTACCCTACGCGTCCTTTTTTTGGTGAGACTCATTTGCACACAATGAATAGCGGTGATGCAGTGGTTGGTGGCACAAGAGTAACCCCAGAAATGGCAATCCGTTTTGCAAGTGGTGAAGAAGTTACGTCTTCATCCGGCCAAAAAGCGAAGCTGTCACGCCCCTTGGACTTTGTACAAGTTTCCGACCATTCCGAACTAATTGGCACTGGCGTCGAAATATTTCGTGGTAACCCACTTTATATGAGCGATCCAACCCTAAGGCGATGGAACGAGATGATAAATAGCGCGCCCGATGTCCGTATGCGGGCGATGCGCGAGTTAATTGGGGCCTTTGCACAAAATCAACTTCCTTCGAAGATTTTTGACCCCGAAATAGCCGGTCCAGTTCTACGTTCGGTATGGAACGAATATTTGAGCGTTACTGAAAGATATTACCAGCCAGGGAAATTCACAACCTTAGCGGCATTTGAATATACCTCGACCCCGCGCGGCAATAACCAACATCGCATAGTAATGTTCCGTGATGGTGCCGAAAAGGTTGGCCGCGTTTTACCATTCTCTTCTATTGAGAGCCGAAACCCCGCAAAATTATGGGAATATATGCAAAATTATGAAACGCTTACAGGCGGACAAGTAATTGCTATCCCGCACAATCCAAATTTATCCAACGGTAATATGTTTGCATTGACGGATTTTGACGGTCAAACATTTACTGCCGAATATGCATTGCTGCGCCAACGATGGGAACCACTATTGGAAGTTGTTCAAGCCAAAGGCGATAGTGAAGCGCATCCGTATTTGTCACCAAATGACGAGTTTGCAAGCTTCGGCAAAGCTGGTTGGGATATTGGTAACCTCGATTTAAGCGTCGCCAAAACCCCAGATATGTATGCAGGGGAATATGCACGAGAAGCCTTGAAGCGAGGAATATTGATGGAGCGAAGGCTTGGAGTAAACCCATTCAAATTTGGCATGATTGGCGCAAGTGACATTCATACTGGGCTTTCAACATCAGAAGAAAATAACTATATGGGCGAATTCGCTGCTGGCGAACCTTCAGCAACAAGGGCCTCGCGCAGTGAAACAAGGGGCATAGGAATGCAACGGCAGGGCTGGCAGTCATTAAGTGGCGCTCTAGCTGCCGTTTGGGCCACAGCCAACACGCGCGAAGCCATTTTCGACGCCATGAAGCGCCGCGAAGTTTATGCCACCACTGGAAGCCGCATGTCCGTGAGAGTATTTGGTGGATTCGGCTTAACGGCGCGCGATTTTAGGAGTGATTGGGTGCGAAATGGTTACGCACGCGGCGTGCCAATGGGCGGCACATTAGAAGCAAGGGCCAATCAACGCGCGCCTTCATTTATGATAGATGCGTTGAAAGATCCTGATGGTGCGAATTTGGATCGTGTGCAAATTGTCAAAGGCTGGGTTGATGCAAATGGTACAACCCATGAGAAAGTCTATAATGCAGTTTGGAGCAACCCAAGAGCGCGCAAAATGAGTGTAAATGGCAATATTCCGCCGGTTGGCGATACAGTGGACGTAGCGCGCGCGACATACACCAACACCATTGGCGCAGCAACATTACGCACTGTATGGACGGATCCTAATTTTAACCCGAACCAACGGGCTTTTTATTATGTCAGGGTTTTGGAAATCCCAACCCCGCGTTGGCCCGCATATGATGCAGTGCGTTTCAATTATACCCTACCCACAAACGTCATAGCGAAAAGCCAGGAGCGAGCCTATACTTCGCCAATTTGGGTTAGTCCTTGGGGTAGCACTATCAACCCAATGCGGGTGCCGTAGGGCTATGACGAAGCGAAAAAACGCAAAGCCGCCTCAAGATTTTCTTTTCTAATTGATATAAGATTTGTGAGTGTGCGATGAGGCCTGAAAAGCTGCAAACTTTTCAGATGAGCCAAAGAGTAAAATTGCTATGGCAAATTATCAAGAAGAGCGATGAAAGTGCAAATCTGCTTGTATAAGTGGCAGCCCCTACGGGAGTCGAACCCGTCTTTCCTGATTGAAAATCAGGCGTCCTAACCGATAGACGAAGGAGCCATACCAAAGCACTTTTGCAAAACACAATTTCGCTGTGCAAGGCGGGTTCTATATCCATTGCCAATGTTTGATGCAAGACCTTTTACTACACTCAATGCAGTTTGATTGTGCGGTTTCATTTTGACCTAATTTCGCCCTTGCGGCGTTGTTGGCAATTGTGCAGGATTGATGGATACGCCAAACATTTGCCAACGCCCATTATTCCATTGAAAATGTAAATCAAAACTTATTGCTGTGGGCCGAAGGCCAAAAGTCCCTTGAACCCGTAAAAGATTACCCTCAACAAAATGCGGCGCAGCAGCATAAGTTGGGTTCAAAAGCAATACGTTCGCCAAATCAATTCTGCTATTGCGAAGTCCCGCAAAAATCTCACTTAAGCGGGCCGCATCGTTCGCTTGTTGAAACCCCGGCGCCGCCATATCGCGCAATACCGAATAATTACCAGACTTATTAGCGCTATCCACCGCCAATATGGTAGACCAAACTAATTTCGCTAGTTCCAGACTATCTGGTATTGGCACGGTGGAAGGTTGATTTGCTTGCATTGTAGGCGCGGGCACTCGCCTTTGAACAGTTGCGGGCGCAGGCGCGGTTTGCGCCAAAGCATCTGCGCAAGACCATACGCAAAAGATAGAGGTCCAAAATAAAGCGGTGGCGGCGAAGTTTAATCGTCGCCGTCCACAATTTGAAAATAGGTTCGCTTTATCGTGAAACAAATTTACCACGCTTTTTGGAAGCCGGCCCTTGCGCCAACCGTATTGCCGCCTGACAGCCCTACACCAAGACCAGCAGAAAACGAAGTATTTTCACCGATTCTCGATGAAAATGCTGCGCTCAAAGCTGATTGGTTTTCAAAATAACCAAGGCCACCTGAAAGCGCAAAATTTGTTCCAGCAGGTAGCGCCGGTGATTCCATCGCCAAGGCCATGGCAACACCGGTTTCAGTGTTTCTTATGTCACTACTATTGCGCGCGGATTGCGAATAAAGGTCCGTAATCTGGTTAGTGTGAGTATTAGTCAAAGTTTGCAAAGCACTAATTTGGCCTGTGTGGGTGTTTGTCAAAGTTTGCAGCGCAGAGATTTGACCAGTTTGTGCAGTGGTCAAAGTTTGCAGCGCCGTAATTTGACCAGTATGGGTTGTTCCCAATGTTTGCAACGCCGCAATTGCTGGCCGAATTGTCGTATCGCGGCCAACAGTGCCCGATGCATCAACTGTCATAACATCGGTTGCACCAATTTGGGAGGCAGTGCTGGCGGCAATATCACCAATTGTCACGGATGAGCCAGTCGCGCCTAATTTCACCTGATTGTCACGCTCAGTGGTTGCCAAAGCACCAATGGCGGTCGAACCTTGAAAATTTGCTTCTGCGCCATGGCCGAGTGCGCTTGAATCTTTCGCACTCGAACGCGCACCATAGCCAATTGCTGTGCTATATTGCCCGGCCGCATTGCTGGCAGGGCCAACAGCCGTTGCCCGTTCTCCGTCGGCATTACTATTCCAACCAGTCGCAACACTACGGATACCATTTGCATGGGCATTATAACCAGTAGCAGTACCATTTAGGCCTTGAGCTAGCGCATATGCACCAATGGCAGTTGCGCCTTCGCCCGAGGCAACGCTGTTTGCGCCCATTGCTGTTGTATACCCATTTGAAGCAGAGGCATTTAAGCCAAATGCACTAGAAGCCAAGCCCAAAGCGACGCTGTTGGAACCATAAGCCGAACTTCTTATGCCAGCAGCCGAGCTATTGAAGCCCGTGGCCGTTGTCTCTACATTTGTCGCGAAACTATTCGAACCTGTAGCAACGCTAAAAGCACCGGTTGCGGAACTCATATAGCCAGTTGCTACCGCTTCTTCCCCAGTTGCTGAGCTTGTTGAACCAGTTGCAACGCTACGATCACCGATTGCTGAACTCATATAGCCGTTCGCCACTGCTTCTTCGCCAGACGCACTGCTCGAAGCGCCGGTCGCAACACTGCGCGCACCGCTGGCATCGCTAAGATAACCAGCCGCTACGCTTTCTTCGCCAGTTGCCGAACTTTGATTGCCCAAGGCTGTGCTTCTTTCGCCAGCGGCATTAGAACTGTCACCAATTGCGGTTGCCCCTGCCCCTGGCATCGGAATGCTCCAACCACAAACGAAAGAAGTTGGATCAGGCCCTTCAACGCATGGCACTGGATCACCGGGCGCTGCCACGGCGGGCGCACCCCCTATCATTGCCAATGCAAAGGCACTTGCGCCAATGCCAAAAATAATTTGCGATTTCCTATTAGATTTGATAGTTGTCATATTGCAATTCCCCTTAAATTTTTAAGGTTAAAGCAATTAGCAATGCCAAAGTAAAATGCAAGTAATTTTTTGAATTTTCGGAACATTTTTTGTATTCATTCAAAATTGAGTATTGCATATACCGAATTTTCGGTTCTTTTTTACTTGATAATGCTTCGCATTATTTTCATTGTTCGATGCAAAATTGAAGAATAGCGCATTTTTGCCGTTTTTGACTTTGTTTCTATTGGTTAAAACCCAATATTCATTCTAACAATGCAATTCTTGCATGTTGGCGTTTCAGTTTGTGATTGAAAATGCCGCATCAATTATTTCAGTTTCGACGGCATTTGTACCTCGCCATTCGTCTTTCTTGATTCTGACAATCAAATTAACTAACCGTTTTGATTGTAATGCGTCTCCGAGTTTGGTTCCGACGGCCCCGAAACAAACTGCGCGAACTAATGCCTCGCTATGGTCCTTAAAGGTCACCCTTAAATGCGCGCCTTTCATAATATTTATCGAGACTATTTTGGCTTCCGCTATGCAAAACCTAGGCTCTGGCCAACCCGCACCATACGGGGCAAGCCTTTCAACGGCTTCAAGCAAAGGCGCCGCGATAGATTCTGCACTAATTATTGCGTCGACGTCGTCAGACTGGCTAGTTATTGCATCTTGAGTTTGATTGCCAATCCCTGCACACATTGCATTGTAGACCGATTGCCAATTGCCGAATTCCATGACTAAGCCTGCTGCCATTGCATGGCCACCACCGCTGATAATAACTCCATCACTTGCGGCCTTTTTGACAATAGCACCAAGATTTACGCCGTCTATGGACCGACCAGAACCTTTAGCCACAGTATCATTTTCATCAATTGAACCAATAACAATACACGGACGATTATATCGTTCTTTTAAGCGACCAGCGACAATCCCCAACACCCCAGGGTGCCACCCAGCTCTGCCGACTAATAAAAGTGGCCCCGACAAATCACCGCCCTCGCCGCGCTCTATACGAGCAATTGCGTCCTCAAGGACCATAGCTTCGATGGTTTTTCGTTCAGCATTTATGGTTTCAAGTTCGAGCGCAAGCAGCTTAGCCTCATTTTCATCGTCAGTCGTCAAGAGCCTAACCGCCAATGAGCTATCACCAATGCGGCCACCGGCATTTATCCTTGGGCCCAATACCCATGCCGCGGCATAAACATTGTCCGCGCGCTTCAGGCCGGCAACTTGCGCCAAGGCTTTAAGGCCCTTGCGGCTTTGCTTGCCAAGAACCTTTTGTCCCTGCGCAACCAAAACCCGATTAAGGCCGATTAAAGGTGCAACATCGCAAATTGTGCCAAGCGCCGCCAAATCAAGTAGCGATAAAGCTTCAAAATCGCCTGTATTTCGCCCCAAGTCGCGCCATGCACGGCCCAAAGCCACAACCGCCATAAAACAAACGCCGGCAGCAGTTAGATTTCCAAGGCCCGAATTATCGCCATGCTGATTGGGGTTGACGATTGCGGCGGCAAGCGGTGCATCCCCAATCATCAAATGGTGATCAAAAACCACAACATCAAGGCCAATTTCACGGGCAGTAATAAGCGCATCATGGGCCGCCGCGCCGCAATCAACACTTATAAGTAATTCGGTGCCAGCTTCTTTAATGCCGCGCATTAAAGCTGGTGATGGGCCATAGCCATGTATGATGCGATCTGGAACGAAAATATTTGGGGTGGCGCCAATCGATTTAAACCACTGTGTCAAAATCGCCGCCGAAGTACCACCATCGACATCATAGTCTGCAAAAATGGTTATTTTTCTCTTAGACTCAATTGCTTCAATTATAGTATCTACAGCTTGCTGCATGCCCGACAATACCATTGGATCGGGCATCATTTTAGATAATTTTGGATTTAGAATGTCTTGCGCGCCAGATGCTTCTATGCCGCGGTTTATCATGAGCCGCGCTTCGAATTCAGTGCAACCAAAGCGAACGAAATCTTGAACCAATTGCGGACTTATTTCTGGCAAAACCCATTTTTTGTCTTTGAGTGATTTATGCAAAGATAAAGCGAGGTTTTCCACTTTGGCTATTTTCGCCCATTAAGACGCATGGTGGTTACAATACGGCGAATTTTTGGGTTTGACCTCAAAAGCAAACTATGTGTTTCCACCCCGTTAAAATAATGCCTTACTCCGTTTACAAACGACCCATCGGTAACGCCGCACGCGGCAAATACTACTTCACCTGAAATTAAGTCATGCAATTGGTATTTTTTCGAAAAATCATCAATGCCAGAATGGCGCAATTTATTCTTGTCAGCTTCGCATTTGATCACCATTCGGCCTTGGAACTGGCCGCCAACACAAGCCAGCGCAGCAGCAGCCAATACCCCCTCGGGAGCACCGCCAATTCCCATATATAAATCGACATCTGCGCTAGGTTCGGTTGTGAAAATCACACCTGCAACATCGCCATCAGGGATTAAATAGACCCTTGCACCAATTTCGCGCAATTCAGCAATCAAATCCGCATGGCGAGGTCTATCAAGGACACATACCCCAATACGATTTGGGGCCACTCCCTTATATTTTGCAACCGCCTCAATATTTTCTTTTACGCTGTTATCAAGGTCCACGATGCCTTGCGGAAAATTTGGCCCAATTGCGATTTTGTCCATATAAACATCTGGAACCCGCAACAAGCCGCCCTTTGGCGTCATAGCAATTACCGAGAGGGCATTTTGCATCGCTTTGGCGGCCAATGTTGTCCCTTCAAGTGCATCAAGGGCAATATCACATTCAAGCCCACCGGTTCCAATTTTCTCACCATCAAAAAGTTGAGCCGATTCATACTCATCGCCTTCACCAAACACTATTTGCCCACTAACACGGAGGCTGGACAATGCGCTGTGCATTTGGCTTATGGCAGCTTGGTCAGCCAACATTTCATCGCCTAATCCGACGCATGAAAATGCCCCAATTGCTGCTTCTTCAACCGCGAAAACTGCCCCAGCCTCAATTTCAAAAGATAGTTGTTTAGTCATATTCTAAAATTCAATCACGAAGTGGCATAATTAGTGGGGTGTCGATAAACTCGTCTTGGCCCAAAAGCTCATGGAGTGCATCAATTAGCGTTCCTTCGCGGCACTTCTGGGTAGTAAGCACAATCGCAACATTTTGCGCCGATGGCGGCGGCTTTTGCAAGAAGCTCTCTATCGATACTTGGTGCCTCGCCAAGGTGTCTGATATTTTTGCAATAACACCTGGCCTGTCTGCAACCCTAAACCTTACATAAAATTTCGCTTCGAGAGAATTTTCGCTAACATTCTCAAATATTCCGCGTGTTGTACATGGTCCTGAAAACACCGGCCTTGTGTCGCCGTGCACCAAATCCATCAGGTCAGCTGCAACCGCCGACGCGGTTGGCCCCGCGCCCGCACCCGAACCAATAAAGGTCAAAATGCCTACTGGATCCGCATTGACCAAAACAGCATTAGTCGCCCCATCAACTTGCGCGATTGGGTTATTTAACTTCACCAATGTTGGCCTTACGGATTGGCGCAATTTGCCATCTGTAACTTGTGCACACGCAATCAATTTTATCGCATAGCCAAGGAATTGTGCAGTTTCGAGGTCCACAGGTTCAATTTCCTGTATGCCTTCAAGTGAAATCGCCGAATAATCTGGCGCACCACTGAATGCCAATGCTGACAAAATCGCCAACTTATGGCCCGCATCGCCGCCCGAAATATCCAAAGTCGGGTCAGCCTCTGCCAAGCCAAGGCGTTGAGCATCTGCCAAAACACTGGCAAATTCACGGCCAGATTTTTGCATTTCGGTCAAAATATAGTTCGACGTTCCGTTCATTACACCCATTATTGAAGATACAGAATTCGCCGCAAGCCCTTCACGCAAAGATTTTACAATTGGGATGCCGCCTGCAACCGCAGCTTCATAGCGGATTTCTACGCCATTTTCTGTTGCCAACCCGGCCAATGAAACACCGTTTTCCGCCAGCATTGCCTTATTGGCCGTAACTACATGTTTCTTGTTTTTGAGTGCTATTTCGACCGCATCTTTGGCTATGCCCTTCGCGCCGCCAATTAGCTCGACCAAAACATCGATTTCGTCACTTGCTGCCAACTCGCTTGGATCATCAAACCATTTGTATTTTGAAACGTCGAATGGTCTTTTTGCCGTGCGCTCTCGCGCCGAAATGCCATTTATTTTAACTGCCTGAGACAATGGCCCGCTGCCATTCACAATTTGCACTAAGCCAGCGCCGACAGTTCCAAGTCCAATTATTCCAATTCTAAGTGGTTTCATAAAATCCCTCAAATATATTGCTATTCATTCATAAATTTTTTGATCGAGCGTGCGGCTTGTTTAATCCGTTGCTCATTTTCAACCAAAGCAATTCGAACGTGCTCATCACCATATTCACCAAATCCCGCACCAGGGGCAACCGCAATTGATGCCCGCTCAAGTAATAATTTGGCAAACTCTACAGAACCCAAATGCGCGAATTTTTGTGGTATTTTGGTCCAGGCGAACATCGAAGCTTCGGGCTTGTCTATATTCCAACCCGCCTTTGCAAAGCTATCAATCAAAACGTCGCGCCGCGATTTATAAGTTGCGCGCATTTCGGCCACGCAGTCTTGTGGGCCATTTAATGCGGCAGTGGCTGCCACTTGGATTGGCGTATAAGCGCCATAGTCAAGATAGGATTTCACACGTGCCAATGCAGATAATACTTTAGCATTGCCGAGCGCAAAACCAACACGAAACCCTGCCATCGAATAAGTTTTTGACAATGTCGTTATTTCAACTGTGCAGTCTTTTGCCCCTTCAATTTGCAATATTGATGGCGTGGGCTTGCTGTCGTCGAAATATATTTCTGAATAGGCCATGTCAGAAATTATTATAAGATTGTGCTTTTTGGCAATCCGCACCGCTTCGGCATAAAAATCTAAATCGACGACTTGGGCCGTTGGGTTGCCAGGGTAACACAATATCATCGCAATTGGCGGCGGCACGGAATGGCGAACTGCACGTTCTATCCCCGATAAATATTGCTCAGGGGTATGCGCTTCAACGTGGCGTATTACGCCGCCTGCCATAATGAAGCCAAAAGCATGGATTGGATATGAAGGATTTGGCGCAATTACCACATCACCTGGAGCACATATTGCCTGCGCGAGGTTTGCAAAACCTTCTTTTGAGCCAAGAGTCGCGATAACTTCAGTTTCGGGGTCAAGGCTTACGTTAAATCTGCGGTCATAATAGCCCGCCATGGCTTTACGAAGGCCAGAAATACCTTTCGACGCTGAATAGCGATTAGTGCGCGGCTTGCGCGCATTTTCGACCAATTTTTCAATTATATGCGGCGGAACTGGCAAATCTGGGTTGCCCATACCAAAATCAATAATGTCCGCGCCAATCGCGCGCATTTTGGCCTTAACCTTATTTACTTCCTCAAAAACATAGGGTGGAAGTCGCTTAATTTTGTAAAATTCTTCACGCATTGAGATATTGAATCCGAGATATGTTTCAGTGTGGATTTGTTTTTAGTTCGGCTTCAAGTTTTTCGCGGGTCTGCGCCGCCCATGCTAGAGCATCATCATTTGTAGGCGCTGGTGCGCTTTTTGGATCAGAAACCAACGAATCTCTGGTTTGATTAGCCCAACTTACGTCTGTCTCAGTTGCGGTTAAAGGGTGGGAGAATGGCTGAGACTTTAGTTCCTGATTGGCCTGCCCCAATTGACCGAGTTCAGAATTCCATTGGCTTGTAGTTATGACATTCTGTGGATTTTCTGGAACGTCGCGCAAATTCGGGTAGCCATTAACGGCCCCAGTCGGCATAGAAGCGCATGATGCGACTGCGCAAAATAGACCGCAAACTGACGTCAATTTGAACAATGCGCGCCAAAAATCGCCATTGAGAAACTTGAGTTTTACAAACATTACAATACGCACTCTATTTACACTTAGTGGTAATTGTCTATTGAAGTGATATTGCGATAAGTTCAAGCTGTGTTTTGGTAAAATGCTGCGTAGTGTTTAAGGCTGTAGGGTCAAAAAATGGAAAAAGTGCGTAAAAATCGTAAAAAGGATGCTTTGAAGAAGGTCAAAGTTGAAAAGGTCAAAACCAAGAACGAAGAATCAACCACTTCCCAAGATACCAAAGCAAACGCATCGCCGCCAAAACTATCGCTCAATGATTTATTCGGGACCCAAACACAGGAAGATATTGCGCTCCTATCTGAAAATTTGCGCAACCTTGCTTTGAAATCTAGCTTAATATCCGAATCTTACATAGCCAATCCGCCATCTGCTAAACTTGAATTAGACCCACTTGGTGCAATGCCCTATGCACAAGAAGTTGCGGCTAAACTAGTGAACGACCCTGAAAGATTTGCAAACCAAACTCGGGATTTTTTTCAAGGGCATGCGGAAATTTGGCAAGAGGCCGTGCAAAAATTATTTGGCCAAGATGAAAGAGATTCCAATTCGCGCCCTGATAAAAGATTTGCGGACAAAGATTGGAGCGAAAACGCATTTTTTGACATTATGAAAAAATCTTATCTGCATAGCGCCAATTGGATAAACAACTTGATAGAAAACGTTGATGGCGTAGACGATTTAACCAAGCGTAAAACCAGCTTTATGACATCGCAAATCGTTAATGCATTTTCGCCATCAAACTTTTTGATGACAAATCCAGTCGCTTTGCGTGAAATGATAAATACAAAAGGCGAAAGCCTTATCCGTGGCATCGACAATTTATCGCGAGACTTAAAGCGTGGCAAAGGCAAGCTGTCCATAACCCAAACCGATGAAACCGCTTTTGAAGTTGGCAAGAATGTCGCAATTACGCCGGGCACAGTCGTTTATCGTGGGGTGCTTTTTGAATTGATTCAATATACGCCAACTACCGAAAAGGTCCATGAAATACCGTTGTTGTTTTTTCCGCCGTGGATAAATAAATTTTATATTCTTGACCTGCGTGACGACAATTCAATGATTAAATGGGCACTGGCCCAAGGCTTTAGTGTTTTCGTGGTTTCTTGGGTTAACCCAAGCTTGGAAATGGCCAATTTTGGCTTCGAAGAATATATGGATAACGGCATTTTTGAAGCCATTGAAACCACTTTGGAAATTTGTGGCGTTGATAGGGTAAATTGTGTTGGCTACTGCATTGGCGGCACATTATTGGCGTCCACCATGGCTTATATGGCAAAATCGAACGATAAAAGGGTAAATAGCGCAACTTTCTTTGCTTCCCAACAAGATTTCATCGAAGCCGGGGATTTGAAAATCTTCACCGATGATGCGGCATTCCAGTTTATTAAGAATGAAATTGAAGCGGCAGGCGGCCTGCTTGATGCCTCGGTGATGGCGGGTACTTTCAATTCCTTGCGTTCTAATGATTTGATATGGTCATTTGTTGTCAATAATTATTTGTTGGGCCATGACCCAAAACCATTTGATTTATTGTTTTGGAATTCAGATCAAACAAGAATGCCAAAAAACTTGCATTTGTTTTATCTTGATAATTTCTATCGCAAAAATAATTTTGCCGAGAACCGCTTAGAAGTTAAGGGTGAAATTGTTTCATTGAATGAAGTAACAACGCCAATTTATATGCAGTCTTCAAAAGAAGACCATATTGCGCCGTACCGGTCAATTTTCCGCGGTGCCAAGCTGTTTGGCGGGCCAGTGCGCATGATTTTGGCGGGTTCGGGGCATATTGCGGGCGTTATCAACCACCCCGATGCCAATAAATACCAGCATTGGCTACCCGAAGCTGATGCGCCATTACCTGAAACTGTCGATGAATGGCAAAGCACCTTGAGTGAGCACAAGGGTTCTTGGTGGCCCGATTGGGCGATTTGGCTAAAAGATCGTTCAGGTGAAATGGTGGCGGCTCGTGAAGCTGGTTCAACGAAACACCCGCCAATTTGCGATGCTCCTGGGACTTATGTTTTGGTGAAGTAGTGGGGCTTTGATAATTGGAACTTGACATTCCGCCACATTCGCACTACATTGTAGTCACAATGGAAAGGTATGATCATGACAATTTCAAACGCTTATGTGAGAGCGCGGATTGATGAGGGCATAAAAGCGCGTGCCACAGATGCTTTGGAAGCGATGGGCCTTTCCGTGTCTGATGCTATTCGGTTATTGATGGTGCGGGTTGCAGATGAGCGTTGCCTGCCTTTTGAAGTAAAAGCGCCCAACCGAGCTACAATTACTGCCATAAAGGAACTTGAATCTGGCAAAGCCAAAAAAGCAAATTCGATTGACGATTTGATGGCCGAATTGAATGCGAACGATTGAGCGTTCAAGCGCTTTCAAACGCGACTTTAAGAAAAACGGCGACATTGATTCAAGAATAATTGAAGTGCTTTACAAGCTAATAAATGACGAAGTCTTGCCCGAAAAATATCGCGACCATTCACTTATTGGTGACTGGCATGGCTATCGCGAATGCCACATTCGCCCTGATTTATTGCTCATTTACAAGAAAACGGAGGATAATATCCTGCGATTAGCTCGCCTCGGCTCTCACAGTGAATTATTTTAGGAAAAATAACTTCGGCCAAAGCAAAATATCAAAGAAAATCGAAACCACGCTCGAACCAAGTACGAGTTTTTATTTTCTTTGTCTGCTCAAAAACAAATTGCCAAGCGAACGAAGTGAGGGCGGTGATTTGAGAGTTTACAACCCCGCCGCAGCCATCCGTATCTCATTGCGCCCTGCCCGAAGGTTTTTGGCGATTTTGAACGCGAGTTCCAATGATTGGCTACCATTTAAGCGCGGGTCGCAGTGGGTGGCGTAATTGGCACCAAGCCCCGCATCGGTAACATCAATTGCGCCGCCTGTGCATTCGGTTACATTATCACCGGTCATTTCAAGGTGAATGCCGCCAGGGTACGCATTTTCAGCACGGACAATATCCATAAAATCTGTGACTTCAGACAATACACGGCTGAACGGGCGGGTTTTATAGCCAGAGGCGGATAAAACGGTGTTGCCGTGCATCGGGTCGGATGACCAAACAACGTGGCGTCCTGCGGCAGTTACTTTGCGCACCAATTGGGGCAAATGTGCTGATATCTTGTCTGAGCCAAAGCGGCCAATCAATACTATTTTTCCTGCTTCATTCAATGGGTTAAGCTTATCAATTAAAGCCAATAGCTCATCTGCATCTAAGGTTGGGCCGCATTTCACACCAATTGGGTTAGAAACGCCACGGCAATATTCAATATGGGCATCATCAAGTCCGCGGGTTCTATCACCAATCCATAGCATATGCGCGGAAGTTGAATAATATCCGCCAGAACCAAACAAATTATCCTTACGGGTTAGCGCTTGCTCATAACCAAGCAAAAGCGCTTCGTGTGATGTAAAAAAGCTCACGGTCTTGGTGTCGATTGTGCCATTGCCATTGCTTAGGCTTTGAATAAACTCAAGGCTTTCCTCAATATGATGGCACAACTTCAAATATTCCTTGGATGCGCCACCTTGCTTCTTCACAAAATCAAGATTCCAATCGTTGATATAGGCCAAGTCTGCATATCCGCCAGTTGCCAAAGCGCGCAATAAATTCATGGTTGATGCTGATTGATCATAGGCTTGCAACAGCCGATTTGGATCGGGCACACGGGCAGTTTGTGTAAACTCAATACCGTTGATATTGTCACCGCGATACGAAGGCAAGGTAACGCCATCAATAGTTTCAAGTGGCGCCGAACGTGGTTTCGCAAATTGACCAGCAACTCTGCCCAATTTCACAACATGTTTTCCACCGGCAAAGGTCAAGACCACCGCCATTTGCAAAAAGAGCCTGAAATAACGGATTACTCGATCGGCTTCAAATTCATGAAAACTTTCGGCGCAATCACCGCCTTGTAGCAAGAACCCGTCGCCTTGAGAAACCCTTGCGAGTTCGCGTTTCAGATGTTCAATTTCACTCGCTACAACCAAAGGCGGACGTTTGCCAAGGCGCGCCTCGACCATGCCAAGTGCATCCAAATCCGGATAATCATTTGGAATATGTTTTGCATCTTTTGCGCGCCATGAGGCGGGTGTCCAATTGGTTTGTTGCTTCATGATGCTCGCACTAATCAAAACAACACAAAAATGCAAATATTTTGGTGCAATTGGCAGTAAATCGACCTTTATAGCAAGATAAGTTTTAGCTATTGAGGTCTAAAGAATCGAGGAAATCAAATGGTCAAAAATGCTTTTTATGCGCAATCTGGTGGCGTTACATCGGTTATCAATGCTTCGGCTTGCGGAGTAATCCAAACTGCGCGCGCACATGGTGACAAAATTGGCAAAATTTATGCTGGAAAAAATGGCATTATTGGTGCTTTGACCGAAGATTTGATTGATGTATCACTTGAAAGTGATGCCGATATTGCGGGGCTTCGTTATACGCCATCTGGTGCATTTGGGTCATGCCGTTTCAAATTGAAATCTTTAGAGCAAAATAAGCGCGAATATGAGCGTTTAATTGAAGTTTTCAAAGCCCATGATATTGGCTATTTTTTCTATAATGGCGGCGGTGACAGTGCTGATACTTGCTATAAAGTTTCTGGGTTATCGGAGAAAATGGGATATCCAGTGCAGGCAATTCACGTTCCGAAAACCGTGGATAATGATTTGCCAATAACCGATTGCTGCCCTGGTTTTGGATCGGTTGCCAAATATATTGCGGTTGGGGTGCGTGAAGCATCGTTTGACGTGCGCTCTATGTGCTTAACTTCAACTAAAGTATTTGTGCTTGAAGTTATGGGCCGCCATGCTGGCTGGATTGCGGCTGCTGGGGGTCTGGCGGCGGATGCGGACAATGACATTCCGGTAGTAATTTTGTTTCCTGAAATAGTATTTGATGAAGCCAAATTTTTGGCGGCGGTTGATGCCAAAGTAAAGTCCCATGGTTATTGCTCGGTTGTTGTATCCGAAGGTTGCCATTATGCGGATGGCAAATTCATTGCCGAACAAGGCACGCGCGATGCTTTCGGGCACGCGCAATTGGGCGGCGCGGCGCCAGTTGTGGCAGGTATGATAAAAGAAAAATTTGGCTATAAGTTCCATTGGGCGGTTGCGGACTATTTGCAACGCGCCGCCCGCCATTTGGCCAGCAAAACCGATGTCGAACAAGCCTATGCACTTGGCAAAGCTGCAGTGGAATATGCTGCTGCAGGCGATAATGCAGTTATGCCGACAATTGTTCGCCAAAGCTCAACACCCTATGTTTGGTCAGTTGGTAAAGCCAATTTGGCAGATGTTGCCAATGTTGAAAAATTCATGCCGCGCGATTTTATTTCAGGTGATGGTTTTGGAATAACCGACAAATGCCGTGAATATCTAACCGGCCTAATACAAGGCGAAGACTACCCACCATATAAAGACGGAATGCCAGTTTATGTGACGCTAAAAAACCAATTGATTACTAAGAAATTGGCGAAGTTTGAGGTTTAGGCTTTTGACTTGCGCCAAAATGCGAACCAAGACCAAAAACCAACAAAACCAAACGTCACCGCGTAATTTAGAAAAGACAAAAACATAACTTCTGGGGTAAAAGCGAACATAGTTATTGTTTCGCGACCAAAAGCATCAGCTTCTGTTACTCTTTGTGCTAGGGAAATCAACGCGGAATAAACAGCAAAATATCTGGCAAAAAACCAAAATATGGCAAAGGAGCCCGCAAAAACCAAAAGCGCTTTTACATTAAGTCGATTGATAATTTTGATAAATACATAGCAAAAAAATAGGCCCAATAGAATTGGTGGTAAAAACATCAAATAAGTACTTGCCATTGATCCGTCGACATCGAACCACTTACTAGCCGAAAGATTAAATCCCGGCAACCCAAGTGGGAAAGATTGGATGAAGTCGCTCTTTAATAATTGGGAATCATCGTAAATTGCCGTAAGGTACTCGGGTGGATTTTCATTTGGCCAAAGTCGATATACGCTGGAAAGTAACGTAACCAACAATCCAATGACGTAACACAGTGCCAACACCAAACTAAATATTTTTTGATGGTTGCCGCGCACTTGCGTAAAGTTGCTCGCCTTATAGTTCATTTTACCTGCCTATAAAGTGAATTCTGCCATTTGATCTTGCATTGGTCAAAGCCAGCCTTGCTTGAGCACCCAAAGGTGTGTTTATAGTATTCAATGCCCTAGAAATCATATTATATTGCCGCAAAGTCATATTGGCAATTGTTTGTCCATTCGCACTAACGGTCTAAATTGGTCCAAATTTCAAGTTCAAGTGCCAATCACATTAATCTTTGCTTGACGCCACCAAAACCAAACAAATCCAAATGTAACAGCGTAGATAGCAATAATGTTCAATAAAGTTGGCATTGTAGAAATGAAAATCCATGAGCGCATAATTTGCTGGAAAACCATCAAAGAAGCAACAAATAACAAAAGTTGTATAGTTCGAAATTTTTTGCTAATTTTTCGAAAGAGTAATCCCACCGAAATGGCACCAATAATTGCAAGGAAATAATATAAAGTTCCCAATACCCCCGAGTTGAAATGAATAGTTTCTGTCAAAATTAAATTCGGCCCCGGAAGCATGGTTGCTTCCCAAGCGAATTTCGCAACTTGAGATATCCGAACTTTGTAAAGCGGTTCGATCAATGAAAGCCATGGAACCATCACTGCGATATTTGACAGAGCATCCAAACACAGCGAAAAAGTCGCGACCACATACACTAGAATGATGAGCAATTCCCAGGCTTTATTGAATGCGATAAAATTGCCGCCACCGTATTTCAATTTTAGCGTCCTTGAACAATAATTCTTCCAGTGGCACGAGCATTGTGCAACATAGTCAACGCTTGCGCTGATTCAGGCGTATAAAGCGAGCCAATCGCAAAATTCAAGTTTTGATATTGCGAAACAGTCAAGATGACGATGGGTGGATTTGTATTGGGCATTATTATCGGATCGCCAACCCTTAAAAATGCAAACATTGTTCTTGGGCTATTTATTTGGCTCATAAGTTTTTGAATTAAAGCATCAGAGAAACCGATTTTGCTCAGGGTCGTGATAATTTTTTGCTTTTGCGCTAGAGTCATGGCGCCATACATCCGACGAGCAACACTTGCTCCATCTGGCTCGCCAGCCTGCGCTTCCGACTCTTGGAACTCACCACCGCCGCCACCAGACCCGCCAGTGCCGCCACTGGTTCCACCGCCAGTTCGATAGCCGATAACAACGACAATAGCATCAGGCGGTGGCGCTTCTTCTAAAGTCGCGACAAAAAATAGGCTATCGATTTCAGGAACATTGGTGAAATTACCATATAAAGGGTCATTTTGAATAAGGGCTTGGACATTTGACTGTTCAGCCGCCCATTCAGTTTCCATTATTTCAATTTCGCTTTCATAAGCGCCTGCAATATAAACATTTGTCATCGATAATCTCCATTGTCGACGCCCAAATTCAACCTTAAATGGATTAGGGGGGGTGTCAACAGGTAAATTCGGATAATAAACCTGACGTGATTCGTCGAAAGATTGCCAATTTTCGATAAGCAAAGTAATAATCTCAAATGACCCATTCAAACTCCATAATCGACCTTATTGGCAACACCCCCCCTCATCCGCCTTAATGCCGCGAGTGCGGCTACGGATTGCGAAATTTATGCCAAATGTGAATTTCTAAACCCCGGCCAATCCATCAAAGACCGCGCGGCTCTTTGGATAATTCGTGATGCCGAAAAACGTGGCCTCCTCAAAAAAGGCGGCACTATTGTCGAAGGCACGGCTGGCAATACCGGAATTGGTTTGGCAATGGTTGCAAATGCATTGGGCTATAAATGCAAAATCGTTATCCCGCGCACCCAATCCCAAGAAAAAAAGGACGCCATAAAACTTTTTGGCGCGGAACTTATTGAGGTTGACGCCAACCCATATTCAAACCCCAATAATTATGTGCGCTATTCCGGGCGTTTGGCGGCAGAAACTGGTGCTTTTTGGGCCAATCAATTTGATAATATTGCAAACCGCCAAGCCCATTTTGAAGGAACTGGCCCCGAAATTTGGGCGCAAACTGGCGGCAAGATTGATGGCTTTATTTGCGCCGTAGGTTCAGGCGGCACTTTGGCCGGCATATCCATGTATCTTAAATCCCAAAACGGCGATATTAAGATTGGCCTTACTGACCCCATGGGCGCCGCGCTTTATAATTATTACAAGCATGGTGAATTGGCATCAAGCGGCACATCAATCACCGAAGGCATTGGCCAAGGACGCATCACCGCCAATCTTGAAGGGGTTGCAATTGACCACGCTTTCCAAGTGACGGACGAAGAATGGCTACCAGTAATATTTGACTTAGTGAAAAACGAAGGCCTCGTGATGGGCGGCTCAACTGGCGTGAATATCGTCGGTGCAATGAAACTCGCGCGTGAATTGGGGCCAGGCAAAACCATTGTCACGGTATTGTGTGACTATGGAAACAGATACGCGAGCAAGATTTTCAACCCCGAGTTTTTGCGCGAAAAAGGCTTGCCAGTGGCGGATTGGATGTAATTCACTTGCCCGATTTCGATTGTTGGCTTATATTGAAAGCGTGCAGATGGCGCAGGATGATTTCAAGATGCCAATGATAAAAAAGCAAATTTCCATAACTGAAATGGAGGACAATTGGTTGCAAACCCAATTGGCGAGCGGGCATTTCAATAACGAATCTGAAGTGCTCCGCGAACTAATCCGTGAAAGCCAAGCAAGTGAGCCCGAAACTGAAGAGGAAATCGCACAGATTCGTGCTGCTTTAATCGAAGGCGAAAAAAGCGGAATAAGTAAAAGAAGCGTTCAAGAAATCTTCAAAGCCGCACGCGAAAGCCTTAATTCTTAGGAATGGCGAAATATCGATTGAGCGAGGCTGCAGATTTTGATTTGGTTCAAATTGCGCAATATGGTGATTTGAATTTTGGATTAGCTAAATCAAACCAGTATCAAGCCAAATTAATTGAGCGCTTTGAAGCAATTGCGAATAATCCCTTCCTCTATCCAAAAGCCGACCATATTCGCAAGAATTATCGAAAAAGTGTATGTGGCGTCAACACCATTTACTATAGGCTTGATGAAGATGGCGTATTGTAGTCAGGGTTTTAGGACGCCAAGACGCAAGACTACCCTAATTTCACATCTCCAACTCAACCCGCTCGAGCTCATGGATTTCATCGCGTAATTTGGCGGCTTCTTCAAATTCTAATTCTTCGGCGGCGGCGCGCATTCGTTTTTCAAGATCCGCAATAACTGCGCGTATATTATGCCCACCAGATTTAGCAATTTTCGCGGCTTCGAGTTTTTCGTCACGGGCAAAATCGGCGCGCTTTGCTTTGCTCTCAGCGCTTTGGCCGTAAACTTGTTCCATAATGTCCTTAACCTCGGACTTAATGCTCATCGGAGTAATGTTATGGGCAATATTATATGCAATTTGTTTATTACGGCGGCGCGTGGTTTCCGCCATTGCACGTTCCATTGAGCCTGTAATCTTATCGGCATAAAGAATAACTTTGGCTTCCGAGTTGCGGGCGGCACGTCCAATAGTTTGGATAAGTGAAGTTTGGGAGCGTAAAAACCCTTCTTTATCCGCATCAAGAATACAAACCAAGCCACATTCCGGAATATCCAAGCCTTCGCGCAATAAATTGATACCGACCAAAATATCAAACACACCATTGCGCAAATCACGGATAATTTCAATCCGTTCGATGGTGTCTACATCGGAGTGCATGTAACGAACCTTCAAACCCTGTTCGAACAAATAATCAGTCAAATCTTCGGCCATTTTTTTTGTTAGCGTGGTGAGCAGCACACGGTGGCCATTTTCAACCGCTAGACGGCATTCTTCTAAACAATCATCAACTTGGGTGCGGCCATGCGCTTGCACAGGGCGCACTTCAACTGGCGGGTCTATCAGGCCAGTTGGGCGAATGACCTGTTCTGTAAACACCCCTGCCGTACGCCCCAATTCCCAAGGCCCTGGGGTAGCCGAAACAAACACAGTTTGCGGGCGCATTGCGTCCCATTCTTCAAAGCGAAGTGGGCGATTATCCATGCAACTTGGCAGACGAAATCCATATTCAGACAAGGTTCGTTTGCGCGCATAATCGCCTTTGAACATTGCGCCAATTTGCGGGATTGAAACATGGCTTTCATCAACAAAAATCAATGCGTTTTCGGGCAAATATTCAAATAATGTTGGCGGTGGCTCGCCGGGTTTGCGGCCCGTAAGATATCTTGAATAATTTTCAATGCCCGAGCAAAAACCAGTCGCCATCATGGTTTCTAAATCAAACTTTACGCGCTCATTAATGCGCTGGGCCTCTATTAAACGGCCATTTTTTTCAAGCCATTCGACACGCGCAGTCATTTCATTTTTGATTTTTATCATTGCCGCCGACAATGCAGGGCGCGGCAAAGTATAGTGATTATTGGCATAGATTTTTACAGATTTGAATTCATCGGTCTTTTTGCCGGTTAATGGGTCAAACTCAATAATCTTCTCAACTTCGTCGCCAAAAAAGCTGATCCGCCAAGCGCTATCTTCCAAGTGCGAAGGGTAAATATCAATGGCATCACCACGCAAACGAAAAGTGCCGCGCCTAAAGTCTATGTCATTGCGCTTATATTGCAGCGATACTAATTCACGCGTCAATTGGGTTAAATCGCAAACCTCACCTGCCTCAACCCCAATAACCATATTGGAATAAGATTCAACCGATCCAATGCCATAAATGCACGAAACCGAAGCAACGATAATTACATCATCTCGCTCCAGCAAAGACCGTGTGGCCGAGTGGCGCATTCGGTCTATTTGTTCGTTTACCGTGCTTTCTTTCTCAATATAAGTATCGGTGCGCGGCACATAGGCTTCAGGTTGGTAATAATCATAATATGAAACAAAATATTCAACCGCATTATTGGGGAAGAATGCTTTAAACTCCCCGTATAATTGCGCCGCCAAAGTTTTATTATGCGCTAATATCAACGCTGGCCTTTGCAAGCGTTCAATAGTTTGCGCCATTGTATAAGTTTTGCCCGAGCCAGTTACACCCAGTAAGACTTGATCCCGCTCACCGCCCTTTATACCTGTAACCAATTCTTCAATTGCCGCAGGTTGATCCCCCGCTGGTTCATAAGGCGCGACAAGTTCAAATTTTTTCCCGCCTTCGAGCTTTTCTGGGAATTGCGCGCGGTGTGGATCCCATTGTGGCGGCGCTTCTTTGCCGCGACTATCGAGCAAATCATAATCAAAATCATAGATAAATTTCGCTTGTGCCACTTCACCTGCGCCCGCATTGGCACGATTTGCCGCCGCCTGTTCGGGCGAAGTTATCGGGAGTGGTGAAGGTCTTCGAGCCATGGATAAGGAGTATTTCAACGAAAGTGTGACGCGATTTTCGGGTAGAAATGCGACCACAAAAAACTAAAGCCGAGTTTTGAAGCATTCAAAACGCAGCGGCTTTAGAACATAATGGCAACACGTGGAATATGCTAGTGCTTTTTCAGCCCACTGGTGTTATGAAGGCTCTGCTTCCCCAAGATTGGGGAAGCTGGCTTGCGAAGCAAGACTGAAGGGGTTGGGATTTCGACGACATGATGTGAAATTGGATTGCGATTTCATTTCTTGCCTTCCTTTTTCTCAGACGTGAATATTATCACCATTTCTGTAAGTCCCAATCAAAACGACATATTATCCGTTTCACAACATGTCCCCGAAATGTTGGCGGTATAACAAAAAAATTAGGCGAAGGTAATTGAATACCTGTAACCGAAGTTGGCTTTAAGATCGCGCGATTGTTTGGAATTTTTATTGGGTATGTAAATCAACTCGGTGCTGGGAGCAGAACTCTAGGAACTTTTGGAATCGGGGTTAACAGTTACAATATTCTTCAATCATTAGCAGTCTCATTTCTTCTATTCTTGTCTCTAGATCTGCGTCCTCAATCGTATCAAAGAATCCCTCACTATAATCTTCTAACACATGTAAAATCGAGAAATATGTTTCAGCATATTTGGCGTTCCAAAAATCTACTTCATTGATTGTAATCATTTTAATTGCGCTAAAAAAGCAGAGCCTCGCGTCTTTAAATTTGGCTGAAAGGGCAATTAGTGCTTCGAATTTTATCTGCGTATTCAATCCTTGGATATCGATTAACCAGTTTGTCAAATCGACAAAATCCAATTGACTCTTATCAGTTGAGATTACTGATTTGCCAACTTCCTGCAAATGTTGAAAAGTGGTTGCAATTTCAAAATCTGTGGGATTTTTGCAAACTAAATACCTTACAAATTTTGTTACGGATTCATTGCTATGCGAATTCACTGTATTCATTTTTACAACTCAAACATTTCGGGTACATGATGTGAAATTCCTTTCCAGCCTCATGCGCAGCATCTCTCATTGCACGCAAATGCCGCGACGACATTTCGGGAACATGATTTGAAATAGGATTGCGATTTCATTTTTTGCCTTCCTATTTCTCGATGGTGAATACTATCACCATTTCTGTAAGTCGCAATCAAAACGACGTATAATCCATTTCACAACATGTCCTCAAAATAAAATTTCAGACGTTTCCCGCTTGACATGATTGCTCTAAGCGCAGTATGTCTCGTATATGAGAAATTTACCCGAATATGAGAATGTGGATAGCGCTCTTGCCAAACGACTATCCGATCTAAGAAGGAATCGAGGGCTGTCGCTGGATCAAGCTGCCAGCCTTTCAGGGGTCAGCCGCGCTACATTGTCCCGCGTGGAACGTGGAGAAACTAGCCCTACGGCGCATATACTCGGGCTCCTTAGTGTAGCGTATGGTATCACTTGGTCCGTGCTCCTTGGCGGCCTAGACGAAGCGCCACCATCGGTTCTGCCACGGAATGAAGCTAGCTTCTGGACCGATCCTGAAACCGGCTTCCAACGTTGGTCGATCTCGCCGCCTGCTCGCGGCTATGATATTGAGCTTGTTTGGTCTGAGCTGCCAGCAGGCGCGCGTCTCGAATATCCACCACCCGCTTATTCAGGCATGGAGAAACACATCCTTCTCTTGGAGGGAGAGCTGAGATACATGGTAGGCGATAAGATTTACATGTTAAAGGCGAATGACACTCTCAGGGTCAAACTTTACGGCGAAACTGCGCTTGAGAGTTGTGGCCAGAGTGCCGCAAAATATCTTCTGGCTATTCGGAGTTCGCAATGATCGTTCAAATCGGTGACTTTTCTAACCCGAACGTACTCGCATTGTTGCGCGAACATCTGACAGGGATGCAAACCAATTCACCGCCAGGCTCGGTCTATGCGCTCGACTTAGACGGGCTGCAAAGCGCGGACATTGCTTTCTATTCTGTGTGGGACGGCCGTGAAGTAGACCTCCTCGCTATCGGAGCGTTGAAGGAGATTGACGCAGCAACCGGCGAAGTAAAGTCAATGCGGACGGCGCAAGCGCATCAGCGGCGCGGGGCGGCTAGCTTCCTTCTCGATTTCCTTATCACTACGGCGCGAGAACGCAATTATCAGCACTTGTGTCTAGAGACCGGCTCTGGCCCAGCGTTTGAGCCCGCCCTGGCGCTCTATCGACGATATGGCTTCGAAAATTGTGAGCCTTTCGGGGACTATGAAGCGAGCGCGTTTAATCAATTTTTGCGGCTGCGATTATGACGCAAAACTCACTACGAATTGGAGTATAGACTGTGCAAACTGGATTTTCTGACACCCCTCCACCGCCTTATTACGCCGTCATTTTTACAAGTCGGCTAAGCGACAATGACGCTGGCTATGAGGCCATGGGCAACATTTTGGCCGAACTCGCCGAACACCAATCTGGCTATCTGGGGATGGAGTCCACAAGGGGGGCCGATCGCCTCGGCATAACTGTTTCTTACTGGAAAGACGAAGCGAGCATATTGGCGTGGAAGGGTGAGTTGAAGCACCTGTTGGCGCAAAAGGCAGGCATCGAAAGATGGTACGAACATTATGAACTGCGTGTTGCAAAAGTCGAACGCGCTTATAACGGCCCTCACGGGCGGTCGGTCGGTTGAACCGCAATAGGGATTTATTATGATGAAATACAATCAAATCTGGAAATCTGCGATCGCAGCAATGATTGTTCTTAGTTCGCTAGCTGTCAATGCACTGGCTTTTGCAGAAGGAGAGCAGTCTGTTGCAGCTGAGCGGTTCGAAAAAATGGCCACTCTGACGGGGGAATGGAAGACGCAAGACCATCAAGCGCTGCGCATAATATTCGAACCGACCGCAGGCGGAAGCGTTTTAGTTGAGCGATGGATGGTCAACCAGCGCATGCATTCGATGACCGTCTATCATCTGGAAGGAGAAACATTGATGGCCACCCATTATTGCCCGCAAGGTAATCAGCCTCGTCTCAAAATGGAGAGTAGCAGCACCGAAAACCGTATCAGCTTTGATTTCTTTGATGCTACAAACTTGCCGAGCTTGGAGCAAAGCCATCAACACCGGTTAAGCTTTGATTTTTCGAAAGTGGAACAGGTCACTCGAGGTGAGGCTTATCGACAAGGGGTATCAAGTAACCCAACAGAGCTGGTTCTGGTTCGCGTTGAGTGAATTTAGCCAATATCTTTATTTCGGCGGCAGTTTATCAATTGCATAATTTGCTGTAATATTGCCCCCTCAGTCACCTCGTGACAGCTCCTCCGCAGGCAGGGGACCGAAAGGGTTGGGCGCGCGAAATTGTCATTCGCTGCAAAAACATCACCAAAACAAAAAACAATTGCACCCATGCGGCGAAGCTATCACGATTTATCTGATTGGCAAACGCGGCGCACAAAAGCCGAAATTCAACCTAAGAGTTTATGCATTTGATAACCTGACCCCGAAATATATTTATGCAAGGTCACCGAAATACAAAATCAAGATAATAATCTTCACGAGGCGTCAATTGTGACAATAATTTTATCGCCGAATCAATTGACTCATTTGAATCTTGTATGTCTGAAAAATCGGCAATAAAGGCCATATCAGGAACTCTAAGCCCTTCTTTTACATAAAACCCCTCCATTCCAATTATCGTAGCCCCAACTTCTAATGCTGCTTTTAGGAAGGCACACGCATCGTCATTTTTTATTAATTTGTCGCCGGCTGCGTCAACTACTTTTACCTTTGCAATCTTTGCAATTTCGCAAGTCGTTACCATGGTGCAATCCAGTTTGAGTCGTTTCTATTAGATATTTGAACTATGTCGTGATTCACATTATTTCGAACAACATAGCTACCTTCATTTCGGGGATAAGGTATCAATTGCATAATTAGCTGGGATATTCCCCCCTCAGTCACTGCGTGACAGCTCCCCCGAAATCAAATTTCATTCTTTGCGTATCGGGCGCCAAACTCTTCTATCATTTTATCTACTGTTTCAATATCTTCCATCGCAATCGAATTGGATGCAATTTGATTCATCATCATATACTGTTCTAATTCATTTTTAATTTTACCCCTTTTAACAATTCTAGCTACTTTTGAAGTTTGGTCAGATAGCAAATCTGAAAGTCCAAACAACTCTTTCGTTGCTAGAAGTCTGTCAATTTCCAAAAGTTCTGCATTAGACTTTGTAGAGGCGATGTCTAGAATATCGTTTAGCCCAAGTCTAATACTAGCTATAGTTTGGCTTTTGGTTTTCCTTGCAAAGCCCAACTTAATGGCTGCTAAAGATTCTTCCGTAATTCCTGGCATAAGCCATGCAAGTGCGAAAAATGTATCTTCCAATTTATCATAATCTTCTGGTCTAATTTTCATTTTGTTGCCGCAATTTATGGAATACCAAATTCTCTTGTCGCCTGTTCAATATAACTATCTCGAAATGGGTTATTTGGAGAAATTCCGTTTATCTGATTTCTACTGGTTCCGCCACTAGATCTAGCCCCGCCAAATTTGTCAATTAGCTGTTGCTCACGACCTCTCATTGCATCATAGCTAAAGGAATAGCGGTCAAATCGCCCAAAATTGAATCCCTCAGAATTTAGAATTGTATTTCGAGGTGTATTTCGCAATAGGTTTAACCACATTATTGTTGGTTGCCGAACCCCAAAATTGGGTCATCATATTTGCTTGGTGGCGGGCGGCAATTACTTAGGCCATGTTCCATACAGATTTCATACGGTGTTTTCACTTGGGTTGGTGTGCGGCCAATTGCGATGCACACTTGCGCCCGCCTGCCCTCATTAGTTTCGCACCTATCGCGCCAACCAGCCATTTTTTTGGCGTTGATTTCGGCGCGGCTGTAACTTCTAACATTATCTGGGTTATATTTGGGCTCTGAAGCCGCCGCGACGGCCCTACGCGCGCGGTCTGTAACTGGGCAATCCGCCGGCCTTTCGGCAACGTCGATCCGTTCACAAGCCTGCAACCAAAGCGCGCGCCGCAGGCCAGAATTTGCTGGTGTTTGGGGGGCCACGTACGGCGCGGTATTTGCCGCGGTTGGCGCGCTTGCATTAGTGACAATCCTCGGGATAGGCGCAACAGCAGTCGTCGCACTTACGCTTGGCAGATTGAGGTTTTTTGGTAAACGGTCCTTGATATTTGGTGGCGGCATGGCCAATTTTGCAGGCTTTGGAATTGGCAATTTTTGCGACGGCAATATTTTTGGCTTGGGAATTTCGATTTCCCGCGTTTTCACAAGGGTTATATTTGCAATTTGATTGTCGGGGGCGAATAGTAGTTTGAACTCTCGGGATTGATTAAGCATAACCAACAACAAGCCAACCAACACAAAGCTTAACCCACGCGCGAAAAGGCGCGCTATGGGGGTTGGTTGGCCCTGTTCGGTTAAAAGCTGTAAAAACATGCGATTTGTCATGGCAAGCCAACCATTTATTTTCACCTTACAATGCGGTTAGGTAAAGCAATTCGCGCAAAATCTGAAAGGCTTTTGCGCCAAGATATTGCGTAAAAACAAAGAACTAGTGCTTCATTTTGAAAGCTTCAAAATGAGAAAGCACTAGGTTAAATTGATTTAACCTACGGTTTTGGCCTTCGGCACATTGCGTAATTGAGACTATTCGATTGAATTGTCTTGACTTATTGCGCCGCAAGCAGTTTCCTTCTTTATCTAATCGGAGTCACAATATGCCACTATCACCCATACCACTTTCCGCCTTCACCAAAATCGCCATTGGCATTGATAGGCCAGAGGATGTTGTGGTTATGAATGATGGGCGGGTTTATGCTTCGTGCCATAATTGCGCTGTGGCGCAAATTCATGCGGACGGTTCTTTCACGCAATTGGGCACGAAAACTGGCGCGACCAATGGCATCAACGCCACCAAAGATGGCAAAATAATAATTGCCAATTTTGGGATATATGATGGCGTGGCGGGGCCTTTGGAGGGTTTTGACCCCATTTCCCAAGTGCGCGAGACATTGGCCACCGAAGCGAGTGGAAGGGCATTAACTTCATCCAATTACCCAATTATTGATGATTTCGGCAATATTTTTTGCGCCAACTCGACCTCGGCACCGGTTTGGATGAATGCGCTTGATGGCCGCGACGACGGCTTCATTTATGTTGTTCGTCCTGACGGCAGCAGCAAGATACTTGCCGAAAACCTGTGTTTTCCGAATGGCTTGGCATTATCTGCTGATGGGAAATATTTATATTGTTGCCAAACCAGTGCGTGCAATATCATGCGGTTTGAAATTTCCTATGATGGCGACGTGCCTTCGCTTGCTGGCCGCCGCCAATATGGGCCAAAGCTTGGAATGCGGCTGCCAAATGCTTTGGTAACCAAAAAGCTGCCGGACCCCGCGCTGACCAAGCATTTGGGATTTATTATGCGGCACGTTGGCTATCCTGATGGTTGCGGAATGGATATCGAGGGAAATTTATGGGTTACATTGCCAGGGGCAAACAAAATTGTGGCGATAACCCAAGGTGAAAAGCTCGTGACAATTGCATGCGATCCAAGCGGCAATGCCCTTCATTCGCCAACCAATGTTACTTGGGGCGGCGATGATATGCGGGATTTGTATATTGGTAGTTTAAACGCCAAACATTTGCTAAAAACCCGAAGCAATGTTGCGGGGGTGAAGTTGGCACACCAAGTTTGATTTACCGCCCTTTCGCATCCCAATACCGTTCCCTATCCCAAGACAAAATTGCCCATGCGTGGCTTTCATGGCGCACTTTCTTTATTGCGTCTTCAACACTCATCCAAACCAAAGAGTGATCAATTTCTGTGGGCTTCGCAATGGCGCCAGTAATTTCAACTTCATAGAAACTAGCAAGTGAATTGACTGGAATGTCTTCATTAATCCAATATTGCCCGGCACGGCCCAATTGCCGCAAAGGCCAAATAGGAATACCAACTTCTTCTTCATATTCGCGGATAAGTGCTTCAGGTTCGCTTTCTTGAGACTCAATACCGCCGCCCGGAAGGTCAAAATGGTGATTTTGTTTGTCGCCAATTCGCGCAATTGCAATTTTGCCGCCTTCTCCAGCACAAATGCCATAAACGCTTGGGCGTTCTTTATATTGTTTGCCATGTTGGGTTTTGCCGAATTGAATTGCGAAATGAGCCATAATTCGTTTACTAAGTTAAAATAATGCGGCGTCAAGCCTCTGCCATAGTTATGCCCAAATCATGCTGGATTAATTGGAAAATCCATCGGGAGTTTTAGATGCGCAAAATATCGATATTAGTTTTAGCAATTGCCGCGTTATCGGCATGCAGCAAGCCGGCAGAATCGATTTCTGCGGCTGCTATGTCCGCCCCTGCACCCGAAATGGTCAATTCCCGCAGCCAAGTTGCCGCTGATGGATTTGGCGATACTGCTGCCAACTCACCCGCCGATAGTGACACTGCCAAAGTCTCGGGCGGCGAGCAAACTTCGCCAAACGCCGGACCCACCGCCATAAACATTCGCCCTATGCTGGCCTATCAATATGCTGTGTCGTTTTTGCTGCCGCAAAATAAAGTTGAAGGCCAAATGAAAGCGCATCAACGCGCTTGTGAAGCAGCAGGCTATGCCAAGTGCCAAGTAATTAATGCCAGCGCTAATAATGATGAAGCCAATATTTCCGCGAGCCTTTCTTTGCGCGGTGAGCCTGTATGGCTCGCGGGTTTTCGTGGCAATTTGCAGAAAGACGCCAACAATGCAGGCGGCCGAATTGTTAATTCCAATGTTAGCTCTGAAGACTTAACCCGCCAAATTACCGATACCGAGGCACGCCTTCGTGCCCTCACCGCGCTTCGCACTCGGCTTGAAGCGATTATCGCCAATCGCCCCGGGAAACTTTCCGATTTGTTGGAAGCCGAACGCGAACTCGCACGCGTGCAAGGCGAAATTGACAGTTTCAATAGCAATTTGGCGGTAGCAAGAGCGCGGGTTGATATGTCAACTTTGGAATTGAATTATGCCTCGCGGCCAGCCGCAGTCAATAATTCGGCAATGGAACCACTAAAACAATCATTCTTGAACTTCTTTGGAAATGTTGTGTCGGGCTTTGCGGTAGTGATTGATTTGATTTCAACCCTATTACCATTCGCGCTTGTGTTTGGCCCATTGGGCTGGTTTGCGCTAAGAGCCTGGAACAAAAGAAGGCTGAATAAAGCAAGCAAATCAACAAATTAGCAATGGATTTTTTCGTTGCATTCGTGCAACGCATCGGTTTAGTTTTTATGCATTTTTGCATAACTAAGTCGGCATCGCGGTATTTGTAAGGCGCTAGCACTTGGGTTAAGTTCTTTTGGGGGCATCGTTCAATAAAGGACTTTATCATGAAGAAGATTTTTCTTATTGTCGCCCTCGCAGCCATCGCTTCTTGCGGCAAACCCACCGAACATAGTGTGGAATCTGCTGCCCCCACCAGTTCTGGCCCGAGCGAGACAATTCAAAGAATTGCACTGACATATAACATTGGAATAACTCTGCCAGAGAATAAAATTGATATCGCAATGCGGGGCGACCGTGCTGCTTGTGAAAATGCTGGCGCTGAAAAATGCCAAGTCTTGGCCTATAATTTTCAAGACGACAGGAGCGGGGTTGGCGCTAACCTACAATTACGCGCAACTCCAGAATGGCTATCGCCATTTCGCGACGCCAGATCAAGTGAAATGGCAAAACTCGGCGGCAAGGTAACCTCAGAACGTGCCAACGCAGAAAACCTAACCGGCCAAATACACGATGCCGCAGCGACTATGCGCAATAAGATTGCAAGCCGTGACAGATTATTGGCACAAATCAACAGCAAGACATTAAGCGGACAAGAACTATTGAATTTGCAAACCCGTCTCGACGAATTGCAAGAAGAAATTGACAATGCTTCAAGTCAATCTGCAAATCTTAATGGCCGGGTAAACATGTCAACTTTAGAGATTAATTACGAGACCTCAAAAGGCGGAATTAATCGTGAAGCTTTGGCACCAATTAACCAAGCATTCGAGAGTTTCTTTGTTTTGTTTTTCCAAAGCATGAGTGTTTTGATTTATTTTTTCGCAATTGTGCTGCCCTTTATGTTGGCTCTTTTATTGTATTCAGTTCTGAAGCAGCCGGTTCAAAGCACATATCGAAAGTTTGTTCCCAAAAAAATGACTTTAGAAACTGAAGATTAGAGTCAAACCTTCCCATAATCCATGATTGATCTTGCCGCGCGGTGAAATGCCAAACGAGCGGAATATTCGCGCGGGTCTTTTTTGGTTACAATGGCGCCTTCATCAGGTCTTACCCAATCCATCATGCGGGTTAAATAAAACCTAAGCGCCGCACCGCGCGCCAACATTGGCATGGCAGCGCATTCAGCCTCGTTTAATTTGCGCACGCTTTCGTAACCTGCAATCAAAGCGCGGCCTCTGGTTAAATCAAACTCCCGCCCTAACGGCAAGAAACACCATGCGTTAAGCATCACCGCTAGATCATAAGCAAAAAAATCAGTGGCACCGAAATAAAAATCAATAAGGCCTGATACTTGATTGCCTAAAAACAAAACATTATCGGGGAATAAATCCGCGTGAATAAAACCTTTGGGCAAATCCTTGGGCCATTTTTTGGCAAAATCCGCCAAATCCGTTTCGATTGATTTGCCAACGCCGGTTTCTAGCTGTTCGGCACAGGTTTTGCACTCATTCCAAAGCTGTGTCCATGACGACGGGCCCAAATCGTTATTGCGGGTAAGGCCACTATCCACCAAAGCCAAATGCAACTTTGCCAAGGCCGCACCCGCCGATTTCGCCTGAGCGGCACTTGGACTGCGCGGTGAAATGCCGTTCAAAAACGTACAGATCGCCAAAGTCTTGCCCGCAATTTGGTAAGTTATTTCACCTGATTGAGTGCGCAGTGGCCGCGCGGTTGGCAGGCCCAATTGCGCCGCTAATTCTGTTGCCCCAAGAAAAAACGGTAAATCTGCGACATCGACCATTTTTTCGTAAATCGTAAGGATATATCTATCGCTCAATGTTTCAATATAGTAATTGGTGTTCTGCACACCTTCTGCAATACCTTTGATAACAGTAATTTCACCCAAGCCAAAAGCCTTACGGACAATTTCCAAATCTTCATCAGACAATATAGTATAAACAGCCATGGTTTTGCTATAAAGCGGGTTTGCCTTCCAATCGCAAGTCACTTTTCATTTTAGAGGTCAAATGCCGATATTTAGTTTTGACGAATTTACTTTAGCAATGCAAAGCGCACCCAAAAATGGCGCGATCTTGGGGATTGATAATGGCGAGAAAAATATCGGCATCGCGGTTTCGGATTTAACAAGGCTAATCGCGTCCCCCCAAGCCGCGATAAAAAGGCAAAAATTCACAGATACGGCTGCGGCTATCTTCAAAGCCTTTGATACTAAAGAATGCATCGCCATAATTATCGGCCACCCAATAAATATGGACGGGTCATCTGGACCAAGCGCCCAAGCAGCACGCGCCTTTGCCCGCAATCTAGCCAGCTTGCGCGATGTGCCAATTTTGATGGCAGACGAGCGGCTTTCAACCAGCGCCGTACAACGCCAAATGATAGCGGCCGACGTAAGCCGCAAAAATAGAGCATTAAAGGTCGATAGCGCGGCGGCAGCGTATGTTTTACAGGGTGTTTTGGATAGATTGCGGGGATAGCATTTACATTGACAATAATACCAATAAATATTATTATTTAGTATTGAAAGACACATGATGAACAAAAATACTTCGATTTTATTAGGCGACCATTTATCAAATTTTGTAGATTCACAAGTGAAAACTGGCCGGTTCAGTTCCACCAGTGAAGTTGTTCGTGCTGGTCTGCGACTATTGGAAGAGCATGAAATGGCAGTTGAAAGACTGCGAAATGAACTGATTGATGGGGAAAATAGCGGAATTGCAGAACCATTTGATTTTGACAAATTTCTTTCTCGCAAGAACCTCGAACTCACAAAATAGTGGAACTCCTATTTTCACCCAAAGCCAGATCCGACCTTGATCAAATTTGGGACTATACTTTAGAAAAATGGGGCAAAACGCAAGCCAACAAATATCTTGGCGCGATTGGCAAAACTTTCGATATGATAGCTGAAAATCATTTGATTGGTTCAAATATTGGCTTCCTAAGAAGTGGCTATTTCAAAATTCGTTCTGGTCATCATTTGGTTTTTTACAAATTAGCTGACAATGGCAAAGCAATCGAAATAATTCGTGTGCTCCATGAAAAAATGGATTTGCCAAGATATTTGAAAGATTTAGGTTCTTGAATCACGACTAACTTTCCCCCTTGCCCTATTGCTAAAATATGCTTATCAGCTTGGGCTTGTGAACATATTGCAAGAACCCCATTCCCGCGCGCCATTTGCCCACAGGCATTTGCTGCAAATTTCCGACCTTAATCGCCTCGAAGCACTCGAACTTATTGCGCGGGCGGAATTATTTTTACCATTTTGCGTGTCTCGCGAATGCAAACTGTCGACCCTTAAAGGCAGAACACTGGTAAATCTATTTTTTGAAAACTCAACGCGCACCCAAGCTAGTTTTGAACTTGCAGGAAAACGCATGGGCGCAGATGTGGTAAACATGTCAGTGCGCAATTCAAGCGTTTTAAAAGGCGAAACGCTTTTGGACACGGCTGCAACACTCAATGCAATGGGGCCCGATTTATTGGTAGTGCGCCATGGATCAAGTGGGGCAGTGCAATTACTGTCTCGCAAAGTTTCCTGTTCCGTTATCAATGCCGGTGATGGCAAGCACGAACACCCAAGTCAGGCTTTTCTTGATGCCTTAACTTTGAAGCGCTCTTTTGGGCGCATCGAGGGGCTTAAAATCGCAATTGTTGGCGATATTTTGCATTCGAGGGTTGCGCGTTCCAATGTAGCCCTATTGAACATGCTTGGCGCACGCGTCAGGCTTATCGCCCCACCAACGCTTTTGCCTTATGACGCACAAAATTGGGGTGTTGAAGTTTTCAATGATTTGGAAACTGGCATTGCAGGTGTAGATGTTGTTATGGCGTTGCGGTTGCAGCTCGAACGCATGGATGGCGGGTTTTTGCCAAGCCCGCGCGAATATTTCAGGTTTTTTGGCATTGACCGCGACAAACTAAAGGCCGCCTCCCCCAATGTTATGGTCATGCACCCTGGCCCAATGAACCGAGGGGTTGAAATTGATAGTGACATTGCCGATGACCCAAAAATCTCACTAATCCCCGACCAAGTGGAATCTGGGGTTGCGATGCGCATGGCTATTTTAGAGGCTTTAGCCAGTTATGGTCGCAATGATGAATAATATTATTATTTTCACCAATGCCCGCGTAATTGACCCCGCCAGTGATTTTGACGGTAACACTCAAGTCATGGTCGATAACGGCGTAATCACCGGTATCGGCGATGAATTGAGCGACGAGCTAGAGGCGGTGATTGTTGATTGTGACGGGCACGTCTTGATGCCCGGCATCATCGATATGCGGGTTTCAATTGGGGAACCAGGCGAAGAACACCGCGAAACTTTGCGCTCCGCAGGAAACGCCGCGGTGTCAGCAGGCATAACGACAATTGTAATACAACCTGACACTAATCCGCCCATTGATGATGCGAGCAAAGTGGATTTTATTAAGAGACGTGGCCGTGATCATTGCCTTGCAAAGGTATTACCATGCGGCGCTTCCACCACAGGTTTGCAAGGCGAAAAAATGGCCGAAATTGGCTTGATGACGCAGGCCGGCGCGGTGATGTTTGCAAATGGCTATGTTGCGATAAAAGATACAAAGGTGATGCAAAGGCTTATGGCCTATTCATGCGCTTTTGACGCGCTTATCGCATCAAGGCCACAGGATCCATGGCTTTCTAAAGGTGGGGCCGTTGCGCAAGGCGAATTGGCTTCAAGGCTCGGCCTAAGCGGCATTTCTTCAAATGCTGAGACAATTTTTGCTAATCGAGACATATCTTTGGCCGCAGCAACGGGTGCAAGATTAATGCTCGATATGGTTTCAAGTAAGAATACCATTCCATTGATTGAGACAGCCAAGGCAAGTGGGCTTGATGTATTTGCCAGCGTCAACATTCATAATTTGTGCCTAAATGACAATGATATTGGCGACTACCGTACTTTCGCCAAGCTAGACCCTCCACTTCGTAGCGAAACAGATAGATTGGCACTTATAAAAGCCATAAAAGACGGCATAATCGACGTTATCGTTTCGGGCCATGACCCACGCCCACCGGAAGAAAAGCGATTGCCATTTGATGAAGCAGCGTTTGGCGCGAGTGCGCTCGAAGCCTTGTTACCCGCAGCCCTGACGTTGTATCACGATGGAAGTTTAGAACTTCTAGAACTAATGAGACCAATGACCGCTGGCCCCGCCAATATTTTGGGGCTTGCGCAGGGCAAAATACAAATTGGCGCGCCCGCTGATTTGATATTGGTTGATTTAGGATATCCACACCGGTTCGATGCAGATCAAATGAGATCAAAATCCAAAAATGCCGCGTTTGATGGCAGGCTTTTCCAAGGCAAGGTGTTACAAACCTTTGTAAATGGCGTAAAAGTGTATGACATTGAAACCGATCTTAAGAAATAAAAGAGGCTTGTAATGGATTATT
>Ga0209573_1000181_pt1 | contig 159216 bp, 156 predicted proteins | sample TNRBio252014_DNA_FD_185870 | JGI IMG/M metagenome (GOLD analysis project Ga0209573, IMG submission 185870) | Wastewater treatment Type I Accumulibacter community from EBPR Bioreactor in Madison, WI, USA - TNR Reactor_6/25/2014_ DNA (SPAdes)... | ecosystem: Engineered > Bioreactor > EBPR >...
CTGGCGGGTGATCGACGTCACCGGCCGTTCCGTCGAACAGACCGCATCGATGATCATGGATCGCCTCGCCCAGCACCGGATCACCACCGCACCGCCGGAATGACCGGAACGGCGTACCGCATCGCGCGCCTGCTGACGAACGAATGCTCCTGTGGTAGATGCAGGCGCTGTCACGCGCCGCTGGAGCGACGCCGGCGTGCGTTGAGAGGGTTTTTGCTTTGGCCGCACAAGAGGCATGCGAGGCGAACCGCGCTGAGCGTACGTTTACGGACGTGAGCACGGCGAGACCGAAGGATAACGATGTGTCTGACCGCCGCCGGCTGCGCGAGGTCCTCGAGCCCGAGTATGCGATGATCGATGCTGTTTCGTCGCGATGTGGCGATTTTCGAACGTCGCCATAGCCGGCACCCCGCCTCACCGTGCGTTTTCGCCTGCGCCGCTGATCCGGAAACCGGGATAACAATCAACGGAACAGTTAAAGTAAAATATAGACGACAATGGGTAATCATATTTGTAGGTAACGCAAGCGATGTTCCGTGCGCGACGTATGCTTTTGGAGACACGCAACACGCTGCTTCGGCTGGTTCAAGGACAGCGAGCGGGTCCACGCGTTTTCGGCATCGGTTCGGCCAAGAGCGGCACGCACACCATTGGCCGGATGTTTAAAGATCGACTGGTTTCAGCTCATGAGATGGATGCCGAGCACCTGATAAAGCTTCATCTTGACCGTGTGGAAACGGGTGATTCGACAAAACTTCATCAGTATATCCTTGCGCGCGACTGGCGCCGCAATCTTAAAATTGATGCTTCTCAAGTTAATATTTATCTTATGGATGATATCGAGGCACTTTTTCCTGATAGCCTCTATATCCTCACCGTTCGCCCGCCGCTGTCTTGGTTGCGTTCGATGCTCGACGACAGCCTGCGCCGCGGCACTTCCGATACATGGATCCGCTTTCGGGACTACCGGTTCGGCCCGGCGACCGGGCATCCGGCGGAAGAAATCGCCCTCGCCGAAAAGGGCCTTCACACGCTCGACGGGTATCTCAGGTATTGGCGATTTGCCGTTGAGGAGGCTCTGTCGAAAATCCCGTCGAACCGTTGTCTGATCGTACCGACCTATGAAATCAGCACCAGGCATGAAGAGATCGCGCGTTTTTGCGGCATCGAGGATTCTCGAAAACCGCCGGCGACGGCGCACGAATTTCGCAATCCTCGTCGCTTCGGCGTCCTCGACGCTCTGAGTGACGGTTATCTGATCGATAAGGTCGAGCGCATCGCCGGCGACACGGCACGCGCGGTGTTTCCCGACTGGACGCCGCAAACGGACCTGGCGAGGGCACAGAACGACTGAAAACCGGCGCGGGTAAAGCGCCGTCGCTCCGTCACGCCGACGCCCGGGTCAATGAAATCGATTGATCAGGGCCATCCACTGATGGCCGTCCCGGCCCTGGCCCGTGTCAAAAATAACGTAGCACGAAACCGTTAACAGACACGCCAAGACAAAAATTCGAACGGGCGCGCTCATAAGCGGGAGAAGCCGCCAACCAAACACGATGACGAATACTGGCGCCAGGAAGGTGACAAAGGGCGACGAAAGAACGTCCGTCACCACCTTGATATAGTCTGTCATTGTCCCACCGTGTTTAACGCTTTATCGATTTACGTTTATTGTAAGCAAATTTTATCGAATTCTCTGTGACTTGCGTCACGGCAAACGGTTGTGCGGACGGATGATCACGGGCTGACAGATGTCGTCTTCGGCCGCGTTTGCGGGCGAGATGCCACGAGGAAATGGATGGGTCGAGGCGACCCTAAAACCCGTAGACGATGGACGCCTTGGTCAGGGTATCCGTTTTATTCGTGTTGTCGCCGTCGGGATCCGAATCGTAGCGGACATCATAAGACAGCCGGAACTTGAACGGATCGACCATGTCGAACGTGAGCGCCGTCCTGTTGTCGACCTCGATCTGCTCCGTATCGTTCAGGACCAGCAGGCTGTTCGACAGGCTTGCGCCTTCCATAAACAGCCAGCGAAACTTCGCAATCGCGCCGACGAGGGCGTTGTTGCGAAGACGGCCCCCATCGTCGTTGTCTTCCCGGATCTGCTGCAGGCCGGGGCCGGCGGCCAGGTCCAGCATCAACGTTTTTTCGTCGAGCACCTTGTAGCCTGGCCCGATCACCTCGAGCATGCTCCACCTGCGGCCATTGTCCTTGTCGGCGACAAATTTCAACACTCCCTCGCCGTAGAAGCGGTCGGTGACGAAGTACCGCGTGTCCGTGCGCGCCACCAGACGGGCCACATTCCGGGACTCGTTGTCCTGCGCGAAGTCCCACGTCAGCAAACCCGCGTGCGTCCATCGGCCGGACGTATAGTCGACCGTCCCCCGCAGGCCGAGAACATCGTTGGGGCTGTTTCCCGTCGCGTGCAGTATCGCCAAGTCCACCTCGCCCGACCATGGTTTGGTGGTTTCTTGTGGCTCGAGGGCCAGCGAGGTGACCATGATCTCCAACTCGGGATAGTTCTGGGTCACCGAGGCAACGATATCGTCCCGCCGATCCGGCACGATCGTCACCGCGTCGACGATGATGGCTTCCGCATGCTCCGGCGCGTGCGCGATGGCGGCCGTGACGACGGCATTGATCGCATCCCGAGCAGCGGCGCTGTCGCGCCCGGCGATCATTTTCAGATACGCCGCCTCGGCCTGGGCCAGACCGTCGCCGGCGTCGCCGCCGGTCGTCGCCCGGCTCGGTCCGCCAAAGCAGGCCATCGCGCCCAGGACAAGCAGCAGGCCAATAATGGCGCGTAACCCTGCGGTCCCGGCGTTGAGAGATGGTGCGAAAGCAGTCAAAGGCATACGGGGCCAATCCCTTACCCATTATGGTCGTGTCGCGGTGCGAGACGCCATCGGACCCCATCACGGCCCCTCGCACAAGGGGCACCGGCGCCCTCGCCACCACAAGCCAAAATCCGCCCTCGCCGCCTTGCCAAGCCGCTGCCGAGCCCGTATAACCCCTTTCTTTCGCGGCCGGTAGCGCGCGGCGGCTTAGGTACGGCTATGCCCGAGCGCCCGATGCGGTCGCATCTTGGCCTCGCACACTGTGCTGTAACACCGCTTTTCGGGCACGCCCGTGAAGCCCGTTTTTGAAGTTTAAGGAAGCCCCCATGCCCAAGCAGAGAACAAAGTCGGCGGCGAAAAAGCGGTTCCGCCTGACCGCCACCGGCAAGGTGCGGGGCAACGTCGCCGGCAAGCGGCATAACCTGCGCAAGCGGTCGCAGAAGATGAAACGCCAGGCCCGCGGCACGATGATCATGCGTCCGGAATCGGCCCGGCTGATCAAAGCCTGCCTGCCCCACGCCTAACGCCTAACGGAGTCCCAATCCATGGCCCGCATCAAACGGGGCGTTACCACCCACGCCCGCCACAAAAAGGTGCTCAAGCGCGCCAAGGGCTATCGCGGCCGCTCAAGCACCACGTACAAGGCCGCGCTGGAGCGGGTCGAAAAGGCGCTGCAATACCAGTATCGCGACCGCCGCAACCGCAAACGGACCTTTCGCCGCCTGTGGATCGTTCGCATCAACGCCGCCGCCCGCGCCCACGGCCTGACCTATTCGGAGTTCATGAACGGGCTGTCCAAGGCTGGGATCGAGCTCGACCGCAAGATCCTCTCGGACCTGGCGGTGCATGAGCCGGACGCGTTCGCCGCCCTGGTCGATCAGGCCGGCGGCGCACGGCAAGCCCAGCCCGCCGCCGCCTAAACGGGTCGGGGCCGCGCCCCGGCGCCGAGCGACGGCCCGCGAGGCCTGTTCCCGTCCTTACAAGCACCGGCCACCCGGTCCCGCCTGCCGATCGAAAGCGATGGAACCTCTCGACGACCTCCGATCCGAGCTGCTCGCCCAGGTCGCGGACGCCGCGACACTGGACGCGCTGGAGCAGCTTCGCGTCGGCGCACTGGGCAAAAAAGGCCGCATCACCGGCCAGCTCAAGGCGCTGAGCGGGCTCGACGCCGACACACGGCGCGCCGCCGGGCAGGCGCTGAACCGCCTCAAGGACGACATCGCCGCCGCCATCGACGACCGCCGCCGGCGCCTCGCCGACGCCGACCTCGACCGCCGCCTCGCCGGCGAGCGCATCGACATGACGCTCACGCCCCGGCCCGAGGCGGCCGGTCGCATCCACCCGATCAGCCAGACCATCGACGAGGTCGTCGCCATTTTCGGCGCCATGGGCTTCGTCGTCGCCGAAGGGCCGGACATCGAGGACGACTGGCACAACTTCACCGCCCTCAACATCCCGCCCGAGCATCCGGCCCGCCAGGAGATGGACACCTTCTACCTGCCCGGCGAGCGCGACGGCCATCGCCTGGTGCTGCGCACCCACACCTCGCCCGTGCAGATCCGCACCATGCTCTCGTCGCCGCCGCCGCTGCGCATCATCGCTCCCGGGCGCACCTACCGCTCGGACTCGGACGCCACCCACTCGCCCATGTTCCATCAGGTCGAGGGGCTCATCGTCGACGACGCCATCCACATGGGCCACCTCAAGGGCTGCCTGATCGACTTCCTGCGCGCCTATTTCGGCATCGACGACCTGCCGGTGCGTTTCCGGCCGAGCTACTTCCCGTTCACCGAACCCTCGGCCGAGGTCGACATCGGCTGCCGTCGGGAGGGCGGCCAGCTCATCATCGGCGCCGGCGACGACTGGCTGGAAATCCTCGGCTGCGGCATGGTCAACCCGGCGGTGCTCACCGCCGCCGGCATCAATGCCGACCGCCACCAGGGCTTCGCGTTCGGCATGGGCTTGGAGCGGATCGCGATGCTGAAATACGGCATCCCCGATCTGCGCACGTTCTTCGAGAGCGACCTGCGGTGGCTGCGCCATTACGGCTTCGCGCCGGTCATCGTGCCGGATTCGAGCGGAGCGACCGGCCCGTGAAGTTCACCCTCTCCTGGCTCAAGGACCACCTGGAGACGGACGCGACCGTCGACGCGATCGCCGAGCGCCTGACCATGATCGGCCTGGAGGTCGAGGCGGTCGTCGACCGCGCCAAGGGCCTGGACGAGGTCATCGTCGCCCTCGTCGCCGAGTGCGCGCCCCATCCCGACGCCGACCGGCTCCAGGTGTGTGTCGTCGACACCGGCAACGGCCGGGTGCAGGTGGTGTGCGGCGCCCCCAACGCGCGGGCCGGCCTGAAGGGCGTCTTCGCGCCGGCCTTCAGCCACCTTCCCGGTCTCGGCGGCGCGCTCAAGCCGGCCACCATCCGCGGTGTCGAGAGCCGCGGCATGCTGTTGTCGGAGCGGGAATGCGGCCTTTCCGACGCCCACGACGGCATCATCGAGCTCTCCCCCGACGCCCAAGTCGGCGCCCCCGCCGCGCCCGCCATGGGCCTCGCCGATCCGTTGTTCGACGTTGCCATAACGCCCAACCGCAGCGATTGCCTCAGCGTGCGCGGCCTCGCCCGCGACCTTGCCGCCTCGGGCCTCGGCACCCTCAAACCGCTGGACGTCGCTCCGGCGCCCGCCGGCTTCGACAGCCCCGTCGCCGTCCGCCTCGATCTGGGCGAGGCGGACGACGCGTGCCCCACGTTCGTCGGCCGCGTCATCCGCGGCCTCCGCAACGGTCCGGCACCGCAATGGATGCAGGACCGGCTCACCGCCATCGGTCTCCGGCCCATTTCGGCCCTGGTCGACATCACCAACTATATGACCGTCGATCTCGCCCGCCCGCTGCACGCCTTCGACGCGAGCCGAGTCGAGGGCGACCTGACCGTCCGCCTCGCGCGGCCCGGCGAGCGGCTGGCCGCGCTCAACGGCCGCGACCTCGAGCTGACCACCTCCATGACGGTCATCGCCGACGATAAAGGCCCGGAGGCTCTCGGCGGCGTCATTGGCGGCGAGGCCAGCGCGTGTACCGAGGCGACCACCGACGTGTTCCTCGAATCGGCGCTGTTCGACCCGGTGCGCACCGCCATGACCGGCCGCACGCTCAACATCCTGTCCGACGCCCGCTACCGCTTCGAGCGCGGCATCGATCCGGACTTCCTCGTCGACGGCATCGAGATCGCCACCCGCCTGATCCTGGCCAGTTGTGGCGGCGAGGCCTCTCGACTCGTCGTCGCCGGGTCACCGCCCCCCACCCCCCCGGCGATCCCCTTTCGTCCCGGCCGGGTGGCGGCGCTGGCCGGCGTCGACGTGTCCGCCGCCGACAGCCGCGTCATTCTCGACCGCCTCGGCTTCACCATCGCCGACCAAGGTGACGACCGGCCCTGGAGCGTCACCGTGCCGTCCTGGCGCCATGACGTCGTCGGCGAGGCGTGCCTGGTGGAAGAGGTGATCCGCATCCGCGGCCTGGACCGCATCCCGACCGTGTCGCTGCCGCGCGACGGCGCGGTGCCGCCGAGCCCGCTCACGCCGGCGCAACGCCGCCCGGTGCTGGCGCGCCGCATTCTCGCCGGCCGCGGCCTCGTCGAGGCGGTGACGATGTCGTTCTTGTCCGGCGATGTGGCGGCGCTGTTCGGCGGCGGCGAGGGGCTGCGCCTGGTCAACCCGATCTCCGCCGATCTCGACGTCATGCGGCCGTCGCTGCTGCCCAATCTCTTGCGCGCCGCCGGCCGCAACGCCGATATGGGCCTGAAAGACGCCGCTCTATTCGAAGTCGGCCCCTGCTACGCCGGCACAGCGCCAAACCAACAGACCACCGTCGCCGGCGCCATCCGCTCGGGGCGCACCGGACCCCGCCACTGGGCTCAGCCGCCACGCCCGATCGATGCCTACGACGCCAAGGCCGACGTGTTTCATCTCCTCGACTCGCTCGGCGTGCCGGTGGACAAGCTGACGCTGACCTCGGACGCGCCTGCCTGGTACCATGGCGGCCGCTCCGCCCAAGTCCGCCTCGGGCCGAAGGTGGTGCTCGCCCAGTTCGGCGAGATCCACCCCGCCGTTCTCCGGCGCCTTGACCTCCGCGGCCCCGCGGTCGGTTTCGAGCTCATTTTCGATGCCCTGCCGGCCCGCAAGGCACGCGTCGGCCACACCCGGCCGGCCCTCAAGGCATCGCCCCTGCAGCCGGTGGAGCGCGACTTTGCGTTCGTCGTCGACGCCGATGTTCCGGCGGCGGCGCTGATCAAGGCAGTGCGCTCCACCGACCCAGCGCTCATCACCGACGTGCGCGTGTTCGACGTCTTCGCCGGCGGCGGTTTGCCGGCAGGGACGAAGTCGCTCGCCGTCTCCGTCCTTCTCCAGCCCGTCGAGCGAACCCTGACCGACAAGGACCTGGACGCCATCCAGTCCCGGATCGCCGGCGCCGTCAGCAAAGCCACCGGCGGAACGCTCCGCACCTGACGGCGCGCTCACGGACCGGCCCGAGAGCCGCACGCACGAACCATCGATTTTTTCGCCTGCGGAGCGCGCGGGGCCCTTGCGGGCGCCTTCATATACATTAACTTAGTGTGGAAACGATACGGGCATCGACCTGCTCTATCGGTTCGATTGAGGAGACAGATGATGACCAAAGAGACAGAAAAAGTACCCGTCAAAACTGACGAGCGTCGCGGTGGACTGTGGGAAAACGCGCTGGAGCCGCTGACCCACCTGCGTGACGAAATGGACCGGCTGTTCGACGACGTCACATCCGGATGGCGTGGCGGTCAGCGCCGCCGCCGCGGGTCCGGTATCATGGAGCCGTTCCGCGGCATGATGGAGCCGTTCGCCGGCCAGCCCTTCGGGTGGGGCGCCAGCGTCGCGGTGCTGGATGTCGTCGATAACGAAAAGGAAATCCGGATTGTCGCCGAGTTGCCGGGGCTGGAGGAAAGCGACATCGACGTGCGGCTTTCCGATCGCCTGCTCACCATCCACGGCGAAAAGAAGGAGGAGAAGGCCGAAGGCGACGAAAAAAGCAGCTTCTACGTTTCGGAGCGCCGCTACGGCTCGTTCCAGCGGTCCGTCCGCCTTCCGGAAGGCATCGACGCCGACAAGGTCGAGGCAACCTTCAAGAACGGCCTCTTGACCATAACGGTGCCGAAAACGCCGGAGGCGCAGGCCAAGGCCCGTAAGATCGAGGTCAAGCCGGCAACTTAGGGGCGCCATGGGCACGCACGGGGCGCCTTTAGCTCGCACTCACGTCCCGGGTCCGGCCACGGCCGCGCCCGGGATCGTGACGCGCCACCACGCCGTCGTTTTAAGCGGTTTTTAAGACGAGTTGATGGAAAATGCGCCGCAAGCGCCGGCTGCCCCATCGGCCGGCGCGCCAAAGCGGCAACGGATCCAGTCAATGAGTCTGACCACAACCTATGAAGTCTACGTCGAAAAGGGCGACGGCTGGAGCATTCAGTCGGTCTTCGACAACCGCTTCCAAGCCATGGACGAGGCACGCGCGCTGATCGACCGCCACCGGGTGCCATCGGTTCAGGTCATCGAGGAGCGCTATGACGCCGGCTCCGGCAAGTCCCAGGCCGCCATCGTCTTTCGCGGCAGCCGCCCGACCGGCGGCGAAATCCGCGCCGAGGCGGTTTTCAAGCGGATGCCCGTCGCCGCATCGAAAAAGCGCAAAGTGCCGGCGCTGCCGAAACCACCGCAGGGCCTGTTCGCACGCGCGGTCTTCAACCTGCTCGTGCTCGCCGCCGGCGCCATCAGCGTGCTCCTCGCCATCGCCGTCATCGGCAACATGCTGAGCTAACCGAGCCGAGCCACCCCGCGCCCATACTCTTACCACGTCGTGGCCGGGCTCGACCCGGCCACCCACGCCTCCCCCCAACGCCCCATGGATGCGCGGGTCGAGCCCGCGCACGACGGTAGTGCGGGCCTGCCTTTCGCTTTCCCCGACCTACCCTTAATCGTCATGACCGGGCCCAGACCCGGTCATCCCCACCTTCCCCCGTCGCCCCCTACTGCCGCTGATAAATCGCCGGAGCGCGGCGCGGGTCCTCGGCCTCGGTGATGACGGTGAGCGTGATCATCAGCGCCAAGCCCTCCTCCTGCGGCCACAGCACCTTGCGACCGGCGGCGGGGAGCGGGATCTTGTGCTGCTGACAGTAGAGGACGAGGGCGTGCGCCACCTCGTCGCGGGAAAAAATAATCTGCACCGGAGCGCTGTCCGCCTCCCGGGTCGCCAGATAAAAAACCACGGTCTGACGGGCGTCGTCGCGGACGACCACCCGCTCGACGGTTCCGGCGCGAAACGCCCGCGCCGCGTCGGGTCCGGACGCCCGCAGCGCCGCCGTCAGTTCCGGCGTCGAGAACAGGATCTTGCGCAATTCCATCGGCACGGCGTCGGGGCCCTCCGTCGGAAGGGTTGAAACGGAATGCCCGCAGCATGCCGCGAAATCCCTAATCGTCCGTGAAGGCGGATCTTTTTGGCGCCGCTGCCAACGTTTGCCGCATCCGTGGGCGTCGCCCCCTGCTTTCAATGGGCATCGCCCCAATGCGCGCCGACGCCGGTATCGACGACCAGCGGCACGCTCAGTCGCGCGACGCCGCTCATCTCCCGCGCCACCAGGGCGGCGGCCTCTTCGGCTTCGTCCCTCGGCACCTCGAACACCAGTTCGTCATGGACCTGGAGCAGCATCCGGGCGCGCAGCCCGGCGGCCTCGATGGCGGCCGGCAGCCGGATCATCGCGCGTTTGATGATGTCCGCAGCACCCCCCTGGATGGGCGCGTTGATCGCCGCCCGCTCGGCGAAGCTGCGCGCCGACGGGTTCTTGTCGTTGATGCCGCGCACGTGGCAGCGCCGCCCGAACAGCGTCGTCACATAGCCCCGTTCGCGCGCCTCGGTGCGTGTCCGCTGCATGTAATCCTGAATGCCCGGATAGCGTTGGAAATAGGCATCGATATAGGCCGCCGCCTCGCCGCGCGGGATGCGCAGCTGCCGCGCCAAGCCGAACGGCGATATGCCGTAGATGATGCCGAAATTGATCGCCTTCGCCTTGCGCCGCGTCTGCGCGTCCATGTCCGCCATCGGCACCCCGAACACCTGGCTCGCCGTCATCGCGTGAATGTCCGCACCGTCGCGGAACGCGTCTTTCAGCGCCCCGATGTCGGCCACGTGCGCCAGCAGCCGGAGCTCGATCTGCGAATAGTCGGCGCTGAGCAGCACGAATCCGTCGGGTGCGATAAACGCATGGCGAATCTTGCGCCCCTCCTCGGTGCGGATGGGGATGTTCTGCAGGTTGGGATCGGACGACGACAGCCGGCCGGTGCCGGCCACCGCCTGCTGGAACGACGTGTGCACGCGCCCGGTATCCGGGTTGATCTGCTCGACCAGCGTGTCGGTGTAGGTGCTTTTCAGCTTGGCGAGCTGGCGCCAGTCGAGGACGCGGGCCGGCAGCTCGTGCCCCTCGGCGGCCAGCGTCTCCAGCACCTCGGCGCCGGTGGCGAAGGCGCCGGTCTTGCCTTTCTTGCCGCCCAGCAGCCCCATGCCCTCGAACAGCACCTCGCCCAGCTGCTTGGGCGAGCCGACGTTGAACGGATGCCCGGCCAGCGCGTGGATCTCCGCCTCCAGCTCGGCGAGGCGGGTGGTAAAACCGGCGCTTAAGGTCCGCAGCGCCGTGGCATCGACCAGAATGCCGTCCCGCTCCATCGCCGCCAGCACCGGAATCAGCGGCCGCTCCAGGTTCTCGTAAACGCTGACCAGGCGTTCGGCGAGCAGCCGCTTCTTGAACACCCCGTGCAGCCGCCAGGTGACGTCGGCGTCCTCGGCGGCATAGGCGTGCGCGCGCTCGATCGGCACCCGGTCGAAGGTCACCTGCGCCTTGCCGGTGCCGGCGACGGCGCTGTACGAAATCGTCGTGTGGTCCAGGTGCAGGCGCGCCAGTTCGTCCATGCCGTGGCCGTGCAGGCCGGCGTCGAGGACATAGGACAGCATCATCGTGTCGTCGATCGGCGCCACCCGGATGCCATACCGCCCCAGCACGTGCATGTCGTACTTGATGTTCTGGCCGATCTTGAGGACCGATGAGTCCTCCAGCATCGGCTTCAGCAGCGCCAGAGCCCGGTCCCGCGCCATCTGCCCGTCGACGGGGGTGCCGAAATCGTCCACATGGCCGAGGGGGATGTAGCACGCCAAGCCCGGCGCCACCGCCAGCGACACGCCCACCAGCTCGGCCCGGATGGCGTCCAGCGACGTCGTCTCGGTATCGACGGCGACGGCCCCTTGCGCCATCGCCACGGCGATCCAGCGTCCGAGCGCTTCCTCGTCTCGCACCAGGTCATAGTCGGCCTTCGTCTCCGCTCCGGCCGGCTGACTCGCCGTACCGGCATCCCCGCCGCCCGCCGCCTCGAGCCGCGCGATCACCGACTGGAAGTTCTGCGCCTGGAGGAACCCGATCAGCTCATCGCGGTCCGGCGCCCGCTTGGCCATCGCCGACAGCGGCTCCGGCACCGGCACGTCATCGACCAGCGTCACCAAGCGGCGCGACAGCCGCGCCTTCTCCGCGTGCTCGATCAGCGCCTGGCGGCGCTTGGGCTGCTTGATCTCTGCCGCGCGCGCCAAAAGCGTATCCAGATCGCCGTATTCCTGGATCAGCTGCGCCGCCGTCTTGACGCCGATTCCCGGTACGCCCGGCACGTTGTCCGACGAATCGCCGGCCAGCGCCTGCACGTCGATGACCCGTTCTGGGCCGACGCCGAATCGGTCGGCAACTTGCTCAGGGCCGATCGCGCGGTTGTTGACCGGATCCCACAAACTGACGCCGTCGCCGATGAGCTGCATCAGGTCCTTGTCCGACGAGACGATGGTCACCTCGGCGCCCGCGTCCCGGGCGAGCCGCGTGTAGGTGGCGATCAGGTCATCGGCCTCGAAGCCGTCCACCTCCAGGCAGGCGACCCGATAGGCGCGCACCGCCTCGCGGATGAGGGGGAACTGCGGCACCAGCGCGTCCGGCGGGTCCGGCCGGTTCGCCTTGTAGTCGCCGTACAGGTCGTTGCGGAAGGTGCGCCGGGCGGCATCGAAAATCACCGCCAGATGGTCGGCGTCGGTCTCCCGCAGCAGCTTGGTCAGCATGGTGACGAAGCCGAACACCGCGTTGACCGGCGTGCCGTCCGGCCGCGTCATCGGCGGCAGCTTGTGAAAGGCGCGAAAGATGAACCCGGAGCCGTCGATCAGATACACGTGCCGGGGTGGCGGCACCTCGGCGGTATCGACGCCGCTCAGTGGTCGGACGCCTCGGCCGCGCCGTCGCGCAGCACGAACGTGCGCGAGCAGTAGGGGCAGACGATGTCGGTCTCCTCGCCCATGTTCAGGTACACTCTCGGATGCCCGAGCCGGCCGCCGCCGTCGCAGGCAACGACCCGGCTGTCGACGATCATCGTTTGTTCTAGCGCCATCTTACCCCTGGGCTCCCTTGCGCCCGCCCATGTGCCGCCGGCCGTTGACCCGGCCGCGATCCGGATGATAGCGATTGACGGCACACAATCAATGTCGCCGTCGGCGGTTGGCAATCGCGCCGTCGGCATTTGGCAATCGCGCCGTCGGGCACGGCCATCGCATAACGTCGCCCGCCGGCCTTGCACGAAGCGCCGCCATGTCCGCCTCCGCCGCGGTTGAGGTCGTCGACCTCGCCAAAACCTATCCCGGCCGCCGCAAGAGCGCGCCCGGCCTGCGCGCGTTGGATGGCGTCTCGCTGGCGATCCCCAAGGGCGCCATCTTCGGCCTGCTCGGCCCCAACGGCGCCGGCAAATCGACGCTGATCAACATCCTCGCCGGACTGACCGTGCGCAGCGGCGGCAGCGCGCGCATCTGGGGCCACGACATCGACGTTGACATGCGCGCGGCGCGGCGCGCCATCGGCGTCGTCCCGCAGGAGCTCAACCTCGATCCGTTCTTCACCCCGCGGGAATTGCTCGACGTCCAGGCCGGCCTCTATGGCGTGCCGAAACGCCATCGCCGCACCGAGGAAATCCTCGCCGCCGTCGGCTTGACGGCCCAGGCCGATGCCTACGCGCGTCGCCTGTCGGGCGGCATGCGCCGCCGCCTGCTGGTCGCCAAGGCCCTCGTCCACGCGCCGCCGGTGCTCGTTCTCGACGAGCCCACGGCCGGCGTCGACGTCGAATTGCGCCGCCAGCTCTGGGCCTATGTGCGCCACCTCAACGAGGCCGGCACGACCATCCTGTTGACCACTCACTACCTGGAGGAGGCGGAGGAGCTCTGCGGCCACATCGCCATCATCGACCACGGTCGGCTGATCACCTGCGACACCACAGACGGCCTGCTCAAGCGCCTCGACCTAAAGGAGCTCACCGTCACCCTGACCGCACCGCAGGACGGCGTTCCGGCGGCGCTGGCGCCGTTCGCCGCCCGCCTGACCGACCCGCATACCCTCGTCATCCCGTACGCGCCGAGCCGGACGTCGGCGGGCGAGATCCTGGCCCTGATGGCCGCCGCCGGGCTGACGGTCGGCGAGATCACCACCCGCCAGACGGACCTGGAGGACATCTTCCTCAGCCTGACCGGCCGCGCTCCCACGCCTGCGCCCGAACCCGCCGGCCCGGCGGCCCCGACGTCGGCGGTGGTCACGTGAGGCCCCTGGTCCGCGCGCTCGCCCTTGTCCTGGCGGTTGCCGGACTGTCGACAGGCTGCACGCCCAAGGTCATGCCGGCCGGCCCGGCGGTGGCGGCGCCGGCGCTGGCGCCGGACCACGTGCTGACCGCCGACGGCGCCAAGCTGCCACTGCGCCGCTGGCTGCCGGCGGGGCGGCCACGCGCCGTCGTCCTGGCGCTGCACGGCTTCAACCAGTATTCCGCCTTTTTCGCCGGCGCCGGCACGTGGCTGGCCGAGCGCGGCATCGCCTCCTATGCCTACGATCAGCGGGGCTTCGGCGGCGCCCCCAATCGCGGCCTGTGGCCGGGCGCCGCGACGCTCACCGACGATCTGCGCCAAGCCACGGCGATGGTGCGCGCCCGCCATCCGGGCGTGCCGGTCATCCTGTTCGGCGAAAGCATGGGCGGCGCCGTCATTATGACGGCGATGGCAGGACCGGAGCCGCCCGCCGCCGATGGCATCATCCTGGCGGCACCGGCCGTCTGGGGCCGCGCGTCGATGCCGTGGTATCAGAACGTGGCGCTATGGATGGCCGTTCACACCTTCCCCGGCGGCCAGCTCAGCGGCCGCGGCCTCGGCATCCTCGCGTCGGACAACATCGAGATGCTGAAGGCGCTTGGCCGCGACCCGCTGGTCATCAAGCAGACCCGCGTCGACGCCGTCTTCGGCCTGGTCAATCTGATGGACGACGCCATGGCCGCCGCCGCGGTGCTGGATACGCCGCTGATCGTCCTCTATGGCGAGAACGACCAGCTCATCCCCGAGGGTGCGGTGCGCGAAATGCTCGGCCGGCTGCCGGCGGCGCCGGCGCACCCGCGCACCGTCGCCGTCTATCCCAAAGGCTGGCACATGCTCACCCGCGACAACCAGCGCGAGACGGTATGGCGCGACATCGCCCACTGGATCGTCGCACCCACCATGCCGCTCCCCTCCGGCGCCGACGCCCACGCCGCCCACGTCGGCGCCTGCCCCCCCATCAGCGTCTGCGCCCGCGCTTTCCCGCCGCCCGGGTCCACCGCCCCCTCAGCCGGCTAGTGGCGGATGCGTTCGCCTCGACACCGGTCTTGAACGGCTGACCGCTCTCGCCTTGCGCGAGGGAGTGAGCGGCAGGTCCAGTTCCACGCGGTCATGCATCACCTTGGGCGTGATGCGGCCCCGCTCGCCGCGTTCAAGGCGGACCAGGCCGTAGCCTTCCATCGTCCTCAGCGTGCGCGATAGGTTCGACTTTGCCTTGCCGGTGATCCGCGCCAATTCGTCAAGCGACCCCGGCGCTTTCTCGGCGATCACACGCAACAGCTCGCGATTGCCGGCAGAGAGCACCTTGGCAAACGACTCAGTCGAGGTGAACCAGACCTTCGGCTCGCTGGGGTCAACGCGATGCTCGCCGCGCGCAATCCGCATCGTGCGCGCCTTCATGTCCTCATAGCTAGCGATGCCAACTTTCAACGTTGTCATGGGATCACACCTCGCTCGCGCAACACCGCGTCCACCGTGGCCCAGAAGTCGGCGAGCAGGGTTGGCGCGTCCCGGTACTCATAGGGTCGTATCGTCCGCAGACGGTGACGATGGTCCTGCGGCTCGCCACGCTTCTGCCGCGCGACCGGATGGGCATTGTCGAAGCCGACCAGCCGCTTGCCGTCAGGGCCGTGCAGGGTGAGCGAGTAGTCGATGCCTTGCGGCTTTTCCGGCGACACCGGCACTCGGGTCACCACGAACCGGACCCAGTGGACGCCCTCCGGGTCGACGACAAAAATCTGCCCGTCGAGATCGAGAAGCACATCGAGGTTCGGATCGCGCGGTTCCGTCACGGCATATAGTTATCACACTGACATAACACAAGCAAGGAATGGCTATGAGCGACGCTGGGATCGAGGGATGGCGCCGGGCGCCTCGTAGCCCCTGCCCCCTGAACCGCGGCTCCTGAATCCTTGCCGCTGCCGCAACGTAACGCTATCGTCCTGCTCGACACGCACCCGTAGCTCAGTGGATAGAGCGCTGCCCTCCGAAGGCAGAGGTCGTGAGTTCGAATCTCGCCGGGTGCGCCATTTTCTCTCATATTTTCGGGCACTTAGCAAGGTGCGATTTTGTTCTCGTGATGCTCGGATTCGTCACGGAAGCACCACGGAAGCAGTTGATCGTCTGGTGTGGCGCGGTGTAGCGCGCCGTAGCGCGTATGCGATTGCGTATCGCACATGATTGAATCGTGACGCGCGGATGCGAGCGCATTCGGTTGACCGATTGAGCAACGTCAAGCTACTTAGCGATTGATGCACCCGTAGCTCAGCTGGATAGAGCGCCACCCTCCGAAGGTGGAGGTCCCGCGTTCGAATCGCGGCGGGTGCGCCATTTGCGAACAAAACTGGGCACTCCGGCCGGAGGCGCCTCGCCATCCATCACCAGACGTTCCAGAATCGTCCGTCTGCCGTGAATGCGGATTTCGGGAACGTCGACCTCGACGTTGTCGATTTATGTATGGCGCGGAGAGGCGAGTAGCGGCGCCGCCATGATCCTGGCAATAACCCTTGCCCAAGTGGTCGGGGCTTGTCCCGATAACCGGCTCGGAAGGAACCTGCCGGCTGCGACCGCCCTGAGGCTGTTGGTGGTCTTCCGCACGCTGGCGCTCGCTGCGATGACCCTGTGCGCCTACTATCAAACATCCTTTGCCTGGCTCGTTGCCTTTGCGGCTTTCGCCGGCCTGGTGAACGGCGCGGCGTTCGGATACCTGCGGTCGTTGCTCAACGACTTTACGCCCGCTTCATACCTGCCCCGCGCGCTCGGCATCGCCTCCACCCTCAACGAGCTGACCTTCGTTCTGGGTCCTGCGGTGGCATCCGTTCTCAGAACCGTCTCTCCTGTCTTTGCCGTGCTCGCACTGACGGTGCTTGGTGCAGTTCCGGCCCTGTTGATCCCGCAAGCGGGCGAGGCCCATATCAAAGACATACCCCATGCCGAGGCGTCGATCCTCAGTACTGCCATCCTGCTATGGCTCACCTGCGCCGCTGTGGGTGGATCCACGGTCGCGGCCATCGAGATCGGAGCCGTAGCGCTTGCGCTGAGGTTCGGCTACGAACCGACGTCGTCGTCCTGTTCACGGTGCCGCTGTGACTGGCCTCGGTTTCAGGCGGGATATGGGTCAGCGTGCGGAATCGCATGGCAAGCAGAAAAGCCGTGGTCGCGCTGCTATCCACCATGACGCTCGGAGCCGCCCTCACCGCGCTTGGGCCTTCGCTCGCAACGACGGTCATCGGAGCCGTTCTGACAGGCTCCGTCCTGGCTCCTCTCGAGACCCACTATTCGCTCATTCTTAATAAGCTCGCCCCTCCACAGAGGCGGCCCGAGGTATTCGCTCCGCTGCGCACCGCGCACGCTGTGGGCATCATCTTGGCCAGCACCATGCTGACAGCCGCTTCTTTGCAGACCGCGCTGATCGTGGTCACAGGCGCGATGATCGCCATCACATTGACAGTAGGCTCAGCGCCGGTCGGCGGCACAGTGGCTAGCCGTTTGGCGAGTAGCGCCCTCGAAACGAAGTGATCTGGACGCCTTTAGAATTGACGCACGTCGCCTATTTCTTGGTCAAGGGGACGACCTCTCTCCACTGTGGAATGCGCATCCGGGACGACCCGGCCTTATAGAAAGGCTGTGCCGTGCCGTGGATTCTCCTTGTTCTTGCCGGGCTGCTGGAAGTGGTCTGGGCTTATTTCACGAAGAAGTCGGCAGGGTTCACCCTTTTCGGGCCAACTGCGGTGACGCTCACGACCATGGTCGCTTTGTCCTGCTGTCGATGTCCATGAAGACGCTGCCGCTTGGAACGGCCTACACGATTTGAACGGGCATTGGCGCTGTCGGAGCTTTCGTGGTTGGCGCAGTCGTAATGGGCGAGCCCGCGGCGCCCATGCGTTTGCTTGCTGCGGCGCTCATCGTCGCCAGACTCGTCATGATTGAAGCTGTCGAGCGGCAGCTAGGTAGCCATACCGACAAGGGCCTGAGATGGTCTCGCTATGAACGACACGCTGACGGCCCATGCCGTTGGCGGGTAAAGGCGCCGCAATGACACAGCGGTGCTCAGTTGCATCTGCACCGGTGCTCCACGTGCATTCTGCCGCTATTACAAGCATCGTTACGTCGACGATGATGCTTACCTTACTGGCGAACATCATCCTGCTATGCGGTGGATCTACATCGCGTTAGTCTCGATGCGTCGAGTCTCGTACTTCGGCCCTGCTTCCTGCCAAGATCAGCACACATGCCAAGCTGCAATTCAGGATCGACACATAGCCCGGTAGTCATGAGGTCCATCACCCACGCGGCCTTCCAGCATTAGCAACTTGTCGCTGTTGTGACATCAAGCGCGCGAGACTAAGCAGCCGCCTGAACGCTGGGTTGTCATTTTGTGCCGACCAGATCGCGTGGAATGGAAAAACTTGACCCTCATCCAGCAGCCTGTAAGTGACACCCGGAAATTGTACCGCTGTCGTCGCTTCGTTGGTCAGCGTAAGGCCTTGTCCTATCGCAACTAAGTTCATCAGGTTTTCTCGACCGACCGTGTGGCGCTCGACGCCTGGTTGGTGGCCAACGTCAGCAAGATGTTTCATCAGCAGATCGTGAATTCCCGGATCATGGGCACCTTCGGCGACGACGAATTGGTGGCCTCGCAGATCTTGCCACGACAGCTTTCGCCGAGCGGCTAGATAGTGCTTTGTCGGGAGGACCACGAATATCCTCTCGGTCCACAGGCGCGTACTTTCACAACGCTCGGCAATCGGTAAGCGCGTTAGAAAAGCAAGGTCAATCTCGAGCCGCTGTATCGCTGACAGCAGAAAGGACGATGCGCCTTCGACTAGGTCGACCCGCACTGAAGAATTGCGCTCCGTGTAGGCGCGGAGCAAGTCCGCCAGAAAGCCGTAAGCCAACGACGAGAATATCCCAATGCGGATCACGCCCACTTCGCCACGCCCCCTTACAGAAGCATCTGCGGCTGCATGACTGATGTGGGTCATTGCGCGGCGGGCACGCCCGACGAACGACTTCCCCGCGTTTGTTAGACGAACGCCGCCGTGGTCGCGGATGAAAAGCGAGACACCGAGTTCATCTTCCAAGTCGCGTATCCGGCGGCTGATCGCTGACTGCTGGACTTTGAGCACTCGCGCAGCGCCGCGAAAGCTGCCACTCTCAGCGGCCGCGATTACGTAACGGAGATGACGCATCTCGACCGGCAACTATCTCGTTCCAACAGTGTTCACGTGCGGCGGCGCGAGCTGGCTACGCTACGCAACGAATGGCGCCACTTACTCAGGTGGCGAGGATTCCCCGGTTGAGTGGATTGCCATCGCGAGATGGCCAGTGGAGGCAATGGCCTTACTGTCGGTAATGGCGAGAAGAATGTTGTAGGGCCGCTTTGAATCTTCGGAACGCTCTGGTGCGTTGCCTACCAATTGGCCTCTCTTCTGCTCATCCGGCGAGGGCCCTGTTGGACTGCACCGCCGTTTGGCGTGGATCACGCAATTGATCATGCCGCGACCCGCGAGCGACGGCAGTCTATCGCTGTAGCGCGGCCTTGATGTCAGCACCGTGCTCATCCAGCATGGGTGGTGGGGTGACGACCAAGTCCGGCTCGCCGTCGAAGCTGAGTGGATTGCGCACCGTGCGGAAAAGTCCCATCGCGTGGTGGAAGGCCGATACCTCGATCTTCAAGTGCTTCGCTTGCGGATCTTCCAGCGCCTCGTTCGAATCGTAGGCGGGCGAGTAGGGCACGCCTTCGACCTCTAACGCTGTACACCACGCGTCGCGCGTCTTGCCTTTGAAGATTGGCGTCATCATCTCGATCAGCGCATCTTGGTGGTCGATGCGCGCGAAGCGCGTGGCGAAGCGCGGATCCTCGAACAGCTCGGGCTTGCCGATGACTTTCGCCAAGCCTTCCCAAAACTTCGGCGGCGACGACATGTGCAGCGCCACCCACTTTCCGTCGGCGCATTCGAATATGTAGGACTGCGACACGCTCGGCCGGCTGAGCGGGTCCATCACCTCGCCTTCGGAGAACCAGTGTGTGAAGGAGTCGAGGTTAAAGTGGCACATCGCCTCGAGCATCGACACGTCGACGCGCCGGCCGGTGTCCGTATGGGATCGCTCGTTGAGCGCCGCCAGCACGCCGAAGGCGGCGTAGAAGCCGGTAATCGCGTCCGCCAGCGCCGGTCCGATCACGCGCGGCCTGTCCGGCGGCACGACCAGCTTCAAAAAGCCGCTCGCGGCCTGTGCGACCGTATCGAAGGACGGCCGGTCGCGGGACGGGCCGCTGGTGCCGAAGCCGGAGATCGCGCAGTAGATCAGACGCGGATTGAGCGCACGCAACTCCTTCTCGCCCGCCCCGATCTTCTCAGCAACGCCCGGTCGGAAATTCTGGATGAACACGTCGGCGTCTCGGATCAACTCGTGGAAGACCTTCCGGTCGTCCTGCCTCGCGGTGTCGAGGGCAATCGAACGCTTGTTCCTGTTGTATGTCTGGAAATGCGGACTGTAGAGCCCGCCGTTGAAGGCCCGGAAGGGATCGCCGGTCTCCGGACGCTCGACCTTGACTACGTCGGCGCCGAGGTCGCCGAGATGCATGCCGGCGGCCGGGCCGGTGATGAAGGTACCCATCTCGACGACCTTCACGCCGGCGAGCACCTTAGCCACGGGAGGCCTCCCTGCCTGCGAAACGCGACGGCCGCCCGTCATACTCGATCGCCAGATCGGCATGGTTCGACATAATGAAGCCGATCGGGCGCATGGTCTCCTCGTAGAGATGCGCGATCAGCCCGGCAGTGCGGGCGAGGATGGGCAAGCCCTTTATCGCGGCCAGCGGGTATCCGACGTCGAGCATGACGACCGGGATCGCGCCGCTGACGTTTATCGGCAGCGGCCGGCCGATGATGCCCGGCGCCAGCCTCGCCACCGTGCGGATCATAAGAACGTGCTCTGCGGAAATGCCCTTCTCGTCGGCCAGCGCCATCAGCACGTCGGCGCGCGGGTCGCCGCCTGAATGCTGCGGATGGCCGATGCCCGGCACTTTGGAGCGCAGCGCCTTGAGCTCCCTGAGGCTCTCGGTCGCAACCTCCTCATAATTCCGGCCGGTCGCCTTCGACTTCTCGATCAAATCGACGACATAGCGTCCGGCGACCTCGGAACTGCCGGCAACCACCGTGCCCATGCCGAGCAAGCCCGCCGCGATCGCGCCCTGCACTGCTTCCGGCGCGGCGGCGAGTGTCATGCGCGCGGCCTGCACGCTCGGCACCAATCCGTGCTCCGCGATCGCGATTAGCACCGCGTCGGTGAAGAAGCGTTGCAATTCCGTCGGCCGCTGGCCTGTGACCAGGAAGAAGAAATATTCGGTGAAGCCGATCTTACCAATCAGATCCCCGCAGAGGTCGAGGCCCCGAATCGTGATATGCTCGGCGTCTGAAGTCGCGATCGCCGTCCTGTTGCCGTCCTGCTTGCCAATGCGCATCGCTTCTCCTGCCTATCTATGGCCGTTCTCCGATAACCTTGTCGGCGCGCAGCCCAGCGATTTCGGCGGCTGAGTAGCCGATCTCGGAGAGAACCTCATCGTTGTGCTCGCCGAATTGCGGCGGCGGCGTGCGGATCGCTGCGCCTCCATGGGCGAGTTTGAACGCGGCCAGCGGCACGCCGAACGGGCCGTCAATGCCTGGCGCGCCAATAAACTTATGGATGATCGCGCGAGTCCTAAGCTGTTCGTCTGCTAGGGTCTCCGACATCTTCCAAATGCGGGTTGCCGGCACATGGTTGGTCTGGAGGAAAGCTTCCCACTCTGCTGCAGTGCGGGTCTTCATAATCTCGGCCAGTGTCGCCACCTCGCGGTCGTAGTCGGCGCGCCGCTCGTCGTGGGTGTTCTTTGCCATGTCAGACCGTCCTAGCGCCTTCCACAGCCGTTTCTGCTGGCGGAGATTGGAGGCGGCGAGTTGGATCGGCCCGTCGCTCGCATCGTAGAGGCAGTTAGTCGAGACCTCGACCTTGTTGCCGATCGGCTTCGGATGCCAGCCGTTGCGCAGGTATCCGGAAATGTGCGTACCCATCAGAACCAGCGCGACGTCGAGCATCGCCATGTCGATGTACTGGCCCTTGCCGCTGCGCTCGCGCTGAAACAGCGCAGTCGCGAGGGCGAAGGAGCCCATGGTGCCAGACGCGTAGTCGATCGCCGAGGTGCCATTTCGAAGCGGCGACGTTTCCGGCGTGCCGGTCGCTGCCATGAGACCGGACGCCGCTTGGATGTTGGGGTCATAGCCAGTCTGCGTGCCGCGTGGCCCGTCCTGGCCGAAGGCGGACATAGAAGCGTAAATCACCCGTGGGTTGATCTTCGCCATGTCCTCGTAGCCCAGCCCTAATGCCTTCATCGCACCCGGCCGGTAGTTCTCGACCATGATGTCAGCTTGCTTGACCAGCTTGCGAAGGATGTCGCGGCCGGCCTCCGTCTTGAGGTCAACGGTCATCGACCGCTTGTTGGACCCCTGCGCAAGGAAGTACGTGTTCAGCTTCTTCGTCGCCAGTTCCTTATCGGCGCCCAGGAGCCGCGCCTGGTCCGGGTCGTGCGGCATCTCGATCTTGATGACTTCGGCGCCGAATACCGCGAGCTGGTATGTCGCGAACGGGCCGGCAAGTACGTGTGTTAGATCGATGATTCTAACCCCCTCGAAGGGCTGCATGGTTTCCTCTTCAAACTCGGTCGCACTGCTGCGGCGGCCAGGAACCGATCACTTGGCTGGACCGGACCTCGCTGAGGTGCATCAACGATGGACCGCCGAAACGACGCCGTGGCCAGGCGGGTTGTCGGTCGTGGCCCATGTCCCTAGCTGGTAGGGACCCGGCGTGGCAGATGCCATCCAGCACATGGCGACCATGCAGTAAGCCGACCCCGAAAGCGGTCGAGGCGTCCCCCGCCGCGATGACGCAGCGACACCCGTCGGCGGCGGTGTAGCTATAGGCCATGGCTGGCGAAGTCCTTCTTCGCGGCGGGCGGGCGCCCCAGCACCTCGTCAAGCACCTCGCGCGTATGCTCGCCCAGATCCGGCGGGTCGCGCACAGGCAGTTCTGAGGCCACGGCGCGCCACGGCATGCCGGAAATGGGGATGCGGTGGCCCGATCCGGCCGGGTACTCGACCGGGATGATGGTTCGGCGCTCGGTGAGTTGCGGATGCGCCAGAACTTCGTCCAGCGTGTTGATCGGCTCGACCGGGATGCCGGCCGTCTCCAGTGCCACGAACCAATGGTTGGCGGGTTTTGTCAGAAAGGTACGCTGGACCTCAGCCAAAAGCTCGCCGCGGTTCTGGCTGCGCAGGGGCGGCGTCGCGAAGCGCGGATTGGCACCGAGCGCGCGGAATTCGGGGATCGCCACGAACTGCGCCCACGACTTCTCGTTTGTCACGGCAATGACGATCTCGCGGTCGGCACAACGAAAACTCTCGTAGGGCGCCATCAGCGGGTGCGCGTTGCCCATGCGGCTAGGGCTCCTGCCGCTCATGCCGTAGACGGCGACTGCCTGACCCATCAGGGTCATGATGCCGTCGAGCATGGAGATGTCGAGATACTTACCCTCACCGGTCTCGCGACGCTCCATCAGCGCGCCCATGATCGACACGACGGCCGAAAAGCCGCCCATCACGTCGCCCACCGGTGCAGAGGCCTTCACCGGCCGGCCGGCCGGGTCGCCAGTCAGGCTCATCAGGCCGCTGACGGCCTGCACCATGAGGTCAAGCGCCGGCCGATGCGCCATCGGCCCGGTCTGGCCGTATCCGCTGATCGAGCAGTAGACGATGTTGGGGCGCACCTTCTTCATTTCGTCGTAGCCGAGATGGAAGCGCGCCATCGTCCCGGGGCGAAAATTTTCGACGAACACGTCGGAGGTGGCGGCCAGCACGAGGCAGGCCTTGCGCCCTTCGTCAGTGTGCAGGTCGATCGCCACCGAGCGCTTGTTGCGGTTGTAGGCGATGAAGGTCGGCCCGGCATTGCCGGCGAAGGGCGGCCCCCAGAAGCGCGTCTCGTCGCCTGCGCTCGGCAGTTCGAGCTTGATCACGTCGGCGCCGAGATCGCCCAGCACCATGGTCGCTAGCGGGCCGGCCAGCGCGCGCGTCGCGTCAAGCACCCTGATGCCTGCAAGCGCCCCCTTGCTCATGCTGCACCTACCCTGAACACCGGCATCTTCTGGCCGAGTTCGAGAACCCTGAAATCGACATGCGCAGTTGCGCCGATCTTCAGCGCGCCCGGTGCGGCGAAGAACCGCGTGAAGAGGTGCACGCCCTCGGTGAGCCGCACGAGGCCGAGTGCATAGGGCACCGAGTTGGCGAAGGCCGGTGTCGGCGCGCGAAAAACCTCGCTGTACGAGTAAACCTCGCCGCTGCCCTCGGCCTCCCGCCAGTCGAGGTCGGATGAGCCGCAATGCGTGCAGACGATGCGCTTGGGGTGCCACATCCGCCCGCAATCACGGCAGTGCTTGATCCGCAACTCGTCCGCGGCGACCCCTTTCCAGAAACCGACGGTTTCCGGTGAGGGCTGATAGAGCCCCATGAAATAACTGCCGGCGGTGAGCGGCACCCCCTTCGACCAGTCGATCTGCGTGTCGGGAAGACCGGTCATTCCAATTGCTCCCGCGATACGATCACCACCGCATGGCAGGCCATCACCCCGCCATGTCCGTGCACCAGACCGATCTTCGAATCTTTCACCGGCCGCCCCTCAGATCGGCCCCACAGATGGTCGATTGTGTCGGTGAGGTTGTAGAGGCCCTGGGCCACTTGGCCGAAGGACAGGTAGCCGCCATTGGTGTTGAACGGCAGGCCGCCCTCATAGTCGACGCCGCCCGAGGCTACGAAGTTGCCGCCTTCGCCGCGGCCGCAGAAGCCGAGTTCTTCAAGGATCATCAGGTTGGCGAAGCTGAACGGCGCCGAGGTCTGCACAACGTCAATGTCTTTCGGTGTAAGCCCCGACATTTCGTAAGCCTGCTTGGCGGAGACGCCAGCGCCAGTGCGGATCAGGTCCGGTCCGTCCATCATCGGCTCGTAGCCGAAACCTCCCATGCGCTCGCCCACCCATTCATGGGTGGAGCACTGACCGAAGCCGGAGAGCCAGGTCGCCTCGTCGTGCTCGGCCTTCGCCACCTCGGCGCGCGTGAGCACGGTCGCCGTGGCGATGCCGCCCGGATACCATACCGCGCAGTCGAGCAGCTTCAGCGGCGAGGCGATCATGCGCGAATTCATCACGTCGTCGACGGTGATCGGCCCCTTGTGGCGCATCGCTGCATGCGGATGGTCGAGCGCCCAGCGGCGGTTCTCCACGGCCACACGCGCGCATTGTTCCTCCGTGATGCCGTATTCGTGCATGTAGCGGCAGGCGAACTGCGCATAGAGCGTCGGTGTGGTCGAGCCGTAGGCCGCCTCGAACTGGAGATCGCCCTCCCAGGAGGCGTTGGAGCCGACCTGGTCCATCCAGATACCGGAGGCCTCGTTGGTCACCACCAGCGCATAATCGATGACGCTCGCGTCGAGCGCCAACGCGGCCGATTGCAGCGCGCCGAGTGCACCGGCACCGTGATTGGTGGTCTCCGAACAAAACATCGGGCCAATCTTCAACTCGTTCATCAGTGACTGGTTATATTGCAGCACCATGTAGGATTGCGGCGTGCGGCCAGTGAACAGCGCACCCACCTGATGCCGCCCGATACCGGCTTTGCGCATCGCCTCTACCGCAGCCTTGGCGCCAAGCTGGAGCGGCGTCTGCGGTGCCGGGTCACTCTTCTTGGCCAGCGCGCGGCCGATGCCGACGATGGCGACCTTCGAGCCGATGTCAGTGCGCATCGTAGGCCACCGCAGCGCCCAGCGGAGATCGGGGCCCTAGCCTGGCTCGCCACCGGCTGGAGTTGCCCCCATCGCTGTCGTCCGATCCCCGAAAAGAGACATCGTCGCGTCGACTATGGCACCCGGGATGATCGACAAGCCGGGCATGGCTGAACAGCAATCCAAAGGAGGTCACCATCGAGTCGAAAGATGGCCGCATGGGCGGAATACCTCCGAAAGTAAGCGGCGGCAGCTGGCGCGGCGTGGGGCGACTCGGCGCCGGTGGAACGTATGCCGTGAAGGGCGTGCTCCCCGGCCATAGTCAGGGAGCGGCTCTCGAGTACTGACTAGGGATCAATACCAAAGTGCTCTTTCAGCCAGGTCGCGATAGCGGCGCGCGCTTCATCATTAATTTCGAATGTTCGTTCCGCGATCCTTTGCGCGGAAACCCCGATACTTTGCGGATAGTTGCCGACCCGTATCAATGCCTCCTTCGAAAATTCGGGATCGTTGTCGATCTGCCGGGAGGCTTCAACATATGCATCGTAGACAGAGTCTGGTGTGCCAGCGGGAAGCACCATTGACCGCGCCGACATCACCACGATGCTGTGTAGAGCTCGCCAAGCCTCGTAGCCCGGACCGTCAGGGGCCTTCCCGTGCACGGTCTCATAGGCCTCCACCCATGTGGGCAAGTCAGGGAAATTCGGGTCACGCTCGATCTCACCATCCTCGTTCGCGATGCCAAAAGAGAAGAGCGGAACCGCGGTACCCGACTGTTCGAGTGCTTTGCCGGAGGCAGCATAAGACGAGGTGGTGTCTTGATTCATGGTCAGCTCACCGCGTTGGAAGGCCAGCGCCTGTTCACCGCCGTCAATGCCGCTGATCGGTCGGACTTTTACTCCGAGCAGGGACATTGCCAACATTGCGGGCATATCGGAACCGGTCGGCGAAGATAGTCCCATAACCAATTCGCCCGCGAAATTCTTGAGATCTTCGACGGTCTGTATGCCGGTATTCGAATGGACATAAACGAGGCGCCCAAGTGGCGAGCCGACAACCGCACGCCAGTTCCTAGGATCGAACTTCAGGCTCGGCTCGTTTGGTCGCAGCAGATAAGTCAGCATCGCGCTGGGCGAGACAAGGAAAAACGCTGTTCCGTCGGGCCGCGCATTTGCATCGAACCAATTTGAACCGGTCAGGCCGCCGCCGCCTGGAATGTTTCGGGGAACCATCGTCGGTTTGCCGGGCAGGTAGCGTCCATACCACTCCGCGATGAAGCGGATGTGGGCGTCGCCTCCTCCGCCCGTACCAGTGGGCGTGATGATATCAATTCGCTTGCCCTCAAGCGATACGTCCTGTGCAAGCGCGGTTGCCTGCAATGCAAGGACGGTCACGAGCCCAACTGCAAACGAGTGCAGAGCACCGCGCCTCACCTCAAAATACATAGAGTCCTCCCGCCAGTATTTATCTAACTGAGATCAATACGATGAGATCACATTGCGAAAACCCCAGCAAGACGAAACGACGTCTTAATCCTGCTTAAGGTTGGCAGGATTATGCTTGAAAGGTGCACAATCACATTTTCAAGCCAGATTTTTGATCCGGACTTTGACGGCATGCTTCGCGCCCCGAATCCACAGGTGCGTTATCGACGGGTTCTCCATGGGAGCGCCAGCCTCGCCACAGTGCTCGTCTGCTACGCCGCCGAGGAACGACGTCCTGAAGATTTCCCTTGGCATTGTGCGCGCTGCGACGCTACTGTCTTTAGGAGTCAAGGAAGGCCCCATCATGGTGACCCTCGCTCCGGGTCTGTCGGTCAACTTAAATCTTCTTCAGACATTCCTGCTTGTCGCCGAACACAAGAGCTTTAGGGAGGCAGCGAGGCGTGGTGCACGGTCGTATTCCGCTGTAAGCGCGCAAATCCGACAACTAGAAGAACAACTCGCAGTACGCTTGTTCAACCGTACCACGCGCTCGGTTGAGCTAACGATATACGGCGAGATGCTCTTGGAGACGGCAAAGACCGCGCTTGGTGATGTTAGGAGTGCCTTTGAGACCTTACGCACCTCAGCCGACCGTGACCTGACCAGGGTCAGTTTCGCATGCTCGCCTTCGCTCGCAGGAAATTTCATGCCAAGCCTGTTGAAGGAATTTCGGGCTGTGCATCCTCAGGTCATGATAGCCGTCACAGAGTTGCCGGCCTTCCAGTTGGCAGAACGGATCGTCGCCGGCGAGTTCGCTTTTGGGATCGGGCCGGCGCGACTCGAGAGAAGGGACCTTGAGGTCGAATTTCTGACCGACGAACCTTTCGTTGCAGTTGTCCCAGAGGAGCATCCGATTGCGAAAGCAGATGTCGTCCGTCTGTCGCAGCTCTCAGAAGTTCCGATCTTGCTACCCGCAAAGATGGCGATGACTCGCGAAGTCATCGAGATCGCCGCCAGACAGCAAGCGATTCAACTCAATGTAGTTTATGAGAGCTTGCATTACCTAACCTTGGTCCAGTTGGTCGCTGCCGGCGCTGGGATCGCTATCATGCCCCGATCAGCGGCTAGCAATATTGCACGCCGCAATTTCGTCCTGGTTCCTATCGCCGACCCAGATCTGCGCCGCCACATTGCCTACCAAGCAATGGCAGGCCGGAGGATTTCCCCCGTTGCCGAAGAGTTGGTGCACCTTATCAAGAGAGAGATTGGCGGTTACATATCGCGCCGAGCGGCATGAGGACTGCGCGTCACAAGCCGGGTCTATGACACCGATGGCTTACCTGCCGGGCAATAGATCCCAGCATGAAAGCATCCGCCTCAGCCAAGCCATCGCGGCATCGTCACGAATTGCTGCAGCAGCCCCTCCGGGTAGTGCAGGTTCAGCATTTCAGCCATGATGCCGAACCAGATCAGCGGCCCCACGGCCAAGAGCGCGTTGCGCACAAGATTCCGTCCCACCATCACGGTCGTGAATGCGAAGATGAAGGCGGACATGCCCAGCGAGAAGCCGAAAAGGGCTATCGCCGCCAGCGCCCCGCCGAACCACAGCAGAAAGTACACGTTGCTGAAATTAGCGTGCTCCGAGTGTTCTTGGTCGCGGAAGATAGAGACTTCCCTCGTGCTGAAGAACTGAAGTGCGAGGACGATCAATAGCAGGACTATCGTCATTGTCCCGACAATTAAGGGAAATAACTTGCCCAGGAAGGTCAGCCTGGAGGACTGGTAGCAGAATACGGCAGCGAACGTTAGCAGCGCGCCAGTGAACAGAATCTGTGGCAGCCGCCGAGAAAGTGGCGGCACTTGCTTCGTCGTCTTGGCGCCCCTGACTGAAATAACCTCGCTGGCCCCAACCATCGCTTCATCCGACTCGGCAGACCCCCGCGGGCGTGTCCACCACGTGGTCACAAGGGACACTACCATCAATATCGTGATTACGATGACAATCGGGCGCTGGGCGAAACTCCAGCCGTACACTTGGACACTGCGGTAGACTGCTGATTCGAGCGCGTTCGAGAGCACGAATCCGATGAGAAGCGCTGGGCGCGGCCAGCCAAATCGCTTCATGTAGGTGCCGACGAACGCCAATCCCACAAGCGTAAGAAGGTCAAACCAAGTCTGCGTGGCCTGATAAGCGCCGAAAAAAAGGATAGCAACCATCACCGGTGCGATGAGTGCGTAGTTGACCGTGGTTAAGCGTGCCATCGGCGTAGCCAGGAAGAAGCACGCGCCCGCACCCAAGATGTTAGCGATCGCAAGTGACCAAATGATGGTGAATGTGATGTCGAGATGCGTAGAAATCATGGAGGGGCCGGGCTGGATCCCGATCACAACAAAGCCGCCTAGCAGGACCGCCATGCTGCCCGAACCCGGAATTGCAAAGAGCAGGGTCGGCACGAGGGACCCGCCCGTCACTGCATTATTCGAAGCCTCGACGCCGATCACACTACGCACGTCACCTTTGCCGAACTGCGACTTGTCCTTGCTTGTCTGGACGACGTGTCCGTAGGTGATCCATTCGGCAGCCGAAGAGCCGAGTCCTGGCAGCATACCGATCACTGCGCCGAGTGCAGAAGTTCGGAGAACCAGCCATCGGTTCCTGATCGTGTCCTCAACTCCATCAAGCCACCCTTTACCGAGTTCGCCTGTCTTCGAGATGGTGACATGACGTCTGAGCAGGTCGATCACTTCCGGCAGCGCAAACAGGCCAAGGCCAATCAAGATTAGCTTCAGCCCGTCGCCGAAGTAAATTGAGTCGAAGTTCATCCGGAATTCGCCAGTGGCGGGCGCGCTGCCGATCGCCCCACACAGCAAGCCCAAGCCACACATCGCTAGGCCCTTGAGGATGCTATGTCCGGTGAGCGTGCCTACCACGACAAGAGCGAAGATCGTGATCATCATCAACTCGCCAAAACCCATAGACAGGATGATGGGCTTGGCGCCGAAGACCGCGAAGGTGAGGACGAGCGCGCCAAAGACGCCGCCAAGCATTGAGGCCACAAGCGCTGCCGAGAGTGCGCGGGCCGCTTCGCCGCGCTGTGCCATCGGAAAGCCGTCGAGCACCGTAGTCTGTCCACCAGCCGAGCCTGGTATGGCCATCAAGATGGCCGGCAGGCTATCGGCTGTCTGCAGCGGAGCCAGGAGGCCGATCATCATTGCGAGCGCCGCCCCTGGGTCCATCCCGAAGGTGAAGGGCAACACCAGCGAGAGACCGGCAATGCCACCCATGCCCGGAAGAATGCCAACAATAAGTCCGATAACGACTCCGAGAATCAGCATCGACAGATGATGTAGCGTGAAAAGCTCGAGAAGGGCCGGCAGTATGGCGTTTAAGATGTCATTCATCGGATCGTCCTCAACAGGTCAGGCCATTATCGAGAGTCGGTTCGCTTGAGGCTGAGGTGCTGAGTTTTTGCAGCTGACGATGTCCGAGAATTCGCTCATTTCAGCGCATGATTCCCGCAAATGCCTTGGAAAGGAGTTGTACGTCTTCCACCTTTTCGAGGGCCTGGACCGCGGAAAAGGCGGAATCGACGTCACAGCCGAACAGGTTCCCTTGCCACTTTCCATACAGATCGCCCCAAGAGACATCGCCACGCCGGCTATGGCCGCGGGGATGATCGATGCGCTGGGTATGGCTCTGACCGTCGGTGGTCGTGATCGTGACCCGCGCTGCGCGTGCCTCGGGCATCTCGCTCTGGATTTGGGAATCGACCGAGACTGAAATCCGATCCCGGACCTTCCGATAGTCGGGCTCGTCAAGAATGGTCGGAAATGGCATGTCGTGTAGCGCCAGCCCGTCGCGGACAATGGATGCCGCAAGCATGTCTTGGACACAAATATTGTGCATCGGGTTGTTGTCGACCACTCGCAGCGGATTCTCAGTCATGCCAACTTCGATCTTCTCGATCGCTTCGAGCGCGATGCTGTTTTCGCGTAGCAAGGTCAATGAGGCTTCGATGGGTGTGTGGATAGGCATGCCGGCATTGATGAACTTGAAATTATGGCCCTCGATCTCAAAGTTCGCGCCGAGTCCGTCGGTTAGTTCCGTCTGCCTCCGGCTCGGAGCGCCCCACGCATCCAGAACTCCGTGCTGGCAGCCAAAAATGTCCCGGTTGCCCTCTAGCCCTGCGGCCGCCATGAGTGAGGCACTTATCCCGGCGAATCCATACATGCCGATGCAGAGAGATTTGCTGATGTGCCGTTCCTCAGCAAAAAGCGCGAACAGGCCGTTTGATTGAAACGAAGCCAGCGCGAAGGCATGGGCATGGCGCGCCGAATCGAGGCCAAGAAGTCGCGCCACGGCAGCCGCGATGCCGAACGAGAAGAAGCTATCGCTGTTAGTGTGCAGCCGATCCCGTACAGTGAATTTACCGCCGCAGGCCCGGACAATCCGTACACCGATATCGTATCCGAGGACTACGGCATTGATCAGTTCTTCTCCTGTTGCGCATTGCCGCTCAGCAACCGCCATGCAAGCGTGGACGATCGAGGCGCCTGGATGTCCGCCGATCACATGAGTGCCGTCGACCTCTTCGCCATGGCTGGCCGTGCCGTTCGCCAGTGCCGCGTATGTTGCTGGGGCACGAAGACTAGTGCCGAGGATGTGCGCCTCTCGGGGACCACCAAATGACGTGGCATATCGAGCGCAGAGAGTGCCGGCGGTACTGCGGCGCCCGAAATAAGCGCAAGCCAGTTCGTCGAAAATGACCTTCTTGGTCCGTTCTCGAATTTCTGCTGGGATCGCACCGAGGGTCGTGCCGGAGGCGTAGTCTGCAAGGATCGAGGTAACCGAACGCAAGGGGATGCTCTCTTTTGACTGGGTCGGTCAAGGCGGCAGGGTTATGGCTCAGACGACGTGCTCGTCCAAGACTTGCAGTAGGGCTTCCGGACAATGGAGCTTGAACAAAGTTGCGAGGCGAAACTGGCGCATGCAAAAACTGCGATGCATGCGGGGGAACCAAAGACTCAAAGTCCGGTGTTGAGGCTTTCGCGTTCGAGCCACACTATCGTCATGTGGGATCGGCGAGGCGACCCCGGTCCGGACCTGCAGGAAGATCGGTCACAAGTCCAACTGCAAACAGAGTGCCGCATCCCATCTCAAAAGCCATAGATCCTCCCGCAACTAGTTTTTATGATTAGGTGAATGCGAGGGGAGCACATCGCAGAAATCCCAGCAAGACGAAAGGTCTGTTCATTGTGCTTAAGTTTTCCGGGATTATGCTTGAACGGTGAACAGTCCGGTTTTGTCAAACTTGATTCATGCCCTGGCTTCGCTGTTATGTTTGATCGCGCACCGAGTTTCGAACCGTCGGTGAGCGCGCGTGGAGGTCACGCCGTGCCTTGGAGAACGCACGGTCGGTTGCCATGAACCGTTCGACCATGTGGGGAACGAGCTTCATTGGATCGGACACAGGTTTGCCAGTCTGCTGCGCGAGCAACTCGGCATAGACCTCGAGATCTCGATAGACAGCAGCCGCAAATTCGACTGCGCCCTTCCTGGGCTTGTCGTCCTCCAGCGCGCCTAGCTTGAGCTTTGCCACTTCTCAACCTCCGTAGGGCTCGAGAACGAGGTCGCGCGTCACGATCACGCGAACTGGGAAGCCCGGCCGGATCGTCAGCGTCGGCGGCACATTGAGCTGGCGACGGATGATCTCCTGACCGGTATCGTTGATCGTGTCCTGGCCGCCGTTGCGGATGGCGCGGAGCAGACGATCCTCATCGTTGATCGCGAGCTCTGCGCCCACGCTCAACAGTGTGGAGAGGCCTGCGGCCTTCGCGAGGTCCCACCAGTGATAGTCGACGCCGTCCTCGATCCCGGCGTAGCCTTGCGTGTCGGCGCCGGGCTGGCGCTCCAGTACGATGGAGCGCCCGTTGGGGAAGATCAGGCGATTCCAGACCAAAAGCACGCGTCGCTGGCCAAATTGGACGGCGTTGTCGTACTGGCCGATGATGCGCGTGCCCTGCGGCACGAGCAGGATGCGCCCGGTCGGACTATCATAAATGTGCTCGGTGACCTGCGCGGTGATTTGCCCTGGCAGATCGGAGCGGATGCCGGTGATCAGCGCCGCGGAAATCACGGAGCCGGCTTGAAGCACGTAAGGCGAGGCCGGCGCCAGCACACGATCGGGCGCGACGGTGCGGCGATCGACGGCGGCGTTGAGGAAAGCAACTTGCCGATCCTGTGCTGTCGGCGTGCTGAACTGGCCGGGAAGCCCGAAGCCGGTCAGGTTCGTGGTCGTCGCCGACGTGCCGGGCAATCCGGTCGCGGCGATTGTCCGCGTCTCGGTCTGGAAGAAGACGCGGCTGGTGCGGGCCGCTTCCTCCTCTGCGATCCGGCGCTGCTCCTCCGGATCGACCGTCGGCCGGATGGTCGGTGACACCACCGGCTGGCCGCGGTTCTGCGCGTCGACGATCGGGCGGCCGAGATCTCCCGGCAGCGGCGGCCCAAGGCGCGGTCCGGTATAGTCGCGCGGCAGGCCCGCCAGGCCGTCGGCCGTTGGCCGGTTGGTGGTGGAATAGAGCTCCTCATTTCCGGTGCCGGCGTTTCGGGTCTGAAGGGCGTAGATCAAGGCACCGCCGATACCGAGACACGCGATCAGGCCAAGCCCTGCCAACGCTTTCCGCGACAGCCGGGTGACGCGCGGCGGCTCGCCGCGAAGGCGCATCGGCGCGGCCGCCTCATACGGCCTTTCCTCCGTTCCAGGCGCCGTGTGGTTCTGGATGTCGCTCATGACGATGGCCTCCCGTCCGACCTCACGATCCTGACGGTCTGCTGCTGCTTGCCGCTGCCGAGGCGCAGCTCGGCCGCGCCGAAGAGGCGATCGACGATCAGGATGTTCTGGTGAATGCGGCTGTTGACGATCTGCAGCTCGCCTTCGGAGCCGATGACGAATATGGGCGGAAGCTCGCCCTGAACGATGCCGCGAGGGAATTCGACATAGACGCGCCGGCCATCGTCGTAGACCGCAGTCGGCCGCCAGGGCGGGCTGTCTCCAGTCAAGGTGTAGCGGTAATTGCGCGCCGCGGCCGCGGGGATGATCGGCGCCGGCGGAACACCCTGGCGCTGGGACGCTGGCGGCTGAGGATAGGCCCACGAGACGGCCGGCATGTAGGGATTCGCCCCGGCACGCAGCTCGATCATGTAGATGCGGCGGTCCGTGGTGATGACAAGATTGGTCGTGATGTCGGCTCGGCTCGGCTTCACCAGCACATGAACGCGTCGCGTCGCGCCCGATCCACTCTCGGTGTCGCCGATGATCCATCGCGCGGTGTCGCCGGCGGCGATCGGGCCGGCGCCGGTCAGGCTTTCGCCGGGTTCGAGCGCGATGTTGGTGATCTGCCCCGGCGCGGCATAGACCTGATAGAGCGCACCTTCGCTCCATGGGTAGATCTGGATCGCGTTGAAATAGCCCTCCCGCCGCGGTTCGACACGGGCGGCGGCGTTGGCATTCGTGACGCGACCTGCCGGCGAGTTTGCGGCCGTGCCGCCGCGGCTAGGAGACCAGGCAGGCGGGACGTGGAGAGGTCGCGGCCGCTCGTCGGCGAGGATAGCCGGGACTGGAGGAAGTGGTGGCACGTCGGAGTCGTAGCTGATCTGTGGCGGTCGCTTGCCAGCGCAAGCCGTCAGCAGGGTCGCCGAGAGGAGCACGACGGCCAGTGCGGTTTTACGGAAAGCCGGCTCTACGACGCGGGAGTTCTTTTGGTTCATTGTCCCAGCTCCCGCGACCAGTTGATTGCATTGACGTAGATGCCGAGTGGATTGGTGCGGAGCCGTTCGGCGTTGCGCGGCGCCTGCACGACGATCGTGAGGATGGCGGTCCAGCGTTCGGTCGCGGCGAGTTGGCCGTTTTCATACCGGCGCTCGATCCAGGCCACGCGGAAGCTGTCGGGCGACGCCCGGATAACGCTGGAAACCTCGACGGCGATCTGCTGACGGCCGACGCGCGTGAATGGGTCGTTGGCGCGGGCATAATCATTCAGCGCGCTGGCGCCGCGATCGGTCGTGAACTCGTAGGAGCGTAGCCAGTTCTGGCGAACGATGATCGGATCGGCCGGGATCGAGCGGACCTGCTCGATGAAGCGCGCAAGGTGGAAAGCGATCTGGGGATCGGTCGGCCGATAATCCGCGACCGCGGGCGCGACCGCCTGCGCCTGGCCAAGATTGTCGACCTGCACCACCCAGGGCACGACCGTGCCGCGGGCTGATTGCAAGACGAGCGCTGCTGCGAATCCCGCCGACAAGACGAGCGAGCCGAACGCCATCAGCCGCCAGTTCTTCGCCTGCACGCGGGCGGAACCGATGCGCTCGTCCCATGCCTGTGCGGCGCGCTGGTAAGGAGTCTCGGGCTCTGGTGTCTTGCCGTAGTGCGTGGATGGTCGCTTGAACATCATTGGTCTCGTTGCGAAAGGTTGATGGAAGCGCCTCCGCCGTGGCTATCGCCGCTGCGGACCGCGTGGGCGGTGGCCATGACGCCGTGGCTGAGATGCTGCGAGCGCTTCATGCGGCGGGCCCAGGCGGGTGGACCGTCAGATGCCGCTGCTGCTGATGCATCGGACGCGCCGCCACCGATGGTCCCCATGCTTGAAGTGCCGCCGGTCGCCGCGAAGGCCGCACGGGCGCCTTGCGCATAGCTCGCACGCATGCTGTCGGCAGCTCCCGCAGCCACACGGCGAAGTGGAGAAGCGGCCGCGCGGCCGGCGGCACGCGCGACGCCGCCAAGGCCGGAGGCGACGCTGGCCGCGCCGGACTGCCCGGCAGCCCCGAGGCTGTAGGCGGTTGCTGCGCCTCCTGCGGCGGCAGCTCCTCCCTGCGCCGCGGCCGCCGTCCTCGAGATTGCGGCCGCTCCGCCGCGCAGCGCGAGCCCTCCGGCAGCGCCGGCGGCCACCGCTGCGCCGCCAGCGGCAAGGCCGGTGCCGACCGCCGCGCCAGCGCTGAGCTGCGGACCGCCGCTGACGATGCCGCTGGCAATCCCGGGACCGAAGATACCGAGACCGAGCAGCGCCAACGCGGCCAGCACGATCGCCATCGCCTGATCAATGGTCGGGCTGTCGCCACCGAATCCGGCGGTGAACTCGCCAAAGAGCGTCGAGCCGATGCCGATGATGACGGCGAGCACCAAGACTTTGATGCCGGAGCTGATCACATTGCCGAGCACGCGTTCGGCCATGAATGCCGATTGCCCGAATAGGCCGAACGGGATGAGGACGAAGCCTGCCAGCGTCGTCAGCTTGAATTCGATCAGCGTGACGAAGAGCTGCACGGCCAGAATGAAGAAGGCGAGCAGAACGAGCGCCCAGGCGAGAAAAAGACACGCGATCTGGATGAAGTTCTCGAAGAACGACCAGTAGCCCATGAGGCCGGAGATCGATTCGAGAAGCGGCCGACCGGCATCGAGCCCGGTCTGAGCGACGCGGCCGGGGCGAAGGAGATCGGCGGTCGAGAAGCCGGTGCCCGAGGCCTTGAGACCGAGGCCGGCGAAGGACTCGAACACGATACGCGCGAGGTTGTTCCAATTGGAAATCAGATAGGCGAAGACACCGACGAAAAGAGTCTTCTTAACCAACCTAGCGATGATGTCGTCGTCGGCGCCCCAGCTCCAGAACAAGGCCGCGAGCGTGACGTCGATCACGATCAGCGTCGTCGCGATGAACGCGACTTCGCCGCCCAGCAGGCCGAACCCGCTGTCGATGTAGCGGGTGAAGACCTCAAGGAAATGGTCGATGACGCCCGTGCCGCCCATGACGCTATTCGGCTCGCTCGGATGGGGCTGCTTGCGTGCCTGTTTGTGTGCTCGCCGTCCCCAGCGTCAGGAAGCGTCGGCGGCTCTCCGCCCAGGTGCGCAGGCACGCCGGGTCGCGCGGTCCCGCCTCTCCGAGGCTCTGGCATCGCAGCAACTCCACACGCAGCGGGTCCGGCGCAGCGGTCTGCGCCGGCCTCGCCGGCGCCATCTCCGGCGGCTGCTCCTTCCGGCTCAGCTCGATAACCGTTGCGGTCATTGCGACGGCCACGAAGACGATGGCGCCGAGCCGGGCGAGCATCTTTCCGTCCATGACGCGTCCTCAGTTGCCGCCGGGGAACATGCTGGCGCTGCCGGGCTGGTATCCGGCGCCGGGCGTAAGGAATCGCCGCCTCTGCTCGCGGCCCTGCTCGGCAGCGGCTGCGCGCTCGGCATCCGCCAGCGCCTGCGCGCGGCCATTGGCGACAACGACCGCGGTCAGGTCGCCGAGCTGCTGCGCCTGAAGGGCGAGGATCTGATTGCCGGCCTGAGCGGCCTGCAGCGCACCTGTCGCGCCTTGGCTTTGGCCGACAAGAGCTGACATCTCCGCGCGGTTGGTGTCGAGATTGCCGACCGCCGTCGCCTGCACCCGCATCGCGTCCTGCAAGCCACCCACCGTGTTCTGCCAGCGCGTCCGCGCATCGGCGATGAGCTGATGATCGGATGCGGACAGCGAGGCACTGCCATAAGTCGTCTGAAATGCTTGATCGATCTGCTGGACATCGAACGCGATGTTCTGCGCCTGAGCGAGAAGTCGCTGGGTGCGCTGGATCGACTGCTGAAGCTGTTGCAGTGAGGAGTATGGCAGGCTCGCGAGGTTGCGGGCCTGGTTGATGAGCATCTGCGCTTCGTTCTGAAGCGAGGTGATCTGGTTCGTGATCTGCTCGAGCGCACGCGCCGCCTGCAGGACGTTCTGCGCGTAGTTCGTCGGATCGAACACGACGAGGGCATGCGCCGGCGCGACCAGAACGGGAGGCAACGCAGCGGGAACGGAGAAGATGGTCGCAGCAAGAAGCGCCGCGCGCGAGCGACGGATGATCATGGCATGGTCTCCACGTTGGTAAGATCGGGAACAAGGTCGGCCGCCCAATCGAGGCCGCGCGAACGCAGCCAGGCCGGCAGGAAGTCATCGCAACCATGCTCGGCCGTGACGCGCTCGATCGCTGCCTGATCGGTCTTGGATGAGGCCGCGCAGAGCGCCAGCGCGACGTCGGACAGACCGAGATCGAAGAGCCGGTTGCCGCGTCGTGACTGGCAGTAGTAGTCACGGCGCGGCATGGCGCGGGCGAGAATCTCGATCTGACGGTCGTTCAACCCGAAGCGGCGATAGATCGCCGTGATCTGCGGCTCGATTGCGCGCTCGTTCGGGAGGAGAAGCCGCGTAGGGCAGCTCTCGATGATCGCCGGCGCAATCGCCGAGCAGTCGATGTCGGCGAGCGATTGCGTGGCGAAGACGACGGAGGCGTTCTTCTTCCGGAGCGTCTTCAGCCACTCGCGGAGCTGGCCGGCGAAGCCTTCGTCGTCGAGGGCAAGCCATCCTTCGTCGATGATGAGGAGCGTCGGCCGGCCATCGAGACGGTCCTCGATGCGGTGGAAGAGATAGGCGAGCACGGCCGGCGCAGCGCCGGTCCCGATGAGGCCCTCCGTCTCGAAGGCCTGCACCGAGGCTTCCCCGAGATGCTCGTGCTCGGCGTCGAGCAGGCGGCCATAGGCGCCGCCGACGCAGAACGGCCGCAGCGCCTGCTTGAGGTCGTTTGCCTGAAGGAGGACCGCGAGGCCGGTGATGGTCCGCTCGATGACCGGCGCACTGGCGAGCGAGGTCAGTGCGGTCCAGAGGTGCTCCTTGACGTCTGGCGTGATGGTAACGCCCTCGCGCATGAGGATCGCGACGATCCAGTCGGCCGCCCAGGCGCGTTCGGGGACGTGATGGATGCCGGCGAGCGGTTGCAGCGAAACGCTGTCGGTCGATCCTTCGGTCAGGCCGCCGCCGAGATCGTGCCAGTCGCCGCCCATGGCGAGCGCGGCGGCTCGGATGCTGCCTCCGAAATCGAACGCGAAGACCTGCGAGTCCTGATAGCGGCGGAACTGGAGCGCCATGAGTGCGAGCAGGACCGACTTGCCGCTCCCGGTCGGTCCGACGACGAGCGTGTGGCCGACGTCCCCGACATGAAGGGACATGCGGAACGGGGTGGAGCCCTCGGTCCTCCCGAACAGCAACGGCGGGGCGCCGAGATGCTCATCCCGGTCTGGGCCGGCCCAAACGGCCGACAGCGGGATCATGTGCGCGAGATTGAGGGTCGAGATCGGCGGCTGGCGCACGTTGGCGTAGACATGGCCGGGCAACGAGCCGAGCCAGGCATCCACGGCGTTGATGGTTTCCGTCATCGCCGTGAAGTCGCGGCCTTGAATGACCTTCTCGACGAGGCGCAGCTTTTCAGAAGCCGTCCGGGCGTCGGAATCCCAAACCGTCACCGTCGCGGTGACGTAGGCCTCGCCGGCGTAGTCGGCGCCGAGTTCCTGGAGCGCGAGATCGGCATCCGCCGCCTTGTTCGCCGCATCGGTGTCGACGAGGGCCGAGGCCTCGTTCGTCATCACCTCCTTCAGGATGGCGGCAATGCTTTTTCTCTTCGCGAACCACTGCCGGCGGATTCTCGTCAGGAGTCTGGCCGCGTCGGTCTTGTCGAGCAGGATCGCGCGGGTCGACCAGCGATAGGGAAAGGCGAGCTGGTTGAGCTCGTCGAGCAGTCCCGGTGTCGTCGCGCTCGGAAAACCGACGATGGTCAGGACGCGAAGGTGCGCGTTTCCCAGCCGAGGCTCGAGGCCTCCGGTGAGCGGCTGGTCCGCCAGCAATGCATCGAGATGCATCGGCGTCTCGGGTACGCCCACGCGGTGCCGTTTGGTCGAGATGCAGGAGTGGAGGTAGGTCAGCGTCTCCGTGTCATCGAGCCAGAAGCACTCCGGCATGAACGTCTCGATGAGCTGGAGCACGCGATCGGTGCGATCGATGAAGGTGCGCAGGATCTCGTGCGGGTCGACGCCTCGTTCGGCTTTCCCCTCATAGAGCCAGGTCTCGGCACGCGCGGCGTCCTCGGCTGGAGGGAGATAGGTGAAGGTGAGGAAGTAGCTGGATTCGAAATGCGTGGTCTCTTCCTCGAAATCGGCCTTGCGCTCGGCATCGACGAGAGCGGAAGCGGGATCGGGAAACCGGCTCGCCGGATAGGCGCCGACGCCATGACGCTGCGCTTCGACGAAGATCGCCCAGCCCGACCCGAGGCGGCGGAATGCATTGTTGAGGCGGCCAGCGACGGCGACCAGTTCGGCCGGCACGGCGGAGTCGAGATCGGGACCACGGAATCGCGCCGTGCGCTGGAAGCTGCCGTCTTTGTTGAGGACAACGCCGTCTCCGACGAGAGCCGCCCAGGGCAGGAAATCGGCGAGGCGAGCGGCGGTCCGGCGATATTCAGCGAGGTTCATCATCGGAGACCTCACACGCCAAGAAAGCCGGGAATGCGCAGATGCCGGCGCGTGACCTCGACGAACATCGGGTCGCGCTTGGCCGCCCACACAGCGGCGAAATGGCCGAGCGCCCACAGGCCGACGCCAACGAGCCAAAGCCGAAGGCCGAGCCCAAGCGCGGCTGCAAGCGTGCCGTTGAGGATCGCGATCGAGCGCGGCGCCCCACCCAGAAGGATGTGCTCCGTCAGCGCGCGGTGGACCGGCACCGAGAAGCCGGGGACCTCGGCCGTATCGAGAATGCCGGCCATCACACCACGATCCCGCCGCCGAAACTGAAGAAGCTGAGGAAGAAGGAGCTGGCCGCGAAAGCGATCGACAGACCGAACACGATCTGGATCAACCTCCTGAAGCCGCCGCTCGTATCCCCGAACGCCAACGTCAGGCCGGTGATGATGATGATGATCACCGCGAGAATCTTGGCGACCGGCCCTTCGATCGACTGGAGAATTTGCTCCAGCGGCTGCTCCCACGGCATGGATGAGCCGCCGGCATGGGCCGGGAGCGTGTAGAGCGCGCCAGCGGCGGTGATGCCGGCGGTGCCGAGCCGGTCAAGGAAGGTTCCGGAAAGGAGCTGACCGCGCAGGCGGCGCAGCGGGCGCGGGAGATGGCGTTCGGGGATCATGTGGTGGCTCCGTCGAGGCTGGGGGTTGCGGGCTTGAGGCGGTAGTCACCGTCCGGGCCGAGGCCCACGACGGCGGAAAGCTCGGAGAGACGGCGGGAGGCGCCGCGGCCGGAGAGCACGGCGATCAGGTCGACGGTCTCGGCGATCAGCGCACGCGGGACGGTGACGACGGCTTCCTGGATGAGCTGCTCAAGGCGGCGCAAAGCGCCGACAGCGGTGCCGGCGTGGATCGTGCCGATCCCGCCGGGATGCCCGGTTCCCCAAGCTTTCAGGAGATCGAGCGCTTCGGCGCCGCGCACCTCGCCGATGGGAATGCGGTCGGGGCGCAGACGCAGCGAGGACCGCACCAGGTCGGACAGCGTGGCGACGCCATCCTTCGTCCGCATCGCCACGAGGTTGGGCGCGGCGCATTGCAGCTCGCGCGTATCTTCGATGAGCACGATCCGGTCGGCCGACTTGGAAACCTCGGCAAGAAGCGCGTTGGTGAGCGTGGTCTTGCCGGTGCTCGTCCCGCCGGCGACCAGGATGTTGCGGCGATCGACGACTGCGATGCGGAGGACTTCCGCTTGGTCGGCCGACATGATCGCGGCGTCGACGTAGTCCTGCAGCGAGAACACGGCGACGGCGGGTTTACGGATCGCAAAAGCTGGCGCGGCCACGACAGGCGGCAGCAACCCCTCGAAGCGCTCCCCCGTTCCGGGCAGCTCGGCCGAGACACGCGGGCTGCCGGCATGGACCTCCGCGCCGACGTGATGCGCGACGAGCCGAACGATGCGCTCGCCATCGGCGGCGGACAGGCGTTCGCCCGTATCGGCGAGGCCTTCGGACAGCCGGTCGATCCAGAGCCGCCCATCAGGGTTGAGCATCACCTCGACGATCGACGGGTCTTCCAGAAATCCGGCGATGGCCGGGCCGAGCGCCGTGCGCAGCATGCGTGTGCCGCGGAGGACCGCTTCGGATTGTTGGAATGAAACCGCCATGTCGTCCCCGTCCTGCGCGGGACCGCTCGCGAGCGGCCCTGGATCGGGGATGAGTAGAAGAGGCAGAAAATCGGGCGGCGCAACAACCCGGATGTGGTCGTCGTAGTCTGGCGTACAAAGACAGGGAGACGGCGAAACAGACGACGACTTGTGAGCGGGAACGATGCGTCTATTCGGTGCTCGCGTCTGCTGGGACGTCTTCAGAAATCTCGTGTCGCAGCTTCGGACCCTTGGCGAGACGGCGCCCGAGCGTGGCGACAAAGGCATCGTATCGCTCGCCGGCCTGAGCTCGCGCAGCGGCCTGAGCGGGTTCTGGAAGCGGCGGGTTCGTCGCCAGCCAGTGCCGCACAAAAACCGCCAGCATCTCGACGGCGATGCCGAGATCACGTTCAAGGCGCGTCATGCGCCTGTCGAGCTGATCGAGCCGCTTCGTGATGGCGGCCTCCTGCCGTTCGGCAGCGTCGGGTGAAACGAAGGAGGCGATCGCGGCCTCGGCAACGAGCGATCGCGGCCGCTCGCGCCGGGCTGCGTAGTCGGCGAGCGCCTTTGTGATGCTCGGCTCGAGATAGACCGAGAGCCTCTGCTTCTTCTTGGGACTGGGCATCGCGTGTCTACAGCTCCATCCCGTCCTTCGGATCGAGCGATACCTGGCGGGCAATGCCCTGCATCAGGCGGTTCATGCGGCGCATCTGTGCGGTGTCGTCCTGCTCGTCGTCGGCCGGATCGAACTCGAACTCGTTCTCCATAGGCGCCTTCTTTTCGACGGGCGCCGTCCAATTCAGTTCGGGCTGACGCCGTTTCTCGGAGCCGGTCGGATCCTCATCGCCACTGTCGCCATTCGGAGCCAAGGCCGTGTCGAGCACCGCGCGCGGCGGCACGGGTAAGATGCTCCAGTCGTTCGCCCTTGCTCGACCCGGACGCACCAATGCTGGCGGCTGCAGGATGCGTTCCTGGAATCGTGCATCCTCGAAATAACGCGCCTTCCTGGCACGAATGGGCGGCGTGCCCGCCACCATCACGATCTCGTCGGTTGGTGCGAGCTGCATGATTTCGCCGGGCGTGAGCAGCGGCCGCGCGGTCTCCGAGCGGGAGACCATGAGATGGCCGAGCCATGGACTCAGCCGATGACCGGCATAGTTGCGCATGGCGCGCATCTCGGTCGCCGTGCCGAGGGCATCGCTCACCCTCTTCGCCGTCCGCTCGTCGTTGGTCGCGAAACTGACGCGGACGTGACAGTTGTCGAGGATCGAGTTGTTCGGTCCGTAGGCCTTCTCGATCTGGTTCAGCGACTGCGCGATCAGGAAGCTCTTCAGGCCGTAGCCGGCCATGAAGGCCAGCGCAGATTCAAAGAAGTCCAGGCGGCCGAGCGCGGGAAACTCGTCGAGCATGAGAAGGAGCCTGTGACGCCGCGCTTTGGTGTGCAGGTCTTCCGTAAGGCGCCGACCGATCTGGTTGAGGATCAGGCGGATCAGGGGCTTCGTGCGCGCGATGTCGGAAGGTGGCACCACCAGATACAGCGTCGTCGGCCGAGATCCGCCGACGATGTCGGTGATCCGCCAGTCGCATCGGCGTGTGACCTCGGCGACGACCGGATCGCGGTATAGCCCGAGGAACGACATCGCGGTGCTCAGGACGCCGCTTCGTTCGTTATCGCTCTTGTTCAGCAGCTCCCGCGCCGCGCTCGCGATGACCGGGTGGGGTCCGGCTTCGCCGAGATGCGCCGTCTTCATCATCGCGGCAAGAGTGGACTCGATCCCACGGCGCGGATCGGAGAGGAAGGAGGCGACGCCAGCGAGGGTCTTGTCCTCCTCAGCGTAGAGGACGTGGAGGATCGCTCCGACCAGGAGCGCATGCGATGTCTTCTCCCAGTGATTGCGCTTTTCAAGGCTTCCTTCGGGATCGACCAGGATGTCGGCGATGTTCTGGACGTCCCTCACCTCCCACTCGCCTTTGCGGACCTCCAGCAGGGGATTGTAGGCCGACGATTTTGCATTCGTTGGATCGAACAGCAGGACGCGACCATGCCGAGCGCGGAATCCGGAGGTGAGCTGCCAATTTTCTCCCTTGATATCGTGGACGATCGCGCTGCCCGGCCATGTGAGCAGCGAGGGAACGACAAGGCCGACGCCCTTGCCGGATCGCGTCGGTGCGAAACACAGCACATGCTCGGGACCGTCGTGCCGGAGGTAGTCACGTTTGAGCTTTCCGAGCACCACGCCATCGGGTCCGAGAAGGCCCGCGGTCTTCACCTCGTCGGGCCGCGCCCACCGCGCCGAGCCATAGGTGTCGACGTTCGTCGCCTCGCGCGCCCGCAGCACCGACATGGTGATGGCGACGGCGATCGCGATGAACCCGCCCGACGCGGCGATCATCGCCCCGCGCACGAAGATCGCTGGCGCATACGCGTCGTAGAAATACCACCACATGAAGAACGATGGCGGGTAGTAGACAGGCCAGCCGAGAAGCTCGAACCACGGCTCGCCGAGCTGCGCCTGGAAACCCAGCTCCCATGCCGTCCATTGCGTCGCCGCCCAGGTGGTTGCGAGCACGATCAGCGCAACGACGAGGATCTGACCCCAAAGTATCTTCGTTGCCGACATCGAGCAGCCTCCTATTCGGATCGACCCATCACAGGCCGAGTCCGCGCTTGCGGCCGAAACTCCAGTCGATGCCGCCGTCTCCCCGCGCGATGCCGGAGACATGGCGGCCGACATGGCGTTCGAGCGACGGCGACCACGGCACGAGCTGGAAGCCAAGCCCGTCGTCGAGCATCGCGAAGCGGCCGGATGCGAGATCGAACCGGCGCCAGTAGGTGCCGGTGACATATTCGCCGGCCGCCGCCTTGGCGGCCGGCTGGCCGGTCTCGGCTACGAGGCGTTCGCTCAACGCGCCCAGCTCGCGCCGGCGGAGCGTCTCGATCAGGTTGCGGTTGAAGCTGACGCCGCGGCTCTGCCGTTCGGCCAACCCCTCCCTGATGAGATGCTCGGCACGGCGGTCGAGCGCCTGGCGCACCTCGACGCCGAATCCCCCGCTGCCGAGTGCCACGGGCTCGCGGGCGATGGCCTGTCGGTCGAGCCAGGTGGCGCCATTCGCGGTGATCTGCTGCTCGACCGGAAGGTCGGAGCGCACCGCGAGCGCTACGCGCCGCCTGCCCTGCGCGTCATCGAACTTGCGCAGCTCGACGATCGAGCCAGGCGCGGAATCGGCGGCCGCATCGAGGTCGGCCAGCTTGATGTGATGCGTCCGGCCGTCGACGCTATCGACGACGGCGTAGGCCGTTCCCTTCAGCTCGTCGTCGAGGCCTCGCGCAACCAGCCGGCCGGTGATCGGGTCGTCAAGGCTCTCTCCGGCAAGGACGTAGCTTGCCGGTCCGCGCTCGATACCGCGCTCGGTGAGGCCACGGTGGATCCGCTTGATGATGTCCCCGCGCGCGCCGAGCTCGCGCAAGCGCGGCTCGGCCGTCTCGGAGATGATCCATTGTCCGGGCCCGACCTGGTCGGCGAGGCCGAGTGCCTCGAGCTTTCGCAGCCGCCCGACCTTGAGGACGGCGAACTCGTCGGGCTGGCGGGCGGGGTGCGGCGCGAGATCGATGATGCCCGTCCGAAATGCGTCGCGGGAGAGCTGGCGGTCGAGGTTCGTCCAGCGCTCGGCATGGACCTGCCGCTCGAGTGTTGTCCGGATATCATGATCGGTGCGCGGACCCAGCTCCTGCGTGATCAGCTCGCGCGCGCGGTCGCGCATTCCCTCCTTGATGTAGTCGCGCGATATGACCAGGTTCTCGCCGTCGTCGCGAACGCCGCGGACGATGAGATGGACGTGCGGGTGCTCGGTGTTCCAGTGGTCGACGGCGACCCAATCGAGCCTGGTGCCGAGATCCTTCTCCATCTGACCGACGAGGTCACGCGCAAAACCTTTCAGGTCGGACATCTCCGGTGCATCGTCCGGTGACACGATGAACCGGAAGTGGTGGCGGTCGTCGGCGCACCGCTCCGCGAAGGCCTTCGGGTCGGCCTCCTCCGTGCCGGGGCCGAAGAGCCGGGCCTTCTCCCCATCCCGGGTCACACCCTCGCGACGCAGATAGCTGAGGTGGGTGGCGAGCGGGACGCTGCGGGCGCCGTGGCGGACGACGCGCGCCTTGACGACGGCGCCGCGCGAGCGCGACGTGATGAGGCGGTTGGCCTGCACGGACGCGCGCTGGCCTCGGCCGAAGCGGGAGCGATGCCCCGGCCCGATCGTCCCCTTGCGGGAGACGGCTCCGCCGGCGCGCTGCGCGGCAGCAAGCGCCTGGGCGATGAAGGGACGCGCGCGCTGGGCGCGCGTCGAGCGGATGCGGCCAGGCCGGATGCGGAATTCGTCCTCGGCGCTCATGGCTGAGGCCCCGCACATCGCGCGAAGACGCGGATTTCATTGAGAAAGCGCCGAAGCCGCAGGCTGCGCCGAACAGGCGCACCTCGCGGATTCGGCATGCAAGCTATTGAAAAAGCACAACCGCCCTGGCGAGCACATCGCGCCCCTTTATCCTGCCATCGTGCGGTTGTGCGTCCGTGCTTCCGCCTCCATGCACTCCATTGCACGCTGGAATACGCGATGACGCGAATTGCGACAGCGGGTGTCATTGCGGCCTCTCGCTGCCGTGACGCGTGACGAAGAGACCCGGTGAACGCGCTGACAACGCGTCACCGTCCTGCGCTCGTCGCGCATTCTCGGCGTCATCACGCTGACGTTCCGGGCGCATTCCGTTTGGTCGCTGTGCGTCGTCAGAGCGCGAGACAAACAGTGCGGCGCTCATCCATGCGAGCGGATCAATCCGTGCTGACGATGCCGTGGACGCCAGTGGGTCGATGCCGAGAAGGGGTACGATCGCGGCGACATAGGCGCAAGTCTCGGCCGGCAGCGCGCGTGTACCGGCGACATACTCATCGTAGCGTCGAGGCCCGGCATTATAGGCGGCCAACATCGCGCTGACGGTGCCGTAGCGGTCGTACATCTCGCGCAGATAGGCCGCACCGGCGAGGATGTTGGCGCGGGGATCGAAGGGATCGCGGCCGAGACCGTAGCGTGCGCGCAGCTCGAGCCAGGTCTCCGGCATCACCTGCATCAATCCCATCGCGCTAGCAGACGAGACGGCGCGGACATCGTGAGCGCTCTCGGCGCTCATGACCGCGCGAATCCATGCGGCCGGAACGCGGAAGCGGCGCGACGCCTCGTCGATATGTGCCGCAAAGGTTGCGGCCTGATCCGTGCCGAGGTCCGGCCCGGGTTGCGCGAAGGAAGCGCCGGGCGATGCGAACGCGGACAAAAGGCCGGAAAGGAGAAGAGCGGCGAGCCGCCGGGCGGATGGACGCCGCCCGGCCTGCTCGTTCCGCGTCGTTGACGTGCAACGGAGGTGCATGCTTTCAGGCCCGCTCGGCGCGCTTCTGAGGGCGGGTCCAGTGCAGGACCCAGACAGACTTGCCTTCATCCGCCAGAAAAAGGTTGGCCCGGATCGGCTGTCCGAGCGCCGGATCGTCGATCTGGATGGAGACGTAGTCGCCGGCCTTCCCGCCGGTACGTTTCCATCCAGCGCCGATCTCGGGACCGCCGCCATCGCCCAAGTGGGCGCGATAGTCGGGCGCGTTCTCGGCATCCGAATGCTCGGCGGGGACCAGCACCAGCTCGATGTCGAGCGAGAGCGTTCGGACGCGCCCGGAATAGCCGTTCTTCGTGCGGGTGAACTCTCCGATCTGCGGCATGGAAGCCTCCTTCGTGTTGCGGCGAGAGTGGAAAGGCGCGTGCCGTCACCGCGTCGGTGTGCGCCATTCGAAACGTCCGGTGCCTTCCTCGTCGGTCCACAGCGGCATGGCGCGGCCGATGATCGAGGTGGCGGGAAGCGGGCCGAAGTAGCGGCCGTCGAGGCTGTCCTCGACCCACCAGTTCATGAGAAAGACCTCGTCATCGGCGACGTGGCGGCAGCCTTGCCAAGCCGGCAGTTCGCGGCCGAGCCGGTCGCGCACGAGCGCGTCGCCCATGTCGATGCCGTCGACGGTGACGTGTGCGCCGTTGCGGCAGACGTGCTGCCCAGGAAGGCCGGCGATCCGCTTCAGGAGCGGCACGCCGCGCGGCAGATACCGGCGTTCGGCGAGAAATGAGGCGAGCGGCTCAGGTGGATCGACGGCGACCAGGTCCGCCACCTCGAGGTGCTCCGCCGGCGCGATCGTGTAGAAGCCGATCGGCAGGCTGGCGGATGCATTCCAGATCAACTTCGGCGCGACCGGGACGAAGGAAAGGATGCCGACCGAGAGCGCGGAGAAGTAGGTCGTCATGACGTAGCCGAAGCGCGTCATGACTCGGCGTCCCGACGCAGAAGGATGGCGCGATGGTGCTCGACGGTGTAGCGGCGCGGCTCCTGACCGGCCGTGAGGCGGTTGTGGACGTGCCGCCAATGATGCGGTGACACTGCGGCGGGATCGATGCCGATCGCCTCGATGGCATCGACGATCTGGAGAACGCGCTCGACCTTCGGCCAGCTCTCCATCTTGAGCAGGATGTCGCCGCCGGGACGCACGAAGGGCAGCGTCCGGTAGCGCTCGCCCGGCATGGCGGCGCGCACGATGTCGATGCGCGAGATGATCGTCCCGTGATCGTTTGCCGCCCAGCGCACGAAGGCGAACACGCTGTTCGGCGCGAAGCCGACGATGCGGCGGCGACGGTCCAGGATCTGTTCGCCGGCTTCGCGGCCGAAGCGGATCCAGTGCTCGACCTTCTTCTCGATCCAGGTCAGCTCGACGCGGGTCAGGCCGTCGGAAGTGAGAGGCGGCACGAGACGCAGATGCGAAGCATCCTTCATGGCGTGTCTCCTTCGGTTGACGGGAATTCGCGGACGAGCAGCTCGCGCAGCATGTCGGCGACGGTGACGCCGCGTTGGTAGGCCGCGATCTTGATGCGGCCGCGGAGCTCCGGGGTGACGTCGATCGTGAGGCGCGCGGTGAAGCGCTCGCCGCCGTTCGCCGGGCGTGGCTCGGGCGCCTTCACCCAGCGCTCCGGATCGGCGGGCCGCGCGATGAAATGCCGCCTCGCGGATCGTGCGGTCATCGCGCGATCCTCCCGATCTCGGCCGAGAGCGCGGAAACTTCCCGCGCGGCCGGGCTGCTGTCCTGCGCTTCCCAGACGAGCCGGCCGGATTGCGCCGTGTTCGCGAAGGCGACGCGCTGTCCGATCGTCGAGACGAGGACGGGAGGATCGTGATCGGCGAGCGTTTGCGCGGTTTCGCGCGCGATCACCGTCCGCGCCGCGCATCGGTTGAGGACGAACCGCGCGGCAAGCTGCGGCCGATAGGTGCGCGCTTCGCCGAGCAGGGCCAGCATCTCGGCTGAGGCCCAGCCGTCGAATGGCGATGGCTGCACGGGCATCAGGACGAAGTCGGCCGCGAGCAGTGCCGAGCGCATCAGCCCGGCGACGCGTGGCGGCCCGTCGATGACAATGTGATCGACACCGCGCGCAAGCTCGGGCGCCTCGCGATGCAGCGTGTCGCGCGCCAGGCCGATCACGCCGAACAGTCGGGGGAGGTATTCGCGAGCGCGCTGCTGCGACCAGTCGAGCGCCGATCCCTGCGGGTCGGCGTCGATCAGCGTGACGCGCTGCCCTCGCCTCGCCCATTCGCCGGCGAGATGGAGGGCGAGCGTCGTCTTGCCGACGCCGCCCTTCTGGTTGAGCACCGCGATGATCATGGCGCGGCTCCGAAGCGGCCGCGGCCATGCACAGGCGTGGAAATCGGAGAAGGCGTTAGAAAGATTCCGAAGGAATCTTGGTTAGGAAGGTTACGGGCTCGGCAGGGCTTTGAATCGGCGAGCGGAATCGAGGATTCCGGTCCCCGATAGCACGAGGATCGGATCCTCGATGGCACGACAGGTCCGGTCCCTGATAGCACGAGGCGATTCACAGCTTGTCCCCCGGGCGCGCGGGCGCGCGGTGACGCGCGGTTGGCGAAGCTGGATCGATCGGCGCGAAGGCGAGGCGTTCGGAAGCGTCGGGCGGCTGCTGGATCGTCAGGCGGTAGCCTGGCAGCGACTGGCGGCGGACGATCTCGCGCAGGTCGTAGGCAAAGTGCTTGAGGGGCGAAAGGCTGCCGGATTTTGCGTGGAGATAGGCGAAGTCGAAGCTCCAGCCGAACTCCTGGCGGCCGCCGTGCTTGCGCACGAGGCGGTAGAGCCAGCGCTCGAGGCCGCCGGTGAGATCGAAATAGGCGCGGTCGATCGTCAGGACGAGCGCGTCGTCGAGCACGGCGGCGTAGAACCAATCCGGCACGATCAGCTCAAGGCCGAGCGGCCGGCCGTGGGCGTCGGCGCGCTCCTTCCACTCATTGATCCAGGAGAAGCGGTGCATCCGCCGTTCGGTCGCCTGGCGGATCGACGTCGCCACCGTGGTCGACTGCAGGCGGTCGAGCGCGGCCTTCAGGCGGTCGTAGTCGCGCACGCTGACGCCGCGGCCGACGAAGGAGAGAATCTCGTAGGGCGTCGCGGCCATCAGGCGAGACGGTCGGAGGCCAAGGTCGCGCGCCTCGACGATCTGGGATGCCGCCCAGATCAGCACGTCGGCGTCCCAGATGGTCGCCATGCCGTGCTCCGGGACGGCTTCGACGCGGATGACGATCGGGCCGGCGCGAAAGTCGATCGGAGCAAGGCGCTTCGACTTGGCGAGCGAGAAGAAGGGATAGGCCATGAGGTCCTGCGCGTCGCGCGGCGCGAGATCGCCGGGCAGCGCCCGGAAGAGATCGAGCTGCTCGCGCTCTGGACTGCGCCGTGGCGAGGACATGGGCTGCCCTCAGCGCTGATGGCGGCCGGATTGCGCCGGCAGCGAGGCATGGCGCTTGGCCGGAAGAACCGAGCCGCGCGGGTCAGACGTCGATGTCACCGCGCCTCGGTCGGCCCAGGCTTGCAGGTCTTCGAGCGCGTAGACGACGCGCCCGCCCAATTTGCGATAGGCGGGGCCGGTGCCGTAGGTGCGATGCTTTTCGAGCGTGCGGCTCGACAGACCGAGAAATCTCGCGGCCTCGGGCGTTCGAAGAAAGCGTGGCGGCAGGCCGGCGAGATTGGTCACGTCGCATCTCCGGGCGTTCGTTGAGGCTGCCGGTGATCACCGGCGAACGAAGGCCACGGTGGCGGAGCGACCCCGCGTGGGGGGATGGCGAAGATACGAGCGCCTAAATCGCACCCCCGTCGGGGTGCGGAGATCAAGGGCGCCGACGGCGCCGGAGCAGCGTGCGATAGCCGCCTGCGACAAGCGCCAGGCCGTCCTTCACGAGATCGATCGTCGTGTCGCGCAGCGCCGACGTCTTCCACGGCGCCTCTTCGATGCGCGCAGCGCCGAAGATCGCCGTCGCGATTTCGCGGTAGGTTGCTCCCTCCGTGTGCCCATCAACGGCCTGGAGCATGCGGCGAAGCCGACGACGCTGCTGCGAGGTCAGTCGGGAATCTGGCGGGACGGGTCGGTTGTTTATCGCGCGCCAGAGACGCGTGACGGCGTCGATGCGATCGAGGCCATCTCGGCCGAGTGGAAGGATCGCGACGATCGGCGTTCCGGGCGACGTCCCGGTGGCGAGCAGAAGTCGAACGGATGCCGGGCCACGGCCGTGGAGGATGCTGAGGCCGTCGGGGCCGACGCGCGCCGTATCGTTGGCGAGGTCAGCAGAAGGCGAATCTTCGATAGCCGGCAGCGCGGCTACCGAGGCGAGGATGACCGTACCGGGATCTGCTTCCGGCGCCCAGAACACTGTGGTGTCGGTGGCGGCGAGCGATGGGTCGACCGGGAAAGGTCAAGCCCCAGCGCCGACGCACCAGCGTCATCAGACGGTCAGCGTCAGAGGTCGAACGCTCGCCGCGCGCATAGTCGCGCTGGTAGCTCGTGTTTCGCCTGAGCCATTCCCAGGCCAGGTCGGGCGCGAAGAGATTGTCGACGTAGTCGTATGTTGGGGACGACCGCCAGCGTGATGTATCAGGTCCCATCCTCTCCTCCCGTCGACGAGCATGGAAATGTGCAGGGAGCACGTTTGCTCGTTCAGCAATGTCCGGGAAGTCCGGGCACCGGCAACGCGTGATGCCGGGAGCGCAGCACCGTGGAGGATTATTTTTCTGCTTCGCGAACGAGCTGGCGATAGCCGTGCTCGGTCATCCAGCGCGCGCGAGCGAGGTGACTGCGATGCACGCGACTCGCGCGCTCGGGCTCTCCTGCAGGATCGATGCCGAACAGCACCTTGACCGCCTCGCGCCAGTCCGCTCCGTCCGTCTCGGCGTCGAGCAGACGCAAATAGAGCTTCATATGCATGCGGTCATAGTCGGTCAGGACCGCGCTCTGCGGCGGTTCGTCCATGATTGTCTGTTGTGTCAAACCGAGCCCCACGGATCGACGATGGCGTAGAGAAGCGAATTCTTATCGTAACGAATTGTTAACGCTACGCACCCTGGCGGGTAACGCAAGAGACGCTCGCCCAGGAAATTGGCGCAGCCGTCCGTTCGTGCAGCATCATTTTCTGCCGATGGCGTCGACCTTCGCGGGGACAAGCATCACTCCTTCGCCCTGGTCGGACGACAGGAAGACGATGCCGGCGGCCTCAAGCGTGCGACGGACCTGATCCTCCGTCGATTCGAAGACGGCGCGGTGACCGGATTCCAGGCGTTTCAGCGCCGTGAGCGATACGAGGGCCCGGTCAGCAAGCGTTTCCTGCGTCCATCCCAGCAACGCGCGAGCGGCCCGCGATTGTCGGGCGGTGATCATGATGATCACCTCCCACCGGGCCGATCGAGCGTGCCAGAACTACGACTAAATTAGTCGTTCTTGGCTCGCCATGCGAGCGAAAAGTGGCTGTTTCAGCGGGATTTGCGCGAGGTCGGGCGAAGCTGATTCGGTCGCCCGCCTGCTGCAAGAAGCCGGCCCCGGCCGGCGAAACCGGCCGGGGCCTTGGGCTCGCGCCTCAGTCGCCGTTGCGGCGGTTCGGGCGGGACCAGATCAGGCTGTAGCCCTCGCCGTCCTCGTCCTTGAAGAGGTTGGCGTAGATCGGGGCGGTGAAGCTCGGGTCGTCGAGCTTGAGGCCCAGATAGTCGCGGTCCTCGTTGGAGCGCTTGGCCCAGGCGGCGCCGATCTCGACGCGGCCGGCGAACACGCGGTGGCTGGGGGCGTTCTCGCTTGACCGATTGGCCTCGGGAACGATGCGGACGTTCTTGGCCTGGACGCTGAGGGTGACGATCTGGCCGACGAGCTCGTTGCCGGACTTCTTGAAGGTGCCGATGGTCGCCATGGTAGTTCTCCTTGATCTCTGTTTCGAGCCGCACCATTGCGGCCTCGATGGCGATCGGTTGGCCGGAGGCGATCGACGGCGCACCTGCTTGCAGGCCGAAGCGCAGCGGAGGATGGCAGCCTGGAGACTTTCTTGTTTCGCGAGGAATGACGGCCCAGCCGGCAGGGGAAGAAAGTCGACAGGCGCCATTGCGGCATAGGCGATCGAGGCGAAGCCGGCCTGCGGCCAGATCAGGCCATCAAAGAGGCCGCTTGGAGCGCTCGATCAGACAGAGAAGGATCAAGGAGAATCTGGCTGGCCATCCCGCGACTTCATTGGTCCGGCGACCTTCGGCGGCGTGGGCGTATTGTCCTCAACGGGAAGGAATCTCGCATCGGCGCTCCCGACGACAGGCGGGAGACGAGATCAGCGACCAGTCGGCTCCTTTCGCGGCAGAGATGATGGTCGTGCGCCACCCGGCCTTGCGTCCCAACGAGGAGCGTCGTGGTGGGACTCGGCGTGACTAACTGCGCGCCGTCCGTATCGAGCTCCCAACCAATGACGAGGATCGATAGGGCAACGTGATCCTGTCCGACCGTCCGTGCTGCAAACGGCGTCAGGCGTGGGCCGCGCCCTGGCCGGTCTCGCCGGCCGGGGCCAGAGTGGCGAGACGGACGAAGGCGGTGATGGCCACGGCAGTCGCTCCGACCAGTGAGAACGCGATCTGCCACGTCTCCGAGGGCATGGTGTGCTTCACGATGCCAAGGGTGGCGTGATAGCCGGCGATGGCGGCCGGCGCGACAAACGCGGCAGCAATCACGAGCCTCAGCCAGAGCGGCTTGACGAAGGCGAGCAGGAAGTGGCCGACAAGAAGGGTCGCCAGACTGGCGACGAAGCCGACGGCGATGCCGCCGAGCCAGCCGGCGCCCGTGCCGTATGCCCACACGCCGGCGGTCACGCCGGCGAACAGAGGCAGAGCATAGACCGAGAGGTAGAACAGAACGCAGCAGATGACGCCGATGGCGACGATGCTGGCGAGAACGCTGACGATGATCATAGCAGTGGCCTCCGTGAGACAATGATCTGACGGTTGCGCCTCCTGCCACCTCCGCAGCGCACATTTAGTATAGCCGATAGACATCCATGGCGGGAGCGAAAACCGCATTCCCCCGCTTGGGGACTGTGGTTCACGGTTCCCTCTAGGGAGCCTATCCACTGTGGCCGTAGACGGCGCCGTATATTGGGGGCGGCGCTCACGCGCCGCCGAACCGCCAGACCGGGATGCCGAGCTTGCGGGCCTTGTCAGACAGGTTCTGCTGAATGCCCGTGCCCGGAAAGACGATGACGCCGATCGGCAGCACCGCCAGCATGGCGTCGTTCCGCTTGAAGGGAGCGGCTTTGGCGTGCTTGGTCCAGTCGGGCTTGAAGGCGATCTGTGGCACGTTCCGATGATCCGCCCATCGAGCGGCGATGCGCTCTGCGCCCTTCGGCGAGCCGCCATGCATCAGCACCATGTCCGGATGCTTGGCATGCACCTGGTCGAGCTTGGACCAGATCAGCCGATGATCGTTGAAGTCGAGCCCGCCGCTGAGCGCGATCTTCGGGCCGGGCGGTAGCATGACCTCGGTCTCGGCGCGCTTCTTCGCCGCGAGGAAGTCCCGGCTGTCGATCATCGCCGCGGTCATGGCGCGGTGGTTGACGAGTGAGCCGTTGCGTGGCCGCCAGGCCGATCCGGTGTGGCGCTCGAAGTGCTCGCATGCCTGGTCGCGCATCAGCTCGAAGGCGTCGCGGCGCTCGATGAGGGTCTGGCCCTCGGCGATGAGGCGCTCGAGCTCGACGGACTTGACCTCTGTGCCGTCCTGCTCGCGCTGGCTGCGCCGCTGCGCCTGCTCGTTGTCGTCGAGCTCGCGGGCGATGCGGTCGGCGGCGCGGTGAAAGACGTTCGTGGTCGACCAGAGCAGGTCTTCGAGATCGGGCTCGAGGCGGGTGTCGCCGAGGGTGGCGACGAGAGCGTCGAAGATGTCGGCGATGGCTCCAGCGACGACGTTGCCTTCAGGAAGCGGACGCGGATCGGGTTCGTCCTGGAAGGGGCGGAAGCCGTAGAGCTGAAGCTCGGTGAGAATGTGGTCGGTCGGAGAGGCGCTGTGGTGCGGCTCGAAGTCGTCGGTGGTCATGGGATGCTCCGTCGCTGGATTGGCCGCGACCCTCGCGGCCTTCATGGCGACGAAAGACGGCGGGCGGACCGGCCCTGCACCCGGCGCGAAGCGGAGGGCCGAAGCGGCAGCGGAGGACCGAAGGGGGCCGACTATTTTGTTTCGCGATGTAAAGGCGGCTCCGCCGCCGACGGAAAATAGTCGGCCCACAAGGTTGCCGGGCCGGGCCGTTTGCCGTCCCGTTCGCCTCTCAGGAAGGCCGTGGGCGCGGCTCTCTCCGGCACCATGGGAGCATCGGCCGCCGGCATGACGGCGAGCCTCACACTCCGTTCCGGCCTCGCGTTCGCGGTTGCCGAGGTCCTATGCGGCCTCCGCCATGAAGCGGGCGACGTCCCGAGCCGCGATCTGCACCCGAAGGGCTGTTCGGAGTGCGTCAGGTCCGAGCATGCGAAGATCCTCGTTGAAGTCGCCGAGCCTCGGTGACAGGACAATCGCCTCGATACCATCGGCGGTCGTGCGCTCGATCAACGTGGCCATCGCACCGTCGCCGGCCGGATCGTCGTCGCGCGCGATGTAGAGCCGGCGCAGCGTGTCGGAGAAGAGGATGGCGGAGAGGTGGGCTGCCGAGAGTGCAGCGACCATCGGCATGCTGGGCAGCGCCATCCTGAGCGAAAGTATCGTCTCGATGCCCTCGCCAGCGGCCATGACCTCGCCGGCTACGCCGAAGCGGACGGCGTGTCCGAGGAGATCGCCCATCGCGCGTCGCGGCGTGTCGATCGGCGCCTTGCCGAGGCGGATGGGGTCGAAGCCGTCGGGATCGAGCCAGCTCCGGTGCGCTCCGGTGAGACGGCCGTCGAGGTCGGTGACTGCGGCGATCATGGCCGGCCAGGTCTCCGTCGCAGAATGCTTGTCGGGCCGGTAGTAGCAGCGCGGGTGGAAGCGCAGCGATCCGGTTCTATGCAAATACGCGATGCCGCGCCTGCGGAGATACGTCTCGACGAGCGTGCCGTGGATCGGACGCGACATGGCGAACAGACGTCGTGCCGCTTCCGGCGAGCTCGTGGCGGCTGGCTGGATCGCACGGCGACGCTCGTTCGCTTGCGGTTCGGGGTGTGGCAGGCTGAGGAAGGCGCGCGCCTCCTTCGCGACATCGACGAAATCGACCAAGCCGCAGGAGTCTCGGATGACATCGAGCAGGTCGCCATGTTCGCCCGTCGCGGCGTCGGTCCACTTGCCGGCTGCGCCTTTGCCGCTCTCCGGGCCGAGGAGGCGCACGAACATCGAGCGGCCAGGCGTGTTGCGTACGTCGCCGACCATCCAGTAGCGGCCTTCACGGCGACCGTTAGACAGATAGTGGCGGCATACCGCCTCGGCATTGCGCGCGAGGCGGTGCGCCAGCTCGGAAGCGTCGAGGCGGGACATCACGCCGCCTCCCGCTCGCCGACGCGCTCGACCGGGTAGCGGTCCATGATCCTGGCCAGGATCGCGGCGCCGTCGGCGTCGGTCGGCACGAACATGCGCAGCTTCCACGAAATGATCTCGTGGAAGAGACCGTAGGCGGACAAGCGCTCGCGCATGGTGTCGGTGAAGCCCGACAGCTCGATGCGGTGCCCGCCCATGACGCGGACGCGCCGGAGCTGAAGACCCTCGGCGAGGTCGATGACGATCTTGCCCTCGATCAGCGCGGCGAAGGCATCGTCCGGCGTCAGCGACGGCAGGCCGGTGGACGTCGCTGTCGCCGCCCAGGCCGGAGAGACCCTGCGACCGATCAAGCGCTCGCCGTCATCGGTTTGCAGCCGATAGACGCGCGTCGACTCGTTGGGGAGCCGCTTCCAGATCGGCAGGAGCAAGCCCGAGACCATGTGGAGCGTCGAGTCGGTGAACTCAGGCACCTCGGTGAGCTCCGCGGCCCAAGCGCGGGCAAATGCGCCCTGGTCGGCTTCCTCCCAGTGGCTCTCCGCCATCATGCGGACGGGCACGTTCGGCGCTTCCATTGGCCGGATCAGGCGGACCCGATATTCGACCTCGCCGTCATCGAGCATGACGGACGGCGCATGGACTTGTACGGCTGCGCGGCCGGAACGCTCATTGAGGAGAAGACGTGATCCGCGCTCGCGCAGCCGGCTCAACGCTTCGTCCAGCGTGACGGGCCGGTTGCGCTGGCGCTGCGTGATGGTGAGGAGGCGCGTCTCCGCGCCGATCCCCGGATGCGTGTAGATCGTCTGCCGGTCGGTGACGACGAAGCTCTCGGCCCGCAGCGTCTCCAGGCCCATGTCGTAGGTGCCGGCGGCAATGGCGCCCTCGATCCGCGCGTTCAGCAATTGCTCGAAGGCGGTGAAGAGGACGCCTTGAAGCTCGATTGTGAGCGCCAGCATCCGGTTGAGGAAGGTCGTGATCGGCGGCAGGTTGTCCTTGATGCCGTTCGCGTCGGTTAGCGTCAGGCCTGTGGCCGCCTCGAATTGCCCAAGCGAGCAGCCTTCGACTTTCCCGCGCACGAGCAGCATGTAGAGCTGGCGCAGCGCGTCGCGTGCATAGTGGGATTCCAGATTGTCCTCGGGCCGGAAGAGGCCCTGACCGGCGGTCTCGCGCTGGCCGCGCGTGATGGCACCGAGCGTATCGAGCCTGCGCGCGATCGTGCTGAGGAAACGCTTCTCGGCCTTGACGTTGGTCGCGACCGGCCGGAACAGCGGTGGTTGCCGCTGATTGGTCCGGTGCGTTCGGCCGAGACCCTGGATGGCCGTATCCGCCTTCCAGCCCGGCTCAAGAAGATAATGCACGCGTAGCCGCGTGTTCCTGGCAGAGAGCTCGGCATGATAGCTGCGGCCGGTGCCGCCGGCGTCCGAGAAGACCAGGATGCGCTTCTGGTCGTCCATGAACGCCTGCGCTTCGGCGAGGTTGGCGGACGCGGCGCGGCTCTCGACCACAAGACGGTCGCTCCGGCCGCCCCCACCAGACTTGCGAACGATGCGGCGCGAGCGCCCCGTGACTTCCGCCACCATGTCGGAGCCGAAGCGCTGGACGATCTGGTCGAGCGCGCCCGGGACGGGCGGCAGGCTGGCCAGCCTGGCGATCAGAGCGTCCCGGCGCGCGACGGCTTCGCGGCTCTCGACCGGCTGCCCATCACGATAGACCGGACGCGACGACAGCTTGCCTTCGCTGTCGGTGAACGGCTCGTAGAGCTGGACCGGAAAGGAATGGGCGAGATAGTCGAGGACGTATTCGCGCGGGGTGATATCGACGCGCACATCGTTCCATTCCTCGGTCGGCAGCTCGGCCAGCCGGCGTTCCATCAAGGCTTCGCCCGTCGAGACGATCTGAATGACGGCGGCGTAGCCGTCGCCGAGATCGCGCTCGATCGAGCGGACCAGGGTCGGGGTTTTCATGCTGGTGAGCAGGTGCCCGAAGAAGCGCTGCTTCGCGGACTCGAAGGCGCTGCGCGCGGCGGACTTGGCCTGCCGGTTCAGCGTTCCTGATCCCCCCTCGCTCCCGCCCGTGATGTTGGCGGCCTGCATGGCGGCGTCGAGGTTGTTATGGATGATCGCGAAGGCATCTGCGTAGGCGTCGTAGATGCGGGTCTGCTCGGGAGTCAGCTCGTGCTCGATCAGCTCGTACTCGACGCCGTTGAATGACAGCGAGCGGGACGTGTAGAGGCCGAGCGCGCGCAGGTCGCGTGCCAGCACCTCCATCGCCGCGACGCCGCCGGCCTCCATCGCCTCGACGAACTCGGCGCGCGTCGAGAACGGGAAATCTTCGCCGCCCCACAGTCCGAGCCGCTGTGCATAGGCGAGATTGTGGACGGTCGTCGCGCCCGTGGCGGAGACGTAGACAATGCGCGCATCGGGCACCGCATGCTGGAGTCGCAGGCCGGCGCGACCCTGCTGCGAGGCCTCCTGATCGCCGCGTTCGCCCTTGGCGCCGACCGCGTTCTGCATGGCATGCGCTTCGTCGAAAATGATCGCTCCGTCGAAGTCGGAGCCCAACCATTCGACGATCTGCCGGACGCGGGAAAGCCTTTCGCCACGGTCGTCGGAGCGTAGCGTGGCATAGGTGGTGAAAAGGATGCCTTCCCGGAGCGCGATCGGCTTGCCCTGCGCGAACCGCGACAGCGGCGTGATCAGCAGCCGCTCCATGCCGAGGGCCGACCAGTCGCGCTGCGCGTCCTCGATCAGCTTGTCGCTCTTGGAGATCCACACCGCCTTGCGGCGTCCCTGCATCCAGTTGTCGAGGATGATGCCGGCCGACTCGCGGCCTTTGCCGACGCCGGTGCCGTCGCCGATCATGAAGCCGCGGCGGAAGCGGACGGCGCCCTTCACGTCCTCGGCCGCTGCGGTCACGACGTCGAGGGTCTCGTCGACCGTCCAGGCGCCGGCGAGATGGTTGGCATGCGCCTCGCCGGCATAGATCAGCGTTTCGAGCTGAGCGCCGGAGAGCAGGTTGACGACGTTCGCCGGAAGCCGCGGACGGTAGCTCGGCTTGGGCGGCGCGACAGACGCCATCGCCGCCGATTGGACGAGCTGGGTCGGATGGTCCTGAGCGCCGGGAATCCGGATGCTCTGGAGGCCGTACTCTTCATATATGGAGTCGGAGAGACGCGAGCCCTGCGGCGGCGTCCAGTCGACGGTCTCGTAAGCGAGTTCGGTGCCTCCCGGTTCGACCGCTGGCCGCGTCGCGGCGTGTGCCGCGCGGGCGATGTAGCCGCGAACGGTGCGTGGCGGCGCGGCCGGAGATGGAACGGCGATGGAGGGCGCGACCGGCTGCCGAGCAGGAACATGCGTCGTGATCCAGGCCATCAGCGTGGCGACATCCGGCGCGACGCGGGGCGAAGCGGGAAACACTGTCGGATCGTCGGCCGGCAGCTTGTCGATGACGGTGAGCCGCGTCGGAAAGGTCGTGCCGTGTTTCGCGTAGACGCGTCCGTCGATGGCAGCCGAGAAGACGACGCGACCGCGCTCCTGAAGCCGGACATAGGCGTCGCGCCAGGCCGACGCGTCCGGCGCGAAGTTGGCGCCGGTGATCGCGACCAGCCTTCCGCCGTCCGCCAGCCTGGCCAAAGCCGAGGCGACATGGCGAAGACCGGCGTCGGCCATGCGGCCCTGCACGTTCGCCATCGCCGAGAAGGGCGGATTCATGATCACGACACTCGGCACGACGGCGGGGTCGAGGTGATCGTGAATCTGCGCGGCGTCATGCCGGGTCGCAGCGATGTCCGGGAAGAGGAAGGAGAGAAGAGCGGCGCGCGTCTCGGCCAGTTCGTTGAGGACGAGCGATCCGCCCGCGATCTCAGCGAGGATGACGAGCAGGCCGGTGCCGGCTGACGGCTCGAGCACGCGGTCGGCCGGCGTGATCGCGGCCGCCGCCGCGACTGCGAGGCCGAGCGGGATCGGTGTCGAGAACTGCTGGAATGCCTCGCTCTCGGTCGAGCGGCGCGTATGCGTCGGCAGTAGCCCGACGACCTTCTCCAGCATGGGGAGCGCCTGAGCCGGAGATGCGGCTTTGCGCAGAAGCGCCTTTCCGTATTTGCGGAGAAACAGGACGGTGGCGGCTTCGCAAGCGTCGTAACCTGCCTTCCAGTCCCATGCGCCGGATGCGTCGGAGCCACCGAAGGCCTGCTCCATCGCGACGCGAAGGGTCTGAGCATCGACGCGACGGCCCTGTTCGAGATGAGGAAGGAGGAACTGCGCGGCCGCGGCGAGGGAGGCGGCCGTGTCGGTGCGCGAAGCGAGCGGGAGTGGCGCGACCGCGGTGGCGGCCGCGAGAGCGGTGGATGTCATCATGTCGGTGGACCTCGGGAGAGCGGAGAACGGGCGAGCCGGCTGGCGCTCTCTCTGGGCCGCACCGGCTCAAACCCGTCCCGGCCAGGCTCTCCCTCTCCTCACGCCGCCACCGTCACGGTCCGCCACCACGCGATGCGCTGGTCGCGCGTCGCGTTGGCGAGCCGCAGCAACAGATCGCCGTGGCACGGACGCGGCGCGCAGAAGCAGACGAGGTCGCGGCCGCGCAACTCGTCGAGCGCGCGCAAGAGATGATGCTGATCGGCGAGCCAGCGCTCGTACTTCGCGATGACGGCGGCGCGGTCGCCGTCAGGGCCGATCCGGAACGGATTGCCCCACTTGCTGCCTCGGCCGATATAGACGGCGCCCGCCGGCACGCCCGCGTGATGCCTGTTGAGAACCCTGCACATCGTCCCACCCTCCTTTCGTCTCGCGTTGCGGCGGACTGGCGGAGGGCGCGGACAGCACCGGCGGTCACGCGAGGCCGTAAGGCCGACGCGGCAACGGCCTGCCCGTTGACGGCCGATGCGCCACGCCCAGACAGGACGTGCCGCAACGCGATGGAAGGAAGGGACGGGTGTCAGGGTCGCACGCAATCATGCGGGCAATCCGGCGGGCGCCGTTCACGCGCGGCGGCAATGCCCTACGGCGCAACCTGCTCGATGAACTCCTCGAGCAGGTCGTTCGTCGACTTGCCGATGATCTCGTCGGCGGAGATCACGACGACGGCGCCGCCGAAGCCGTCGGGTCGCATGCGCGAACAGGTGAAGGAGGACACGGCCGACACATAGCGAAGCGTCAGCGAGCGCTTGACGATATCCTGCATGATGAACTCCCAGGACGTCGTGCTCAGATCAAGGTCGAGGTGCGACGGCGGCGGCTCCCCGGATTGCAGCGGGGACTGATGCCCCTTGACGAAAACGTTGGCCGCGCTTTCGGCCGCTGCCTCTGATGCCGCGAGCGCGGCTTCGAGTGCGGCACGTTCGACATAGAGCATGTCGGACGGCCCTTGCTCGGAGTAGAAATACCAGCCGTCGCCGTCTCGTTCGGCATCGAAGATGTGCGAAAGAAGCAGACGCTCCAACGGTGTCATATCCACATCGGGAATCGATTGCTGGATCACGGTCGGGGTGTAGTAGTCGGCCATTGGGGCTCTCCTAAAAGCGAAAAAGCCCGGTGCTCCTGCAACGGAGAGCCGGGCCGAGGTGGGTGGAGGTGAGGACGCGGTCAGAGCCGCCAGGCCGCTACGATCTCTTGTGCCTGGCGGTGATAGTCGAGCATCTGGCGGTAGAACGCTTTGCGCGCCGCGCGACGGTTCGGGTCGCGCAGCGCCTGCCGGTTCAATTTGCCCGAGGCCGCGCGCACGACCGCCCGCCAGCCGTCATGCACGGTGATGTCGAGCCGGAGATAAGTGCCGTACATGATCAGGCGGCCTCCGTTGACTCATCCTGGCGCGACGTTTCGACTTCGCGTTCGATGCGCTGGGCCCGGCCCATCCACGGTTCGGGCCGGATGCACTTCACCCAGTCGGCGAAGGACGGAATGAAGCCGAGATCCTCGACGACATGCTGTTCGCCGACCCAGCGGGTCGGGATCACGCGGCCGGACGACAGCGTGATGGTCGGGCCGAAGATCGTCTCGGCCATGAAGATGCCCTCGGCATGGTGCCGGAGCGCGCGATGCCGGAAATCCGCCGTGATCTCCTTGCTGGCATCGAACCAGCTATGGATCGCCAGATAGTCCTCGACCGCTCCGCCCCACTTGCGCACAGAGGACAACGAGTGGTGATAGGGATGCGCCATCGTTGCCTCCTCAGAAGGTGTGAGTGTAGTTTTCGGAGGACGTGTAACGCTCGTTGTAGTCGAGTGTGATCGTCTGTTCGGCTACGTCGAAGGTTATGTCGCCATAGGCGCCGTCATTGTTTTCCCATCCACCGTGGGTCTGCTCGAGGAAGTCGTAGGCGAGCTGCTCGATGGCGTCTTTCAGCGGATGGACAGTGCGGGTGATGTCTGGGCTTCCCCAGAAGATATGCGCGATCTCGATGCTCACCGCGGGCAAAGCGACAGGACTGTCGCCCGCCTTTGCGGTGATGTCCTCGATCTGGCCACTGTCACCATAGCCGTCGAAGGTGACTTCGACGCTGGTGATGCCCGCTTGGGCGAGAGCGTCGCACAAGACTGCCTTGTTCTCCGGGCGAATGGATTCGCACAGCTTCTCGAATTCTCGATCCCGCGCGAGCCAGCAGGTTGGATCGAACGCTGGCACCGGCTTTGAAGTGTCGTCGGTCATGATGATGCTCCTGAAACGATGAAGCCCGGCGCGATGGCCGGGCCGATAGGTCGATGGTGGTGGAAGGAAGCGGGACGACCGGAGCCGCCCCGCCGGGTTGCGTCATTCGGCGGCGATCATCGCCGGGTCATCGGCGTCGACTTCGCCACCGCCCTCCTGCTCGTTCTCATCGGAGAGGAATGCCGGTAGCGCCTCGTCGCCGTCGCCGCCTGCTGCTTCGGCTTCAGCCGCGTCTGAATCGACGGAGCGTAACGGCTCGGGGAGCCAGCCGGTGTCGGCCAGCAAGCGTTCGGCTTCCTTGGCCATGTCCGGCTTCTTGAGGTGATCGATGAGCTGCGCCTTCTCGTCACCAAGCGCCTCGCGGACAGCTTCGACGATCCTGCTCTTCGTCACGCGGCCGAGGTAGTTCGCCACCGTGGGCCGCCAGCCGGCATCCACCATGTCGAGGCCGGTGGCGCGCGCAAGCCGGTCGGCCTCTCGCATGCGCCGGTCGAGCCCATGCTGCGAACCTCCATAGCCGCTATGGGGATTCGGCCGCTCATAGAGCGCGTTGATCCCGTAGCTGACGCAATGGGCGAGCAGTGCGAGACGGCTCGCATCGTCGAGGGCTGCGATCCAGTCCCAGAGCCGATCGTCGTCGTCGAGCGGCATGTCCGCCTTCCAGGCTTCCTCGCGCGCATCGACGGCCTTGGCCAAAGTGCTGTCGTTGAGATCGTTGGCCTGGATAGAGAAGTGGACCTTGCGAACGGACGCTTCTACCGCTGAGCCGTGGGCATTGTGCTTGAAGGCGTCGAGCACGAGCTTGTGCAGGAGCGCCGTCAAGGCGACGTGCGGGTGGTTGGCCACGGCGTCGCGGAGCGCCAGCGTGCGGTGTGCGGTGAGTTCGATCACCAGCCGCTCAGGCAGCGGCTTGACGGCGTCGTCCTCATCGTCAGCTTCGGCGTCCGTGCCTTGGCCGCCGATGGTGATGACAGCGCGCTGGACCGAAGGCGTTTCGGGCGTGTCGGTCCCGTCCGCGTCCCGATCGCGGTCCGCATCGGTGCTTTCAACGGCATCGGGCGCCTCGTCCTCGGGCCGCACATATCCACGATCGACGACAACCTCGCCGTCTCGATCGACGCTGACGAATGCCCCCGCGCGGGCGATCTCGGCGGGATCGTAGTTGACGGGCCGCTTCTCGAAGGCCTCAAGCGCGGCCTCGATCTCGCCCAGGCGCTGGTCGATCTCGTCGGGCAGCTCATCGGCGTCCTCATACTCCGTTTCGAGACGGTCATACTCCGCGCGGAGGGTCTCGCGTTCGGCCCGCTCGTCGTCGGTGAGGTCGACGAAGGTGCCGGTGATCACGCGCAGACTGTGGTCGTAGCCATAGGGCAGGTCGAGGTCGACGGTGACCCACTTCCAGCCTTCGCTGGCGATCTCGTCCGCAACCGTCTTCAGCTTCTCGCTGACGAGACGATGAAGGAGCGCGGGGTCGGCGAGCCAGCCACCATCATCATCCTCGAAGAGATCACGCAGCACGGCTCCGCCGGCGGCGACATACGCGTCGGTGCCGACGAAGTGCGCACGCTTGTCGGACGCCGCAATCGTGCTCTCGGTGAGCAATCGGCGGATATGCCAAGGCTGCCGATTGTACGAATGCTGCACGGCCTCCCACACCTGCTCCTGACGCGCGTGGTCAGGGTTCACGGTGAAGGCCATCAGCATGTCGTATGTCATGCACTCCTCGGCATAAGCATCGCGAAGCACGGGCGAGACCGCGTTGAGACGGAGACGCTGCTTCACCACCTGAACGGATGTGAGGTAAGCCGCAGCGATCTCCTCCTCGGTCATGCCTTTGTCGCGCATGTCCTGGAACGCACGGAACTGGTCGAGCGGGTGAAGGCCGACGCGCAGAAGGTTCTCGGCGAGGGAATCGTCCTCGGCGAGGATCCTGGTGTCGGACTTGCGCACGATGCACGGTACGAGCCCGTCCTTGGGGAAGCGCTTGGTCTTCACCAGGCGCTCGATGGCGCGATAGCGCCGCCCACCGGCCGGCACCTCGAACATGCCGGTCTCGTTGCCCTCGACGTCGAGAATGGCGCGCACGTTGAGGCCCTGGACCAGGTCCTCGCGACGGTCGATGTCGTGGGTCAGTTCGTCAAGATCGGCCTCGGGCCGGATGCGCCGGACATTCGACTCGGACAGAACAAGCTTGTTGAAGGGGATGTCGCGCGAGCGCGAGAAGACGATCTTCTTGGCAGCCTTTGCCATGTCGGGGTACTCCGCGACGGGCGCCGAGAGCCTCTCTCTCGGTCTCCAAACCCGTCACGGAGCGAAGCGCCGCCCTCTCACTCTGAGGACGGCGCCGCGCGCCGACAATCCGGAGGCCCGCAGAACCGGCGATGCGGAAATGCGCTTCTCCGGTTCCGCGGATGTCGGGGTGGAACGCGCGTCACGCTCTATCGCCACGAGCCCGAACCGCCCGGTAGAGGACGCGTTCGGCGGCGCGGATGCTTCCCGCCTGGCGGGCCGCTTCCGCCCAGGTCGAGAGCGGGAAGTCGCCGGTGAAGAGGATGTCGCGTTCGATCCCCATCCCGAACGGCAGACGGATCGAGGCCATCTCTTCCAGCGAGAAGGTGCCAAGCTCGGGATAGCCGAGATCGGCGAGGCCGAAGAGTGTGTCGTCGTCTGCATCCAGCTCGGTCGCAAGCCACACGCCTTCGCCCAGGGGATTGAAGAACTTGACGACGGGCACATGGTCGGCGCCGCGGTCGCGTCCGTTGGCGAGCAGGAGCTCGCGCAGCTCTGGGGTCAGGAGGATCATGCCGCCCTCCTGTCGATCTCGGTTTCGTCGGACTCGATGCTTCCAGTGGCCTGAGGCAGGAACCCGAGCAGCCAATCCGTGGCTTTGCTGGCCTGCGATGCGGCGCGGACGACGGCGCGATTGTCCTCCCGCAGCACTTCGAGCCACGAGGCGATGTAGTCGGCGTGGCGCACGGTCGGCACGATGCTGAGCGAGGCGCAGCAGAAGGCGGCGTTCATCTCGGCCACCAGTTCCTCGAAGGCGTACTTCTTCGAACCGAAGGAGCCAGAAAGATCGCGGTTGAGACGGGAAGCATGCCCTGTCGCGTGACCAAGCTCATGCAGCGCCGTGCGATGCCAGTTGATGGTCTCGAAATAGGCCTGCGGCGGCGGCACCTGCACGAAGTCATGTTCCGGCATGTAGAAGGCGCGATTGCCGCCGATCCGGACATCGATTCCCGTCGCCTTGATCAGCGCGTCGACTCTCGGCTCGATCAGGCCAGGCTCAGGTGCGGGCGGTGCGACGGCGAGGTCGTCAGGCAGATCCTCACATTGCGCGACGTTGAACACCGTGAAGCGCTTCAGGAACGGAATCGCCTGCGCTTCCTCGCCGGTCTCCCGAGCGCGCTTCTTCTCATCGTCGGGAATGAAGCGATCCGCGTAGACGACGGTGGTGCCATGCTCGCCCTTGCGGACATGACCGCCGAGCGAGAGCGCCTGGCGGAAGGTCAACCAGCTCTGCACGGGGAAGCCATGCTCGATGACGGCGCCCCAGAGGATCAGCACATTGATCCCGGAATGGGCGCGGCCGGTGGCGGCGTTCGCCGGCATGGCGAGCGGCGCTTTCGCCACTGCCGTCCCCCACGGCTGCACCCAGGGCACGCGACCGGCCTCCAACTCGGCGATGATCTTGTTGGTGATGTCGTCGTAGAGGCTCGCCCGGTCGGCGCCGGCGCGAGCGTTGCGGTGATATCTGGACATCGCGGTTCTCCGCGACGGGCGCCGGAGGCCTCTCCTCCAGCCCTCAACCCGTCACGGCAAACCCGATCCGCACTCTCACTCTCAGGGGGCGTTGCGGGGTCTCCCCGCAGAAGGGGTCGGCCGAGACCTTGGCTCGGCCGCAGGGGAAGGCCTTCCCCTCCACTCACTTCCAGATCGCGGCTCTATCACTTCCAATCTGCGGGCCGGTAACTTCCCAATCACCATGCGTCGCATCTGGGATTTTCCAAGGACGAGCAGGCTACCAAAGGCCGGAGGGATGTGATACAAAACCTCGGAGTGTAGGAGCCATATTCCGAGTATTTGTATCGATGCCCCACACCGGTTCCCAGCGGCAAGCCGCCAAGGCCCTTCTTCAGGAGCGAGGGATCGCGCGCCTAGCCGAACTGCGCGCCGCCGGCATAACAGCCGCCACGATGAGCCGCATGGAAAGGGATGGCGAAGTGCTGCGGCTGGCCCGGGGACTATATCAACTCCCCGATGCACCGCTGGACGCAAGCCATAACCTGGCCGAAGCCGCCAAGCGCGTGCCCAAGGGCATCGTCTGTCTGGTTTCGGCGCTCGCCTTCCACGGCCTTACCGATCAGCTTCCGAGGAAAGTCTGGCTTGCCATCGGTCAGAAGGACTGGGCACCCAAACCAGACAGTTCGTCCATTCGGATCGTCCGTTTCACGGAGAGCCTGCTCACCGAAGATGTGGAGACGCACATCATCGAAAGCGTGCCGGTGAAGGTCTTCAGCGTTGCCAAGACCATCGCAGATTGCTTCCGTCATCGTCGCAAAATCGGCCAGACAGTCGCCATCGAGGGGCTCCAGGAAGCGCTGCGTCAGCGCAAGGCCACGCCGGGGGAAATTGCCCGCCAAGCCGAACGCGGGGGCGTATCCACCGTGATCCGGCCCTATCTCGAAGCTCTGACTGCGAATGGCTAAGGAGCTCAAGAATATCGGCGCGTCAGTACGCGCGCGCCTCTTGAGCCTCTCCAAGGCGAGCAGCCAGAGCTTCGAACTGGTCCTCATTCGATTCGCGCTGGAGCGGCTGCTCTTCCGGCTTGGCCGATCGTCTCATGCGGACCGTTTCGTGCTGAAGGGTGCGATGCTGCTCATGAGCTGGTTCGACGATCCGCACCGCGGCACGCGCGATCTCGATCTGCTTGGTTTCGGGGACCCAGAACCCGAACCGATGCTCGCAGCGTTCCGGGAAATCCTCGCCATCGATGCCAACGATGGCGTGACCTTCGACGTCGACGCGCTCCGGCTCGATCGCATCCGCGAAGAGCTGGAATATGGCGGCCTGAGGCTCAGAACCACGGCTTCGATCAGCGGAGTTCGGGTCCATCTGGTGATCGACATCGGCTTCGGCGACGCCTTGGAGCCGGGTGCCGAGATGCTGGAGTACCCCACGTTGCTCGACTTTCCGGCGCCCCGCCTTCGCGCCTATGCCCGCGAGACCGTCATCGCCGAGAAATTCCAGGCGATGGTGGCGCTCGGCCGTACCAACAGCCGGATGAAGGACTTCTACGACATCTGGATACTGAGCCGGTCGTTCCCATTCGACGGCGATCGCCTGTCACGCGCCATCGCGGCTACTTTTACCCGCCGTGGAACACCGATCCCGATAGAGTTGCCGGATGCGCTAACGCCGGCTTTCGCCGCAGATGAACAAAAGCAGCGGCAATGGCGGGCATTCGTCGAAGATGTGGCCCTCGACCCCGGGGATCTCGCAGCCGTGATCCGGGACATCGCCGACTTCCTGATGCCGCATGCCATGACCGCCGCACGGATGAATCGATGAGGGGGACTCATTTCTGAAAGCGGCGGGCTGCGTGAACGGGAGCTAGGCTGAAGGCGGTTCGACGGAGTCACGAACGTCAGACAAGGCGAAAAATGCCTGAAGGGCGTGCTTGAGGCGCTCGCCATTCCGAACGTCGCATTCCCAGACAACGAGGACGCGATAGCCTTGCGATTCTAGAGCGGCGATCTTGTCGGCATCGCGCGCCTGGTTGCGGGCGAGCTTCTCGCTCCAGTAGCCGGTATTCGATTTCGGTGACGATGCGAGCCGGCAGCCTGCATGGGAGTGCCAGAAGCACCCATGGACAAAGATCGCCCATTTGCGGGTCTTATTTGCAAGGTCAGGCTTGCCTGGAAGGTCGCCGACATGGTTGCGGAAACGCTGGCCAAGCGCCCGCACGGCTGACCGGGTCAACACTTCCGGCCGGGTGTTCTTTGAGCGGATGCGCGCCATCATCTGGGAGCGCGTGAGTGGTTCGCGCTTCCGGCGCGGAGGTATCTTTGCGACTGGTGACGACTTGGACTTGGGCACCCGGCTTTCCTGTCACGACAATTGATCTGCGCTCGCGGGCGCGGCGGCCGTCACCACGCTGGGCAGATCGTCCACCGCGAAGACGCAGGTCGACGGGTCGGCGCGGAGCAGGCCATCGGGCTTCAGCTTAGCCGAGACAATTCTCCAGCGCGCGTCCTTTGGCGACGCGGTCAGGTCACCGTGAATGCTCCGGCGCAATACGAGCGGCTGTATTCCTGGCGGCATGGATGGCTGATGGACAGAGAGATACGCCGTGTAGAGGTCTCCGTCCTGACCCGGCTCGATCCGGTTCAGCACGCCAGCCGCCGCAGTTTCTGTGAGGCCGCTTGAACCGGCCGTTGCGAGCCACGGCCAGAATGCCGGGCAGAGCGATTGGAATGAGCATGCGGTGCATGCCTCCTCCCCGGGCCGAGCAAGCGCTTCTGGCGGAGCAGCTGCGGAAAGAGCCCGGTTCAAGCTGTCGAGCGCTGCAAGTGCGTCTCTGGCTTCTGCCCCGCAGACGGCGGGATCGAGCGGCACATCCATAGTCTGGCCGGATGCGGCGACAACGCGGCCTTGCGCTGGCCACCGCCCCAGCGCTTCGGCGATGATAACCGCGTAGAGACGAAGCTGCCGGCGAAATCCTTCAAGCACGGCCTCCGCTCCGCGCCACGCCACATCAGGAATTGATGACTTGTATTCGGTAAGGACACGGCCATCGAAGCGGTCCGGACGGCCGGCAAGCCGGCCTCCTCGCGCTAGAAGCAGCCGCTCGGCAGACACACCGCTGCTGCGCGGCGCTTTGCTCTGGCCGCCGGTACTCGCTGCGACGATACCCAGCGCCGACGAGAGCGCCCGCTGCCGGACAAGAAAATAGCCGGACCAGCGATCGGGCGCCGCGTAGCGCGCGTCGAGCGGATGCGATCTGGCCGCTGCAGCTGCCTCATCGACCGCGGCCGTCCAGACCTGCTCCGCGGTTGCGGCTCCTGCACCGGGCTGTGCGGCTGCCTCCACGACCTTGTGGAATGCCGTTCCTAGCCACGCGCGCGGATCATGCAGGACGAAGCTCTCCGCAGCCCGCGATGCGGCGAAGGCACCGCGGAGCGCGCACAAACGCATGTGAGACCATAAGGTCGGGCTGGTGCGGTCGAGAGGCGTGAGGACGATCTGGCCGTGCATGCTAGACCGGCCGCCGCAAAGCCTCGAAAACCGAAATGAAGCTGCGCTGCGGATCGACCCTGAGACCGTGGTTGCGCTCGGCGTCATCCCAGGCAGCCGCGAGTTCAGGACCCACCGCGGTTCTGTCGGTGAGCCACAACGGGTGGGTGACGATGACCGCCTCTGTCCCGTCTGTCAGCGCAGGCAGGCCGCCGAACAGCGTGCGGCTGAAGCCCGGCCGCGCCGCCTCGAGCGTGACGGCCGCAAGATCCGCAACGCGGCTCCATCTCGGGGACGATAGCAGGAGCGGAACGGCCGGATCGAGCGCGAGCTGCGCCATGTCGACTGCCAGCCGCCAGTCGAGCAGATTGTGGTAGGCGAGGTTGCTGTAGCTGCGCAGACAGTCCGGGCAGGACGTGTCGCAGGCGTCCGCGTGGGAATGGGCAGCCAGCCGGTCATGGAATTCGCGCGGCGTCGGCTGGGCGATCATCTCCAGCAGTTCCTGCATGGCAGCCGGGGTGCCAAGATGGGTCGCATAGCCCGCGCCATTCTCAAGCGTGTCGGAGAGGAAGACCTGGCCGACGACGGTGCCGAGCGCCGGGTCTTCCTGGCTGCGGATGCCGGCCTTCAGCTCATAGTCCTGGATGTCGAGATAGACGGCGGCCGCGCGCCGCAGCATGAAGGCCAGCGAGTAGAGCGCCGCCCGCCCCTGCGGTGTCCGGGGATCGGCGCCGCGCCCAGGGCCATAGTTACGGATACCCAGCAGCATCATGTCGGTTTCGCTGATCGCTGCCAGCGCGCACGGCACGACCGGAGCCGTCGGCGCAAGGGGCCGTCCCGGCCTGCGGCCGACCGATGCGGCATGCTTCTCTTCGGCGGCGTTGGCGGCGGCGATGTCGATCATCGCTTCGGTGCCGGCCCAGCGCTCCTGCGAGAAATGAAAGAGCCTGCCGGCGTTGTCGTTGACGACGTGAAGCCGTCCCTGGCCAGCGCCGACATCGAAGTTCAGGTGCGGCATGATGGGAAAGGCAGGCCTGCCGACCTTCGGCCGCGCGGCACGAGGGACGAAATCGAACACACCATCATAGTCGCGCGCCTTGGTGAAATAGCTGACGAAGCCCTTTGGCTGGCGCAGGTCCATCGGGTGATAGTCGCGTTCGTCCGGCCCCGCCGGTGATGCGCAGACTGGACAGGCTGGGACGTCGGGGGTCACCGTCTCGACATGCTGGCAGTTGCCGCACAGTCCGATGCGGACCGATGGGCCGAGCGGGTTGCTGTCTTCGACGGCGCGAGGTCCCTGGGGCCGGTAGTGCGCGACGCCGATAGCGGTGTGGATGGTCCGCTCCTTCACGGTCTCGGCGCCGGGCGCGAACATGCTGACGGCGAGCTCGAGATCGCGGTCGACGACCTGGCGGGGCGGCCAGTTCGTGGGCTGCTTGTGGTAGAGCAGGCGTGCGCGGGTCGGGAACCCGAACATAGGAAGGATGCCGCGATTGGCGAGCCGCTCGCTCAGGCCAATCTGGATAAGGCTCTGATCCTGGGTTGCAGCCGTGATTTCGGGCACGAGCCTGGTGGTGATCCAGCCGATCGCGGCCGTCCGCCGGGCGGCGTCGCCGGCGAGACGCGTGCCGACCAGGAGTGCATCGCAGATGCCTGCGATGGCTGCATGATGCAGGCCGATCCATTCCTGGATGATGTCGGCGACGGTCGTGCCGGTATAGCCGGCAGGCGGATTGGGCGGCGGCTGCGTCCACGCGTCGGCCGTGCCGAACTCGCCATGCACGCTGTCTCCTGCTGTGCCCGGGAATAGGCTGAGCTCTGAGAAGACCCTGCGCAGCACTTCCTTCGCGAAAACGCGCAGGAGGATCTGCGGCCTGTTGGTGTCGACATAGGGCGGAGGCGGCGGATCGGCCGTAATTCGTTCCGGGCGCTGGAAGTAGTAGTCGTCGTGACTGCGGCCGCGGCAAAGCGTCAGCGCCAGTGAAAGCGGTGCGCCGCGGCGTCCTGCGCGTCCGACGCGCTGCTGGTAGTTGAAGCGCATCGGCGGCATGTTGGCCATCATCACGGCAAGCAGCGATCCGATGTCGACGCCGGCTTCCATGGTGGTGGTCACGCTTAGCAGGTCGATATTGTCGGTGAGCGGCACTTCTGCGCCGACCGTGATGTTCTGGAAGAGACGCTGGCGGTCGCGTGCCAGCAGCTTGTCCGTCTGGCCGGTGAGCTCGGCGCAATTGAGCCGGAAGATGGGGCCGGCGCTCACGGCCAGCCAGCGGTAGTAGTCGGCTTCCTGGCCGGCATCATCGATCCCGATGCGCAGCGGCGTGCCGAGCTGGTTGTGGCAGCCGCTGCAGATTCCGCCGCTTGCGTGCAGATGGATGCGCGAGCAGCGGCCGCACTCATAATAGGTATTGCCGGCATCGGCTGCGAACAGGCCGCGGAAGAGCAGCAGCCCCTGATCGAACACGCCCGCCGATGTCAGGAGATCGGTGACGTCGCGCTCGAAGTCCGCCGGAACGAGCCCATTCAATACAGCGACGGCTTCGAGATAGTCGCGCGCATATTTCGGGAGGCGCGGGTCATCGACGGTCGCGCGATGGGTGTCGATGCGCCGCCGCTTGCCGAGCATGCGGATGCAGCTGTCTGCGGCCTCGCGGACTACAGCGGTAGCGCCGGTGTGCCGCATGCGGTCGAACGTGACATAGCCGAGCTTCAGGGATTCGAGGTCGCGCCGGCCCCCGGAGAACAGCGTCTCGGCGACGGCTTCGCGTGCCGCGACCTGGATGCGCGTTCGGTGCGCCTGCTCCTCGCCTGAAAGCGCCGGCCTGTAGTCCGGCGGAGAGCGGGTCCAGTCGAAAAGCCGCTGCCATTCGCCCTGGTGCTCGTCGAGGTCGGTCCACATGACGCTGCGGTCGACACCGCCAGGGTTCATGCCGGTGGTGAGCAGCCGGCGTGCGGCCTCCTCCTCGAGGTCGGTGACGCGCGAGAGCCCCGCACGGGCCCGCGCGAGAACCTGGGCCGCGAGCTGCTCCATCGTCAGGCCGCCAACTGCCGACTGCAAGGTGCGCATAGTCGGGTGCTGCGCTGAGTGGATTGCCTGGGCTTCCGTCTGCCGCGAAACGGCGAAACGGCCGGCGAGCGCGGTTTCTTCAGGGCTCAGGGCCGCGCCCTGGACCTGCCGCTCGAAGAGAAGCACTGCGCGTGTGCTGTCGGCCATGCCGTCGACCAGTGCCTGGCGAAGGCCGTCGAGCCAGTGCGACTTCGCGACGCCGACGGCGAGCTTGGCGGCGTCCTGCCGGCTGTCGGAAAAGAGGACGAGCTTGCGGCGCACATCTTCCGGTGGCGGCCCCGCGGCCGGCTGCGGTGGCGCGATCTCGCGCAGTAGCGAATCCGAGAGCACCTGCGCGACCTTCTGGAAGCCGGTGCGCTGAGTGCGGATGGGTGCGGAGCTGGCCATTCCGCTCCAGTTGGCTTCGCACTGGGGGCATACCGATGGACGCTCGTTGCGGGCGCTCGGAACGGCCGCGCGCGGCGGCACGGGGTTCTGATGGAGATCGGCGACATGGTAGATCCACCCTGTCGCGTCGGTGCTCCGCCGCGCAACCTGGATCTCGCCCGTGCGGTGGTCGAAGACAGCCATGCGCCATCTGCGCGTGACGCCCTCCTGGACCCAGCTGTCGCGCTGCGGCTGGCGGAGCGTGCGGTCCGGCAGCCGCGCGGGCCAGTAGATGGCGTAGTTGTCGTAGTCGCGATCGTTGGCCGAATGGTCTGGTGCCTTTTCGATGTTGGGATCGTCCGGGACCAGCGACCAGACATTCTGCTGCAGCGTGCGGCGGTAGCCGCCCAGAAAGATGTCGCCGCAGGGCTCGCAGTAGAGCATTTCCAGGACGCGCGATCCGCATGCGCAGGTGGTCGTCGGACGGTCGAAGAGCCGGCCGACCGGAATGGCGGTGTCGGTCCAGGACGCCTCGCTGCATTGCGGATTGCTGCACGCCCAGACGCCCTGGACGTTGCGGAAGAAAAGATGGACCCGGATCGGCAGCAGCGGCGCGGCACTTGGCGATTGCGCGGGCGCCATGGCCGCGACGACGCCCGTCGCGGCCGCCGTCGAATCCTCCGGTGTGTCATCGGGAAAGAGCGTCGCGCCAAGCGTGCCGATGGTCCGGGGCACGACGGTCGGATACTCGTCCGTGCCGCCATTGCACGCGGCACGCACGGCGTCCGGGACGCCGGCAGCCGCCAGCACGGCGCCTAGCTGCTGCGCTTCCGGAAGGCTCGCGTCGGGTGCCGGCAGGCCGGCGGCGGTAGCGAACGTGGTTGTGGCTGCTGAGAGACCGGCTCCGGCGCCATTGGCGACCTGATGGCCAAGTGTCGTGAGCGAAGTGGCAAGGTGGCGCAGACGGTCCGCCGCGCCGGCGGGCAGCGCAAGCGCGCCGCCCCGGATCAGACTGAACGGACGCGAGCGGCCGAAGAACTGCAGCAGATAGTCCTGCGCCCGGGCCTCGTCCTCGCCGAGCGATGCGCTGGAGGCGAGGATGCGCAGCTGCGGATGGTCAGGATGGAGGCCGAGCCGGTCGTAGAGGACGCGGAGGATGTAGCCGACCTCCGTGCCCGGCGTGCCGCGATAGGTGTGCAGTTCGTCGATGACGAGATGGAAGATGTTGGCGGGGTCTGCCTCCAGCCATTGGCGGGTCTGGTCGAAGATGGGGATCTCGACGTCCCGCATCAGCATGATGTTCAGCATGCTGTAGTTGGTGATGAGGACGTCAGGGGGCGCATCCTGCATATCCCAGCGGCTCCACGCCTCGCCGCCATCGAAGCGGGGGAAGAAGCGCTCGGCGTCGGTTCCGGCGACCCGCGCGGCCATGCTGCTCAGCCGTTGCAGCTCGGCGCGCAGCTCGCCTTCCGCGCCATCGCGGTCTGGCCGCCCCGAAACCGGTGTCCAGCCCGTATAGCGCCCGAACCAGAAGCGGTTGCCCGGGCGGTTTGCGTCGAGCCAGGCGCGCACCTGATCGCCGTCGAGGGCCAGGCGCAGTCTCGCCATCTGGTCTTCGGCGAGTGCGTTGAGCGGATAGAGAACGAGCGCGCGCATGGCCGCTGGCCGGCCTCCCTGCTCGTGCGCGCGCTGGGAGATCCGCGGATGGTAGCGCCGGTTTCCAGAGCCCGGGGGCGGCGGCATCGTCCACCAGTCGTTGCGCGGCGCTGGAGCAAGCGCGGGCCAGGCGGCGGATTCTCTGATGAGTGCTGCAAGGACGGGGAGATAGATGGACTCGGTCTTGCCCGATCCCGTGCCGGTGAGGATGACTGAGTCAGCACCGCGCAGGACGCTCGAACGCAGCATCTCCACCTGATGCGCGTACAGCTCGATCGGAACGGCGCCGCGCGGCAGGTACAGGCCCCGTTCGGCAATGCCTGCGAGGTCGCCTACGGCTGCGGCTGTCCAGCCCGCAGCCGCTCCAAGCACGCTCGTCACAGCGGAGCGCACGTCATGGCCGCTGCCGGCATAAGGCGGCTGCGGCTCTACAAGCGGCTCGCGATAGAGCACGCCGTCGCGGTCGAGCAGCTGCCGGCGGGCTCGGACGAGCTCGTCAAAGCGCAGATCGAAGGGGCTGTCGAAATAGCGCAGATATGCGCCTTTCAGGCTTTGAAAGGTCTGGATCGGATCGCTCATGCGAGTTTCAGCCCCGTAATAGCCAGAGTTAGCCTCAAGATCTCTGGAGGGACGCCGGCAAAGGATATCCGCCGCGTCGCGGCGTCGTACTGCGGCAGAAAGCCGGTGCAGAGCGCAAGAGCCCGGGCGATGGGTGCTGGCGGATAGAGCGGCGAGGGCAGATCAAGCGCACCCGAGCCGGCTGTCCAAGCCGCCACCTTGAGCTTCGCGGCGGCCGCAAGCCGGCCGGCTCGGTCGTCGATATAGGCGCATTCGGATACGTCCGTCTTCAGGAGGCTCACCCAGTCCCATTCGCGCTTGATGCGGAAGAAGCCGGACCGGGCTGCGGTCGCCTCCGCGAGCGTGGAGGCAATCCAGCCGATCCGCGACCGGGAGAAGCGGCGCACCGTCTCGACGCGCCCGGCGACCATTGGACAGGACGCGCGGGGCCAGTCCCGGATGGCTGGCGTGCATGCGAGCAGCGTAAGCACCGCGTCGTGCTGCAGCGGAATGCCGGCGGCGGACGCGGCAGCTGCGAGTCCGCTGTTCGACCCGGCCATCACGCGGATCACCGAAGGCCGCGCTGCGGCAGCCTGCGTGTCGAGCTGTACGCCGGCGCTTGCACATGCGCTGGCCAGCGAAGCGAGAACGCCAGGCGTCCGGGCGCCGCACAGCACCGCACAAGCGCCGCCGTCTGGCCTTCCCGGCAGCGTCGCGAGGACGGGCGGCGCAATCTTCCAGTCCGCGCCGGGCAGCAGTTCGATATGCCCGAGCGTGGCCATGTCATCCACGGTGCGGCGGACTGCGCCCGCATCGGCAAGGTCGGAGGCAATATCGCCCAGCCGGCCGGACCGGCGGAAGGACATCCATTCGAGCAGGCGGTCCGTCATGGGCGCGGCCTCCTGTTCCTGAGCCGGCGGGCGCGCTCCTTGGCCTTCCGCCAGGCGTCCTCGCCGGGTCCATCGGCCTGGACGAGAGGCAGGCGCCGCGCGGCCGCGCCGCGAACGGTGGCGACCCACTCCGCATCGTGCTGCCGGGATGGATTCTGTGAGGGCGCAAGGCCGAGCCAGACAACGCGGCCTTGCGACCGGCGGGAACCGGTCGCCGAAAGCAGGAATGCGGGCGGTTCGGCCATGAGGCCGACGGAGACGCCGGCATCGGCGCGCCGGCGGAGCGGCGTGGCGCCTGCTCGGGCGCCGAGCGCAACAAGTGTCGGCTGGGTCTCGGCGGCGAACACCGTTTCGTCCGCTGGTCCGCGGATGAGCGCGCCGCAAATCTTCGCCCGCGCCCAGGGCTCTCTCGCGCCATTGCCGAATCGCTGGGGATGGGCGTCCCAGAAGTCCCAGCCGCCCGCCAGCCATGGATCGGCGGCGATCTCATAGGATGCCGAAGGCCCTGGGACGACGTCGACGATGTGCTGGCCGGGCGCGTCCCACCCCGGCGCGGTCCACGCGCCGCTGGAAGAGAATTCGGCCGGCGTGCCGCCGATCGTGACGGACGCGGCGCCCGGCGCCGGCGCGATGATGATGCGCGGAGGATGGCCGGCGGCGTAGACACGGCCGCGGACCGCGAGGCCTCCTTCAAAGCTGATCTCCAGCCCCTCACCTGGGTCCATCGTCCGGAACCCTGTGGGTAGTGGCGGCGCCGCAGCGTGGACCGGGGTGTAGCCCGACAGCACGAGCCAGCCGTCAGGGATGCCCTGCCAATGCTCGTGGGTCTGGAGCTCAGGGGAGCCCGTCGCAGACGCGGCCAGACGGACGGTCTCTGCGTCGCCGGACCGGCAGATCAGCGTATGCGCGATGCCGGCCTTTGCCGCGCTCGTTGAGATCAGCTCGGGTTCATTCGGATCTTGCGCGAAGATGTGGACCTGCCGCGCGCTGCGAAGCCATTGGAATCCGTCACCGCTCATAAGGCGCAGCTCCCCCTCGAGGAGCTCGCTCGTCCACGGCATATCCAGATCGTCGTAACGCTGCTCGTCGTATGCCTCGACCGCATCGCTGCTGGCTTCGAGAACCGTTACGCGTGCTGGAAAGCCGTCCGGACGCGTCAGCACAACGGATAGCCGCGCCGTCCGGCGGATCGGATGAAGCGACAGGCGCAGCTTCGCTTCGGCCGGCGGACGCGCTTGGGCTCCCGGAGCAGGCGCAACGGGTTGCGGCGGCGCGGCGGCCGTGACCGCGCGGCGTTTTCCTCTGCGGTCGCGATGGATCGCGGGCTGCCTGGGCGGCCGGAGCGCTGGGCCCGCGGGAGTTTCCGGCGCAGAGGGTAGATCTGGATCGGGACCGGGTTCCGGCTCCACCTCCACGGTGTCCTCTGTCTCGGCCTCGTCCGCTGACGATGATAGCAAGCCAGCCGTATCGGCGTCTGGCTCTGCGCAGGGCAGCGCCTGCTGGTCAGCGTCAGGCTGATCCTCGATGCTTTCTTGGAGCGTGTCGTCCAGACTTTCTGCATCGGCCGGACTAGGGTCGCTGGGCGCATCGGATGAGGGCCGCAACGGAGCTGCGCCATCCCGATGCGCAGTGGTCCCTGACTCGTGTGTGTCGGTGCCGCCGGTCACGGCCGCTTCAGCGCTAGGCTGTTCGTCGATGCCTTCTTGTGGCGTGTCGTCCGGACCATGCTCTTCGGCCGGATCGGCGTCGCCGGGCGCGTCGGACGTGCCGAGTGAGGGCGGCAACGGACCTGCGCTGTCCCGATGCGCAGTGACGCTGGCGTCTTGCGCGACGGTGGCATCGGTCGCGGTTTCTGCGGGCTGACCTGCTGTGTCCAGAACCGGCGAGCCGCTGTCAGCCGGCTGCAGGATCGGCTCGGGGCCGTCGGTTTCGTCGCCATCGTGCGGCGGTACTGGCCCCGTTTCTTCCTCGGACGACGGGGGCAATGGCGGTGGGATGTGAAGGCCAGGCCCGGCCGGCTGGGATGCTAATTCCGGCGTGTCGCTTTGCGCCGGCGCCTCGTCCTCACGCAGAGCTTCGCTCGGGTGGGCTGCGGCCGGGCCAGCGAGCGCGGGTCCCGCGGGGATAGCGGCCGAGGCTCCAGCCGGACTGTCCAGCTCCGTCTTAGTAGATGGGCCCGGGCGCAGGCTCCCGCTGTCCAAGTTGCGATCGCTGCGGGTCACCTCGGGGGCGGAGACCCGCAACGTGGCGGCAGCCGTGCGTGGCGCCGTCTCGAAGCCACTGGTCCGCGAACGCCGCCGCCACTCCCAAAGACCGGCCATGATGGCCAGTGCGGCGATCAGCCCGGCGACAGCAAGAAAGCCTGTTCCCTCCATGGTGGCGCTATCCGCTTGCCTTGCGGGGTATCTGGTCCAGCAGGCCTGAAACGGCACGCGCGACCGCCCGTCCCATGAGCGGGGGAACCGCGTTGCCGACCTGCTTTAGCTGCTGCCACTCGCTGCCGTAGAAGACGAAACCGTCGTGGAACGACTGAAGCCGCGCCGCTTCGCGGACCGTGATCCAGCGGTCATGTGTCGGATGGATCCACTCCGACAGGTCCCGATGCATCTGCGCGAGGATGGTGTAGGAAGGCTTCTCAGGATCCAGGCGGCGCCATTTGTGCCCGCGCGTGCCGTTCCACAGCGCGGTCGGAAGGGAATCCCCGCGGGCGCCGGGGCGAATGGCGGCGATGATCTTCTTGCGGCGGGCTTCGATGCCTTTCGTATGGTGGTTGTGGAGCGCGTCCTCGGCCAGACCCGTCCGCTTTCGCTCAGAGGTCAGTAGCTCATGGTCCCAGTCCAGACGCATGAGCTTCTGGAAGTCGGAGTAGCGCCCGCCGGGCTTCTTTGGATAGGGGAGCGGCGCATTGTCATCCGACACGGTTTTGGGAAGATCGGACAGCGCTTCGCGAACCGTGACGATCGTGTCGGACTTCTCCCGCTCGACCAGCGCTTTGACGGCTTCTTCGAAACTCCCGGTGAACGGCAGCCTGTCACGGATTCCGAAGACGAAGACGCGGCGCCGGTGCTGCGGAACCCCGAACTCTGAGGCGATGGCCGGCAGGATCGCCGTTCGCGAATATCCTGCTTTCCGGAATGCATCGAGGATTCGCGCTTTGAAGTGGCCATTCTTCATGGCCACCATGTTCGGGACGTTCTCCATCACGAAGGCGCGGGGCCGCAGAAGCCGAACAACACGGACGAATTCTTCATAGAGGCGGTTTCGGGGGTCGGCGAGATTGCGCGGACCAATCTGGCTGAACCCCTGGCAAGGCGGCCCGCCATAAACCATATCGATCTTGCGGGCAGTCAACTCGCGCAGGCTCGGTACGCCAGGCTGCTCATCCTCCAGAAAGCGGGCGATATCGCCCTTGTACAGTGCGACGTCTGAGAAATTGGCAGCATGGGTCAGGCACGCCTGCGCATCCGACTCGACGGCACAAACGACATCCCATCCGGCGAGGCGCACGCCCTCGCAGAATCCGCCCGCACCGCTGAAGAGCGACACGGCCGTCAGGGTCATGTTAAGCTGCCTGGGCGGCATCGGACGTTGCCGCTGCCATCGCTGCTTCGGTATCGTGGAATGCGGTACGCCCCATAGTCCCCCGTCACGGCTGCGGTTCGATTCGCTTCCCGCAGATCCCCTCCCATTAAGCGCGCCTAGCCTCTTAAGCTCCAGACGCACTAAGCGCCGGCAGAAGAGGCGCTTTTTCCGAGGCGATGGAATCCCGTGTGTGGCGGCCCTAGGCGCTTGTTTCGCGGATAGTATAGACGAAAGAAGTTTACGTTCTCTAGCCCAGACGAGTCCCGCCCGCAGCGCGTTGCCCGGCAGAGCTTTTAGATGTTGCTGCGGCACCCCTCGACCGGCAGGGCCCCAGCCCGCCCAGATGAGGATATTCTTGGGCATGGCGTCGCTCTGCTCAGATCACGGCGAAGCCGCCGCATGAAAATATCGATCAATATTCGCAGCGTCGCCGTGTCCTTTGATGGACGTGCAGTAGTAACAATCGGGAGCACGGTCGTCGGTTCTTGCGCCAACCGTGCCGCGATCGCCGCGATAGTCGAGATGAAGCTGTGGCGGACGAATACCAGTGACGGCAGCCATGAACTCCGTAACAGCGAGCGAGGCGACCACGCCGTTCACTGACACCACGGAAGGACCGGCCTCGCCCAACGCCGCACGGTCGATGCCGTAAACCGACGCCTCGTTTTCCAGGATTTCTGCTGTTGAGAGGAAGCGCCGCACTTCCTCCTCGTCGAGGAGACCGCGGCAGTGAAGGCAGCCGCTGTCGCCCTGTACGACGGCGACCCGACCGCCGTAGTAGCCTGGCTCCGGCGCGTCTGAGGCCAGGTCGAACAGTGCCTTGTCATAGGCGAGGCAAAACTCATTCAAGACGAAGCGCGCGCCATCGGAATCGACGCAGCCGAAGACGTAGTCGCAGCCGCGGAGCCCGCCGATGGCTGCAGGAGAGAGCAAGCTCTCCGGGACGGTGGCGACGGTAATCGCCGGGTCGATCAACCCGGCAAGCCGGCGGCCGAGATCGACCTTGAGTGAACCCGGCACCGGGTCGTCATGCCAAGCGCCGACATAGCGGTTGCGGTTTGAGCGCGACAGCTCTTCATGATCGACCAGCGTGAGGGCGCCGACGCCGAGCAGCGCGAGTTGCTGGACGACATGCGTGCCCAGACCGCCGACACCCACGATCCCGACATGGGCACGGCGCAAAGCCTGCTGGCCCTCCTTTCCGAACAGGCGCTCGTTGCGGTCAAAGCGGTCAGGCACCAGCATCGTCCCATCCCTCCAGCGAGGCATTGGCCGGTGCATAGACCCGGCCGCCGACCCGGATGCCGGCAAGCGGCTGCGGGATCTTCTGCCCGTCCAGCCAGATGAGGGCGTCGAAGCCGGACGGCGCGACGACGACTGCAAGGTAAGGGCGACCGGGGAGACGCCAGCGCATGTGCGGCACCGTCTCCATCAGACCGCGGCGGTCAGAGGGAGAGAACCCGGCCGGCCAAGGACCGGGGTGCGAGTGAAACTCGGCAAGAGCAGCGCCAAGGGTGTGAGCGCGTTTGATCAGACCGATACGGCATTCATCGGTCAGCTCGATATAGTCGCTGTACTGGGCGGCGAAATCCGAAGCCGCCAGAAAGGCAGCCTCGATCGCCTCAAGCGCCAGGTTGCCACCGTCGACCGTCGAGCGGCAGAAGAGAAACGCGGCCTGTTCGCGGCGACTGTCCTCTGGAAGCAGATGCGCCCAAAGCGCGGCGCGTAGCTCTGACGTGAGAAGCAGCGTGGTTTCGGTCATTGGCCCTCCCGCAATCGCTGGAGGAAGCTCCTCACCCATCCCCACAGATTCGAGCCGGTCGAGATGTCGGCGGTCGGCCGCCACCCGACCGCCTGCCATGAAAGGAAGCGCCATTTGCCGGGGAACGGCGGCTGGTGCGGCGCCGCATGTTCCGACGGCGGCTTGCCGTTGAAGGCCAACGCTGCCGGGACGTAGAAGCCGTAGGGCACGGCTCCTGGGTGCCCTTCCGTCACCGAGAACACGGCCGGGATCTCACCCGGCGACCAGTTTTCCGGAGTAAGGAGCGGGCCGACCCTGAACCAATGAAGCCCGCCCGCGTGGAGATACTCGGCCTCCTGGTAGTGGAGGCGGAGCAGGCCGAGCTCCGCCTCGATGCGCGCGTTCACGGTCAGCCCCGCTTCCAGCACAGCTTCTTGCCGTAGCTGAAGCCGGGCTTGAGCGTGATGACTTCTCCGGGCTTGAGCTGGCGCTCATTCTGGTCCTTGTCGACCTCGATAACGCCCTGCGAGGGGTCCCATCCGCCGAGCGCCGCGATCTCCTCCATCGTGATCGTGCTCTTCAGCCAGCGGTGAGAGCCGCCTTCGATGCAGAGGATGAAGATAGGCGCGGTGCGGAACCGCTCGACCTCCTTTCCGGCCAGCGAGACAAGCTGATCGTCCTCGACGAGCATGTCGGGCTCATCACGGCGCTCCAGCCACACCCCGCTTTTGGCCGGGTCGAGGCCCGCCAGAAGCTTGAGCACCCGCCCGAGGATACCGTCGGCACCCCACTCGAGGCGCCGGTCGTTGAGGATGAACCGGAAGGACCGGTCGGAGCGGAAAGCAATGAACCGCTCGACTCCGCGGCGGAAAATCTCGACCGTCTCATCCGGCTGGATTTCCTCCAGGCCGCCGTTCCGAAGCACCGCGATCAGGATATGGCCGGTGACGGGCTTCCGGCTGGCCGCCGTGAGAACCTGCGCGCCGGTCGGGACGGGATCGGCGATGACGTAGGGCTCATACTCGAGCCGGTCGTTGCCGACCTCGATGCGGTACTGCGCGCCCGCGCGCGGCTCCTCGCCGCGCCGGACGCAGTCTCCAATATCGATGATGTCTTCCTCGATAGCGGTCTGGGACATGGGATCCTTCTCCTCTGCCCGATGGTTGCGCTGGGCATGCCAGCATTGCGCGGGACTATGAGGGCGATTCCCCTTTATGTCAATTTGTAAGCACGATTATTATGTGTTTATCATACACAATGTGTGTGAGATTGACATTTGTCGCGTAGATTCCTAGAAACGTCGCATGGATTCGCAATTGCTGCGTCGGCATGTTGGCGCGGTGATCAAGGCGCGGCGCAAGCGGCTTAAGATCACGCAGGAAGACCTCGCCGCCCGGATGGGCATGTCGCGGGCCGCGCTCGCGAACATCGAGACCGGCCGGCAGAACATGCTTTTGCACCACCTCTACCGGTTTGCCGAGATGTTGAAGCTGAAGGTGACGGACCTGCTCCCCGACCCTGCCTTGCTTGAAAACGCGGCGGTGCCGGAAGAGCTGCCATTGCCCGAGAATTTGAGCCGTACGCAGCGGGCGCAGATAGCGCGGCTGATGCGCGACCAGACCGCCGCCGATATCACCGAAGAGGATGGAGACCATGGCCCCGGCAAGACAACCCAATCCCGAAAAGGCAGCGCACGCAGTGCTTGAGCGAATGAGTGTCCACGGCGTGCCGGTGCCAGTGGACAAGATCGCCAAGGGGATGGGAGCAGTGCTTCGCTATTCACCACTCGATGACGAGCTGTCCGGGATGATCTATGTGAAGGAAGGGCGGCCGATCATCGGTATTAACGCTTTGCATCATCCGAACCGGCAGCGCTTTAGCATTGCGCACGAGATCGGCCACCTTGAGATGCACCGTGACCTCATTACCGAGAAGGTTCACGTCGATAAGGATTTCCCGATCGAGCTGCGCGCCTTGAGGCGCGACACGGTATCGGCGCTGGGAACGGACATCGTTGAGATTCAAGCCAATCGTTTCGCAGCGGCCTTGCTGGTGCCGGACTTCTTCGTCGAGAAGGCACTCGCGTCCCGCAGGTTCGACATAGACGACGAGGCGCCGATCGAGGAGCTGGCCCGGCAGCTCCGGGTCAGCAAGCAGATGCTCGAATACCGTATCAGGAACCTGCCGAAACGCTGACTGGACGCGTGAGGGCCGGTGATGGCGATTGTCTTCTACGATGTGGAGACGACCGGGACGAACACGTCGTTCGACCAGATTCTCCAGTTCGCCGCCATCAGGACCGATAGTGAGCTGAACGAACTTGAACGCTTTGAGGCGCGCTGCCGCCTCCAGCCGCACATCATCCCGGCGCTCCAGGCGATGCACCTGACGGGAAGGACGATTGCGCATGTAACCGATTCGGCGCTGCCGTCGCACTATGAGATGGCGCGAGCGATCCGCGCGAAACTGCTCGCGTGGTCGCCCGCGCTGTTCGTGGCCTACAACTCGTATCGCTTCGACGAGCATCTGCTGCGCCAGGCGCTTTACCAGACCCTGCACCCCTGCTTCCTGACAAACACCGGGGGCAACGTCCGCACCGACATGATGCGCATGGTGCAGGCGGCGGCGATCTACGCGTCCGAGGCGCTGGCGATCCCGACAGATCAACTGGGTTTGCCCATTTTCGCCCTGGAACGCGTCGCCCGGGCAAATGGCTGGCCCCACCTCAACGCTCATGACGCCGTGGCTGATGTCGAAGCCACGATCCATCTTTGCCGGTTGATCCAGGACCGGGCGCCGGATGTCTGGTCGGCCTTCATGCGCCTCAGTCAGAAAACAGCGGTGCTCGAATGCCTTGGCGATGAGCGCGTGCTCTCGCTCAGCGCCAACTACGGCGGCCGCACGTACTCATGGCTGGTTACAGCCTTGGGACCAAACACAGCGAACGGGTCGGAATACTATGTCTTTGAACTCGGCCACGATCCCGACGACCTACGCGCCTTAGGCGACGAAGAACTGGCGGCACGGCTCTGTGGCCCGCCGAGACCGATTCACGTAGTCAAGTGCAACGGGTCGCCGATCCTCATGCCGGCCCATGACGCGCCAGACATTGCGCCGTCGAAGATACTCGGCATCGATGAGCTGGAACGCCGCGCCAGTGTACTGCGGTCGGACGATGCCCTGCGGGCGCGCTTGATCAGAGTCTTCGAATCGACGCGGGCACCGCGCGAACCTTCAATCCATGTCGAGGAGCGAATCTACGACGGGTTCGTTCAAGCGGCCGATGAAGCGCGCATGGAGCGGTTCCACGCGGCGCCATGGGAAGCGCGGCCAGCGATCGTCGAGCAATTCGAGGATGTGCGGCTGGTCGAGCTCGGCCGCCGGCTGATCTATATCGAACGCCCGGACGTCCTGAGCGAGGCGCAGCGCCAGTCCGGCCGGCGGGCCATCGCCCGGCGTCTTGCAGGCCAAGTTGACGGGGTGCCGTGGCTCACGTTCGACAAAGCGATTCAGGACGGCGAGGGTTTGCTCGCCACGCCGTTGGACGCCGCTTCAAGGGAATTGATCGAAGCCTGGCGTAGCTACTTCGTCGAACGCCGTCAGGAGGCTCTGGCCCTTCTCGTCTAGTTCAGCGTCATCGTTACGCATCGGCGACGGCGGCACAGGGGGCTGCCCTCGCAAGAGACCGGTTTGCCGAGGACAGAGCCACCCCGAGGCAACCTGACGAGAGCGGTGGCCCAGTCTAGTGACCAATCGTCATTAGGAGTCCGGTGACTATGCTGGAGTTCACGCCGCGATCAGCTCTGCGGGCTCGGCTGGCCTCATGGCCTCCGCGAACAAACGGTCCATCGCCGCCTGCCGAGAGGCGCGATCCAGCGCATACGAGCTTCGCTTGAATTGCACGCCATTGAGCAGGCCATTGATGTAGCCCGCAACGGCATCGGCAGCCATGATCAACGCCGTGTCGACCGTGTGAATGTATCGGCTGGTGACGGTGCCTTGCGCGTGGCCGAGCAGGGCCGCGACCGTCGACTCGGTGAAGCCGAGCTCATTCGCCATGCTCGCATAGCTGTGGCGCAGAACATGCGGCGTGATGCCAGCGAGCGGTGTGCCCTCCAGGATCTTGTGCCAATGCTTCGGAAACCCGACCAGCGGCTTGCCTTCGATCGTGCCACCGAAGACCGGGCCGGCTGCATGCTCCGGCCGGCGCTCATTGAGAAGGTCGATCACTGGAAGTCCGATGGGGCGAACGGAAGCGCCTTCCTTGCTGTCGGTGAGCCGCAGGCAGCTATTGTTTGCATCCACCTCCGGCCAGATCAGGTTGATGATCTCGCCGCGCCGGCAGCCGGTGAGCGCGATGGCTCGCGCCATCTCGGCCGCGGTCGCAAGCTGATCGTCCTGCGCCGCCTTTTGAATGAGCTTCCCGAGGAGGCGATACTCGTCCTCCGAGAGACGCCGGGTGCGCTTCCGATCGGCGGCCTTGCGGATGCCGTGCGCCGGATTGGCATCGATGATCCCATTCTCGCGCGCGTAGGTGAGGATCGCGCCGAGCAGGCCGACCGTGCGCGTGCCCGTGCCGATGCCGCCACGCACGATCGAGCGGCCGCGCTTCTTGGTCTTCTGATCGGCTTTGGTCTTCCCTGATGCGACGTCGCGCATGAAGCGCGTCACGTCCGCGGCGGCGATGTCTTTCACGCGCCGCGTGCCGAGCAGCGGAATGATGTGACGCCGGATGCGCCCTTCGTCGGTGTAGATGGTGGACGCCTTCTTTGGACGACGCTTCTTGCCCAGGATGAGGCCGTTCTTCGCGTCCTCGAGGTAACGCTCGCACAGCTCCTTGATGGTGATGGCCTTGTGATCGAGCTCGCGCTCTTCGGCCGGGTTGTCGCCTTGCGCGATGCGGCCGAGCAGGATGCGCGCCTGCACGCGCGCGGTGTCCGGCGTCCAGACTCCGTGCATGCCGATGGTGAAGCGTCGCGTGCGACCCTTGGCGCGATACTGCACCAGGTAGCTGCGCTTGCCCGATTTGAAGACGCGCAGCCCGAAACCGGGCAGCTCGTCGTCCCAGATGAAATAGTCTTTCTCGCCGGCTTCGGCTTGATCGACGCTGCGCTTGCTTAGCTTCGCCATGTGACGTACTCCGGCGGCTGTGCCGCGTTCCGGTGGACCGCTTCCGCGGAAGCACCGCGGAAGCACCCAGGCGGAAATTCGGGGTCATCACAGGTTACCGGCTTCGGTGCGCACATCCAGAAAAGATCAATGGCTACAGTGCGTTAGACTACTCTAGCGTACAAATAGAAACCGTAGCGTAAACCGTCTTTTCGGGCTCCGAAGGCAGAGGTCGCACGTTCGAATCGTGCCGGGTGCGCCAATTTCTTTCGTAAAATCAGCGAACAACAGATACGAGGTCCCGGCGAGGTAGGCCGGATCTCTTATTTGGCACAATTCTGGCGCACTTGGAAAAGCCGGGAGAGTGTTCAATGGCCACCGTGCGCGAGAAGGGCCCGTAGGGCTGGGAAGCGGCAAAAAGGACAGGCAAAGTTCCTGCCTGCATTATTGACAAACTTTGCCAAAATCTGCCATTCTGAGGGCAGGAGGTGTCATCATGGCAACAATGAACGTGTCCCTTCCCGACCCCATGAAGGACTGGGTGGAAGCGCAGGCAAAATCCGGGCGCTACAGCAACGCAAGCGACTATGTGCGCGATCTCATCCGGCGCGATCAGGAACGGGCAGACAAGCTGGCCGAACTTCAAAATCTCATCACGGAAGGGTTGGAAAGCGGCGTCAGTGACCGGACGGTGGATGATGTTCTCAAATCCGCGCGTCAACAGGCAAAAACCGCGCGGGGTGCATGAGTTACAAGACAACCCGGCAAGCCGATCAGGATATCATCGACATTTACGTGCGCGGCATTGCTGAGTTCGGCGTCGATCAGGCAGAACGCTACCACGAGGGCATGGTTTCGGTTTTCGATCTTCTGGCCGAAAACCCGCGCTTGGCCCGCGAGCGCCCGGAGTTCAACCCGCCTGTGCGGTTGCATCCCTATCAGGCGCACATGATCGCTTACATCATCCGGGACGATGGAATCCTGATTATCCGTGTACTTCACGGGCGTCAGGCGTGGGAACAGGTTCTGCCATGAATATCGGCTATGCCCGCGTCTCCACGGATGAGCAGAACCTTGATCGCAACAGCACGCTCTCGAAGCGGCAGGTGCGAGTTCATCCATGAGGATCACGGCGTTTCCGGGGCCGCTGCGGAGCGAAAGGACTACCCCGACCCGCGAGGAGCAATGGAACAAAATAAAAACATCCGGCAAAACTTTGGCACACTCGGCAGCGACAATCAGCATTTTTACGGCAACGGCGGGGATGCTATCCTATTGTGCAAACTGAGATATCGTAACGATCTCAGCGTGCCGGAAAGCCCTCCGAAGGCAGAGGCCGCACGTTCGAATCGTGCCGGGTGCGCCAATTCGGTAATAAAAATGCGGACGCCAGCCGCCGTCGTTTATACATTCGTAGCGATGCTTTTAGATCGGCGACACTGCCTTCAGCGTCAGGTCAGAGAAATCGGCTGCGCCGAATTAGCAATATCGGAATAGTTGCATCTTCTATGGAACGGAGCTTTATTCTGCACATAGGTGTTCTTGGATGTACGGATTTGCACTATGTCGCTGGACGGATGCGTGTCTGAACTAGATAGTCGATTAGGTGCATCGGACGCTTAGAAATGAGACTTTGTAGCCATGTAATCACGCAAGATACTGGTCTTGCGCCGAACCCATTTCATGGTTACTGCACCACAGCTCTCTGTACGCCTAGCCACATGAAAGCTCAGCTAAACGTAGGCGGCTGGCTCATTGGCAATTCCCCGAAAAGCGACGGCAATCGGCTTGTGTATGCCATGCTCATTTCTGACGTTTTGAGCATGGATGAGTATTTCAACGATGAACGGTTTCAGGCGAAAAAGCCAAACCCGCGCGGAACGCTTATCGAACAATGCGGTGACAATATCTATTACCAAACTGACGACAAACAATGGAGGCGCTTACCGTCACGATTTCATAACTGCCGCGAAAATTTCGTTAAGGATGTGGGGCGCCCTGTTTTCGTAGCTGAGCATTTTTACTACTTTGGAGATCAGCGGGTGGTCATCCCTGACAATTTGAGAGGGATCATTAAAGACCGACAGGGTATTAGTGACAAGAGTTACTTGGCACATGACTTCATAGATTGGCTGCAGGCGAACTACAAACCAGGCATCCTCGGAAAACCGAAGAATATGGCGGATCACTCAGCCGAAACTGGCCCGATGCTTACCGATTTGAGTAACGACGGCATTTTGCAGGACACGAAGCACGGACGCTCGGCCAAGGACCAAATCAAATTCAGCAATGCGAGCAGAGGCTGCCGTTGAGAGTAGCACTGCTACGGGTCGGCATCGACTCGGGATCGGGTGGCATGGATGGTCCGCTATTCGCGGACGAGGGATTCGAGTATGTGCCTATTCCCGACCCGAATGGGCTGGACGAACGGACCTATGGCAACTATATGGCGCGCGCCGGCGGCCCATTGTCCAGCTTCTTCCCGCTGGCTCGACAGGCCGCAATGCGTTCTCAGAGCATGCACCTCGATCCAGAATTCGATACCTTCACCTACGGCGATCCGACATTGCCGAAGGCTGGGCTACGCCACTTGGCCGAGGGTGATGTGCTCGTATTCTATGCGGGGCTGCGTGGATATGGCTGCGATATGCCGCCAGCGCTTTACATTATCGGCTATTTCGAGGTCGCTTTCGCAGGTCGTGCGCATGATCTGACCGAAGAGCAAATCCGCGCATGCAGTAATAACTTCCACATACGCCACGATTCTGTCTTTCGAAATCAACGGGACCGCTTGGTATTGGTCAAGGGTGGTGCGAGAAGCCGGTTGTTGACGAAGGCGCTGAAGATCAGTGTTCTAGGCGAGAATCGCGCAGGTAAGCCGCTCAAGGTACTCTCCCCTGCAATGCAGCAGATTTTTGGAAGTTTCAATGGCAAGCTGAGTATTCAACGCAGCCCTCCCCGATGGGTGGACGGTGAGCACGTAGCAACTGCGGCACGTTATATACGAGGCTTGCCCTGAGGGATTGCACCTCGTTTTGTCCAGGGCGATGTCGCACATGGGTTCCATATGAGCACCGCTGGGACATCGACCCTCGGGACAGCACAGATCGCACATTGGATGCTTGTTCCAATTCTGGTGAATGAAGAGGAGGACACGTCCCGGGCACCGCTCCCCTCGCTTCCTCTCCCTTATGAGCCGGCCTCGACCAGGAAGCGAGCGATTGATCCGGCCACGGATTCCTCCGCCTCCCGATGCGGCACGTGGCCGATGCCGCTCAGTAACTCCGCCCGGCCTCCGGTTCCCGCGATGCGCCGAGGATGATCCTCCGACCCATATTCATCGAGGTCGCCGTGGATGGCCAGAACAGGGCATGCGATCCGGCCGAGCGCATCGTCCAGCGACCAGTTCCTGAAGCGGGGGTCGAGCCAGGTCTCGGTCCACGAGTCAAAGACCCAGCCTGCCTTCGCACCGTGGTATGTCGAGAGCTTCGAGATGGTTCCCTCGGACGCGAACTTGGCTTTCGCCTCGCGGATGCCGTGGAGGATGCGATCATCGACGAACGCCTGCGCGCTCATGGTGATCAGCGCCTCGCAGTGCGCCGGGAAGCGGGCGGCGGCCTCGACCGCCATGCCGCCGCCGACGCTGTGGCCGCACGCCACGAACGCATCGAAGCGGAGCCCGTCCTGCAGCAGCGGGATCGCGGCCCTCGCCTCGGCGGAGACGAAATCCAACGCCAGCCTGCCCGGATGCGGGTCCGAGCGTCCGAAACCAAGACGGTCATAGGCAATGACAGGGCGCCCGGTCGCGATCGCCAGCGTCTCGGGAAAGCGGCGCCACAGTTGGACGCAGCCGAGGGAGTCGTGGAACAGGACGATCGGAGCGCGGCCACGGCCGTTCGCCGGTGTCCACGACCGGACGAACAGGCCGGCACCGTCGCTCCCCAGCCGGCTATCGCGCATGTCAACGGCCGTCATGGACGGAGTCTCCGCAGCATTCCCGCCGGCACGATCGCCATCCGGCGCAAGGACCGGCCGTTGCCGTGTTTCGGACATCGCGGAGTAGCTTTACGCGACGCGCCATTCGGCGCCACCGAACGGCGGCGCCGATGTGACCGTGATTAAACCGGCGACGTCAAAGAACGAAAAGCGCAAAAATCGTCGCGGCGAGCACTACCGCTGCCGCAATGGCATACGACTCCGTTTTTGACCGGAACGGCCGATGTTCTTTTGGCGTTCGCATCGTTTCGACGCGCTTTCCCCCGTCGACAAGCAACATGGCGTCGTAAGCCATCGATGGTTTCAGCGTTACATGAGGGTGGTGAACAAGTGCTGAACGCTCGCGCTTATCCTTTGCGAAACTCCCTCACGCCCGCGCCGGGCGCGCCGAATTCGAGGGTGACGTGCACGCGGCCAGGGCGGCGTCGACACGTGACCGACGCACAAAAATTTTTCCTTTTATAGACCATATTTTTGCCGCAATCTTCTTTTCAAGAACGGCGGGGTTAAAAACATGCCACGCCGTTCCACCAAAGCGATCGCGGGCAACGTCTCGCGGTGCGACACGCAAGGGGTGGGAATAACGCGGCATACGACCGGGGAGGTAAACCGGGGGTACCAGAGCATAATCGTCCGGCGTTCGATTCCCTCCTTCCTTTAACCCATGACGTGGGCCGACATGGCCGCCCGATAACGATTGGAAGGAGTAGTTAGTGATGGCAACGATCAACGGCACCGACGGGGACGACGACCGCGTCGGCACCAACGGCGACGACGTCATTCGGCTTAAACGTGGCGACGATCACGGCGAGGGGCGCGACGGCGACGACCGCCTGTACGGCGACGACGGCAACGACACTCTGTCCGGAGACGCCGGCGACGACCGCCTGTGGGGCGGCCGCGGCAGGGACCTGATTTTGGGCGGCTCCGGCAACGATACCCTCGACGGTGGCGGCGGGGACGACATCATGCCCGGCGGCGCCGGCGACGACCTGCTGACGGGCGGCAGCGGCAGGGACACACTCAACGGCGGTGGCGGCCACGATACGCTGATCGGCGGCGTGGGCCGCGACAAGCTGGAAGGCGACGGCGGCGACGACTCCCTCGACGGCGGCGACGGCGCCGACTCGCTGATCGGCGGCACTGGCAACGACACGCTCGACGGCGGCGACAACGACGACAAGCTCACCGGCGGCGCCGGCAGCGACCTGATCCTGGGCGGCGGCGGCCACGACGTCGCCGTCTACCTCCAGCCCCGATCCGACTTCATCGTCGATCAGCAGGGCAGCACCTGGTTCGTCACCGAGATCGCCACCGGCGACGTCGACGAGCTGCATGGCGTCGAGGAGCTGTCGTTCGCGCCGGAGCCTGTGGCCACCGTACCGTCGGCACTCTACTTCACCGGCAGTAACGGTCCATCGGGATCGGAGCTGTGGCAGATTCAGGCCGACGGAACGATCGCCCGGGTCGCCGACATCAACCCCGGTACCCGCGACTCCTTCCCGCAGGGATACACCGAATTCGCCGGCGAGCTGTACTTCGCCGCCAGTGACGACACGACAGGCCGAGAGCTGTGGAAGGTGACGGCCGATGGCAGCGTCGTTCAGGTCGCGGACATCCGTCCGGGCGCCGTAAACTCCAGCCCGGGCAACATCACTGGATTTACGGAGTTTGCCGGCAGCCTCTACTTCCCGGCGGACGACGGCTCGACGGGGCGCGAGTTGTGGAAAGTGGCGGCCGACGGCACCGTATCCCAGGTCGCTGACGTCGGCACCGGCAACAGCCGCTTCGGCGACGGAACCCCCACCGAATTTGCCGGCGAGCTTTACTACTCCTTCGACGACGGCACGACAGGCGATGAGGTTTGGAAGGTGCAGGCCGACGGCACCATCGTCCAGGCCGCCGACATCAACCCCGGACCGGGCCCTTCCTCAGCGGCAGGTTTTACGGAATTCAATGGCGCGCTGTACTTCCAGGCGACCGACGGCGCGCCTACCGCAACCGAATTGTGGAAAGTTGCCGCCGACGGCACAGTCAGCCAAGCTGCCGACATCAATCCCGGGCCCGATGGTTCGTTTCCGGAGAACTTTCAAGAATTCGATGGCGCGCTGTACTTTGGCGCCGATGATGGGTCAACGGGCCACGAACTCTGGAAACTGGAGACCGACGGCACGATCAGCCAGGTCGCCGATATTAATGTCGGTCCAGGCGCCTCATTTCCGATTTTCCTGACCAGCTTCGCGGGCGAGCTTTACTTCCAGGCCGACGACGGCAATACCGGAAGCGAACTCTGGAAGCTCGCCGCCGACGGCAGCGTCACCCAGGTCGCCGACATCAACCCCGGAGCCGGCGTATCGAACCCAAGAATAAACACCCAATTCAACGGCGAGCTTTACTTCTCCGCCGACGACGGGACGACTGGGCGGGAGCTTTGGAAGGTCAAGGCGGATGGCTCCGTCGTTCAGGCTGAGGACATTAACCCGGGACCGGCGGGGTCGTCTCCGAGCAATTTCGCCGAATTCCAGGACGAGCTTTATTTCAACGCCAACGGTGGCTCCGGCGACCCCATCTGGAAAGTTCGTTCCGACGGCAGCGTCGTTCAGGTCGACGATGGGAATCCCGACCTTAATCTGGGCTTCAGCGAGTCGGCGGTTTTCGACCCCGACGGCCTGTTCGTCTGACGCGGCGGCGTAACGCCACACGCCCGCTCGCTCCCACGCGCGACGCCGCCGTCCGCACCACCGGCGGCGTCGAGAGGGAGCAACAGCGGATGAGCGCGGGTACGGCGTCCAATCAGGTCCGCCGTACCCGCATTTTTTCGCCTCTCAGCCGGCCGTGGCCCGCATGCGCTCCTGATCGGCCTCGTGCAGCACCGCCGCCAGCTCGCTCAGCCCCTCCTTCTGGGCGCAGCCGGCGATCTCGCTCCACGAGGCCCCCTTATCGATCGCTTTCGCGGTCTGGCTGCCATCGGGCAGATCGGCCCGGAAGGAGCTGAGCCGCTCATCGATCTCCGCTACCAGATTTGGCGTCGGCTTCGGATTGAAGTGCGCTTGATCCTCCTGTTGCGCCTCGAACAGGACCGCCGACAGCTGATGCACACCCTCGGCCTCGGCTTTCTCCGAAATTTCGGCCAGCGACGCACCGCGGTCGATGGCCTGCGCCGTCTCGCTGTCGGACGGCAGATCGCGCCGGAATTCCCGCAGGATGCCGTCGATGTCCTCAGTTTTCATCACCGCTCTCCACTTTTTTCGTAACCACCCGCAACGCGCCGTGCTCTTTCTGAAACCGCGCATTGCGCGATACAATCTTTACATACATGGTTGCGTCCGGCAACGCTGATCCGCAACGCGCAATCGCGTTTGACCGATGACCGATCGTGCGAGGGCGTCGGAAAATCGGCAGCGCTGGCGTTTTTTGGATGACCGGCGGCACGCTCCGCTCCACGGGCGGAAGCGACGTGCGCGATGGTGGGAATTCCAGCTAAGGGGTGCCGCTGGGCGTCGCCGCTTCGGCCGAGATGCGCAACCGTCTCAGCGGTTGCCGCCCGGCACCCAGAGGACGTCCGCGCCGCCGTTGTCGTTGGTGACCCGCGCCAGCACGAAAAGATGGTCGGACAGCCGATTGATGTACTTGACCGCGACGTCCGCCACCGGTTCCACGCGCGCCAGGTCGCAGACCAGCCGTTCCGCCCGGCGGCAGACCGTGCGCGCGAGATGGAGGTGGGCGGCCGCCGCCGACCCGCCCGGCAAAATAAACGACGTCAGCGGCTTAAGGCCCGAGTTCATCTGATCGATCTCGTTCTCCAGCCGTGTCACCTGTGCCTCGACGACACGCAGCGCGCCCTCGGCCTTGCGCCCCGTTTCCGGTGTGCACAGGTCGGCGCCGAGATCGAACAGGTCGTTCTGAATGCGCGCCAGCATCGCATCGACGTCGCCCGAGGTGTGCAGCCGGGCGAGACCGATCACGCCATTCGTTTCGTCCACGGTGCCATAGGCGGCGACGCGAAGAGCGCCCTTGGCCACCCGCGTGCCGTCACCCAGCGACGTATCGCCCTTGTCGCCGCCGCGCGTGTAAATTTTGGTTAGCGTCACCATGCTCGCGTCACCTCCCGGCTCAAACCCGATCGTCAGCCGCCTGATAGCGCGACGACCAGAGCGAAGATGGCAATTGCCGCCCCCTGCAGCATGACCCGTGCCGCCATCAGCCGTGTCGCGTACTCGCGATTGAATTTGCCGCCGATGGCGAACGATACCACGCCCGCGAACAGAACGATGAGCGTCGCCGCCATGGCGAGACCCAGCAGAATGGGGAGCAGCATTGCTTTTCGCAGCCTTCCAACCGTGTGGCGTCGCGCCGCGCCTTATCCCTGCGCCCGAGCGGACCGTCGATTCCGGAACGCGTCCCGCCGCCCCGCCGTTCGCTTACGTTCGGGCCGACAACAGCCCGCGCGCGATGACCTGGCTCTGAATTTCCGCCGCACCCTCAAAAATGTTCAGGATGCGGGCGTCGCACAGCACGCGGCTGATCTGATACTCAAGCGCGTAGCCGTTGCCGCCGTGCACCTGCAACGCGTTGTCGGCATTGCTCCAGGCGACGCGGGCGGCCAGCAGCTTGGCCATTCCCGCTTCGATGTCGCAGCGACGATCGGAGTCCTTCTGGCGGGCCGAGTCATACGTGATCTGGCGGGCCATCATGGTTTCCGTCGCCATCCACGCCAGCTTGCCCGCGACCCGCGGGAACTCATAGATCGGACGGCCGAACTGCACGCGTTCCTGTGCGTACTGCATGCCGATCTCAAGCGCGTTCTGCGCCACACCGACGGCGCGGGCCGCCGTCTGAATGCGCGCGCTCTCGAAGGTCGCCATCAGGTGCTTGAAGCCGAGGCCTTCCTGGTGGCCGAGCATGTTCTTTGCCGGCACGACAAAGTCGTCGAAGCCGATCTCGTATTCCTTCATGCCGCGATAGCCGAGAACCTCGATTTCCCCGCCCGACATGCCGGCGGCCGGGAACGGATTGTCGGTCGTGCCGCGCGGCTTTTCGGCCAGGAACATCGTCAGGCCGCGCCAGTCGGTGGTGTTGGGATCGGTGCGCGCCAACAGCGTCATCAGGTCGGTACGGGCCGCGTGCGTGATCCACGTCTTGGCGCCGCTCACCCTATACTCATCGCCCTGCTTGACCGCCCGCGTCTTCAGGGAGCCGAGATCGGAGCCGGTATTCGGCTCGGTAAACACCGCCGTCGGCAGGATCTCACCCGCCGCCAGTTTCGGCAGGTAATGCGCTTTCTGCTCCTCGGTGCCGCCAAGGCGGATCAGTTCGGCCGCGATCTCCGACCGCGTTCCCAGCGAGCCGACGCCGATGTAGGCGCGGCTCAGCTCCTCCGTCACGACGCACATCGCCAGCTTGTCCATGCCGAGGCCGCCATACTCCTCCGGAATGGTCAGCCCGAACACGCCCAGCTCGGCCATCTCCTCGATGATCGACATCGGGATCAGCTCGTCCCGCGAATGCCATTCGTGCGCGTACGGAATGACCTTTTCCTCGCCGAAGCGATGGAACTGATCACGGACCATGTGCATCGTTTCGTCGATGCCCAGGTTGCCGAAATGGCCGTCGGCGATCAGCTCGGCGATCCGCATGCGGACATCGGACGTGTTGCCGGCGACCATCAGGCGTGTCACCGCCGGCGTGCAGAAACCGTGCAGGGCCTCGTCCGAAACACCCATGTCGCGGGGCCGGATGATCTCCACCTGCGAGATGGGAATACCGCCAACAATCTGGCTCAGATATTCGCCGAACGCCGCCTGCAGCATCAGGCGTTCCAGTTCGCCCAGCTCGCCGTTTTCTTCGAGGCGCTCCGCCCACACCAGCATCTGCTGCAGTGCGGAAATGTACGTGGCCGTCCAGGCGTAGCCATGCGCCGCGGTCTGGTGTTTGTCGAGCAGCTTAGCGTCCAGGCGCCCGCCGTGGATGACCATACCCGATACACCTTTGCGCACCTCGACGAGGAGGTGCTGCGTGGCATTGAGCGCATCGAGGCAGGTCTCGATCAAACCCTCGGTAACCAAGCCCTCGCGCTCGGCCGCACCAACGTCCATTGGATGGTCTCCTGAAATAGTTTTTTGTCCTCGTTGGGGGGAGCAAGGCAGCGCCTGCCCCCCCTTTGATCCCGGATCGACCGCCTCCCCTCATCGAAGGATGGAGGGGGAGGCGGTATCGGCACGGTCGCGCCGTCGGCTAAACGACGGCTAATCGGCGGCGACGACCTTGCGGACGATGTCGGTCATCGACAGCACACCGACCGGTGCGTCGTTCTCCGTTACCACCAGACGATGGATACGCATCTTCATCATCTGGCTGATCGCTTCGGAGATCGGCGCGTCAATGTCGATGGTGGCGCAACCGGGCGTCATCCAGTCGCTGACGCTCTGCTGACGCGCGTCGTCCAGCGACCGCCCCTGACGCGCGATGACGATGTCCGTCTGGGACAGCACGCCCACCGCCTTGCCGCCGTCGATGACGACGAGAGCGTGCACGTCCGTGTCGATCATCTGCTTCGCCGCGCTGTGCAGGTCATCGGACTTTGAGCACGAGATGATGCCGGCGTGCATGCGCTCGCGCACCTTGCTGCCGTCATCGACGATCTTGATGTCCTTCTCCTGTGCATCGACCTCGGGGAGCGGCGCCGACAACGGGTAGGGATGCGGCGTATCGTGAACGTCGTCGGCCGGCATCTGGACCGCCGGCACGCTCTCCGGCACCGCCGCCGACACGCCGAGACCGAAATCGGGCGCGCCGATCAGCACCGCCATATTGCCGTGCGGATGCATGTTGTCGTTCATCAACTGATGCGCCACCGGCAGATCGTCGTAGGTAAACGCCCGCGACATGCACGGGTTGAGCTTGCCGGCCAACGCCAGCTCGTTCATGGCGTAGGCTTGATCGTCGTTGGCGAAGTGAGAGCCCTGAACGCGCTTCTGGCGCATCCACAGGTAGCGCAGGTCGACCGTGGCGTTGTAGCCGGTCGTCCCGGCGCAGATAACGACCATGCCGCCGGTGTCACAGACGAACATCGACGTCGGGATGGTCGACTCGCCCGGGTGCTCGAAGATGATCTTCGGCGCCCGCTTGTCGCCGAGGATCTCCCAAATCGCCGCGCCGAAGCCGCGCACCCCCTTCAGCCACGTGTTGTAGCCGACCGTGTCCTTCCAGTGCGGCAGCATGCCCCAGTGGTCGAAGTTCTTGCGGTTGATGCACCCCTTGGCGCCCAGCGCCATGCAGTAGTCGACCTTGTCGTCACCGGAGATGACCGCAACCGGGATGCCGCCCAGCGCCTTGACGATCTGGATCGCCATGGAGCCCAGGCCACCGGCGCCGCCCCAGATCAGTACGACGTCGTTCGGTTTGATCGGGTGCTCGGGCCAGCCGCACAACATCCGCCACGCCGTCGCACCGACCAGCACATAGGACGCGGCCTCTTCCCACGTCATGTGCTTCGGCTTCGGCATGCACATGTGCGCTTGGACTCTCGTAAACTGCGCGAAGCTGCCGTAGTTGCTCTCGTAGCCCCAGATGCGGAACGTCGGCGAATACATCGGATCTTCGCCCGCCTTGACCCACGGGCAGTTGCGGTCCCACGATCCGCAGTGGATGACGACCTCGTCGCCAACCTTGACGTTGGTTACATCCTTGCCGACGGCGTAAACGATGCCCGATGCATCGGAACCACCGATGTGGAAATCCTCTTTCTCGCCCTGCTTTTGACGAGACTTTATGACGTTAACAGGAATACCCAGGCCGGCCCACACGTTATTGTAGTTGACGCCGGCAGCCATAACGTAGACAAGAACTTCGTCGTCTTTTATTAAAAGACGGTCCACAACCTCTTTCTGAAATGCCTGCATCGGCTGACCGAACCGTTCGGCGCGGATGAGCCATGCGTTCATTTTTTCCGGTACTTCACCGATCGGCGGTTGATCGGCAACGACGTAGATTTCTTTTCCCATATTCTCCCTCCGCAAGCGTCACAGCGCCTCAGATGTTTGTCCCGCAACACGGGCTCTACCCTTTCGCGCGCCTGGCGAACCGGCACGGCGGGGTCGTTTCCGGATGCGTGTTGCTCAACCTTTCGGCGAAAAACGCCGGCAGGCAAACGAACGTTAGTTTTAGCCCCTTGCCGCTTTCTCCGCAACGCACAATTTGCTATTGTCAAGGACGGGACACACGGTAAGCAATTTTATTGCTTACCTTTTTTACTGTTTTTTCAGCGAGCTAAAGAACAATGGGAGGGCGGACATGACCGAAACATGTGCTACCGCGAAAGCGCCGTCGGCGGCGCGCCGCGACAAGCCGTGGCTTATCCGGACGTATTCGGGTTACGGGTCGGCGAAGGAAAGCAACGCCCTCTATCGCAAGAACCTCGCGCGCGGACAGACGGGCTTGTCCATCGCGTTCGATCTGCCGACACAGACGGGCTATGACTCCGACCACATTCTGGCCCGGGGCGAGGTGGGAAAGGTCGGCGTTCCGGTATGCCATGTCGGTGACATGGATGCCCTTCTCGACGGCATCCCGCTCGATCAGATGAACACCTCGATGACGATCAACGCGCCGGCCGCGTGGCTGCTCTCGCTGTACATCGCGGTGGCCGAGCACCGGGGCGTCGATCGGCACAGCCTTTCCGGCACGATCCAGAACGACATCATCAAGGAGTACCTGTCGCGCGGCACGTATGTGTTCCCGCCGGCGCCGTCGATGCGCCTGACCTCCGACATCATCGCCTATACTTACAAAGACGTGCCGAAATGGAACCCGATGAACGTGTGTTCCTATCACCTGCAGGAGGCGGGGGCGACGCCGGAGCAGGAACTGGCGTTCGCGCTGGCGAACGGCATGGCCGTCCTCGACGCGGTCCGCGCTGCGGGACAAGTCCCGGAGGAGGACTTTCCGCAGGTCGTCGGCCGGATCAGCTTCTTCTGCAACGCCGGCATCAAGTTCATTACCGAGCTGTGCAAGCTGCGGGCGTTTACCGAACTTTGGGATGAGATTTGCGCCCGGCGCTACGGCGTCGCCGATGAGAAGATGCGCCGCTTCCGGTATGGCGTGCAGGTCAATTCGCTCGGCCTGACCGAGCAGCAGCCGGAAAACAACGTCTACCGCATCCTGTTGGAGATGCTGGCCGTCGTGCTGTCGAAGAACGCCCGCGCCCGGGCGGTGCAGCTTCCGGCATGGAACGAGGCGCTGGGCCTGCCGCGGCCGTGGGATCAGCAGTGGTCGCTGCGCCTGCAGCAGATCGTCGCCTATGAAACCGATCTGCTCGATTACGGCGATCTGTTCGATGGCTCGCAAGTCATTGCCGGAAAGGTCTCCCAATTGGTTGCCCAGGCCCGGGAGGAACTGGGCAAGATCGACGACATGGGCGGCGCCGTCGCCGCCGTCGAGAGCGGCTACATGAAGCGTCGCCTGGTCGAGTCGAACGCCATCCGCCTGGCGCAGATCGAGACCGGCGAACAGGTCGTCGTAGGCGTCAACAAGTTCACCGAGGGCGAGCCCTCCCCCCTCGGCGGCGGTGTCGAAAGCGTGATGACGGTCGACGCCCGCTCCGAGGCGGAACAGATCGCCAGTCTCAAGGACTGGCGGTCAAAGCGCGACAACGACAAGGTCAAGGCGGCCCTCGCCGACCTGGCGGCGGCGGCGCGCGAAAACCGCAACATCATGCCGGTATCGATCGCGTGCGCCCACGCCGGCGTCACCACCGGCGAGTGGGCGGGTGCGCTGCGGGAGATTTTCGGCGAGTATCGCGCGCCCACCGGCGTCGCCCAGGCGGTGGTGACCACGGACATGTCGACCCTCAAAACAATTCGCACGCGGGCGGATCGGATGGCCGGCACGCTCGGACGGCGGATCAAGATGCTGGTCGGCAAGCCGGGACTCGACGGCCACTCGAACGGCGCCGAGCAGATCGCGCTGCGCGCCCGCGACGCCGGCTTCGAGGTCGTCTACGAAGGCATCCGGCTGACGCCGGAGCAGATCGTCAACGCCGCTCTCGAGGAGGGGGTGCACGTCATCGGTCTGTCGATCCTGTCCGGCTCGCACGTCCCGCTGGTGACCGACATTCTCGAGAGGATGAAGCAAGCCGACATCGATGACGTGCCGCTGGTCGTCGGCGGCATCATCCCGCCGGAGGATGCGAAGGCGCTGATCGCGGCCGGCGTCAGCCGCGTCTACACACCGAAGGACTTCGATCTGAACGCGATCATGGCGGACATCCTCACCGTCGTCGAGGAGATGAGCCGGGAAGCCGCCTGATACCAGGCCACGATCGGCGAGGCGGGTGGCCGGGCGCGGCACCGCCTCGTCCGGCCCGCGTCGGCGTCTCACGCCTGAGACAAGAACGCCATTCAATCTTCATCGCCCGTTAGGGCACGTCATCGATAACATGCGCTCGCGATTGGCGCCGATGGGGCACCACGCAATGCAATGGTATCGAGAGGATGAGAGGTTATGGCGATGAAGCTTGTGACGTTAAAGCTGGTGCGGCCTACGGGCCGGCCGGTCATCATGAATTCCGGTCGGCGCCGCTAATACCGGCCCTCATTCAACGCACATTCGGAGATGGCTAAGGACCCCTCCACCGCGCATTGAAGCGATCCATGCGCGGTGACGGCGCGGGTCGCCGCTTTCAGCCACGCCGCCGTTTCATGATCGATGAGCGGCTCGATCGTTGATCGGACGCGTGCGTGGTAATCGTCCAGCCACTGCTTTTCCGACGCCGTCAGCAACTCTGGCTCGACAAGGCGAAGATCGATGGGTGCCTGCGTGAGCGTCTCGAAGCCGAGAAGCTCATGATCGCCGCCATGCGGCCGGCCCGCGGCAACAACGAGAACCAGGTTCTCGATCCGAATGCCGTAGGAACCGGGCTTATAGTATCCGGGCTCGTTGGAGAGCACCATTCCAGGGGACAGCGGGATGGCGTTCGGCAGTTTGGAGATCCGCTGCGGGCCTTCATGAACACACAGATAGCATCCGACGCCGTGGCCGGTGCCGTGGTCGTAGTCGAGACCATCCTCCCAAAGCGCCTTGCGGGCGGCGGCATCCAGTTGCGGACCGCAGGTGCCGGTCGGGAAACGCATGCTCGCGATCGCGATGTGCCCCTTCAGCACCTGCGTAAACCGCCGGCGAACCTCCGCGTTCGGCCGGCCGATGGCAACCGTTCGCGTCACATCCGTCGTGCCGTCCAGATACTGACCGCCTGAATCCACCAGATAAAGCGTATCGGGCTTGAGCGGACGGTCGCTCGCCTTGCTCACCCGATAATGGACGATCGCTCCGTCGGCGCCGGCGCCGGATATGGTCGGAAAGCTGGCGCCACGGTACAGATCGTTATCCGCGCGCATGGCGCTCAAGGTGTCCGCCGCCGTGATCTCGGTCACGCTCCCCCCCGGCGCCTCGCGATCGAGCCATGCCAAAAACCGGCACAACGCCGCACCGTCCCGCACGTGCGCGGCCCGGATGCCGTCCTGCTCGACGGCGTTTTTCGTCGCCTTCGGCAACGCGCACGGGTCCATCCCATCGACGAGGCAAGCCCCCGCCCGCTGAAGGCGCAAAACCGCCCAATAGGGTGTCAGATTGGGATCGATCCGGACAACGCTTCCGGCGGAGCCGAACCGGTCGAGCGTCTCTCCAAGCGCGTCGGGCGGCAGCACGCGGACGTCACCGCCCAAGTGGAGGCGCGCGGCCTTGGTCAGCTTACGCGGATCGACGAACAGATGCACAATGCCGTCGGCCGTAACGATCGCGAACGCCAGAACCAGTGGCGCGAACGGCACGTCGCCGCCGCGTACGTTCAGCAGCCAGGCGACCGAGTCGGGAGCGCTGATGATCGCTGCATCCTGACGCTCACGGCGCAACTGCTCGGCAATCATCTCCCGCTTTTCCGCCGACGGCATGCCGGCGAAACGGGCGTCATAAGGAACGACGGGAGAGATCGGCGCCCGCGGCCGATCCGTCCATGCCTCGTCGATGGGATTCCGCGTCACCGGAACGGCGCGGGCCCGAGCGCGCGCGCATGCCTTGGTAAGCGACGCCGACTGAGATGAGGTGTGCAGCCACGGGTCGTAACCAAGGCGCGCACCGGCCGGCAGATGCTGGCCGATCCAGCCGTGCAACGGTTCGTCGATCATGTGGTGAATATCGAACAGCGCCACGTCGACCTCGTGGCGGCTCTGCTCGGTATACCGCCCGTCGACAAACAGCGCCGCACGGTCGGCCAGCACCACCGCCGTTCCCGCTGATCCGGTGAAACCGGTCAGCCAAGCAAGACGTTCGCTGCCGCGCGCAACGTATTCGCCCTGGTGCTCGTCGCTTCTCGGCACGACGAATCCCGCCAGCCGACGGCGCTTCAGGATCGAACGGACGCGTGCCAGGCGCGTTGATGCCGGCAACGACGCCGTTTTTCGATCGCGAACCGTCCGCAACTTTCGAGCCAGAGGAAGTCTGAGGCGTGGATCACCCTCCAGGTCCACCAGGTCCATCCATGCGTCTGGATCGTGCCCGATGGGCGCGGCGGCAACGCCTTCAATGAGGTCATCAAGGTCGGACGCGGACATCGGCAGGAGAGACTGGCTGAGGATTTCGTCCAGCGCGGCATCACATCCGTTTTGTTTACGTGCCGGCATTTTTTCCCCGCCGCCCGTGCGAATTTTTCATGCCCTATCACCTACGCTCCCGCAACGAGCCGGGATCACCCACGTTTCAAACCCTGACGTCGGACCCCGGCGCTTAAATACGCCTTCCGTCCATGGGACATGCCGGCATCTACTCACGCGGCTCCGGGGTGTCGCCGTTGGCGCGCGGAACGCGCCGATAGCCGCGATTGGTCATGCACCGCTCGAACAGCGTTTCCTCAAATCGTTGCGCCTCGAAGGTCCCGACGGCGCGCTGATACTCGACCGTCCGGCTGTAGTCCAGCGGCGGACTCGCGGCGCGATCAAGCGCATATTCCCGTTCCGCCTGATCACTCGCAACCGCGCGGCATTCCGCTCGATCGTTGCCCCATTGCTCCCACGGCTTGTTTGGGTTCTCCCACGCCGACGTCGTGTCCGGCATGCGCTGGAAGCGTGGCCCGGTTAACGCCTCGATCCCCTGATCGAAGGACTCGCACCCGGCAAGGGACACCACCGCCATCACCGCCATCCACCGCCCCATGTTCATGCCCCGCCATCCTTTAAAAGCAACCGATGCCCGCCGACCGGTTTGCCATCATGACCCTAAACCCGAAGCGGCGGTCAGGCAATCTCGGCCGGATCATCCCGCCGCGTCTGTGAGACACCGCCGGAGGAAATCGACCGCTTCCGGCGCGTCCCATTCGGCGGCGCCGACAAGCCGGCCGATTTCCCGGCCGTCGCGGTCGATGAGGACCGTTGTCGGCAATCCGGGAATACCCAGCGCCCGCGACACGGCCATCCGCCGGTCGAGAGAGACGGCAAGGTTGTTCAACGCGTTGACGTCATAAAAAGCCCGCACGACGTCCGCCCCCTCCCGATCGGCGGACAACGCCAGCACGGTAATGCCGTCTCCGTCAACGGCCTCCGCGAGCCGATCGAGCGCGGGCATTTCCTTGACGCACGGCGCGCACCATGTCGCCCAAAAGTTGACGACCAGCGCCTCGCCCTGAAAATCGGCAAACGTCCGGGGCACATCCGCGGCATCGAAGAAAGGCGTGAGCGGCGGCGGGTCGGCATCGGTTGACGGCGAAAATTTCCCGAGCGCATCCGGAGGCGCGTCACATGCCGCGGCCGCGCTTGCATTGGCCGGCGTGATAAGGACAATGGCCGCAACCATCGCATGACCGAGTGCATTACCAAGCCACCGGCCGATCATTTCCGCCTCCTTTTAAGCCGCTTTCGCCCGAGGGCATGCATCATGAGCCGCGACACGTCCTCCCGGCCCCCCTCCCGGTCAACGTCTCCCAGCGCCATCTGGGGCGGCCGTTTCGACACCGGCCCGGCCGACGCGATGGTCGAAATCAACACGTCGGTCGACGTCGACTGCCGCATGCTCCCTCAGGATATTGCCGCATCCAAGGCTCACTGCAACATGCTGGTCCGACAGGGGGTCATTGCCGAAAGCGATGGACAGGCGATCATCGCCGGTCTCGACCGGATCGGTGAGGAAGCGGCGGACGGGCACTTCACCATGAGCCGTTCGCTTGAGGACGTTCATATGAACGTGGAAGCGCGGCTCGGCGAGATCATCGGCGAGCCGGCCGGCCGGCTGCACACCGCGCGTTCCCGCAACGACCAGGTCGCGACGGATTTCCGGCTGTGGATCAGGGACGCCATCGACGGGCTGGACGCCGCCTTAAAGACCTTCCAGGCTGTGCTTCTGGACAAGGCGGACGCGCACGCCGACTGGATCATGCCCGGCTTTACCCATCTTCAGTCGGCGCAGCCGGTGACCCTCGGCCATCACCTGCTGGCGTATGTCGAGATGGTCGCGCGCGATCGCGACCGCTTGGCGGACTGCCGCCGCCGCCTGTCGCAATGTCCGCTCGGCGCGGCGGCGCTGGCCGGAACGTCGTTTCCCGTCGACCGCTGGCAGACGGCCGCCGCGCTCGGCTTCTTGGAGCCGGCCGCCAACTCGCTGGACGCCGTTTCCGACCGCGACTTCGCGCTCGAATTCCTCGCGGCGGGTGCCATCCTCGCTGTCCACCTGTCCCGCCTCGGCGAGGAAATCGTCATCTGGTGTTCGCATCCGTTCCGGTTCCTTGCCCTCTCGGACGCGTTTTCGACCGGTAGTTCGATCATGCCGCAGAAGCGCAACCCCGACGGGGCGGAGTTGGTCCGGGCCAAAGCCGGCCGCGTCATCGGCGATCTCGTCGGCCTGCTCACCGTCATCAAGGGGCTGCCGCTGGCCTATGCCAAGGACCTGCAAGAAGACAAGGAGCCGGTGTTCGATGCCGCCGATGCGCTCCGGCTCTCGGTCGCCGCGCTGACCGGCATGATCTCGACGGGGTCCTTCGACCGGCTGCGGATGGAATCCCAAGCCGCCGCCGGCCACCCCACCGCGACCGATCTCGCCGACTGGCTGGTGCGGGTGAAAAAGCTGCCGTTTCGACGCGCCCATCACATCGCCGGCGCGGCCGTCAAGGCGGCCGACGCGCGCGGCTGCGCGTTGGATGCACTGCCGCTCGCGGCCTACCGGGAGATCGACGCCGCCATCGACGAGGACGTCTACTCCGTCCTCGGCATCGCGGAATCGGTCGCCAGCCGAACGTCTTATGGCGGAACGGCGCCGGAGCGGGTTCGCGAGGCGATTGCCGCCGCGCGGTTGCGCTACCTTATTTAGGCACTCCCGACACGCGCCGGCTCGACCTCCAAAGCGGCGGCACGACCCTCCGTCATCGCCGTTGGAAGCAGCAGCGACAGGTAGTGGTCAGCGGTCGCGTCGAGAGAGAAGTCAGCGGCGCGCATCCGCAATTCCGCCGCCGGGCGCGGCGCCGCCAGCGTCGCGGCGATCGCGCCGGCAAGCGCCGCGGCATCGCCCACCGGCACCAGGGGGCCCCACCGGCCACTTTCCAGAATTTCGGCCGGGCCGCTGGGACAGTCGGTGCTCACCACCGGGCAGCCACACGCAAGCGCCTCAAGGAGAACGTTCGGACAGCCTTCCCACGCCGACGACAGCACGAACACTTCAGCCCGTGCGAGGAAGCGGTACGGATTGTCGTCGATCCCCGGCATGTCGACGGCGCCGTCCAGCCCGAGTGTGCGGGTGAGTTCCATCAGCGCGGGACGCTCCTCGCCATCGCCCAGAATAAGCAGGCGAAGATCGATTGTGCGCCGCACGTCAGCCAGCGCCCGCAGCAGCGTGGCTAAATCCTTCTGCGGGTTGAGACGGCCGACCGATACGGCGACCGGCGGCGTTCCCTCGGCGAACCACGGATGATCGACCGGCGTGCGGGCGAGGGCGTCGATCCTTTGCTGATGGACCGGGTTATAGATGGGCGTGAGGTGCGCCGCCGGCAGGTCGAGGGAGCGCGCCAGATCGCGGGCGACGCCCTCGGACACGGCGATGACCGCGTCGGCGCGGGGATACCAGCGGCGCGCCAGATCGGGCAGCAGGCGGTCGAACGACTTGCCGCCGGCTGGCGTATCCTGAGAGAACGTGTTCGCCTCGCGGATGACGACGCGCGCATCGCTTGCCACCAGTTCCCGCGCCCACAACGCCGCCATGATGTTGTCGGGCAGCGTCGTCAGGATGGCGTCCGGCCGCTGCCGGCGCATGTAGTCGCCGAGCCGCGGCAGCGCCCGCACCGCCATCGGCGGCTTCATGGCGATCAGGTCGCGGACGCGCAAGCCGGATGCGCGGGCGATGCGCGCCAGCGCCGGAAAAAGGCGCGGCCGGGCGACCGTGCCCAGCTCGATAACGTTGACGCGGGGCGAGAGTTGCTCGACCAGCCCCCCCTGCCGCTGGACGAGGAGAAAATCGACCCGCTCCACTCGTTCCGCGAACGCGCCCGCCAGATCGACGAGCACGCGCTCGGCGCCGCCGAAAGGCAGCCGCTTGAGCAGGATCGCGATACGCGCCGGGACCACGGGCAAGGCCTCTCACACTTGGCACAGCGGGCGCTGGCGCGCCTCGGGCGGACCGGCGGTAACGATCAGGGCGCATGGATCGTAGCCCCGCTCGGCGAGGAGTGCGGCGACCTTACGCAGCGTGCCCTCGTCCAGCGTCGGCTCGCGCGCCAAGAGCCAGGCATAGGATCGGTCGGGATCGCCCACCAGCGACCAGCGATAATCGCCATCCAGCGCCAAAACCCAATAATCGCCGCCGGCGATCCACCACCAGTCGCCAAACAGCTCGACGAACGTCACCTCAAGTTTCCCGCTCTCCACGACCCCAGCGATGACCGGACCGACCGCCCGCGCGACGCCCTTGGCAACCTCGCGCTCGCCATCGCCGGTCGCGCACGCGTTGACGACGTCGATCATCCCGTCGTCGGCCAAGCTGTAGTCGGCGGTGATGTTGCGGACGCAGTGACGCTGGAACCAGGCCGGAATCGCCGCGATCTGAACCCAGCGTCCGGTATACCGCTGAAGATCCAGCGATCCAACCGTCGCCGGCGACGACGTCGGCGTCGACTGGCAGCCTGCGAGGAGCACTGTGATCGTCGCGATGACCAGGGCGAACATGTGAGGCCAACGACGCATATCAATGCACCTTACTCTTTAACTCTTTTATGGAATGGCCCGTTCGATTGACGTTCCGCGTCGGCGTCGCCGGGCCTATGGCCTCAGCCTCCATGTTCTGCAACACTCGCTATCGTCGTGCCAATCGTCAATTGCGGGGAACGGAAACATGATCGGCAGCCTCATTTCGTTCTTGGTCATCGGCCTGATCGCCGGTTGGATCGCCGGCAAGGTTCTTAGCGGCGAAGGCTTCGGCCTCGTGTCCAACCTGATCATCGGCTGCATCGGCTCCATCGTTGGCGGTGTTTTGTTCTGGGTCATCGGCCTGTCCCCCCACAACGTCATCGGCTCGCTGATCACCGCGGTCATCGGCGCCTTCGTCTTCCTGTTCGTTGCCGGCAAGCTGAAAGCCCGCTAACCACCGGTGAGTCAGATGCGCGGATAGATATAAAGAATGGGGCCACTCGCGGCCGCTCCTCACGCGACGAACGGGCCCGCCGCCGGCCCCTCGGCGGCGGCAAACCGCGCATACCCGTCGGCGCGCAGGCGGCACGCCGGACACGCGCCGCAGCCGTATCCCCAGGCGTGGCGAACGCCGCGTATGCCCTCATAGCACGTGTGCGTGTGTTCGCGCACAAGCTCGACGAGGGGTGCACCACCCAGCTTTTGGGCCAGCGCCCATGTCGCCCTTTTATCGACCCACATCAGCGGCGTATGGATGACGAAGCGGCGCGCCATACCGAGGTTGATGGCCACCTGCATCGCCTTGATCGTGTCATCGCGGCAATCCGGATAGCCGGAATAGTCGGTTTCGCACATCCCGCCGACGATGTGACGGATGTCCCGCCCATAGGCGACGGCGGCGGCAAAAGTCAGGAAAACCAGGTTGCGCCCGGGCACGAACGTGGTCGGCAACCCGTCGGCGCCGGTGGCGATACGGCGGTCATTGGTCAGTGCCGTGTCGTTGAGCCGGCCGAGCGAACCGAGGTCGATGTCGTGATGCTGCCCGAGCCGCGGCGTCCAATCGGGGAACTGCCGGCTGATCTCGTCGCGCACCTGTGCCTGGCAGGTCAGTTCGACCCTGTGGCGCTGACCGTAGTCGAAGGCGATCGTCTCGACGGTGCCAAATCGCTGCAGCGCCCAGGCAAGGCACGTCGTCGAATCCTGACCGCCGGAAAAGAGGACCAGCGCGCTTCCGCTGCCGTCGGTCACTCCTCGCCCCGTTCGGAGGGCGGCTTAACCGTGGAATTGGTCGCGTGCGGGCCGCGCGAGGGGTGCCGGTTCTTGTCGGGATTGGCGAAGACAAAACGGCCATGAAGAATGCAGCCCTTCATGCCGGGATCGCAGTGCCGCCCCCGCACGCGCTGACACATGCCCCGAATCTCGTGCGGACAGCCCCAACCGCTCATAGCAACTTCCCCAACAACAGCCGGATGAACAGTGCGCAACCGCGCCGCAACGGTCAAGTCGCGATGCTCTCGGCATCGACGGAGGGATGGACCACGCGCATCCGCCGACAACAACCTCAATCATCATAACCCATTTTCCGGTAATTCGGTCGGCGGTTCACGGCAACGATCGATGCTCGTCGCGGCCGCCGCACGCGCGCCCGTTCCATTGCCGCTTGAAGATGGTCGTCGTTTGCCGCACCTTGCCCCCCTTCCGGCAGAAGAATTCGGGGCGCGCCGGACAGGCCAGACTCATCGCAGGAATTTCCGTTGCCCACCACGCGGCTCCCCGCGACGTTTAGAGCGAACAGTCCGAATTCCGCTGGACGGTCCGGGCGCACGCGGCTGTTTGGCGTGTTCGGTGCCGCCGTCATGGCCCTCGTTGTCATCCTTACGGCACGCGGAGGTGCGGCCCAAGAAAAAGCACCCTCGGATGATGCGCCGGCCGTCTTTACGGCCGATACCATGACGTACGATAGCGAACGGCGCTTTCTCACCGCCACCGGCAACGTCGAGGTCACCCGGGACAACCGGCTGCTCCGCGCCGATGTCATGACCTACGACGAGGTCAACGACGTGCTCGCGGCATCCGGCAACGTCGTTCTCAAGGAGCCGACGGGCGAGGTCGTGTTCGCCGACCGGGTGGAGGTCACCGGCGATCTGAAAACCGGCACCATCGAGGACCTTCGCGCCATCCTCGCCAACGGCGCGCGGCTTGCCGCGGCCAGCGGGAAACGCGTCGGCGGCGTGCTCACGGAAACCCGCAAGACGGTCTACTCGCCGTGCGACACATGCCCCAGCGATCCGGAGCGCGCGCCGCTTTGGCAGGTCAAGGGTGTAAAGGTGCGCCACAACCAGGAAGACAGAATCGTCGAATTCATGGATTCGTGGATGGAGATCGAAGGCATACCCGTCTTCTACCTCCCGTACTTCTACATGCCGGACCCGACCGTCAAACGAAAGACCGGACTGCTGGCGCCGACGTTCGGCGCCTCGTCGGACTTCGGTTTTTTCACCCAGGTCCCCTTCTTCTGGGCGATTGCACCGAACCAGGACGCGACGATCACGCCCTGGTTCACCACCGAGGAAAATGCTGTGCTCGAGGGGCAGTACCGGCTGGCCATGAAGCACGGGGCCGCGCGCTTCGACGGCAGCATCACGCACGATTCCCGTCAGCGCCAGCGCGGGCACCTCTTCGGTGACGTGCTTTACGACATCAACGACACGTGGCGCGCCGGCGCCAAGGTGGAGCGAGCGCTCGGCCGAACGTATCTGCGCCGCTACAATTTCAGCGATAAGCGGACCCTGACGTCGCAGCTTTACGCCGAAGCCTTTGACGGCAGCAATTATTTCTCCGCCGACAGCTTTGCGTTCGAAGGGCTGGCCGAGGAAGACGACAACAACCGGATCCCCGTCGTCGCACCCCGTCTCGACTACAATTACCTCAGTGCGGTCGACCCGATCGGCGGCCGCACCGACGTCGCCCTCAACGGCACCGTCTTTACTCGCGAAGAGGGAACGGACACCCGCCGGCTGTCGGCCCGGGCCGACTGGAACCGTCCTGTCGTCGGCACCGTCGGCGAACTCTACACGGCGACGGCGTCGCTGTGGGGCGATTTCTACGACGTCAACAACCTGAGCATCGACGATAACGAGGACTACAGCGGGACCCGCGGCCGCGTGTTTCCGCAAGCGGGTCTGGAGGCTCGCATGCCGTTCATGCGCCCGGGGGAGACAATAACCCAGGTGATCGAGCCGATCGCCGAGGCGGTCGTGGCGCCGCAGTTCGGCAATTCGAAACGGATACCCAACGAAGACTCTCAGGACTTCAATTTCGAGGAGACGAACCTTTTCGGTCTCAACCGGTTTCCGGGTCTCGACCGGGTCGAGGAAGGGTCGCGCATAAACTATGGCGTCGACTGGAGCTTCTTCGGCAACGAGGGCGGCCGGGTTGGTATTTTTTCCGGCCAGAGCTACCGTTTCTTCAACGACGATGTGTTTCCGCAGGGTTCAGGGCTGGACAAGAACTGGTCCGACGTCGTCAATGCCGTGTACATCAGTCCTAACAACTACGTGGACCTGATCTACCGCAACCGGGTCGACGTCACCAGCGGGACAGCCAAGCGACAGGAGATCGGCGCGACCCTCGGAACCGATGCGCACCGGATCAAGACGACGTACGTCCATTTCGACAGTGAGCGGGGGTCCGATTTCCGGGGACGGGAAGAAATCGATTTCGACATCAGTACACAACTGACAAGGTTCTGGCGGGCGCGCATCGAGGGGGTGAGAAACCTCACCGGCGGCGGCTCGCAACGCGAACTCGGTGTCGGTTTGACGTATGAGGATGAGTGCTTTCTTATGACCGTCGGCTACCGGCGCAATGACTTCGAAGACCGCGACGTCGAACCCAGCAACACGGTGTTCGTCCGCCTCGGCTTCAAAACATTGGGCGCCGTCGGCGGTTCGCGCGGGCTCGGCGGATGACGGCGGCTCTCCGGACAGGACTGTCCCGCGCGCTTGTGCTGCTGCTCGCGTTCGGGACCGTCTGGTGGTCCCTGGTTCGGGACGCGGACGCCCAGGTTACCGGCGGCATTGCGGCAATCGTCAACGACGAGGTGGTCTCCTATCGCGATCTGGAAAACCGGATCGATCTGTTCCTGCTCACCGCCAATCTGGAAAACTCGGCGGCGGTCCGTCAGCGGGTAGCCCCTCAGATTCTCGATACGCTGATCGACGAAACGTTGAAAAAGCAGGAAGCAAAACGCCTCAACGTCACGGTCAGCAGCGATGAACTCGATCAGGCGATGGCGGATGTCGGTCGCCAGCTTGGCGTGTCGGCGGATGGTCTCGCGGGTTATCTCAGACAACGCGGCGTTCCGGTAGCGTCACTCCTGGAGCAGATCGAGACCGAAATCGCCTGGATCAAGACGGTCAACCGGCTGTCCCGCGACCTCGTCACGGTCAGCGACGAGGATGTCGATGCGGAGTTGGAGCAGCGCCGCCTGGGTGGCGATCAGTTGGAATATCGCACCGCCGAGATTTTTCTGCCCGTCGACGATCCGACGCAGGATGGCCGTGTCCACGCCCTCGCCGATGAACTGATGGCGCAGTTGCGGCGGGGCGCCAGCTTTCCGGCGCTGGCGCGAATCTTCTCCCAGGGTCCGGCATCCTCGCTCGGCGGTGATCTCGGCTGGGTCCGTGCCGGGCAGCTCGATCCGGAAATCGACAAGGTCATTACGCAGATCGCGCCCGGGCAGGTAGCCGGGCCGCTCCGCAGCCGCAGCGGCTACCATCTGGTCGCGCTCATCGGCAAGCGGGCGTCGCTGCCGGCGGGCGGCGGACGGACCACGATCTCCCTTCGCCAGTTGTTCGTGCCGCTCCCGCAGGGCGCCACGCCGACGACGGTCAACGCCTCGGTTCAGGAAATGCGAACGCTGACCGAGGGGTCTGCAAGCTGTGACGATTTCATCGGTCGCGCGCGCGGCAACGTCATTGCCAATTCGATGGACGATGTCGACCCGTCCCGGCTTCCGGGCCCGCTGCAGGAAATCGTCCAACCGCTCAGCCCCGGCGAGATGACGCCGCCGCTGCCCGTCGCCGACGGCGTCGTCATCATGATGCTCTGTGACCGCGTGCAGCTCAGTGGCGACGACGAGGCGCGTCAGGTCATTTCCCGTTTTCTGCGCGAACAGCGCCTTGCCGCGGCATCGCGACGGTTCTTGCGCGACATTCGGCGCGATGCGCTGATCGACATTCGGTTATCACCGCCCGGCAACTGACCATACGGACCGGTTCGTGAATGCGCTCGTCCTGACCATGGGAGAACCCGCCGGCATCGGCGGCGAAATCACGCTGAAGGCATGGCTCCGGCGGGGTGAGCAGGTTCCCGATTTCTTCGTGGTCGACGACGCCGACCGGCTTCAAGCCATCGCGCACGCCCTCGGCATGGCTGTCCCGGTGACACGGATTACCGAGCCCGCTATGGCCGCGGATGTGTTTTCGTCGGCCCTGCCGGTGTTGCACCAGGCAATAGCCCGTCCCGTGCACCCTGGCAGACCGGACACGGCCAACGCGTCCTGTGTCATCGCGAGCATCGAGACCGCCGTTTCGTTGACGCGCTCCGGCCACGCCCGCGCCATCGTGACCAACCCGATCCACAAAAAGACCCTCTACGCCGCCGGCTTCCGGCATCCCGGTCACACCGAGTTCCTGGCACACCTCGCCGGCGGGAGCATGGCGCCGGTGATGATGCTGGTCGGCCCGGAGCTTCGGGTCATCCCGGTCACCGTGCACGTCCCGCTTGCCGACGCCATTGGCGCCTTGTCGACAGAGGCCATCGTCGAGACGGGCGTCATCGCCGATACGGCGCTGCGGCGCGACTTCGGGCTCACGTCGCCGCGTCTCGCCGTCGCCGGGCTCAACCCGCACGCCGGCGAGGAAAAAACCATCGGCCATGAGGATGGGGAGGCTATCGCACCGGCGGTTGCCGCCCTGCGCGACCAGGGCATCGACGCCTTCGGCCCGCTGTCCCCCGACACCATGTTCAGCCCCCGCTCCCGGCGGCTTTACGACGCCGCGCTGTGCATGTATCACGACCAAGCGCTGATCCCTTTGAAGACGCTGGATGTCGACGGCGGCGTCAACGTCACCTTGGGTCTGCCGTTCGTGCGCACATCGCCCGATCACGGCACGGCGTTCGATATTGCCGGCCAGGGCATCGCCAGTGAGAACAGCCTGATCTCAGCGCTTCGCCTGGCCGACGCGCTCGCCCGGCGGCGCGCCGTCGGCGATTCATGACGCCTGCCGGACATGACACCTTGTGACGGCCCGCCCGCGTTGCCGCCCCCGCGCGATGTCGCGCTGCCGCCGCTGCGCGATGTCATCCGCCGCCACCGTCTCGACGCGCGCAAAAAGCTCGGGCAGCACTTTCTTCTCGACGGCAATCTGACCGACCGCATCGCGCGGGCATCCGGCCCGCTGGCGGAGACATCGGTGATCGAGGTCGGCGCCGGCCCCGGCGGGCTGACCCGCAGCCTGCTGGCGGCGGGCGCGCGCCACGTCATCGCCATCGAAAAGGACCCGCGCTGCGTCCAGGCGCTGATGGAACTGGCGACGGCGTTCCCCGATCGGCTAACCGTTATCGAAGACGACGCGCTGGCCCTCGACGCGCGGACCCTGGCGCCGGCCCCGCGCCGGGTCGTCGCCAATCTTCCCTACAACATCGCGACACCGCTGCTGCTCCGCTGGACCGACCAGATCGCCGATTTTTCCGGCCTCACCCTGATGGTGCAACGGGAAGTCGCCGACCGCCTGGCAGCGCCGGCGGGCAGCACCCATTACGGCCGGCTGTCGGTCATCGTCCAGTGGCGATGCCATGTACAGTTCGAGTTTTCGGTCAGCGCGCGTGCGTTCGTACCGCCGCCCAAGGTGGTCTCGGCGGTGGTCACGATCACCCCCCGCGCCGAGCCCGTAGCGCCCGCCGACCGGGCGGCACTGGAGCGGGTCACGGCGGCGGCGTTCGGCCAGCGGCGCAAGATGCTGCGGGGCTCCCTCAAATCCCTCGGTCTCGATGCGGAGGTGGCCGGCATCGACGGCACGCGGCGCGCCGGCGAGCTGAGTGTCGAGGAATTCTGCGCCCTCGCCCGCCTCCTGCACGATACCGCCCGCCCCGGACCCGATCCGGACCGGCAACGGTAAGGTGATGCTGCCACCCTCGCTCCTGCTGGCGATCCCGCCGTTGCTGTGGGCCGGTAACTTCGTCGTCGGCCGCGCCATGCACGCCGACATCGGCCCGGCCGCGCTCACCTTCTGGCGCTGGGCGTGCGCCGCTCTGGTTCTGCTGCCGCTGGCCGCGCCGGCGCTTCGCCGCGACTGGCGGGCCGCCGCCGGCGCCTGGCGCCTGATCGCTGTCCTGGCGGCGACGGGCGTCTTCGGCTTTCAATACGTCGTCTACCGTGGCCTGGCGACGACCACCGCGATCAACGGCGTGCTGATCATCGCCAGCGTTCCCTGTGTCATTCCGCTCATTGCCTATGTCCTCGACGGCAGCCGCATCGGCTACCGCCATGCGCTTGGCGTTGCCGTATCGCTCATCGGCGTCGCCGTGATTGTCCTCAAGGGCAACCTCGCCGCGATGGCATCACTCGCCGTGACGCCGGGCGATCTGTGGATGGCGCTGGCGGCGCTGCTGTGGTCCCTCTATTCGGTGCTCGTCCGCCGCCGTCCCGCCGTCCTGCCGCCGGTGGTGCTGCTGTTCGCGTGCGTCATCGTCGGCCTTGCCATGACCGCCCCGCTCTACGCCTGGGAAAGCGCGCACGGTTCCGCCCTCGTGCTCAGCGTCGACACCGTGCTCGCCATTGCCTACGTCGGCGTGTTCGCGTCCGCCGTCGCGTTCCTGTGCTGGAATCGGGGCGTCGCGCTGGTCGGCGCCAGCGTCGCCGGGCTCTATCTGCACCTGATGCCGGTGTTCGCCGCCATCCTGGCGATGCTGTTTCTGGACGAACGCCCGGCCCCCTATCACGGCGTCGGCCTGGTCATGATCGGCATCGGCCTCTTTCTGGCAACCACCGCCGGCGGCGGCACCGTCAAACCGCGCTGACCCGGCGCACGAACGCGTCGAGCCCGATGTGCCGGTGCCGGCGCAGCCGCTCCGCCGCCAAAATCGCCGCCACGCCGTTGACCGTCTCATCCACCTCGCGATTGATCACGACGTAGTCGTATTCGGCCCAATGGCTCATCTCGTCCGCCGCCTTGGCCATGCGCTGGCGCACCACCGCATCCGAATCCTGCGCCCGGGCGCACAGGCGGCGTTCCAGCTCGGCGCGGGACGGCGGCAGAATGAACACGCTGACCAGGTCGTCGCGGGCGTTGGCGCTGAGCTGCTGGGTGCCCTGCCAGTCGACGTCGAACAGCACGTCGCGGCCGGCGGTCAGCGCCTCCTCGACCGAGCCGCGCGGCGTGCCGTAGTTATTGCCGAACACCCGCGCGTGCTCGATCAGCCGGTCCTCGGCGACCATCCGCCCGAACGCCGCCTCATCGATGAACCGGTAATCCGTGCCGTCGATTTCCCCCGGCCGCCGCGGCCGGGTGGTGACCGAGACCGACATCGTCAGCGCCTCGTCACGCGCCAGCAGCGCGCGCGCCACCGTCGTCTTGCCGGCCCCCGATGGCGACGACAGCACCAGCATCAGCCCCCGGCGGCGGTAGCCGGCCTCTTCCGCTCCGCCGCTATTCAATGTTCTGCACCTGCTCGCGCAGCTGATCGACGGTCGCCCGCAGGTCGAGCCCAATGCGCGTCAGATCCGCGTCGCCGGACTTGGCGCACAGCGTGTTGGCCTCGCGGTTCATCTCCTGGCAGAGAAAATCGAACTGGCGGCCGATCGGGCTCCCCTTGGCCAGCAGCGCCGCCGCCGCCTCGCAATGGGACTGGAGCCGATCCAGCTCCTCGCGCGGGTCCGCCTTGACCGCCAGCAGCGCCGCCTCCTGCACCAGCCGCTCCTCGGGTAACGCCGGCACCTGCGACGACAGCTGTCCGACCTGCTCTTTCAGGCGCCCAAGAATGGCGTCGGTCTGCGTGGCGGCAAGCGTTCCGGCCTGCCGCGACAGCTCGCCGATCCGCCGCACCTGGTCAGCGAGGACTTGGGCCAGGCGCGCGCCCTCCGCCTGGCGGTTGCCGGTCAGCCGTTGCAGCACCTCGTCCAGACGCGCCAGCAGCCCCGCCTCGAACGCCAAACGCGCCTCCTCGCTCATCGGCGCGTCTTCCGGCTCGATGACCCCTTTCAAGGCGAGAAGTCCCTCGATCGTCGGCGGCGGCGCGTCGGGCAATCGCCGCTGGATGTCCGGCACGATGGCGAGAATGGCGTCGAGGACGGTCATGTTCACCCGCACGCCCGTTTGCCCGGCCTGGCCGGTGACGTTCAGCGTCACCATCACGCTGCCGCGCCGGAGCGCGCGGGCAACCCGTTCCCGGATGGCGGGGTCGAGACTTTCGAAACCGGACGGGATACGCAGCCGGGTCTCAAGTCCTCGGGCGTTGATGCTGCGCACCTCCCACGACCAGCGACAGCCGTCCAGTTGTCCTTCGCCACGGGCGAAGCCCGTCATCGATACGACAGCCACGATGTTTCTCCTGCATCCGTCGGTTGGGTAAATCGTGCGGCGGCGTGCGCGTTTATCGCCCTCAATTGTCAGCGTCTCGTTTCAGGTGTGCCCGCCAGCGCGCGACGTTACGGTTGTGCTCGGCCAGCGTCGCGGCAAAGCGATGTCCGCCGCTGCCATCGGCGACGAAAAAAAGCTCGTCGGTGTCCAGCGGCTTAAGGACGGCGGCGATCGCGTCACGGCCCGGATTGGCAATCGGTTGCGGCGGCAGACCGGTGTTCAAATAGGTGTTGAACGGCGATGGCGTCTTGAGGTCGTCCTTCGTCAAGGCCCGGCCGAGAGGGCCGGCCGTGCCGTTGATCCCGTAAACCACGGTGGGATCGGCCTGCAGCGGCATGCCGAGACGAAGCCGGTTGATGAACACCGCGGCGACGCGCGGACGTTCGGCAACGAGGCCGGTTTCCTTCTCGACGATGGACGCGAGGATGATGGCCTCCTCCGGCGTCGCGAACGGCAGTCCGTCGGCGCGCGCCTCCCACAGCGCGTCGACGGTCTCCCGCATCGCCTCCTGCATGCGCTCGATCATCTCTGGCCGGCTGTCGCCATGAACGTAGTGATAGGTTTCGGGCAGCAGCGTCCCCTCGCCGGGTACGGATGTGAGGTCGCCCTCCAGTCCATCCGCCGAAGCGACGATCAGGACGATCTCGCCGCTCGTCCGTCCTTCCGGTATGGTGAGCGCGCGCTGCACGACGTCGCCGCTGCGCAACAGGTCGATCGTGCCCTCGATGCTAACGCCCGCCGGAAACAGATACTCGCCGGCACGTACCCGCGTGTCCACGTCGTTCAGCCGGGCGCTCAGGCTGAACAGCCAGGGCGCGCGGATGACGCCAGCGTCGGCGAGGCGATAGCCGATCTGGCGCACGCTCTCGCCCTTCGGCACGATGACCGTCGTCGCCTCGGCCAGATCGCCAGGCCTCGTGTACAGATCGTGGACATACCAACCGCCCCCCACCGCCGCAACGACAAGGAGCGCCGCTAACCGTCCAAGCCATCGAAGCGCTCTGCCCATGACGGTGCCGGTCTCAGGACATGCGGTGACGAAAGCGCCGGAACGCCGTGACTAAACACCGGCGCGGCAGACCTACCAAGGGCTGGCATCCCGCGGCGGAGGTTGCGCGTCCGACGGAGTCCCGGCCTCCCGCGAAACGTCGCTCCGGCCGCCCAGGCTCCGCATGGTCAATTCAACCGGCGGAACACCAACGACGCGTTCGTGCCGCCGAAACCGAAAGAATTCGACAACACCGCCCGGACGTCCTTTTCCTTCGCGACGAGGGGAACGAGGTCGATGTCGGCGCAGCCGTCGGACGGATTTTCCAGATTGAGCGTGGGCGGAATCTGGCTCGTCTCAATAGCCTTGATCGCGTAGATGGCCTCGGCGGCGCCGGCGGCGCCGAGCAGATGGCCGATGGACGATTTCGTCGACGACATCGACACCGTACGCGCCGCCGCGCCGAAAATTTTCTTCACGGCGCCGACTTCGATTTCGTCGCCTAGCGGTGTCGAGGTGCCGTGCGCGTTGATGTAGTCGATTTCGTCCGGATTGATCCGCGCCCGTTTCAACGCCGCCGTCATGCACCGCCGGGCGCCGTTACCGTCCTCGGCCGGTGCTGTGATGTGGTGCGCGTCGCCGGTCAGACCATAGCCGATGACCTCGGCGTAAATCCGTGCTCCGCGTCGCTTGGCATGTTCCAGCTCCTCGAGCACCAGCACGCCCGCGCCCTCGCCCATGACAAACCCGTCGCGATCCCGGTCCCAGGGCCGCGACGCCCGCTCGGGCGTATCGTTGAATCTGGTCGACAGCGCGCGCGCCGCCGCGAAGCCGGCGACGCCCAGCTTGCACACCGCCGCCTCGGCGCCGCCGGCAACCATGACATCGGCATCATCGAGGGCAATGAGCCTGGCCGCGTCACCGATGGCATGCGCGCCGGTGGCGCATGCGGTGACGGCCGAATGGTTGGGACCGCGATAACCATAGCGGATCGACACATGGCCGCTGGCCAGATTGATCAGGCACGCCGGAATGAAGAACGGACTGAGACGCCGCGCCTGGCCGTTCTCGACCTGCACGGCCGCCTTGGCGATTTCCTGCAAGCCGCCGATTCCGGACCCGATCATCACGCCGGTGCGCTCCCGGGATTCGTCGTCGGCCGGCTTCCATTCGGCATCCGCCACCGCCTGTTCCGCCGCGCACAGCGCAAAAACGATGAACGTGTCCATGCGCCGCTGGTCCTTCGGCGACACCCAGTCGTCGGCGTTGAACAGACCGCTTTCCGTGTCACCGCGCGGCACCTGCGCGGCGATTTTCGCCGGCAGATCCGAGACGTCGAACGTCTGGATGGCCCGCACACCCGATTCGCCGGCGATCAGCCGCTGCCAATTGACGTCGACACCACAGCCCAGCGGCGATACCAGGCCGAGACCGGTTATAACGACACGTCTCATACCATCCCGACTTTCAACAAATGGCCGTCCGGGGCCACCCGGGGTCGTTCGGAGCCGCCCGGCGTCCGAGGACGCCGCGTGGGCGCTCCTCGGCGCGACAACCTAGGCGGTGGCGTTCTTTATGAAATCGACCGCGTCTTTAACGGTGACAATTTTTTCAGCGGCTTCATCCGGGATTTCGATCCCGAACTCTTCCTCGAACGCCATCACAAGCTCCACGGTGTCCAGGCTATCCGCGCCCAGATCTTCAATGAAGCTGGCGTTCTCGACCACCTTGGCCTCTTCGACCCCCAAATGTTCGACAATTATCTTTTTCACCCGCTCGGCGACGTCATTCATCGTTGCTACCCTAATCGGTTTTGCTCAGCGCTTCGATTGAGACGGACATGTCTCTCTCTCTTCCCCGAGACCCTGGATACTGCACTTTGGTGGAACGATCCACCTGCTAACATACTCCGGCAGCGTTGGCCAGCGACCCGCCGCGGGGCGTTCTAGCAGACCCATCAGATCATCGCCATCCCTCCGTTGATGTGCAACGTCTGACCGGTCACATAGTTCGCCTCCGGCGAGGCGAGATACACCACGGCGGAGGCGACGTCTTCCGGACGGCCGAAAACGCCCGCCGGAATGGTCGCCAGAACCGCGTCCCGCCGCGCGGCGGGCAAGTTCGCCGTCATGTCCGTCTCGATAAAACCGGGTGCGACGCAGTTCGCGGTTATGCCGCGGGAGGACACTTCCTGGGCCAACGCCTTGGTCATCCCGATCATCCCCGCCTTCGATGCGGCATAGTTGGCTTGGCCCGCGTTGCCCGTCGCGCCGACAACGGAACTGACGCCGATAATGCGTCCCCAGCGCTTCTTCATCATGCCGCGCAGCGCGGCGCGAATGAGCTGAAAGCCGGCGGTCAAGTTCACGTCAAGCACCTGCTGCCAATCGCTGTCGGAAAGGCGCATCACAAGATTGTCGCGGGTCAGACCGGCGTTGTTGACGAGAATATCGATGGAACCGCCGAGCGTTTCGGCGGCTTGACGCGCCAGCAGGGTCACGCCCTCGGCGCTGGACAGATCCGCCGGCACCACCCGCGCCCTGTCGCCGATGTCTTCCGCAAGCGCGTCGAGAGCCTGAGTGCGCGTTCCCGAAACGGCGACGGTGGCGCCGCGTGCCACCAGCGCCCGGGCGATCGCCGCCCCGATCCCGCCCGACGCCCCAGTGACCAGCGCCGTACGGCCGCTGAGATCAAACATACGCACGCCCCTCGAGCCTTTATTCCTTGGGCGGACATCGTCCCCGCACGGACCGATCGGCAGGGGCGGCGCACAGACACGTTTAGCCCTGACCCTCCCGCGCGCGGTCACGTCGATCTGTTACATTGTGTCGACACCCTGTCAAGAATGTGAGCGGCAATAACGGGCATCAATGACGGCCACCAACCCGGTTGATAGCTCCGGACCGGCGGAACCGCTTGCGCCTCAAATCGGTTGATGCTTTATTCCGCCGCCTCATCTCCTTGCCGGACACCCGGCTATGCCGCCTCCGTGGCGGTTGAGATAAGCCGAAGGGAGAATCGATTTTGGCTTTTTACGAGTGCATTTTCATTGCGCGGCAGGACCTTTCGGCGCCCGTCGCCGAGGGATTAGCCGACCAGTTCACCCAGGTGCTCGCGGATGGCGGTGGCCGTGTGGAAAACCGCGAATATTGGGGGCTGAGAACACTCACCTACCGCATCCGAAAAAACCGCAAGGGTCACTATATCCTCCTCAACGTCGAGGCGCCGGCCGCGGCGATCCACGAAATGGAACGCCAGATGCGGATCAACGAGGATATTTTGCGGCACATGACCGTTCGCGTCGACGCGCTCGTTCCGGGGCCGAGCGCGATGGTGCAAAGCCGCGGATCGCGTGACGATCGCCACCGTCGGGACGACCGACCGCGCGGCGATCGCGGGGACCGTGACCGCGGGGACCGCGATCGTGGACGACATGAAGGCCAGCCTGCGCCGGCTGGCGGTGAAGGCGGTGGTCCCGACCGGCGCCGCAGCCGAGGAGATTCCGAATGACCGCCGCCCGCCGACCGTTCTTTCGACGCCGTAAGAGTTGTCCGTTCTCCGGCCCGAACGCGCCGGCGATCGATTACAAGGACATCAAGCTGTTGCAGCGGTTCATTTCCGAGCGCGGCAAGATCGTGCCCAGCCGAATCACCGCCGTCTCGGCACCCAAGCAGCGAGAACTCGCGCGCGCCATCAAGCGGGCCCGGTTTCTGGCGCTTCTGCCCTACGTCGTTCAATAAGATCGGACTCGGGAGCGTCGTCCGCCGCCCCGGTGCGATCCGAGTCGCGCCGGTTGCGTCGGACGTGGCACGCCATCGATGCGGGGCGCGGAGAGATAGGGATGGGCAAACATACCCTGGTCGCCGTCGGCGGCGGCGGGCTTAGCGGGCTCGCCGTCCTGGCCATCCTATTCGGCGCTCCCGGCGGCGTCTTCTTCGCCTATATCGCACCGCTGCCGCTTCTGCTGCTCGGCCTCGGCCTCGGCAGCAACGCGGCGGCCATCGCCGCGTCCGCCGGCCTCGCCCTGGTCGCTATTTTTGGTGGCGTCACCATGGCGGGTGTTTATGCGGGTATGCACGCGTTGCCGTCGTGGCTCGTCGTGCACCAGGCCCTGTCGCGAAGCTCCCCCGTTGGGCCACAGTCGGGCGGCGACGGATGGTACCCCATCGGCACCATTCTGGCTTCGCTGGCCGGCATTGCCGCCCTCGTCGCGACTAGCACCGCGATTGCCGGCGGCGGCGAAGCCGGCATCGAAGGGGCCGTGCGCGACGTGCTGACGATGGCGCTGCACGCCGCCGCACCCAACCTTCCGGACGCCGACCGCGACACGCTCACGCAGTCGCTGGCGGCGCTGTTTATCGGCTTTTCGGCCGTCACCTGGCAGTTGATGATCGTCGTCAACGCCGTCATCGCCCAGGTCCTTCTCGCCCGGCAGGACCGGGCGATCCGTCCGACCCCGACATGGTCGAATATTCGACTGCCGGACTGGCTGTCGTGGCTGATCGTCACGTGCGCCGCCGTCGCCCTGGTCGGCTCGGGCGATGTCGCGTATCTCGCCCGCAATCTCGTCGTCTGCCTGGCGGCGCCGTTCTTTTTCGTCGGTCTCAGCGTGGTGCACGGCCTTGCGGCGAGAACCGGCGCGCGTGGTCTTTTCCTTGTTGTGTTTTACCTTGGGCTCGGGTTGTTTTTCATCATCGTCGGAACCCTTGTCGTTGCGCTCGGCATGATAACCGAGTGGACGGGGCGCCGACCGGGGAATGCCGGGCCTCCCCGATCGAACATGGAGTGAACGATGGAAGTCATTCTCCTCGAACGAATCGAGAAGTTGGGGCGGATCGGCGACGTCGTCCGCGTCCGCCCCGGTTACGCGCGCAACTTTCTCTTGCCGCAGAACAAGGCAGTGCGCGCGACGGTTGATAACAAAACGCGTTTCGAAGCCGAGCGCGCTCAGCTCGAAGCCCGCAATGACGAGCGGCGCGGCGAGGCGGAGAGTCTGAGCGGCGATGTCGAAGGCATCATCGTCACGCTGCTTCGACAGGCCGGCGAAAGCGGCCAGCTGTACGGCTCGGTCAACGCTCGTGACATCGCGGCAGCCGTCGGCGAAGCCACCGGTTTGAGCGTCAACCGTCAGCAGGTTCGCCTGGATCAGCCCATCAAGGCCATCGGCGTTCACGACGTGGCGATCGCCCTGCACCCGGAGGTGTTCGTCCACGTGAAAGTCAACGTGGCGCGAACGGAAGACGAGGCGGCGCTGCAGGCCCGCTCCGGCCTGCCGGCGGCCGAAGCCGTTCTGGCGGCGGAAGAGGAAGACGCCGAACGGGCGGCCGCGGCGGAGGCCGAGGCACTGTTCGAGACGGCCGACGATGAGCCCGATGCCGGCGACAACAACCTCGACGGGGCGGACTCTGGCGACGATCGGCCGGGAAAAGGGAACGACGAAGCGTCATAACGCGTTACACTACTTGTGAACACCGTCGGGTGGAGCAAGGTAGGATGAACGCAACCGTGCTGTTGGCGCCACTGTTGCGACGCTTGGTTCGGGTCGGGCGCCTGACCCTCATCGACGCTGGCGGCGGCGTCCACCGCTTCGGCGATGGCGACGCGAACGAGCCCGACGTCACCATCCGGCTGCATGATCGGTCGCTGCACCGGCGTCTTGCCGTCCGGCCGGAACTCGTCGCCGGCGAGGCGTACATGGACGGCACGCTCACCGTCGAGGACGGCTCGGTCTACGACTTTCTCGACCTGATCGGCCGGAACGCAGCGCGGTCGGGCAAGACGTCCGTGCGGGTGCGTGCCAGCAAGGCGCGGCGCCTGCTACGCCGCGTCCGGCAGTTCAACCCGGCCACGCGGGCGCGGCGTAACGTTGCCCATCACTACGATCTGACGGGAACGCTGTACGAGCTGTTCCTCGATACCGACCGCCAGTACTCGTGCGCCTATTTCTGCCGCCCGGACGACGGCCTCGAGACCGCGCAGGAGCAGAAAAAGCGGCACATCGCTGCCAAGCTCCGCCTGCGCCCGGGCATGCGGGTGCTGGACATCGGCTGCGGCTGGGGCGGCCTGGCCCTCTATCTGGCGGAACACTGCGGCGCCGACGTGACCGGCATTACGCTCTCACGCGAACAGCTGGACGTCGCCACCGCGAGGGCCGCCGAACACGGCCTCTCCGATCGGGTCCGCTTTTGTCTTCGTGACTATCGGGCAGAGACGGGAACCTACGACCGCGTCGTATCCGTCGGCATGTTCGAACACGTCGGCGTCAACCACTACCGCACCTATTTTCGCACCGTCAACGATCGCCTCGCCGACGATGGCATCGCCCTCGTGCACACAATCGGGCGCTGCGAGCCGCCCGGTGGCACCAACCCCTGGCTGCAAAAGTACATCTTTCCCGGCGGCTACACGCCGGCGTTGTCCGAGGTCATCGCGGCCATCGAACGGACGTCGCTGTACACCACCGACGTGGAAGTGCTGCGCCTGCACTACGCCGCGACGCTCCGCCACTGGCGAGCGCGCTTCCTCAAAAACCGCGGCGCGATCGCCGGTCTCTACGACGAGCGTTTCTGCCGCATGTGGGAGTTCTATTTGGCGGCGTGCGAAATCTCCTTCCGCTACCTGCGCACCGTCGTCTTCCAGATCCAGCTCACCCGGTCGCAGGAGGCGCTGCCAATCGTCCGCGACTACATGGTCGACGACGAGCGCGCCCTCCTCGCCGCCGCCGACGGTGATCGTCGCCTAGGCGCGGCTCAGTAACAGCGCTCACGTCGCCGACGCCGTGCGCGCGTCGTCCCCGATATCCCCACAATCCCCCGGCGTATAGGCTGCGACATCCGGCGAGACTGTGCGAGGATCATCGGCTCAGGGAAGCAGCGACAAACACAACCCACAATACGCCGGCACAACACACCGGCGCATCGTTACCGAAAGAACGGCTTCTGGGCATGAGCGGCATGGCAACGCAGGCCTCGGATTTCGCCGAGAAGGGCGAGTTCCGGATCCCCGGTCTCCGCCGTCTGCCGCACAACATCGATGCCGAGCTGGCGCTGCTCGGCGCCATTCTCGTCAACAACCGCACCTTTGACCGTATCGGCGAGATCGTCCGACCGGAGCATTTCGCGCTCGCCGACCATCGCCGCATCTTCGAGGCCTGCCAACGGCTGATCGGCCGCGGCCAGATCGCCGATCCGGTGACGCTGAAATCCTTTTTCGAACAGGACGACTCCCTCGCCGAGGTCGGCGGCGCCCAGTACCTGATGAAGCTCGCCGACGCCGCCGTCACCGTCGTCAACGCGGCCGAGTACGGCCGTCTGATCCAGGATCTGGCGCTGCGCCGCGAGCTGATCTCCCTCGGCGAGGACGTGGTCAACCGGGCCTATGACGCCGACCTCGACGAAACCGCGACACGCCAGATCGAGCGCGCCGAACAGAGCCTGTTCGACCTGGCGACCACCGGCAGCGCCGAGGGCGGCTTCGAGGCGTTCGAGACGTCGCTGGTCGGCGCGCTGCAGATCGCCGAGGCCGCCCACAAGCGCGACGGCCGGCTGAGCGGCGTCCCCTCGGGCTTTATCGACCTCGACCGCAAGCTGGGCGGCCTGCACCCGTCGGACCTGATTATCCTCGCCGGGCGGCCGTCGATGGGAAAAACCGCGCTCGCCACCAACATCGCCTTCAACGCCGCCAAGGCGCGCCTCGACCGCGGTGCCGACGACGGCGCCGTCGTCGGCTTCTTCTCGCTCGAAATGTCCCGCGAACAGCTGGCGACGCGCATCCTCGCCGAGCAGACACGCATCCCGTCCGACCAGATCCGCCGCGGCATGGTCGCGAATGAATCCTTCCCCGACCTGGTCACCAAGTCCGGCGAGATGCAGCGCCTGGCGCTGTTCATCGACGACACGCCGGCGCTGACCGTCAGCGCCATGCGCACCCGCGCGCGGCGCCTGAAACGCCAGCACGGTCTGGGCCTGATCGTCATCGATTACCTGCAGCTCATCGCGCCGTCGGCCGGCACCCGCCACGACAACCGCGTCCAGGAGCTGTCGGAGATCACGCGCGGCCTGAAGGCGCTGGCCAAGGAGCTGAACATCCCCGTCATCGCGCTCTCCCAGCTCTCCCGCGCCGTCGAGCAGCGCGAGGACAAGCGCCCGCAATTGGCCGACCTGCGCGAGTCCGGCACCATCGAGCAGGACGCCGACGTGGTGATGTTTATCTTCCGCGAGCAGTACTATCATACGCGGCTCGAACCGACCCAGCGCGGCGAGGAGTCGCTCGACAAGTTCCTTGACCGCCACCGCAAATGGCAGGAGAGGGGCGAGGAGATCCACAACCGCGCCGAGGTCATCATCGCCAAGCAGCGCCACGGTCCGATCGGCAAGGTCGAGATGTTCTTTGACGAGCAATTTACCCGCTTTGGCGATCTGGAACGGCGTGACGGCGCCGGCTGAGTCCGCCGCCGGCGTCCAGTCGTGCGCCGCTGCGGTGCTCACCATCGACCTTGCCGCCATTACCGACAACTGGCGCCAGCTCACCGGCCGGGTGGCGCCGGCCGGTTGCGCCGCCGTCGTCAAGGCAGACGCCTACGGCCTCGGCGCGTCCCGTGTCGCCCCGGCGCTGGCGCGGGCCGGATGCCGCACCTTTTTCGTCGCCACCACCGACGAGGGCCTGGCGCTGCGCCGCGAGCTAGCGGCAACGGAAGCGACGACCCCCGCGCCAACACCGGACATTTTCGTGCTCAACGGCCCGCCCTTCGGCGACGCCTCGGTCCTCTCAGCCGCCGGCCTGACGCCGGTGCTGAACAGCCTCGACGATATCGACATCTGGTCCGACGTCGCCCGGCGCATGGACACCGCGCTCCCGGCCGTCCTCCACATCGACACCGGCATGTCACGCCTGGGCCTGACTGCCGGCGACGTCGCCCGTCTGCGCGACGACGCCTCGCTGCTCGCCCGCCTGCGAGTGAACCTCGTCATGAGCCACCTCGCCTGCGCCGAAGATCCCGACAATCCCATGAACGCGCGTCAGCTCGCCGACTTCCGGGCCCGCGCCGCCGGGCTGCCGACGGCGGCGCTCTCGCTCGCCAACTCGTCGGGCATCTTCCTCGGCCGCGGCCATCACCTGGACCTGGTGCGGCCGGGCGCCGCGCTCTACGGCGTGCAGCCGCAACGCCGCCCCGGGGCATTCGCCGGCGGTCCCTCGCCCATGCAGCCGGTCGTCCGATTGCAAGCCCAAATCCTGCAAGTGCGTGAAATTGACACCCCGGATACCGTTGGCTATGGTGCGACGCACCGGGCGCGCGGCCGGGAACGGATCGCCACCGTCGGCATCGGCTACGCCGACGGGTTTTTACGCTCTCTCAGCAATCGGGGCTTCGGAACCGTTGACGGCATTCGGGTACCGCTGGTCGGTCGGGTGTCCATGGACCTCGTAACCTTCGACGTCAGCGCGGTGCCGCCCTCCCGTGCCCGTCGCGGTTCGGTCATCGAGCTGATCGGCCCCGACAATCCCGTCGACGACGTCGCCGAGCGGGCCGGAACCATCGGCTACGAAATCCTCACCTCCCTCGGTCACCGTTATCGCCGTGTCTATGTCGACGGCGGCGAGGCCGGCCGATGACCCCGCTGCGCGTCGTCGGACGCGTCGTCCTCGATTTTTTCGCCTCCACAGGACGGCTGGTCCTGTTCGCCCTCACCGCGCTCAGCCACTGCGTCCGACCACCCTTCTATTTCCGCAGCGTCGGCCGGCAGATGGTGGAGATCGGCTACTATTCGCTGCCGGTCGTCGGCCTGACCGCCATCTTCACCGGCATGGTGCTGGCGCTGCAAAGCTACACCGGTTTCGCGCGCTTCTCGGCCGAGGGCGCCGTCGCCAACGTCGTCGTCGTCTCGATCACCCGCGAGCTGGGGCCAGTGCTTGCCGGCTTGATGGTCGCGGGGCGCATCGGCGCCTCGATGGCGGCCGAGATCGGCACCATGCGGGTCACCGAACAGATCGACGCGCTGACCACGCTCTCGACCAATCCGATGAAGTACATGGTCGCACCCCGGCTCGTCGCCGGCCTGTTGATGCTGCCGCTGCTGGTGCTCGTCGCCAACACCATCGGCGTCTTCGGCGGCTATCTGGTCGGCGTCTACAAGCTCGGCTTCAACCCGGCCATCTACATCGAAAACACCTGGGACGCGCTGACCACCGAGGACGTCGTCTCCGGCCTCGTCAAGGCGTCGGTGTTCGGCTTCATCATCGCGCTCATGGGGTGCTACCACGGCTATCACTCACGCGGCGGCGCTCAGGGCGTTGGCGGGGCGACCACCAACGCCGTCGTCTCCGCCTCGATCCTCATCCTGTCCTTCGACTACGTCCTGACCGAGCTGTTTTTCGCGCGATGACCGAAGCCGCGCCCGCTCCCGACACGATAACTCCCGATGCGGCGGCTAAAATCCGCATCCGCGGTCTCCGCAAGCGTTTCGGCCCCAAGGTGGTTCTCGACGGCCTCGATCTGGACGTCGGCGACGGTGAATCCGTCGTCGTCATCGGCGGTTCCGGAACCGGCAAGTCCGTGCTGCTCAAGTGCATTCTCGGTATCCTCGATGCCAATCGCGGCAGCATCCTCATCGACGGGGAGGAAATCGTCGGCGCCGATGCCGACCGCCGGGAAGCGATCAACCGCAAATTCGGCATGCTGTTCCAGGGCTCGGCGCTGTTCGACAGCCTGCCGGTGTGGGAAAACGTCGCCTTCGGCCTTCTTGCCCGCAAACGGCTCGGGCGCGGCCAAGCCCGCGACGCGGCGATCGATAAGCTGAGCCACGTCGGGCTCACGGCCGATGTCGCGGATCTGTTTCCGGCCGAGCTGTCGGGCGGCATGCAGAAGCGCGTTGCGCTGGCCCGCGCCATCGCCGCCGACCCGGAGATCATCTTTTTCGATGAGCCGACCACCGGCCTCGACCCGATCATGGCCGACGTCATCAACGACCTGATCGTCGATATTACCCGCGACGTCGGCGCCACGGCGCTCTCGATCACGCATGACATGGCCAGCGCGCGCAAGATCGCAAACCGCATCGCCATGCTGCACGAGGGCAAGATCATCTGGGCCGGCCCGGTGGCGGACATCGACCGCTCCGGCAACGCGTTCGTCGATCAGTTCATCCACGGGCGGGCGGAAGGCCCGATCAAAATGGCCGTCCGCGCCTGACTCCGCCGGACGGCGCTCACCGACTTGCAACCGACCGGGGGAACCCGCGCACGCCATGGCCCGTAACGCGACCGCCTTCGTCTGCCAGCAGTGCGGCGCCGCGCACCCGAAATGGAACGGCCGCTGCGAGGAATGCGGCGGCTGGAACACGCTGGTCGAGGAAGCGGCCCGCTCGGGTCCCAGCGGTCCGGCGGTGGTGGGCCGGGGCCGCGCGCTGACGCTTCATACGCTCGACGGCCCCCTGACAAGCGTGGCCAGGCGCGCGAGCGGCATCGCCGAATTCGACCGCGTCACCGGCGGCGGCCTGGTGCCGGGCAGCGCGCTGCTGGTCGGCGGTGACCCGGGCATCGGCAAATCGACCCTGCTGCTTCAGGCGGCGGCCGCGCTGTCACAGTCGGCGCCGGCGCTCTATGTCTCCGGCGAGGAGGCCATCGACCAGCTGCGCCTTCGCGCCGACCGTCTCGGCATTCGCGACGCCCCGGTTCAGCTTGCCGCCGCCACCGCCGTGCGCGACATCGCGGCCACCCTCGATCGTCCCGGGGCCGCCGCCGTCGTGGTCGTCGACTCGGTGCAGACGCTGCACGTCGATTCGCTCGATTCCGCACCGGGAACCGTTGCCCAGGTGCGCGCAGCGTCGCAGGCGTTGATCCGGCTTGCCAAAGAGCGCGGCTTTGTTCTTCTGTTGGTCGGGCACGTCACCAAAGAGGGCATGATCGCCGGCCCCAAGGTGCTCGAACATATGGTGGACACGGTGCTGTATTTCGAGGGCGAGCGAAGCCATCAATTCCGTATCCTGCGCGCGGTCAAGAACCGCTTCGGGCCGTCGGACGAGATCGGCGTGTTCGAGATGACCGACGTCGGCCTGCGGGAGGTCGTCAATCCCTCGGCGCTTTTCCTCGCCGAGCGCGAGCGGGACGTTGCCGGGGCCTCCGTGTTCGCCGGCATCGAGGGCAGCCGCCCGGTGCTGGTGGAAATCCAGGCGCTGATCGCGCCGACCTCGCTGGCGACGCCCCGGCGGGCGATCGTCGGCTGGGACCCGAGCCGCCTGGCGATGATCCTCGCCGTGCTGGAGGCCCGTGGCGGTCTCGGCTTCGCCGGCGTCGATGTCTTTCTCAACGTCGCCGGCGGTCTGCGCATTACCGAGCCCGCCGCCGATTTGGCGGTCGCCGCCGCTCTCGCCTCGGCGGCGATCGGACGGCCGCTGTCGGCCGAAACGGTCGTCTTTGGCGAGGTCGGGCTGGCCGGAGAAATTCGCGCCGTCGCTCGCGCCGAGGCACGCCTCAAGGAGGCGGCCAAGCTCGGCTTTACCCAGGCCGTCGTGCCGGCCCGCCGTAATGCCGCCGGTGCCGCCGGTGCGGCGCGCGGCATCAAACAGAACGCCATCAGCCATCTCTCGGAACTTTTGACCATGGTCCGCGGCGGCCTTGCCGACGCCCGGCCGGCTGGGAGAATCCGCCGTGGATAGCCTGCCCTTCACCGCCTTCGACGGCATCGTCCTCGTCGTGCTGCTTCTTTCGGCGTTGCTGGCCTTCGCGCGCGGCTTCGTTACCGAGGTGCTGTCGGTTGCCGCCTGGATCGGCGCCGCCGCCATCGTCGTCGCCGCCTACCCGCACGTTCAACCGATCGCGCGTCAATACATCGAGGTGCCGGTCATCGCCGACGTCGCCGCCGCCGCCTCGGTGTTTCTGGTCAGCGTCATCGTCTTGTCCCTGATCAGCAGCGCGGTGTCGAAGCGGATCCGCGTGAGCAGGCTCAGTGGGCTCGACCGCTCGCTGGGCTTCCTGTTCGGTCTTGCCCGCGGCGCCCTCATCGTCTGCGTCGCCTATCTCGGCATCAGTTGGCTGGTCCCGGCCACCGAGCAGCCGGACTGGATGAGGGATGGGAAATCCCGCCCGCTGGTCGCCAGCGGCGCCGAATGGCTCGTTTCACTGCTGCCGGAAAAACAGACCGACGACGCGCTCAACCGGATGCTGAACACCCGAGGCGGCTCCAAAGTGCTTGAAACGGAACGCCTCGTGCGCGACATGATGGAACCGAAGCTGAAAAATCCGAACGCCGCTGCCGGCGATGCGATGAACGGCTATCAGCCTGGCGAACGGCGGGAACTGGAGCGGCTCTTGGACAGCGAGCGTTAACGGGCGGGCGATGGCGACAACGCCGGTGGCACAGAGGGCGCGATCGATCGTCCGCGCGGATGACGACGACGATCATTTCCGCGACGAATGCGGTGTGTTCGGTGTCTTCGGCCACGTCGACGCGGCGGCAACCGCTGCGCTGGGCCTGCACGCGCTTCAGCATCGCGGCCAGGAGGCGGCCGGCATCGTCACCTACGACGGTGAGCATTTTCACTCTCACAAGGCGCTCGGCCTCGTCGGCGACAACTTCGGCTCGGAGGAGATCATCAACCGGCTGCCGGGCACCGTTGCCGTCGGCCACGTGCGCTACTCGACCACCGGAGAAACGGTGCTCCGCAACGTGCAGCCGCTGTTCGCCGATTTCGAGTTCGGCGGCATGACCATCGCGCACAACGGCAATCTTACCAACGCCCTTGAGATCCGGCGCAAATTGGTCGGACGCGGGTCGATCTTCCATTCGACCACCGATACCGAAACCATCATCCATCTCGTCGCCACCAGCCACTATTCCACCGTCGTCGATCGCCTGATCGACGCCATGCGCCAGCTGGAAGGCGCATATTCGCTGGTGGCGATTACCCGGCGCAAGCTCATCGGCATGCGCGACCCCTATGGGGTGCGGCCGCTGGTTCTCGGCACGCTGGACGGCGCCTACATCCTCAGCTCGGAGACGTGCGCGCTGGACATCATTGGTGCCCGGCTCATCCGCGACGTGGAGCCGGGGGAGATCATCGTCGTCGACGACGACGGCCTTCGCAGCGTCCGGCCGTTCGTCAAGGTGCCGCGGCGATTCTGCATTTTCGAGCACATCTATTTCGCCCGTCCGGATTCCACCGTCGAGGGCCAGAACGTCTACGAGGTGCGCAAGCGCATTGGCGCCGAATTGGCGCGCGAAGCGGCCGTCGACGCCGACCTGGTGGTCCCGGTCCCCGACTCCGGCGTCCCGGCGGCCATCGGCTATGCCGAGGAATCCGGCATCCCGTTCGAACTCGGCATCATCCGCAACCATTACATCGGGCGCACGTTCATTGAACCGTCGCAGCAGATCCGGCTGCTCGGCGTGCGCCTCAAGCACAACGCCAACGCGGCGCGGATGAAGGGTAAGCGCGTCGTCCTCGTCGACGACTCGATCGTCCGCGGCACGACATCGGTAAAAATCGTCCAGATGGTCCGCAACGCCGGCGCCAGCGAGATCCACCTGCGCATCTCCAGCCCGCCGACGACCCACTCGTGCTTTTACGGCATCGACACGCCGGAACGTTCGGAACTGCTCGCCGCCAACCGCAATCTGGAAGAGATGGCCCGCTACATCGGCGTCGACTCCCTCGCCTACATCTCACTCGATGCCCTCTACCGCGCCGTCGGTGAGGCGCGGCGCGACACGGCGCGACCACAGTACTGCGACGCCTGCTTTACCGGCGATTACCCCATCCGCCTCACCGATCACGCCCAGGCGCCCACCAACGAACAGCTGAGCTTGCTGGAAGAGTGACCGGGCCAGCCGACGAATCAACCACCGCCATGGGCACCGGGGGGCGCCTTGCCGGCCGCGTCGCCCTGGTGACCGGCGCGTCGCGCGGCATCGGCCGTGCCGTCGCCCTCCGCTTCGCCCGTGAAGGCGCGCACCTGGTGCTCGTCGCGCAAACTCAAGGCGGCCTGGAGGAGGTGGACGACGCCATCCGCGCCCTGGGCACCGGGCCGGCAAGCCTGGTTCCCGCCGACCTGACCGATGCGGCGGTCATCGATCAGATCGCCGCCGCCATCCACGCGCGCTGGCGTCGCCTGGACATTCTGGTCGGCAACGCCGCCAGCCTCGGCGTGCTCACGCCGCTGCCCCACATCGACCCGGCTGTGTGGGACCAGGTGTTGGCGCTTAACCTGACCGCCAACGCGCGTCTCATCCGCGCCGTCGATCCGCTGCTGGGCGCGTCCGACGCCGGCCGCGTCATCTTCGTCACCTCGGGCGTCGCGTCGGGCCGAGCCTATTGGGGCACCTACGCCGTCTCCAAGGGCGCGCTGGAGACCCTCGCTCGCACCTACGCCCACGAAATGGCCAACACCCCACTGCGCGTCAATCTCATCGATCCCGGCCCCACCCGCACCCGCATGCGCGCCCAGGCCTATCCGGGCGAGGAGCCGGCATCACGCAAGTCCGCCGACGACGAGGCGCTGATGGACGCCTTCGTCTCCCTCGCCGAGCCGGCCTGCACCGTTAACGGTACCCTCGTCCGCGTCGATTGACGGTCTTACGATCGATAAGCGTTGGAGGGCCACTCAGGAGGGCGCCAGATTGGGCTTGGACAGTGGCGGGCCGGGAAGAGCCGACGGCGGTCGGCGCGCCGATGCCGGGTCGTCGTCGCGGCCGGGCCGCAGCACCAGATAGGAAAAGCCGGCGGCGACCCCGTACCCCTCACTGGTGGAAATGCCGAGCGGCTGGAGCGCGATCCCGCTTTCGCTGCCGCCGATGAGCGCCTCGGCGCCCACGCCGTAATTCAAAGCCACCGACGCCTTGCCGCCGGCATAGGTGCCGGCCAGCGCGTACCGGCCGATGTCTGGATCGCGGGCAAGGCCGACGACGCCGAAACGGATGGTCTCGCGCCGGTCCCAATGAAAATCGAGTCCGAGGGCAATGCCCATTTCGCCGTGGTAGTGCTCGACACCTTCCGCACGGCGCAGCAGACAGACGATGTCCACCGAGGAATGGATGAGGATGGTGTAGCCGCTGCCCGCGATGGTGTGGCACTCAAGCACACCCACATGCCCGGTACTCGACCCACCCCCCGACGGGCCCGGCGTGTCCTCGGTCTCCGTCTCGTCCGCGGCAACGGCGGATGCGTTGAGTGTCATCGCCAGCGCAAGCACCGCGATCCACGCCCCGGCGCTCCTCCGACGTAAGCGGTGTGCCCCCGCTACCGCGGGATCTGACGACACCATCGACATACCCATGCCTGCGTCGCGTCAGCCGGCACCGCCATCCGGCGCCGGTCGCATCTGAGCGGGTCGCGGATCAGGCCTCGGATTTCTGCTCGATAATCCCGGCGGGGTCCTCTTCGACCAATTCGGCAACCCGTTCGTAAAGATCACTGAACTCATTTAACCGGCCGTTAAGCTCGTTGTCCTTGCCCTGCGCAAGCGTCCGGTAGATCCCGGCCGCCTCGCGCAGCAGACGGGCGGCCAGCGTGGCGTGAGTCATCATAATCATTCCTCCCTCGGTTGTTTTGCCTGTGCGCCGGTTCGTTCACGCACGCTCGACATGCAGACACTATGGCGCACATAAGCGCGCCGTGCCCCGATGTGTAACGATATGAGATGTCCGCGTCACGCCTCGTCGTTGATGGCGGCGGGCTGGCCGTGGGACTTATACCAACTCTCAGTGATGACGATCCTTTGTGATCGTGTTTCACGTTTCCTCGGCAGAAGGCGCCGCGTCGGCGATGCTGGTGCATCGTCAAGCGGTGCCGACCGAATGGCCACTTACCCGAAATGGATACGGAAATCACGACGATATCGTGACACACGTCCGCGCCTGTGCGAACCCCACAATTCGTCTGTCGCGGCTTGGCGGCGCAACGCACTCCGACGCGACGCCGCCATACCCGCTCATGCCGCCGAGGCGGCCACCGATGGTGTCGGCGCTGCCGCCTTGTGCGCCCGGGCGAGGAAGGACAGGTTGAGCGGACTGCTCGGTTTCCGCGCCAGCCGCTCGTTGGCCAGCGCCACCGCGACGTCCGTCATGCCGCCGCGGATGGCCGCCTCGGTGAGCGTCCAGTCGATGATGTCACGTTGCGCGTGACTGCCGCCGAAACTGCCGGCAATGGAGCGTGCCGGGTGCAGCTTTTCGACCGCGAACTCGTACTTGCCCTGCCAGAAAGCCTGAAACCCCTCGATCAGCGGCCGGCCCGTGGCCCGCGCCCAGGCTTGAGTCTCCGTTTCCGCCCCCGTGGCGCGCGCCGTGTCGCGGCGAGTGTGGCCGAGCAGCCGCTCGACGTCACCCATCCGCCCCGCGCCCAAATACGCCATGGCCGCGTGCCAGTCGTTGAACGGATAAAGGGTGCCGTCGGCGTGCTGGTCCCAGCACGTGGCCACCTCGTTCCAGCGGTCGCCGACCTCGCAACCGTCGAGGCTGAGCCGCCACAACAGCGCCGATGCGTCGATGAGGTCCATCACCACCGGGCTCGGCTCGGCCCGCACCTTCTGGTCGTAAAGGGCCACCGCCCGGTCGCGCTGATCCATATCGAGGTGAAACAGAGCCCGGTGCCACCAGTTATGCACCTTGAAGAAGTTGTCGTCGGCGGACCAATGCGGCTCCCGGCTCGTCATCCAGTCGATCCCGTCCGCAGCCCGGCCCTGCATTTCCATCACGTGCGCGACGGCGTGGTGCGCCCAGCAGTCGAGCGGCTGGCGGGCGACGGCGTCACGCCCCGTGTCTTCCGCGCGCCCGTAATCGCCGGCTTCCTCCAGGCCGAAGGCGTACATGCCGAGCACCAGCGAGTTCCCCGGCACGTCCACCGACCACGCCGGCAACGCGCGGGCGATCCGGTCGCGAAGCGTGCGCGCGTCCCCCCGGAAAAAGTCCGTCAGGTGTCCCGCGTGCAACGCCACCAGATCGCGCGGATAGCGCATGTTGTGGTATTCCAGCGCCCGCGCGGCCTTCGTCCAGTTGTTGGCGAGCAGATGGTCGAGGGCCGCCACGTGCGAGCGCTCGCGATCGTCCATCGGCAGCGCCTTGGCGTCGGTGACGACCGTACGCGCCGCCGCCGCCGCTTCGGGTTCGGTGGCGAGGCCAAGCAGATAGGCTTTATAAATATTCGCCATCGCCATCCCGGGCGCGGCCTCGATGGCGCGATCGGCGAGCGCCAGCGGGTCGCCGTGATACAGCGTGAACGCCTCGACGGCCTCATCCAATAGTGCGGTTGCCTCCGCATTGGCGCCCGAAAGCGCGTTACCCTGCCTGTCGGTAAACATCGGTGTCTCCACTATAAATATCCAACTCCCGCCCGCCGTGGGGGCAACGCCCCGCCGGGCCACGAAAGAAAGATTAGAAACACCGGCCGGCATTGGAAGTGAACCAGTTCACTTACCGCGGCAAAAACGAACCGGATTGCTAGGAAGATCCGCCTAAAGCCACTTGATCAACTTGAGCACGATGAACTGCACCACCATCAGTACGGCGAGAACACCGATCAGTTCGTAGAACGCCGTCGGCGCTTCCGAGCCCGGGATGCCGCCCAGGTTGACGCCGAGGATGCCGGCGACCAAGCTCGGCGGCAGCAGCACAGCGGCGACGACCGAGAACCGGTAGCTGTTCCGCGCGATTGCCTCCTGAACCTGCGCCGTCAAGTCCTGATAGAGAATCGTCGCCCGGTCGCGCACGGCATCCAAGTCCTCGCACGCGCGCACCACGCGGTCGGTGACGCCGCGCAGCCTGAGGCGGCAGACCCGGTCGAGCAGCGGCGTCGGCTCGGCCTGCAGGTCGAGCATCGCCTCCCGCTGCGGCCCGAGATAGCGCCGCAAGTGGATGGCGTTGCGGCGGACCTCGGCCAACTCGCGGCGGAGCGCCGCCGAATCCTTGTCGCTCAGCCGATCTTCGAGCGTCTCGAGCGTGTCGTCCATCTCGTCGATCACCGGCTCGACGTCGCGGATGACCTTATCGGCGATGTGCACAAGCAGCGCGCCGCCGGTCTTCGGGCCGCGTTCGGCGTCAAGCATGCAGCGGATGTCGCGCAGCGCCACCAGCGCGTGGCCTCGGTCGCGCAGGGTAACGGCACGGCCCGCCTCCATCCAGATGTGGATCGGCACCAGTTCCGGCTCCTCGACCTCGGCGCGGTTGATGCCGCGCAGCACGATCAGCATCGCCTGGTCAAGATGTTCGACGCGCGGGCGCGTGTCCTCGGCCAGCAGTTCCTCGCCGACCAGCGGATCGATGCCGCTGGCGCCATGGATCCACGCTGCCGCCTCGTCGGTATCGCGCTCCAGGTGCACCCAGAGGAAGCCGTCCTCCGGCCGCCAGGCGGCCACTCCCCGCCAGTCGACGCCACGGCAGCCGCCGTTACCGTCGAGCACCAGCGCAAACCGCAGTCCTGGTTCCACCCCCGCCGGCAGATCAATCGCCTTGATCAATGGCACCTCGCTTTCGCCTCATTGCACCGTCGGGGCCTCATTGCACCGCCGGCACTCTCCCGCCGCCGCCGCCACTAAGTCAAGCCGCCGCAACGCGTATCCGGGCGCGCGGCCCGCACGGAAACGGTTTATGCTCTGTTTGCCCGTTGTGGCGCGCGCCTGTGCAAGCCATCTGCGGGAATACGCCTCCCACGGTCGGCCATCGCGGCCATCTTTGAAGACTGTCATGGAACCGAGCAGGGGGCGCACGCGTATTTCACGTGCTGATGAGGAGGAATGCTATGGTCGAAACGACCGAAAAGACGCTGCCGATCGCCAAAATGGCAAAGGAGAATACGAAATTCCGCCAAGTCATCATGACCGGCAAGAACCTGCAAGTCGTTCTGATGGCCATTCCCGAGGGCGGGGAGATCGGCGCCGAAACCCACGAGGGCCACGACCAGGTACTGATTTTCGTCGAAGGGTCCGGCAAGGCCAGGATCGGAGATGTGGAGTCCCCGGTAAGCGCCGGCCACTTGTCGTTCGTTCCTTCGGGCGTCTTCCACAATTTTGTCAACGACGGCAAAGGCTATTTGAAACTGTTCACCATGTACGGCCCGCCGGAGCATGAGGCGGGCACCGAGCACACGACAAAAGCCGAAGCGGACGCCGCCGAGCATTGAAAGTGAGAGAACATTAAACACGAAAGACAACGCGCATCGGCGCATGAAGGAGCAGAACCATGAGCGGCTATGAGGTTGGCACCATCGTCTATTGGGAGGGGGGTAAGGGAACCGTAAAGGGAAAAATCCGGGAGCGGTTCGAAGACGATGTTACCCGGACCATTAAAGGAACCAAAGTTACGCACAAGGCTTCGGAATTGGAACCCGCGTACCTCATCGTACAGGAAGACGGTGATGAAGTGCTGAAAAGTCATAGTGACATAGAAGCAACAGACTAACGTTAAGCAATCGTTGGGACGTCCTGATCATGACTGACGAAAAGAAAGGCCCGCCAAAGCGCACGCGGCGACGCCCGGTTGTCGTTGCCTCACCCGACGACACGGCGGTCTCCTTCAAAACCGTTGCCGTCTTCGGCGGCTCGGGGTTCGTCGGGCGAAATCTGATCCGCCGCCTGACGGAGAGCGGCGTCAACGTGGTCGTCGCGTCGCGCCATCCGGCGTCCGTCGACGTGGACGACGTCCGGCGGGGCAACGGCACCGTCAAGCCCGTTCAGGCGAGCATTCTCTCGGCCGACAGCGTGAGGACCGCCGTCGACGGGGTCGACGCCGTTATCAATCTCGTCGGCATCTTGCAGGAAAGCGGCAGCCAGACGTTCGACGCCATCCACGTCGACGGCGCGCGGCGCGTGGCCGAGGCGTCCCGCGATGCCGGCGTCGGCCGGCTCGTTCACATGTCGGCGCTGGGAGCCGACGCGAACGCGTCGTCCGCCTATGCGCGGTCGAAGGCACTTGGGGAGCGCCGCGTCTGCGAGGTCCTGCCGGAGACAACCATTCTCCGTCCGAGCATTATTTTCGGACCGGAAGACGATTTCTTCAACCGCTTCGCCGCCATGGCGAAATATGCGCCCGCGCTTCCCCTGATCGGCGGCGGCGACACCCGTTTCCAGCCGGTGTACGTGGGGGATGTGACAGAGGCGATCACCCGGTTCCTGACCGACGACACGACCAAGGGAAAGACGTACGAGCTGTGCGGGCCGAAAATCTACACCTTCAAGGACCTGCTTCAGCTCATCCTCAAACAAAAGGGCATGACCCGCGCGCTCATCCCCATCCCGTTCGTCGTGGCCGAAATTCAGGGCACCATCCTGCAAATGCTGCCCAACGCGCCGTTGACGCGGGACCAGGTGGAATCGCTCAAGCAGGACAACGTCTTCAGCGGCACCTGCCCAGGGTTCGCCGACCTGAAAATAGCGCCGACCCGCGTCGAAGACGTCATCCCGACGTATCTGTGATCCCCAACTCTGCCGACGGATCACACGGGCAGGCTGCTGAAATCGCCCACCAATTGCATATGCGCCCCACGATGCGGCTGCATATGGATTGCCGGATCACGCCCGGCAAAGACGAGATCCCATTAATATCAATAGATTACTCGTCATGCCCGTGCTTGACTCAGGCCATCCACGCCCAAAGGCGTAATCCGCCGCCCGAACGGCCCGGCGATCCGCAAACATCATCTAAGCTATCGCGTCGATTGGTCGACATAGCGCGATCATCGGCATCGAACGCGTTTGTGATGCGACCGAACGCAAATTCGGTCACCTAAGTGTGCCCCATACTATATACTGCGCTAGATACGACGTATTGCGGCGGCGGCGAAATTTCGGTATATATATTGGGTCGGTCTTCCCGCGTCTGGCGGCTGGGCTCTATGTGAGCGTCGGTTGTGCTGGGGGCGTGGACCGCAGGGCATATGCTTATGCGGAACAGGTCGCACCCGCGGGTTGCTTATGCCGCCTTCGGAGCCTTGGAGATCGACCTTCGCGCCCGGCAGAATGGCATGTCACCGGAACCCTCACCATCAATGGGTCCTATTGGACGGTCGACAACTTTTCTATTTCGTTCGGTGCGGAGGGGCGCTGGCTCCTGTTGACGACCAATCCAAAAAGGATAGGCTCAAACAACAGGAGGATAGCAGATGAACCGCCCATGCAAAAACGTGCCAATTCGCTGGCACGCTGGGCCGCTTGCTTCGCCGCTGCGGTCCTGGTCTTCCCGCGTCTGGCGGCTGGGCTCTATGTGAGCGTCGGTTGTGCTGGGGGCGTGGACCGCAGGGCATATGCTTCTGCGGAACAGGTCGCACCCGCGGGTTGCTTATGCCGCCTTCGGAGCCCTGGAGATCGAACATCGCGCTTCTGTCGGGGGCGGGTGGACCAATAGGGCCCCCAGACACAGACGACGAGGGTTTCGTGGATCTCTATACTCGGCTGCGGACGAGACGCGTCCTCCATAGGGCTTGGGCTCAGGTTAGGTCCAGCGGTCTTAGTTCGGATAGCGAGAACACCAAGCATGACACACGACAATTCGAAGCGAACTGGCTCAACAATCTTGAGAATATCGCGCGTCAGCTAAAAAATGACGCGTTTGCCTTCACGGGCGAAAAGGGCGTTACCCCGTCGAAGGGAAAGGGCAAGAGGGGCGTCCGACCTCTTGTGGTCGCACCAATCGCCAACCGGATAGTTCGGCGGGCAATCCTTGATGTTCTCCAAGGAGATGGCGAGACGTCGGACAACCCTCGGCACCGATGGGCTGGGGTCCCCGCAGTCCGCGAGATAATGGCAACACGCACGAGCGTCGGCGGGATCCGCCAGCGAGGCGTTCCGCATGGCCTTGCCTTGATCGATTACGCAGTGCGCGCAGACAAGCATTGGTTCGTCCGCTCAGACATCCGGAACTTCTTCACTCGAATACGGAAGTCCGATGTCATCCGCTTCATTCGCAACGCAGTAAACGACGACAAGTTCGTTAACCTATTTGAGCAAGCGCTCGCCACAAACCTCGTAAACCATGAAGAGCTAGAGGAACGGCATCTGTTCAAGTTGTTCCCTGATCCCAAAATCGGTGTAGCTCAGGGCTCAGCGCTTTCTGCTCTTGCTGGTAACATTGCACTACGCGAATTCGATACCAGAATGAATGATCTCGACATTGTGTGTGTTCGCTATATCGATGATTTCATACTTCTTGGACCCTCAGAAGCGAAAGTGCATGCAGCCTATAAGGCTGCTCGGAGAATGCTAAAAGCCATGGGCATGGAAGTTTATGATTTGAACGATGCCGAGGCCCGCAAAGATGACAAGGTTGATGACGGTAACATTCACAATGGAACAAATGTATTGGGCTACCGCATCTCTGGCACCTCCCTCCAACCAAGCGCCCGAGCTCGAAAAAAGTTCTTGGAGAAGCTGGACAAGGTGGTCAAAGACTGCAAACGCGCGATGAACGCGGCGGTGGATGGCACCTCATGTTCGCACAATGCACGCTACCACCAATCGATGGTGCAGTTGCATGAGATTGTTTGGGGTTGGTCTCAGTCTTTCCGACATACAACCGCCAAACACGTTTTTGAGGGAATTGACAAAGAGATCGACAAACGAATCAATATGCTAAAAAGAGAAGCATGTCGTCAAATGTACAATGGTGATATAAAGACACGTCGTCGCATATCTGGCATTCATTTATTGGTGGACACTGCTAAGTGCCCACTGCCAGAAGCATACCATAATCGCTAATTTCATAAAAATGGTGACCTCAGGGGATTTACAACACACCTTGTCGATTAGAATGACATGTACAACTTGTTGGACTTCCGAGTTATGCTCACACGCGGAAGACATCGCGTGCGGTATTGGCCATTCGGCATTGAAGGCGAACGCGGACTACCGGCGCTAAGTAGAGTAAGCGGTCACTTGCGGCAATCATCGGTCACGACGTTCCTTGCGCCTCGTCTAAGGCATGAATTAAGCAAGGATAGCCTTGATCACTCCATGCCCCGCGTGCTGAAACGTGTCGGGCAAGCGGCGGCACTCAGAGCCGTTCACCCGTGCCCCCGGAGAAACCAACCCGTGCTCGCACTCATACTGGTGCTGGATGACGACCTCGCCCTTCGGCCCTTGGCCGGGCGGCCGCTGTTGTGTCGCGCCATCGCCGAGACGCTCAGCGCCCGCCGCATCACCGACGTCGTCGTGGTCGGCGGCGGGGAGGCCGTGGCCGACGTGGCGGCGGACGCGGGCGCGCGCTGGGTGCCGTTAACCGCTGCGTGCGCCATCGAGCCGGCCACCGGTGCTCTGACCGAAGCCGCCATTGACGCGTTGGCGGGCGATCCCGCCGCCCGGCCGGAGATGGCGTGCGTGCTCGATCCTCTAATTCCGGCCCGGCGCGCCGCGCAGATCGACGACGCCATCGAGCGTCTTCAGGCATCGGACGCCGCCGGCCTCGTCTCCGCCCATCCGGTCGAGGGTCGACTGTGGCGGTGGCCCGACGGCGGCGAGCCCGCCGTGGATGCCGATCCCACGCCGCGCCTGGTCGAGAACGGCCTGATGCGCATCGTCCGACTCAACCACGCCGACGGCGCCTTCGCGACCGGAAGGGTGCTGCTGTATCCCTGCTCCCCGCTGGATGCCTTCCGTGTCGTTCATCGGACACCCTTGTCGTTGGCCGAGGCGATCGTCGGCAATCGATCGCGGGCGCGCGACCTGTCGCTGTTGAAGAACATCCGGCTGCTGGCTCTCGATTTCGACGGTGTCTGGACCGATAACCGCGTCGTCGTCTTTCAGGACGGCCGGGAAGCGGTGCTGTGCAATCGCAGCGACGGTTTGGGCTTGGAAATGCTGCGCGCGGCCGGGGTCCCCACCGTGGTCATCTCCAAGGAGCGCAACCCGGTCGTGTCGGCGCGCTGCGCCAAGCTCAAGGTCCGCTGCGAACAAGGGATCGACGCCAAGCTGGCGGTGCTGCGGGGCATCGCCGATGAGATGGGCATCGGGCTCGATCAGGTCGGCTACATGGGCAACGACATCCCCGACCTGGAGTGCATGACCGCCGTCGGCGTCGCCATCGCGCCCTCGGACGCTTATCCGGTCGTGCTGCGGGTCGCGCATGTCGTCACCCGCGCGGCCGGCGGCATGGGCGCGGTCCGCGAGATCTGCGACCTGATCGCCCGTGCCAATCCGGACGCTTCGCCATCGAACAACGGCGGCCTGCCTTGACCGCCGGCGGCCGAGAGGATAACCTTCCTATTACTGCGGGCGGGCGCGCCGGTGCGGCCGGTATTCATGACGACGTTTGACGACCGAAGACGACACATTCCGCATCGACAGAAAAAAGATATAAATTTCAATGTGTTACAGAAATACACGGTGACATGCGGGCCGTTTTCGACGACCGGTTGAGGGCAGCGGGCGCCGCCTTCCTCGCCATCACCCTGCTGGCGCTCGCCGCCTGGTGGTGGCAGGGGCGCGCCGTAACCGTCGTCGACGCGCCGACGGACCGGCTGCCGTGCGTGTCCTACGCGCCGTTCCGCGACGCCGAGACGCCCTTCGATGAGACCTATGTCGCGTCGCCGGAGCGGATCGAGGAAGACTTAGGCCAGCTTTCCGCCGTCACCCGCTGCGTGCGCACCTACTCCATCGACCAGGGCCTCGACCAGGTACCGGCGATCGCGGAGCGCCTCGGCCTCACGGTCATGCTCGGCGTCTGGATCGGCCGCGACCATGCCCAGAACGCCGCCGAGATCGATCGCGCGGTGGCGCTGGCGCAGACCTACCCCGAGACCATCCGCATGATCGTCGTCGGCAACGAGGTGCTGCTGCGCCGCGAGCAGCCGCCGGCCGAGCTGGCGCGCCTGATCGGCCAGGTGCGCGCCGCCGTGAGCGTGCCGGTGACCTACGCCGACGTCTGGGAATTCTGGCTCGAGCATCCGGAATTGGCGTCCGCCGTCGACATCGTCACCATCCACACCCTGCCCTATTGGGAGGATCACCCGGTCGCCATCGACGGCGCCATCGATCACGTCATCGCCACCTGGCAGGATGTCGCCGCCCGCATGCCGGACACGCCGGTGATGATCGGTGAGGCCGGCTGGCCCCGCGCCGGGCGCATGCGCGAGGGTGCCAGGCCGTCCGTCGTCAACCAGGCGCGCTTCGTGCGCGAGCTGCTGGCCAAGGCGGTGCCGTTGGGCATCGACGTCAACCTGATCGAGGCGTTCGATCAACCCTGGAAACGCGGCCAGGAAGGGACCGTCGGCGGCAATTGGGGCCTGTTCGGCGGCGATCGGCAGCCGACGTTCCCCCTCACCGGTCCGGTCGCCGCCGATGCGCATTGGCCGGCTCGTTTCGCCGCCGCGACGCTGATCGCGCTGACCCTGACGGTGTTTGCCGGCCTGCGCGGCTGGCGTTTCGGCGTTCTCGGCTGGCTTGCCGTCGCCGGTCTCTCCCACCTGATCGGCGCCGGTCTCGTCCTCGCCCTCGACCAGCTCCAGCTCACCAGCCGCACCCAGGTCGACTGGGCGCTCGGCGTCGGCCGGCTGACGCTCGCGGCGCTTTCGGTGCTGGCGCTGCTGGTGGCGTCGCCCGACCCGCTCCGCCGAAAGCCGCTGGTGGCGCCGTTCGGCACCCTGCTCGGCTGGACGCGTGCCCGCCGGCCCGTGCCCGACAGCCCGCCCGACAGCCCAACGGCGCTGGCGTGGGCCCTGCTCCGCTTCCTCATCGTCGTCGGGGCGGCGTCGACGGCCCTCGCCCTCGTGTTCGATCCCCGCTACCGCGACTTTCCCATCGCGGTTTTCGCCGTTCCGGCCATCACTCTTTCAGTTTTGGCGTGGCTTGAGGGTGCGCGTCGCCGGGTGACGGCGCGGATCGCTTCGGTCGACCGGCGGGAGGAGGGATTGCTGGCCCTCGTTCTGGTCTTCTCCGCGGCCGCCATCGTCGCGCGTGAAGGCTTGGAAAATGTCGAGGCGCTGGCCTTCGCCGCCACGCTCGTCGTGCTCGCCGTGCCGTTGAGCATCGATTGGGTCGCCGGCTACCGGGCGTACCGCCGCGCCGCCGTCGATCGCCGCACCGCGCTTCAGCTTTAGGCCGCGCGGTTAAGCCCGCGTGCCGCAGATCAGCCCCAGCACGACGGCCAGCGCCGACGGACCGGCCGCGTACAGCAGCAGGCCTGCACCGCCAAGGGTCACGGCAACGCGGCTCGCCCATCGGCCGCCGACCAACAGCGCCCACAGCCCGGCGGCCACGGCGGCAATGCCGAGCGTTCCCGCCTGCAGGACAGCGATGAAACCCTGGCGCAGCGGGCACCACCAGGGCGCGCCGTCCAGCGCCTGGCATGCCCACGCCGGTTCCGGCGGCTCGATCAGCAAGGCACGCACCGCCCAGCCGGCCAGCGCGGCGCCTGCGGCGAGCGCCAGCAGGCTGGCCCAAAAGCGCAGCCGGCCGCCGCTCATCGTACCCCCGCCGTTGGTCTCGGCCATGCGTCAGCTCCTCATGTCGCGCGCCGTCGTCATCATCTCGTCCACGGTCCGGAACGCCGTGGCGGAGGCATTGTAGGCATTCTGGGTCTGAATCATACGGCTGAACTCGTCCTCCAGCGCGACGTTGGAACGTTCCAGCGACCCGGCCCGGATGGAACCGAGCGCGCCCGAACCCGCTTGACCGAGCACCGCCTCACCGGAGGCCTCGGTGGCGGCGAACAGGTTGCCTGAGCGGCGTTCGAGCCCGTCGGGATTGATGAAATCGGCGATGGCGAGCTGATACAGCGGCCGGCTGTTGCCGTTGTCGAACCGGCCGACGATCTGTCCCTCGCCGTCGAAGGCGATCGAGCTTAAGGCACCGGGGCCGTAGCCGTCCTGGTCGACGTCGCGCAGGACGAAGTCGCCGGCGAACTGGGTCAAGTCACCGAGATCGAGGGTAAAATCGGTGGTGTTGCCGTCCGCGTGATTGACGCTGACCTGATAGCGCGCCGGTCCGGTGACCTGGCCGAACGCATCGAACTGAAGATCGGCGCCGGTCCCCGGACCGCCGGCGGCCGGCGGATCGACGGCCACCGGGTCGCCCGCCGCATCGGCGAACAGCAATGACCATGCCCCGGCCGTCGGCGTGCGGCCGAAGATGACGTCGAGGCCGCGCAGGAGTCCGCCCGAGTCGAACACGTCCATGCGATAGGACTGGGTGGTGCCGACCTCCGCCATGGCCGGCAGATTGACGTCGAGACTCGCCTCGCCGGTGGGCCGGCCGGTATCGGTAAAGGCGTCCGCGTCGATGCGCAGGCCTGCGGGCTGACCGCTTGCCGCCGTCAAGCCGTCATCGGCGATCGCCCAGCCAAGCACATAGTTGCCGCTGCGGTCGACAAGATAGCCCTCGTCAACACCAAGGGACGGCCCGCCGGCACCCGTCGCCGACGCCGTATCGCCGAGCCCCATCGCGAAGCTGCCGTCGCGCGTGAACAGCACCGGCTCGGCGCCCGTCCGGTCGCGCGAGACCGAGAAAAAACCACGGCCGTCGATGGCGACGTCGAGCGCCCCGCCGGTGATGGCGATCTCGCCGCCCTCGCGCACACGGCCCACGTCGACCACGCCGACGCCGCCGTAATCGATCCCGGCGACCGCCGCGCCCGAACCATAACGCCCCCCCTGGGAGACGGTGCCGAGCACCGTTTCGAACCGGGTTTCGGCCCGTTTGTAGCCCGTCGTCGTCGCGTTGACGATGTTGGTGCCGATGGTGGCGAGCGCGTGGCTCTGCCCCTTCATTCCCTGGACGCTTGCCTGGAAGGCTCCGAAGCCGGTCATCTATCCGTCCAATCTCCAACCTTGCCGTGGGCATCGGCGCCGACGCCCGCGCGTACCTAAGCAACATCGAGACCACTCACGAATAACGCCTAACCCGTTGCCGGATATGGGACAAGCAGGCCCCCCGGTCCCACGGCTGAACGCCGCGCACAGCACCGATCGACCGGGCAGCGGCAAAAGCTGCCCACCGGGCGACGATCACGATCCCGGCGGCACTTTGCCGGGCATCGGTCACCCGGCCCGGAACACGAAGACGTGGCGCGGGTCCGGCTGCACGCCGACCACCACCCCCGGTTCCGGCAGCACCACGCCGGGCACGAGTGCCTGCATTGGCGTGTCGGTGCCGGAGACGGCGAGCACCAGGTGGCTGGCGCGGCCGAGCAGACGGGCCGAGACGACGCGCGCGCCGACCCCTGTCCCCTCGGCGCCGACGATGAGCCCCTCCGGGCGGACGAGAACGGTCGCCGCGGTGCCGTCGGCGATGTCAGCGGCGATCACCGGGCCGAGCGCCGTCGAGACACGATGGTCGCGAACGACGCCGTCCAGCCGATTGACCGGCCCGAATAAGGAGGCGACGAAGGGACTGGCCGGGTGCAGGTAGATCGCGGCCGGCGTTCCCTCCTGAACGACCCGGCCCGCGTCCATGACGAAGATCCGGTCGGCCATGAACATCGCCTCCTCCGGATCGTGCGTGATGAACAGCGTCGCCACCCCGGTCTCGCGCAGGAAGTCCAGCGTCTCCTCCCGCACCTGGCAGCGCAGGGTTACGTCGAGGCCGGAAAAGGGCTCGTCAAGCAGCAGGACCTGCGGCTCTGGCGCCAGCGCACGAATCAGCGCGCATCGCTGCTGCTCGCCGCCGGAGAGCGTATGCGGAAAGCTGTCGGCCAGCGCCTCCAGGCCGACCCGCTGCATCGCCCGCGTCACCCAGGCCTGCCGGTGCCGGGCCCGGCCGTTCAGACCGAACGCGACGTTGTCGCGAACGCTCAAATGCGGAAACAGCGCAAAATCCTGGAACATCAGACCGACACGCCGCGCTTCCGGCGCCACGTGCAGGCCGTCCGCCGCATCGGCAACGACCCGCCCGCCAATGATTACCCGCCCGCCGCGAAGCGGTTCGAGGCCGGCGGCGAGGCGAAGAAGCGTCGTCTTGCCGCAACCCGACGGCCCGAGCAGCCCAACCACCTCGCCGGCGGTCACCGCGACGGAGACGCCGCGAATAACATCGTCCTCGGCATAGCCGTGGCGCGCGTCGTCGATCTTCAGTCCCATGCGGCCCTCTCGCCCATGCCCACAACCACGGATTTCCGCCGCTGTCCGCTGCCGGAGGCGATCGGGACCGACCGGGTTTGCAATGAACGGAATCGCAATGGGTTGTCGCCGTTGTTCACCTTAAGAGACTAGGGGGCCGCCTTACGCGCCCGCAATGAAAATCCGTTAACCGGAGAGTAAGGCCCTTGGCCGAACACTGGGCAATGCCGCCAGCCGTCTCGGGCACCGCCGGACGATCGATAAGGGAGCATCCGAAGTGCAGAGTTCACCCATCAATGCCACGCGCCGCACCGACGATCCGCGTCGGTCGCGCCGATCCGCGCCGGCCGCCGGCGACCGGTTTTCGGGGCTCCTCGACGCACTCGCCGGTAGTGACGAGGCATCATCGGCCACCGCGGCGGCCGGTGCCACCGCCATCGGCGGCTTGATCGGTCTGTGCGAGGTGTCGACGGCGACCGACCGGCCGGCGCACCGCCGCGCCCTCGACCGCGGTGCCGACCTGCTTGACCAGCTCGACCGTCTGCAGCTCGACATTCTCGGCGGCCGCATTCCCACCGGTCGCCTCATCGCCATGTCCCAGCAGGTGAGGGCGCGACGCGACCTCTCCGGCGATCCCCGGATTGAAGCGCTGATCGACGCCATCGAACTTCGCGTGCAAGTGGAAGTGGCAAAAACCGGCGACCGTGGTTGAGCGCGAATCGCCGGCAACCCATCGCATCGGCAATATTTTCATATTTTTTTCAAATAGTTGAATGTGAGTTGGGGAAACTTTGCCCTTGCGGCGGCAAGCTTGGAATTTTATATTCCGCCGCAAACGGAGCTGGCCATTGGCGTCGGATTTTTGAATGCGTGTGACAATGCCCGTACCGGAACATTACAGGCCGTCGGAAGACGAGCCGTTCATGAACCCGGTGATGCTGGAGTATTTTCGCCAGAGATTGCTGCAATGGCGGGCGGATCTACTTGACGAAAGTTCCGAAACGATCCAGGCGCTTCAGCAGGACAGCCTGAACGAGCCGGATATCGCCGATCGCGCCTCGGCCGAGACCAGCCGGGCCATCGAGTTGCGCACCCGCGACAGGGCCCGCAAGCTGATCAGCAAGATCGATGAGGCGCTGGAGCGGATCGAGGCCGGCACCTACGGTTTCTGCGAGGAAACGCACGAGCCGATCGCGCTGTCCCGTCTGGACGCGCGCCCCATCGCCACCCTCAGCCTGGAGGCGCAGGAGCGGCACGAGCGGATGGAAAAGACCCATCGCGAGGGCTGATACCCGCGGACGGGCCTCAAGCCCCTGTCCCATCTCCTAGAACGGCGACACGATATCCCACACCTGGGTGCCCCAGCGCGGCTGCTGGAGATCACTGATGCTGCCACGGCCGCCATAGGCGACGCGCATTTCGGCGATCTTCTCGTGGCTGATGGTATTGTCGGCCTCGATATCCTGCGGCCGCACGACACCGGTGACCATCAACTGGCGCAGCTCGAAATTCACCCGCAGCTCCTGGCGGCCCATAATGACCATCGAGCCGTTGGGAAGCAGCTGAGTCACCACGGCAGCGAAGGTGAGCTCGATCTCCTCCTTGCGGTCGATGCCGCCATCACCGTCGGTGGTGCTCTCGCTGCCCAGGTCGGTCAGCACGCCGCCCTGGTTGACGGCGTTGGGGAAAATCTTGTCGAGCTTGGTTTCATAGCCGAGAAACGCGTTCAGCCGCCCGTTCTCGGTTCCGGAGCGCTTGCGGCTGGTGGTGTTTTCCATCTTGGCGCTGTCGTCGAGGCTGAGGCGCACGGTCAGGATATCGCCGACGTCCTTGGCCCGGATGTCCTTGAAGAACGCCTTGGCGCCGGCCCGCCACAGCGAATTGGGGTTGTTTGCGGGCATGTGCGCCATGGGCATCGGCAGGCTCACCGGCGTGTAGCCCGGCTGTTGCGTTGGATTTCCGATCGGCGCCAGCTCCGGCTCGCGCCCGACCTCGGACAGACGCTGCGGCACGTTGCAGCCGCCGAGCGCCGTCGTCACGGTCAACAGAAGGATGCCGGCGGCGCGCCGGCTTCGCATCGAGAGGGTCGCGCTCATAGGGGATGATCCTCCACCGGCGGCCGTGTGCCGCCCACGCTGACAACGCCGGACCGGCTGACGGTTCCGACCACGATCTGGCCGCTTTGCAGATTGCTGATGCGCACCGCTTCGCCCTCGCCGCCGTCTTCCAAGGCGCGGCCGCGGGCGGTCAGCGAGAGGCCGCCTTTTTCCAGCACCATGGTGACCAGCGCACCCCGCTCCACCAGCACCGGCCGGCGGACATCGGACGCGAGTACCGGCACCCCCGGGCGCAGCGGCCGGCGGCTGGCGTGACCGATCAGCGCTTCGGCGTCCATCACGGCGTTCGAGGGAACCCGGCGGTCGCGCAGCTCGAGCCAGCGGATATCGTCGGCGGAAATGGTCTCGTTGCGCGCCAGGCGGCGGGTGAGAACCGGCATCGACACCATGCGATGGACCCGGCCGGCAACCGCCAGCTGATGCACCACGGTCGAGCCGTGATACACGGCCAGGATGGCTGAAAACCGACGCGACTGCGGCTGATAGGCGATCCGATCGGCAACGATGTGGCCGCCGGTCGGCGCCGTCAGGTCGACGATGGGTGTCGCAACGTCCAGCACCGCGTCACCGACGTCGATCCCTCGCTCGGCCAGCGCGTTGAGAATGGCGTCCTCGACGGCGGCAGCCGGAACCGGCGCCTCGGTTGCCGAGGCCGGATGGGTCGGCAAGGCAAGAACGCCAAGGATAGTAAGATAAAGAACGGACAGAAAACGGCGCATCGGCCGGTTACCTCATGTTGTTGAGTGTCGACATCATGTCGTCGGCGGTGCGGATCACCTTCGAGTTCATCTCGTAGGCGCGCTGGGCGGAAATCAGGTTGGTGATCTCCTCCACCGGATTGACGTTGGATTTCTCAAGAAAGCCCTGCAGAAGGGCGCCGAAGCCGTCTTCCTGCGGCGCGCCGGTAATCGGAGCGCCCGAGGCCGGGGTCTCCAGATAGAGATTGCCGCCGACCGCCTCGAGACCGGCCTCGTTGGCGAACGACGCCAACTGCAGCTGGCCGATGTTCTGCAGGCCCACTTGGCCCTGCACCTTCACCAGCACCTCGCCGCTGGAATTGATGCTGACGTCCAGCGCGTCATCGGGCACCGTGATGCCCGGCTGCACCACGTAGCCGTCATGGGTGACAATCTGCCCCTCGGCGTTGAGCTGGAACGTGCCATCGCGGGTGTAGGCGGTGTCGCCGTCGGGCATCTCGATCTGAAAATACCCTTGGCCCTGAATGGCCAGATCGAAGGGGTTGTCGGTGGCCGACAAGTTGCCCGGCATGTGCACCCGGTAGACGGCGGCGAGCCGCACGCCGAGGCCGATCTGGACCCCCGTCGGCACCACGTTGCCGTTGTCGTTGGAGGTCGATCCCGCCCGGCGCAGGTTCTCGTAGAGCAGGTCCTGAAACTCGGTCCGCCGGCGCTGGAACGCCGTCGTGTTCATGTTGGCCAGGTTGTTCGAAACCACCTCGACATTCTGCTGCTGGGCCAGCATGCCGGTGGCCGCGATGCTCAATGCCTTCATGGTTCATCTCTCCACGGTCACGATGGGATGGCGGGCGTTTAAGCCCGGTAAATTTCGATCATTTTGGTGATGCGGTCGTGCTCCTGGTCGACGATCTGGCGCGCCTGCGAGTAAGCGCGATGGACGCGGATCATCCGCGTGATCTCCAGGATCGGCTCGACGTTGGAACGTTCCAGCGAGCCGGCGACGATCTCCGGCGCCGGGACGGGCGCCGGTTTTTCGTCCGCCGACCAGTAGCCGGTGCCTTCCCGCCGCAGCCCGGCCGGCCTGTCGAAGCGGACCACGCCGACCGAGTCGATGGGGCCGGAGTTCGTCGACACGGTGCCGTCGGACGCCACGACGACATCGCCGTCATCCAGCGGCACCACGATCGGCTGACCGCCGGCGGACAAGAGCGGTTCACCGCTCTCGGTCACCATCCGACCCGTCTGGTCGGGATGGAAATGGCCGTCGCGGGTGTAGCGCGGGCCGGCATCGGTATCGACGACGAAGTAGCCGTCGCCGCGGATCGCCAGATCGAAGGGATTGCCGGTGCTGTCGAGACGGCCCGGCGCGGTATCGGTGACGGTGGCGACGTCGCGGACGAAAACCGGCCGGCCGCCGCGCGGCCCCGCCGCCGGCTGGGGCGGCACGAACGATTCGAAGTGCGCGCGGGCACGCTTGAAGCCGGTGGTGTTTACGTTGGCGAGGTTGTTCGCGACAACGTCGAGGTCACGCCGGAGCGCGCTCTGCCGCGACAACCCGACTAGAATTCCGTTTTCCATCGCGCTTGCCTTACGTGTCGGCCAAAGGTTCGTTGGCAGACCTAGCTGCAAGCCCCTTGCCAACGCGTAATTCGCTGTTTTTTCAATGCATTGGGCTGTGAAGCGGTGGGCCGCGACGGCGCTTTCGGTCCTTAAGCGGACCTGCCGGCCGGCAAAAGCTGCCGTGCGCCGGCCGTATGTGCCATCGGCAAAAGGCAAAGCGAAACACGTTGTTAACCGCCCTCGCCTACTCTCAGCGCACGAACGGGTTCACCGACCAGACGGCACACGGATGAACGAACGATCGAGCGTTGACGATGCGAACGACGCGGAGCCGACCGACGGCGCCGAGGCGGTGACCCCGACGCCCCGGCGCCGCCGGCGCTTCGCCATCCTCGCCGGCGCAGCGTTCTTCGTCCTCGTTCTTGCCGGTGGCGGCGTGTTCGCCGTAACCGGTGGCGCCGACTCACTCTTCGGCGGGGGCGATCCGTCAGACGCGGCCGCCCAGGCCCAGAAACGGGTGGTCTTTTATCCCCTGCCCGATCTGGTGGTCAGCCTGGACGCCGGCGACAAGCGCGCCGCCTTCCTCAAGCTGCGGGTGAACCTGGAACTGCCGGAGTCCGGCGACCAGGCGCGCATCGAGCAAATGCTGCCGAGGATCGTTGACTACTGCCAAATTTACCTGCGCGACCTCCGGGTCGACGACCTTCGCGGGTCGGCGGGCAGCATGCGGGTGCGCGAGGAACTGCTGCGCAGGATACGCGCCGCCGTAGCACCAGCCCCGGTCAACGACGTGTTGTTCGCCGAAATGCTGATCCATTGAGCGCCTGAGTTAAAGAGCGAGCCCCCATGGCTGCCCCCACGTCCACCCAAGTCGCCGATCAGAACGTCCCCGGCGCCGCGTCCGACATGGACGACGCGGCGCCCGTCGGCATCGACGATGAGCGGGCGGACGACGACCGGGGCAACGGCACCCCGTCCGAGCCGGTGCTCAATCAGGACGAAATCAACAGCCTGCTGGGTTTCGGGGACGGAGACGGCGATCACGGGACCGGCGGCATTTACGCCGTGCTCAACAGCTCGGCGGTCTATTACGAGCGGCTGCCCATGCTGGAGGTGGTGTTCGAGCGCCTGGTCCGACTGATGTCGACCAGTCTCCGGGAGTTCACATCGGAGACGGTCGAGGTGTCGCTGGAGAGCATCGAGTCAGTCCGCTTCGGCGACCACATGAACGCCGTTCCGCTGCCGGCGCTGCTCTCCGTCATCCAGGCCGACCCGTGGGACAATGGTGCCCTGATCAGCGTTGATTCGGCGCTCGTCTATTCCGTCGTCGACGTGCTTCTCGGCGGCCGGCGCGGCACGGCCGCCATGCGCATCGAGGGGCGACCGTACACAACCATCGAACGCACGTTGGTCGAGCGCATGGTGCGGGTCGTTCTTGACGATCTGGGTGCGGCGTTCGCGCCGCTGAGCGCCGTCACCTTTCGCTTCGAGCGGCTGGAAACCAACCCACGTTTCGTCGCCATCACGCGGCCATCCAACGCGGCCATTCACGTGCGCCTGCGCATCGACATGGACGATCGCGGCGGCGAATTGGACCTGGTGATTCCGTACGCGACGCTGGAGCCCATCCGTGACCTGCTGCTGCAGATGTTCATGGGCGAGAAGTTCGGCCGCGACCGGATTTGGGAGCATCACTTGGCCGATACGCTGCGGGCGACCGAGGTCGAACTGACCGCCGTCCTCGACGCCTGCTCGATACCGCTCGCCGAGGTCATGGAGCTCAAGGTGGGCAGCCAAATCCTGTTCAACCGGAAGCCCGACGCCGCCATCGAAATGCAGTGCGGCCGCGTGCCGATGTACTTGGGCAAGATGGGCCGCCGCGGCGGCAACCTGGCCGTCCAGATCGAAAACCGCATCAACGATTTGAAGCAAGGCCGATAACGATGAACTGGCTCCTCATCCTCGACCTGGTCATGGTGGCCCTTCTCGCCGCGACCGTTGTTTCGGCGGTGGTGCTTTACCGGCGGCTCGGCCGCCTGCGGCGGGCACAGGACGACATGCGGGCGTTGACCGACGCGTTGAGCGCCAGCGTGCAGCGGGCCGAGGACGGCGTCGGCCATCTCCGGATCTCCGCCGAAACGCTGAAGGCGGACGTATCCCAGGCCGACGAGATCGTCGCCGACCTGCATGACCTGGTCGAGCGGGCCAGCGCCGCCGCCGATCGTTTGGAAGCGAGCATTCGCCAGACCCGCAGCCAGCAGCCCGCGACAACGGTCGCGCCATCGGTCGAGCCCACGGCAGCGAAGGCCGGCGAGGACGCGGGGCGGAGTATGGGCGTCGACAGCGATGCCGACGCAATCCCGGCCCGATCGCGATCGGAGCGGGCGCTCATCGACGCGCTTCGCCTCGCCGATTGAGCGGACGGTCCGCCATGGCCCGACGCCCCCGATCCATTCTTCTGCCGCTCACCGCGGCGGTCGCCACTCTGTTCCTGACCATAAAGGTCGACACGCTGTGGCAGGGCCTGGCGGTCGCGTCCGACCATCCGCCGTCCTCCCATGCCGCGGCGACGCCGGCTTCGGTTGCGTTTCCGGTGGAGCCCCCCGGCGGTCCGCGACCGAACCCCGCGACGTCCGACGCCTCGGCCAGCCTGTGCTCGGTCGAGGAGATGGCCGTGTTGCAGGAGCTGGCCGGGCGCCGCGACGCGCTGGACGCCCGCGACCATGCGCTTGATGAGCGGACCGACCTGCTGCGCGCCGCCGAGGTGCGCATCGAGAAGAAGCTCGCCCAGCTCAAGGCGCTGAAAACGGATATGAATGCTCAGATCGAACGCCGCGACGCCATGGAGGAACAGGAGATCCTGTCGCTGGTCAAAATCTACGAGACGATGAAGGCGAAGAGCGCGGCGAAGATCTTCGAGACCCTCGACATGCCGACGCTGCTGCTGGTCGTCGACCGGATGAAGGAACGGAAGCTGGCCCCGGTTCTCGCCGCCATGAGCGCCGAAAAGGCGCAGGCGGTCACCGTCGAGCTGGCGAAAACGCGCTCGATGGCGGACATCGCCGCCGACGAGCCGGCCGGCTGACGGATGCCGCGGCCATGACCGGGCGATCCGGCAACACCGCACTTTGCCTCGACACCACATCCCGTGCCGGCCTGATCGGGCTTGGTCTCGCCATCACCCTCGCCCTGCCGCCCGGCGCGCGCGCCGAGCCCACGGCGCCGACCGCCACGGCGGCAGACATCGGGGCGCCGGCGATTCCGTCCCTGTCGGCGCAGCGGTCCCCGGCGCGGCCGGCAACCGCAAATATTCGCCTTCAGTCAGCTGAGCATCCCGGCTTCAGCCGCATCGTCGCTAACTGGCGCGACGCGGCCGGCTATACCGTCCGGCACGGCGGCAACACCGCCGACATCACGTTCGATGGCCCAGCTCGGCTCGACCTGGAGGAGCTTGGGCCCGGTCTCAAGCGGATCGACGGCGCGACGGTCACGGTCGCCGGCAACAGGACGACGCTTCGTCTCGCCATTCGGCCGGGTGACGTGCTGCGTGATTTCCGCCTCAGCGGCCACGTGATCGTCGACGTCATCGATCCCGACGCCATCGGTCACCTGTCATCGGTCGACGGCGCCCGCATCACCCGGCCCGGCGGCAGCGGCCGCCCCGCCATTCAGACGAGCCACGATCCAGCCGACGACGACGAACCGCCAGCCGTCCGCCGAACACCGATGTCGCCGCCGTCCGTCCCGCCATCCGTCGCGGACCACGCGGACGTGCGCGCGCCGATCCCGCCCGCCGGCGGCCGGCGTCCGTTGCGCGGGCTCGATCTGGCCGGGTGGGACGGCTCGTCGATCGAGATGTTCGTCGTCCGCCGCCGCGCCCTGGAAACGGCCGCCGCAACGGCCGAAACGGCGACCGACCGCACGCGAGCGCGGCTCGATCTCGCGCGGTTCTTCCTGGCGCACGGCTTCGCGGCTGAGTGCCTGGGCACGCTGGACGCCGTTGACCGAGACTGGGCCGTCAACGGGAACGGCAAACGGTCGGGCGATGACGCCGTGGCAGCACTCCTGCGCGGCGCCGCGTTGTTGATGGCGGGGCGCAGCGACAAGGCCATCGAGGTCCTTTCCGTTCCCACGCTTGACGGGCAGCCGGAGGCGCGCCTGTGGCGGCTCGCCGCCCACGTGGCCCGTGGCGTGGCCCCGGACCGGCCGCTGCACACCGAGGCCGATTGGCTGGCGACGATCGAGCGGTATCCGCTGGCAGTGCGGGCAGCCGTCGGGCCGCTCGCCGTCGAAGGCGCCATCGCCTCCGGCGACCGGGGCCAAGCCAAGGCGCTGCTCGCCCAGCTTGCCGACACCGCCGACACGGCGGAGCGGGCCGCCTGGCTCGGCTATCTCGACGGCCTGCTGCTGGCCGCCGGTGGCGACCACGCCGGAGCGCTGGAGCGCTGGCGGGCGGTGGAGGCGACGAACACGCGTCGCGCCCGCGCCTGGGCGCTGTTCCGCCGGGTCGACATGACGTATGGCCACGGCGACATGACCGCCGATGACGCCATCGACACGCTCGAAACGGTGGCGCTGACCTGGCGCGCCGACCGGCTCGACGTCCGCATCCATACGCGCCTGGCGGACATCCATGCCGAGAACGGGGCTTTCGAGAAGGCGTTCGAGGCGCTGCGCAACGCGCGGGACGCGGACCCGCAGCAGGCGGCCGCCAACGGCATCGCGAACCGGCTGTCCGCGCTGCTTGACCGGCTGCTCATCGGCGACCTGAAGGACACGCTGTCGCCGTTCGAGGCCGAGGTGCTCTATCGGCGGAACGAGGCACTGGCGCTTGAGCTTGACCGGAGCCGGCTGGCCGAGGCGAGGACCGGATGGCTCGCCCGCCTCGATCTTGTCGATCCGGCGGCGGCACTCCTGCATGAGCGAATCGAGGCCGCGACCATCCCAGCCGATCGCGCTCGGCTCGGCGCCGAACGGGCCGAGCTCATGATGCGCGTCCCCAACGCCGATCGGGCGTTGAGCGCCCTTGCCGACACCGAGACGCCGGACATCGACCCGCCGCTGGCCGAACGACGCCGCCACCTGAAGGCGCGGGCGCTGGCGGCCAATGGCCAGGGCGACGACGCGCTGACGCTGCTCATTGGTGACGACAGCGTGGACGCGCTCGCCATCCGCGCCCAGGTCGCGCGCGACCGGGACGATTGGCCGGCGGCGGTCACCCTAAGGACGCGCCAGCTTAACGCGGATGAGACGCCGGAAGACGGCGCCCTTTCCGTCGCCGCCGCGGCCGTGCTCGCCGGCGACCAGGCGCAGCTCAACGCGCTGTGGGGTAAGTATGGTGATGCGATGGCGGCGACGCCGTCGGCGGCGGCGTTCGGGCTTCTGGCCGGCCCGTCTCGCCCGCCGATCGCCGAGACGGCCAGCGTTGCCGAGGCGACTGACGCGGCGCTAAGGTTCCATCCAACCGATGCGGTACCGGCGGCTAGCCGGTAGCGGCTTTTTTGCCTTCCCCTGGCCAATTATTTATTGCAGCAATACTCAATAAACTGCCAAATAAAATCGTTATACAATTTTACAGCTTTAGGCTCCGGACTCATAACCAGTAGCTGACGGTTGCAGCGAGGCAAACGGCGCTGAGATAGTTCTGGGCGAGGCGATCGTATCGGGTGGCGATACGTCGAAAGTCCTTGAGCCGTCCGAACATCCGT